>Ga0209916_1000451_pt1 | contig 64526 bp, 44 predicted proteins | sample ThiBio_1000_plan_FD_183956 | JGI IMG/M metagenome (GOLD analysis project Ga0209916, IMG submission 183956) | Wastewater bioreactor microbial communities from Cape Town, South Africa - Thiocy_solids_2 (SPAdes) | ecosystem: Engineered > Bioreactor > Thiocyanate-remediating > Anaerobic-Aerobic ... | reverse complement strand
CCCCAGCTTGCGCAGGATCATCGCCAGCGGGCAGAAGCCGGTGAACGAGGACTGCAGCAGGTTGGCGCCGACGAACACCGACAGCCAGATCCAGCCCGGCGCCACGAAATGCGCCAGCGCGATACCGGCCAGCACCACGCTGCCGGCGAACCCCATCACGATGCGATCGACATTCATGTTGAACTCCTCGGTTGGCGGTTGTCCGCGAACATCGCGAATCAACAACTATTTCTAAATTAGAAATAGCTTAATTAGTATGGCGTGGTAAAGTCAAGCCGCCAAACTGCAGCGGACCCGAATCCCCATGGACACGTCTTCCCGCACCGACATGACACTGATGCAGGCCAATGCCGAGGAGGCGTCGCGCCTGCTCAAGACGCTGGGCAACGCGCAACGCCTGCGCATGCTGTGCCTGCTCGCCGACGGCGAACTGTCGGTCGGCCAGATCAACGAACAACTGCCGGAACTGAGCCAGTCGGCGCTGTCGCAGCACCTGGCCCGCCTGCGCGAGGAAGGCCTGGTCGATACCCGGCGCGAAGCGCAGACCGTGTGGTATTCGCTGCCGCCTGGCCCGGCGCAGGCGGTCATCGGCACGCTGTACGGGATCTATTGCGCCCCCGCGGCGCGCAAGGCGGCGAAGAAACGAGGCGGCACGGCGCGGCGTCGCTGAAGCGTGCGCGGGGAAAAGAATGCTCCCAATGCGGGGCATGCGCCCTGCCCCGGCTCGCCTCAAGAAGAACTTTCCTCGCTCGCCACCCTCCATCAGCCGGGCAGAGGGGCGAGCAGAGCTGTCTAGACCCTGGCGAACACCAGCGTGCCGTTGGTGCCGCCGAAGCCGAAGCTGTTGGACATCACCGTGTTCAGCGTGGCGTCGCGGCTTTCGCGCAGGATCGGGAAGCCTTCGGCGCGGGGGTCGAGGTCGGTGATGTGGGCCGAGCCGGCGACGAAACCGTCCTTGAGCATCAGCAGGCTGTAGATCGCCTCGTGCACGCTGGCAGCACCGAGCGAGTGGCCGGTCAGCGCCTTGGTCGAGGACAGCGGCGGCACCGCGTCGCCGAACACGGCGCGCACGGCGTCGAGTTCCACGATGTCGCCCAGCGGCGTGGCGGTGCCATGGGTGTTGAGGTAGTCGACCGGCGCCTTGACGTCGGCCAGCGCCATCTGCATGCAGCGCACCGCGCCCTCGCCGGACGGCGCGACCATCTCGGCGCCGTCGGAGGTGACGCCGTAGCCAACCAGCTCGGCGTGGATGCGCGCACCGCGTGCCTTGGCGTGCTCGTACTCCTCCAGCACCAGCATGCCGCCGCCACCGGCGATGACGAAGCCGTCGCGGGTGGTGTCGTAGGGACGCGAGGCGCTGACCGGGGTATCGTTGTGGTGGCTGGACAGCGCACCCATCGCGTCGAACTGCGAGGTCATGCCCCAGTGTTCCTCTTCGCCGCCGCCGGCGAACACCACGTCCTGCGCGCCGTGGCGGATCAGGTCGGCGGCCGCGCCGATGCAGTGCGCCGAGGTGGCGCAGGCGGCGGAGATGGAATAGCTCAGGCCCAGGATGCCGAAGGTGGTGGCCAGCGTGGCCGACACCGTGGAGCACATCGTGCGCGGCACCATGTACGGGCCGATCTTGCGCACGCCCTTGTTGCGCAGCAGGTCGCCGGTCTCGATCTGCCAGCGCGGCGAACCGCCGCCGGAGCCGGCGATCGCGCCGATGCGCGGGTTGCGCACCTGATCGGCATCCAGCCCGGCATCGGCCATCGCCGAACGCATCGACACGTACGCATACGCCGCCGCGTCGCCCATGAAGCGCTTCAGCTTGCGATCGATCACCGCCTCCAGGTCGATGTTCGGCACGCCCGCCACATGGCTGCGCATGCCCAGCTCGGCATATTCGGGCATCGCGCGGATACCGCTGCGGCTGTCGCGCAAGGCGCCAGCCACCGTTTCCAGATCGTTGCCAAGGCACGAGACGATGCCCATGCCCGTCACCACCACGCGACGCATGTCAAAAACCCTCGGTGGATTGGAACAGGCCCACGCGCATGTCGCTGGCCTCGTAGATCAGGCGGTCGTCGACGAAGGTCTTGCCGTCGGCGATCACCAGCCGCAACTTGCCGCGCATCACGCGACGGATGTCGATCTCGTAGCGCACCAGCTTGGCGGTGGGCATCACCTGGCCGGAGAACTTCACGTTGCCCACGCCGAGCGCGCGGCCGCGGCCGGGTTCGCCCAGCCACGGCAGGTAGAAACCGCTGAGCTGCCACATGGCATCCAGGCCCAGGCAGCCGGGCATCACCGGGTCGCCGATGAAGTGGCAACCGAAAAACCAAAGGTCCGGATGGATGTCCATTTCGGCGCGGATGCAGCCCTTGCCGTGGCTGCCGCCCTCTTCGGAAATGTGCGTGATGCGATCGAACATCAGCATCGGCGGCGAAGGCAGCCGCGCGTTGTCGTCGCCGAACAGTTCGCCGCGCCCGCAGGCGCGCAGCTGCTCGTAGTCGAAAGAGGAAGGACGTGTCATGAAATGCTCGGGGGTGGGGGAATGCCAAGTGTGCCAGTTGGACGCCGTCCTGTCTTGACGTGCGACGCGTGCGACGGCCGTACGCCAGCGCATCGTGAAGCCTTCGCGACGACGTCCGCAGGCATCAGGACGGGCAGCCGCGATCTTCACGCCAGTGTGCGCCGAGCGAGCGTCGACGCAGGCGCATCGCGCGCAGCAGCGCCTTGGCCAGGCGTGCCTGCCAGCCGGAGTCGGCCAGCGCCGCGCCGATCCGCCAGGCGTCGCGCAATGCACCCGCCTCGCGCCGCGGACCGGCCGCGTGCCACAGCAGCGCACGCAAGCCGGCAAGCTCTGCCGGCGGCAGGCTGGCGCCGCGTTCGATCACGCGCAGCGGGCCGACGCCGACGTCCGCGGCGGCAGCCGCACGCAAGCCGTGACCCAGCCGCTGTCCGCAGAGCACGCCTTCGAGCAGCGAATTGCTGGCCAGCCGGTTGGCGCCGTGCACGCCATTGCAGGCCACCTCGCCCACGGCGTACAGACCCGGCACGCTGGTGCGTCCGTCCGCATCGGTGGCCAGCCCGCCCATGTGGAAGTGCGCCGCCGGCGTCACCGGCAACGCCTGCCGGCGCGGATCGATGCCATGCGCCAGGCACGCGGCCAGCACGGTGGGAAAACGCTGCTCCCAGGCGCCCTCCACCGCCGTCGCGTCAAGCCAGGCGCGGCCACCGGCGGCCTGCGCCGCAGCCACGCGCCGCGACACCACGTCGCGCGGCGCCAGGTCGCCGAGCGGATGCACGCCGGCCATCAGCGCAGTGCCCGTATCGTCGTGCAATCGCGCACCGGCGCCGCGCAGCGCCTCGGTGAGCAGCGGCAGGCAGTGGCCGGGCACGTCGAGCGCGGTGGGATGGAATTGCACGAACTCGAGGTCGCGCGCCGCCGCGCCGGCGGCCAGGCCGAGCGCGAGGCCCGCGCCATCGGCACCCGGCGGATTGCTGGTGCGCGCGTACAGGGCGCCGATGCCGCCGGTGGCCAGCACCACCGCCGCCGCCTCGACCTGTTCGTGGCGGCCGCGCTCGTCGCACGTGCGCACGCCGACCACGCGACCGCCGCGCAGCAACAAGCCATCGACATCGACGCCGCCGCGCCACTGCACGTGGCTGGCCGCCTGCGCCTGCTCGCGCAAGGCGCAGAACACCGCCGCGCCACTGGCATCGCCGCCGGCGTGCACGATGCGGGCGGTTGCATGGCCGCCTTCGCGACCCAGTTGCAGCGCGCCATCCGCCGTCCGATCGAAGACCACGCCCTGCGCCTGCAGCCAGTCGATCGCCGCCGGTGCCGCGGCGGTCAGCCACGCGACCATCGCCGCGTCGTTGTGCTGCGCGCCGGCGGCGAGCGTGTCGGCAGCGTGGGCGGCGGCGCTGTCATGCGGATCGAGCGCCGCGGCGATGCCGCCCTGGGCCAGCGCCGTGGCGCTGCCGCAACCGTCGTGGGCGCGGCACAGCAGGCGCACCGGCGCGGGCGCCGCGGCCAGCGCGGTCGCCAGCCCGGCCACGCCGCCGCCCACCACCACGATCGGCAGGTGCGCTCGCCTCACACGCGTTCGCGCCGGCCGACGGCGAGCATGCGTTCCAGCGCCGCGCGGGCGCGCACGCTCACGTCCGCGGGAATCTCGATCGCGTGGCGCAGGTCGCGCAGGCAGGCGTAGATGTTCTGCAAGGTGATCCGCTGCATGTGCGGGCACAGGTTGCACGGCTTGATGAACTCGGTCTGCGGGAACTGCGACTTGAGGTTGTCGGCCATCGAACACTCGGTGACCATCGCCACCCGGGCCGGCTTCTCGCGCGCCAGCCACTTGCCCATGGCGGTGGTGGAGCCGACGAAGTCGGCCTCGGCCAGCACCTCGGGCGAACATTCCGGATGCGCCACCACCCGGGTGCCGAACTGCTCGCGCACGTGCCGCACTTCCTGCGCGGTGAAGCGCTCGTGCACTTCGCAGCGGCCGTGCCACAGGATGATTTCCACCGCCGTCTGTTTGGCCACGTGGCGGCCGAGGAATTCGTCAGGCAGGAAGATCACCTTCGGCGCGCCCATCGCCTCCACCACCTGCACCGCGTTCGCCGAGGTGCAGATCGCATCGGACTCCGCCTTCACCGCGGCGGAGGTATTGGCGTAGCTCACCACCGGCACGCCGGGGTGCTGCGCGCGCAATGCGCGCACGTCGGCGGCGGTGATAGAGGAGGCCAGCGAGCAGCCCGCTTCGAGATCGGGCAGCAGCACGGTCTTGTGCGGCGCCAGGATCTTCGCGGTCTCGGCCATGAAGTGCACGCCGCACAGCACGATCAGCTCGGCTTCGCACTCGGCCGCGGCCTGGGCCAGGCCGAGCGAGTCGCCGGTGATGTCGGCCACACCGTGGAAGATCTCCGGCGACTGGTAGCTGTGCGCCATGATCACCGCGCCGCGCTGCTTTTTCAGCTTGTTGATCGCGTCGATCCACGGCAGGTGCAGCGGGATCTCCAGGCACGGCACCAGCGGTTCGAGCCGCTCGGCAAGCGCGGCGTATTCGTGTTCGAGTTCATCGCGCCAGACAGGCACGGGGGCGGCGGCGAGGTCGTGCATGGCGATCCGCGGTGGAGGGTGGGCGAAGTATCCGAGGGCGCAGCTGGCCGGTTCAGTCCGCCCGGCGAGCCGCGATGCGCGCAAGGCAGTGCAACCCGATGTGCGGGCGCGAGGCGAACCGCGATGGCGGCGGCCGCAGGCGCGGGAGAACGGAGCAACGCAACGAGAGGCTTGGCATGATGGCGCGCATCATCGCCGGCAACCGCGCGGGCGCGCCTTGATCGAGGTCAACCGCAACCGACGCACCACCGCGATGACGTCGGACGCTTTCCGCTCACGGGTGCTGCGGCAACGCCGCCACGAATGCCTCGGCGCGCCGGTGCACGCCGCGCAACGCCGACCACGTGCCCAGCCACGCGCACGCCAGCGCCACGCCGGCCGCACGCGCCAGCCACGGCGACGGCCACAGCACCGCGGCTGGCAACAGCAGCAGCGGCCATTGCGCCAGCAGCACGCCGAGCTTGTCGCTGTCGGGCAGCAACCGCTGCACGCCGGGCAACTGCAGGCCGCGGCCGCAGCGTCGGTGCAGGTCGATCCAGCCGATGAAGGGAACGATCTCCAGCGCCATGCCGGCAAGCAGCAGCGGCAGCGCGATGCCCAGCCCCAGCGTCGCCGCCAGCACGGCGGTGCGAGCGCCTCCGGTCAGCAGCACGGCGGCCAGCGCCAGCACGATCAGGCCGCCGCGCCAACTCCACAGCAAAGGTGCGCGACGCACGCGCGGCGAGCGCCACTGCAGCCACAACGCAGCGCCGGCGAACAGCGCGACGTGCACCGCCACGGTGGCGAGCAGCCAGCGGCCGTCGTCGCGGGCCCAGCGCCACCATGCCGCGGCCGGCAGCATCAGCAGCACGCTGGCCAGCCACAGGGTCTGCGCCCGCTCCGGCATGGCCGCCGTCCCCTGGAACATCGGCATCACGATCCGCGCCACGCTGGCCAGCAGCAGCACGATCCAGCCCAGCACGCCCCAGCTCGCATGCACGTCCACCAGCGCCGCCATCGACAGCGTCGTGCCGTCGACCAGCGCGAGCGCCAACAGCGCGCCGAGCAGCGCGGTCAGCACGCCGAAGCCGATCGCCGCGCCGATGCCCGCGCGCAGCAGCCGCTGACCCGCGGCGACACACAGGCCGGGCATGGTCATCCCGGCCAACGTCGCGAACGCCAGCGGCAACAGCACGGCACCGCCGCGCAGCGCGCCGCGCCAGCCTTCGTGCAGGCCGGCCACCAGCAACAGCACGCCGAGGTTGAACACGGCGTGCTGCAATCGCCCCAGCCGCGCGCCGCCACGCACCCGCACGCCGGCGGCGGCAGGCAGGAATTGCAGCACGCTGCCGAACATCACGTTGCCGAACACGCCCAGGGTGAACACGTGTACCAGCGCCAGCGTGGCCGGCTGCCAGCGCGTGCGCAGCGCAACGTCGCCGTCGACGAGCAGCAGCGCGCCGGCGAGCACGCCCCACAGCGGCGCACTCAGCAGGAACCGCCGCGGCAACGATGCCGGCGGCGCCTGGTCAAGCGCCAGTCGGGCCATCGTCGTCCGGGCGATGGATCCGCACGCGCGCGCCGCCGGCGGGCAGCATCTCCGCACGGACATGCAGACGGCGACCGGACAGCAGGTCGAGCAGCGGTGTCGGCAGCAGCGGGGTGAGCAGATCGAGCGTCTGCCCCGGCGCCAGCGCATCGGCTGCCTCCAATGCACGCATCATCGGCTCCGGCGCCGGCAGCGCGCGCAGGTCGAGCGCGATGGTGGTGCCATCGTCGGTGGCGTGGTCGTGGTGGGCCGGCGGTGGAGAGACAGGCATGCGGCCATCTCAACGCAGCAGGGGCGCGGGCGCGCTGACCTGGGTCAACGCAGCCGCGCCAGCGACGCTCAACGCGCGCCCGCCAGCGCCTGCCGACCGCGCCATTCCAGCTGCAGCCACACCCGCGCATTGTCGCGACCGAGACCATCGGCGCGATAGTCGGCCAGCTTGAGCATGGCGTCGAGGCCGGCGATCAGCGGAAGGCTCAGCGATGCGTTCCACTCGCTGCCGTAGCGGCCGCCGCGATCCGCGCGGTAGTCGTGGTAGGCCACCACCCAGGCGAGCTTGCCGGCCAGCCCGCTGCGACCGAACTTGCCGGCGGCGCCGACGTAGCGATCCTCCAGGCCGCCGGCGGGCGTCACGTTGAACTGATCGTCCCAGCCGTTGAACGCGTGCAGCGTCGCCAGCGGCGTCTGCAACGCATGCTGGCCGTTGCCGCCCAGATGCTCCCAGCCCAGCTTCGCGGTGATGCCGCCCTGCGTCCAGGTCGGCTCCAGCAACCAGTAGTTGTGCGCGAAGTGCAGCGGATTGTTGGCGTAGTCGCGCTGCCGCGCCGCTTCCAGCGTCCAGCCCGCGCCGTTGCCGTCGTGCAGCGCCTTGCCGCTCCAGCGCGCGCCCCAGGTGGCGCTCGATGCGCTGGCCACGTCGCGGTCCTCGTGCAGGTAGGCATAGCCGACCCATTGCTGCGCGCCGCGGACCCATGCGGCGTTGAGCAGGTGCGTGTCCAGAGCGCGCTCGCGCGCCAGCGGATTGAGCGCGTCGCGGCCGGCCACGCGGTGCACGCGGTCGAGCCAGTCGTAGCGCACGGTCACGCTGTCCAGCGGTTGCCATTGCAGCGCCAGCGCATCGAAGGTCTGCTCGTGCTGGCGCCAGCCGCTGTTGCCGACCCAGCGCTGGTTGTCCAGCAGCAGCCGCTGGCGCCCCAGCGTGGCGCCGAACACGTCGCCTTGCCATGCCAGCCAGGCCTGGTCGAGTTCGCTGCCACGCGGGTCGGTGATCGCCGGATACTGCGTGCGGCCGTTCGCGCCGCTGTTGTAGTGCTCGTTGGCCGCGGCCACGCCGGCACCTTCCAGCAGCGCACTCCAGCCCTCCCCGAAGCTGGCGCGCAGGCCCAGCCGCAGGCGCAAGGTCGTGGCCGCCGCGTCGCGGCTGAAGGCGTCGTCGTCGACCTGTTCGTGGCGCAGTCGTGCATCCCATTCCAGCTGCAGCGGCGCGTTCGCCGCTGGCGGCGCGATCGCGTCGACGGCGGCCCGGGCCGCTGGTGCACCCAGCGTGGCGGCCAGCACGCAGCTGGCGGAAAGCATGTGGCGGATCGGCTTCATCGAATGTCCCCTTGTTGGATGCGCGCAGTCTGCGGACTGCCCGCCTCCGGCCAGTTGACCGCCGTCAGCTACGCGCCATCGAGATGGCGACTGTGACAACACGCCGCGCGGGTGCACGAAAAAGCCGCCATGACGGCGGCTTCGGCAACGGACGCATGGACGTCCACTTGGCGCACCGGCTCACGGCTTCGCCAGCGTCTCCTCGATGGCCTTCACGAACGCCGGATCGAGCCGGCCGATCAGCGTGGTGCGCGCGGCGATGCGGCCCTCGGCGTCGAGCAGGATCAGCTCGCTGGAGTGGTTGAACTCGCCATCGGGCAGCTGCCGGTATTGCAGGCCGAGCACGCCGGACAATTGCCGCACCTGCGCCGGCTCGGCGCGGGCCAGCGTCCAGATGCGCCCGTCCAGCTTGCGCTTCTCCGCATAGCTCTTCAGCGTGGCCACGTCGTCCTTCGCCGGGTCGAAGCTCACCGCGAGCAGGTCGATCTTCGCGCGCGCGGCCGGATTGAGCGCGTTGCGGGTCAGGCGCAGGCTGTCGATGATCATCGGGCAGACCATCTGGCACGAGGTGTAGAACATCGTGACCAGCTGCGGCCGCCCGCGACGCGCGGCCAGCATCTGCTGCCGGCCATCCTGCGTGGTCAGTTGCACCGGCAGGTTGTAGACCGAATCGCCGGGCAGCGGCGTGGCGGCCGCGGCGCTGCCGCCGAAGAGCACGGCGAGCAGCACCAGTGCACGCAGAAAGTGTTTCATCGCCGCTCCTTCAGTTCGACTTCGCGCAGCGGAAGCCAAGGTTGTTGGTGGTATCGGCGGCCTTCAGCGCGGAGAGCATCGCGATGCGCATCAGCACCGCGTAGTTCTCCTTCTCCTGCAGGCTGATCGCGCCGGCGCCGCAGAACTTCAGCAGGTCGGGATCGCCCTGCTGGCGGCTGTCGCTGGCCACCATCAGCGCGTTGAAATCGTCGACCCACTCCCACACCAGGCCGTTCATGTCGCGCACGCCGTAGACGTTGGCCGTACCGCCGACGGCGGGCAGCGCGGCGTTCGATGGCCGCGAATACCAGCCCAGGATGTTCTCGCGCCAGGCCGGGTCGGCCCGCGCGTCGCGACGGCTGGCGTCCGCCGCCGCGGCAAACTCCCACTCGTACCAGCTCGGCAGCCGCGCGCCTTCGCTTTCGCAATACGCCTGCGCGGCGAACCAGCTCACCCGCGTCACCGGCTGGCGCGGGAGTGCCTGCTCGCCGAGTTCATCGGCACCGGCCCATTGGGTGAGGTAGCGCGCGTCGGCGAGGATGCCGGCGACCTTGTCGCGCCGCCATTGCGGGTGCTCGCGCACGAACGCCAGGTACTCGCCATTGGTGACCAGCTCGGTGCGCAGGCGGAACGGCGCGACCTGCGCCGCGGCCGCCTTGCCGTCGGCAGGCAGCACGCTGGCGAAGGTGCCTCCCGGCAGCGCGGCGTATTCCGCCGCCGCTGCCGGGAGTGCCAGCACCAGGCCGAACCATGCCAGGGCCAGCCGCATGCGCATGCTCAGTGCCCCGGGTCCGCGTGCGGGCCGGCTTCGGCACGCGCCTTGGCCACGTCTTCCTTGCTGTACTGGCCGCCCGGGTTGTCCCAGCTGTTGATGACGTAGGTGAGGATGTTGGCCACCTCGTCGTCATTGAGCTGGCTCATCGGCGGCATCACCGAATCGTACTCGTGGCCGTTGACGGTGATCTTGCCGGTCAGGCCGTGCGTCACGATCGTCATGGCGCGTTTCGGGTCGGCGGCCAGGAAGTCCGATTTCGCGAGCGGCGGGAACACGTTGGCCAGGCCTTCGCCGTTCGCCTGGTGGCAAACCGAGCAGGTGCCGGTGAACAGCTGCTTGCCCGCGGCGATCTGCTCCTCCTTGGTCAGCGTGCCGGCCGCGTGCGCCTTGGCCGCGGCGGTCACCGCCTTGAGGTTCGGCTCCGAGCGGTCGCCCAGGTAGACGTAGTCGACCTCCTTGCCCGAGTAGACCAGCTTGTTCTCCGGCCCGTCGACCTTGAGGATGCCCAGCGCGCCCTTGTTGAACGCACGGAAGATCGAGTGGTCGACCAGCACGTAGCTGCCCGGCACGTCGGTGTGGAACTCCACCGTGGCGGCGCCGCCGGCGGGGATCAGCGTGGTCTGCACGTTGTGCTGCGCCATCGTGCCGCCTTCGGGCTGCACCTTGTCGAAGATCTCGCCGATCACGTGGAAGCTGGAGACCAGGTTGGGGCCGCCGTTGCCGATGAACAGGCGCACCGTCTCGTTGGTCTTGGCGGTCAGGGCGTTGTCGCCGGTGAGTGCGCCTTCCTTGCCGTTGAACAGCACGTAGGTCGGGTGCTCGTCGATCGCCTTTTCCATGTCGAACGGCTGATGGCCCTTCTCGCGATATTTGCCGGTGGTGTAGAAGTCGCCCTGCATCACGTAGTACTCGTGGTCGACGGGCGAGAGGCCTTCCGGCGGCTCGACCAGGATCAGGCCGTACATGCCGTTGGCGATGTGCATGCCCACCGGTGCGGTGGCGCAGTGGTAGACGTAGATGCCCTGGTTCAGCGCCTTGAAGGTGAACTGCGAGGCATGCCCCGGCGCGGTGAAGCTGGACGCCGCGCCACCGCCCGGCCCGGTCACGCCATGCAGGTCGATGTTGTGCGGCATCTTGCTGTCCGGCGCGTTCTTCAGGTGGAACTCCACCGTGTCGCCCTGGCGCACGCGGATGAAGCTGCCCGGCACGGTGCCGCCGAAGGTCCAGAACGTGTAGCTGACGCCTTCGGAAATCGGCATCTCCTTCTCGATCACCTCCAGCTCGACGATGACCTTCGCCGGGTAGTTGCGATGGATCGGTGGCGGCACGTGCGGCGGGCTGGTCAGCACCGCCTTGATTGGCTCACCCTGCGGCGGACCGAAATCGCCGCGCTGGGAAGCCACCGAGGTGCTGGCCGGTGGGGTGGCCGCGGCGGGCGACGCCGGGGGCTTGTCGGAGCAGGCCGCCAGCGCGAACACGGCGAGAGCGGCAAGAACGGTGGACAGCGGACGCGACATGGGGGATCTTCCCGTTGGTTGTGCCTGCGCGAAGCATGCCCGGCAAAACCCGCCGCCATTTGACCGGCGTCAAAAGACTCCCCGAAACCCGCCCACTGCGTCACCGCGCCACATCGGTTTCAGCCGGCGCGCCTGACCCGCAAGAATCGCCGTATCCCCGACGCCGTCATTCCCGCAAAAGCGGGAATGACGGCGGGGAGAATTGCGGCAACCGGCGGGCGAGCGGTACGGCATGGAGAACCTGCAGAAACCGGGAAGGCTCGCCGACCTCGCGAAGCGAAGGCCGCAGCCCGCGCTCCGCCATCACCCCGCCTTGCCGTCCACCCGCGGGGTCAGATAGATCCACGCCGAGCGCAGCACCCACGGCAGGAAGGCGAGCAGCCAGCCGTAGGCGGCGATCACCAGCCACAGGTACATGTCGCCACCCAGTTCGGCACGGATGCGCAGCAAGGCCACCACCTGCAGCAGCACGAAGCACAGCCACGGCACCGCGCCCATCTGCAGCGGCCGGCCGGAGTGGCCCATGGTCACGCGGGTCACCATCGCCACCAGCATCGAGCCGAAGAAGCCGATGCCCAGCGCATGCAGCGGCGCGCGGCCGAGGATGAACTGGCCACTGGTGGCGTAGACCACGTCCTGCACCGCGAACAGCACGAACGCCACCGGCAGCCACGCGAATGCCAGGTGCAGCACCGCCAGCAGGCCCGGGTGCATCGCCCGCCACGGCCGCCAGGTCAGCGAGTGCCAGGCGAACACCAGCGCCAGCGGCACGTCGACCATGTACAGCCAGCCCAGCACGCCGCGCCACGACAGCACGAGGTGCGCCAGCAGCAGCATCCACACCACCGGCATGCTCCAGTCCGGGCGCACCACCGCATAGCCCTTGACCATGTTGCCGGTGAAGAACGGCAGCATGCGATGCATCACCGTGAAATAGATCGGCAGCAGCAGGCCGAAGGTGCCGATCCTGACCGCCAGCAGCGCGCACTCCGCCGGCGCGCCGAACAGGTAGGCGAGGAAGATCGCCAGCCCCAGCGTGCCGAGCGACAGCGCCGCCAGGCACGAGCGCGCATGCCCCTTGCGCTCGGCCACCGAGGCACGCAGCACGCCGGCCAGCGTCCACACGCCGATCGCGTAGCCGAGCAGCATCAGCAGCACGCCCAGCTCCAGCACGCGCGGCAGCGCCAGCAGACCCACGTGCGCCAGCACGTAGCCGCCGAACAGGCAGCCGGCCACCGGCAGGAACCGCGTGCGCGGCAGGTCCGGGCGACCCAGCCAGCGCGGGAAGGTGGTCATCAGGAAGCCGAACATGAACAGCGGGAACAGGCCGTACTGGATCAGCACGCCGTGCGCATACAGCGGCGGGATCGACGGCTGCGGCCAGCCAGCCAGGCCGAACCGCAGCGAGGTCAGCTCCAGCGCCCACCACGCCATGCTCAACATCACCGCGACGGTGCCGGCGAGGAACAGCGGCCGGTGCGGCGCCGCCGCCAGCAGCCGGGGAATGTCGGCAAGCGGCGACGAGGTGGAGGGCTGGTCGGACATGGCGTGATCCCGCGAATGCGAATGACTTCCCATCGTGCCACAGCCATGCATGCCGGCCCCATGACCTGCATCAGCCTTCAGTGGCGCCATTCCAGCGAAAGCCGGAATCCAGCGTCGTCAAGGCGCTGCCAAGGCGCTGGATCCCGGCTTTCGCCGGGATGACGGACTGTCCGGACCTTCCCCAAACGCTACTCGCGCTGGAACAGCGCCAACTCCGGCCGGTGCAGGCCGAAGCCCTGCACGCGATTCACGCCCAGCGCGGTCAGCGCCTGCACGGTGGGCGTGTCGGTGACCCACTCGGCGACCACTTCCAGCCCCAGCCGGTGGCCGATGTCGGTGACCGCCTTGACCATCAGGTGGCTGACCGGATCGGTCAGCATGTCGCGCACGAAACTGCCGTCGATCTTGATGATGTCCAGCGGCAGGTGCTTCAAATAGGTGAACGAGGACATGCCGGCGCCGAAGTCGTCCAGCGCGATGCGGCAGCCGGCGGCGCGCAGCTGCGCCATGCAGCGCGCCACCGCCGAGAGGCTGCGCGCGGCCACCGTCTCGGTGATCTCGAAGCACACCTGCGCGGGCTCCACGCGGTAGCGGCGCAACCAGTCGATGATGTCCTCGACCAGGGCGGTGTCCTCGATGCTGGCGCCGGAGAGATTGATCGCCACCATCTCCATCGCGCTGCCGTCCGGATGCAGCCGGTCGAAATTCGCCAGCGTGGTCTCGATCACCCAGCGATCGACCAGCGGCATCAGTCCGTAGCGCTCGGCCGCCGGCACGAACACGCCGGGCAGTATCAGTTCGCCTGATTCCTCGCGGAAGCGCAGCAGCATCTCGATGCCCGGCCGGCCACTGCCGGGCGGCAGCGGCCACACCTCCTGGTAGGCCAGCTGCAGGCGGCGCTCGTCGATCGCCCAGCGCAGGCGGTTGGCCCAGTCCATCTCGCTGCGCCGGCGCACGGTCTGGTCGTCGCGCCCGGAGTAGAAATGCGCGCGGTTGCGGCCCATCTCCTTGGCCATGTAGCAGGCGGTGTCGGCCTGGGCGAGCAGGTCGCGGGCCGACACGCCGGAGTGGTCGATCACCACCCCGCCGATGCTGGCGCTGACCATGTAGCTGGTCTGCTCCCAGATGAACACGTAACCGTCGATGCAGCGACGGATGCGCTCGGCGCTGCGCTCGGCCTCCTCGCGGTCGGCCACGCCGGTCAGCAGCACGCCGAACTCGTCGCCGCCGAGCCGCGCCAGCACGTCGCCCGTGCCCAGCTGCCGGCGCATCACGATCGCCAGCTGGGTGAGCAGCTGGTCGCCGGCGGGGTGGCCGGAGGTGTCGTTGACCAGCTTGAACTGATCCAGGTCCACGTACAGCAGGGCGGCGACCGGCGAGGCGAACGACCCGGCCGCCAGCAGCGCCTGCAGCTGGTGCTCGAACTCGCGGCGGTTGTACAGGTCGGTCAGCACGTCGTGGCTGGCCTGGTAGCTCAGCAACTGGTTGAGCTGGCGCTCCTCGCTGATGTCACTGGCCACCAGCAGCAGCTTGGCGTGGCCGCCCAGCTCCACCCGCGAAACCGCCACGCTGGCCCAGAAGCGCTCGCCGCCGGCGTCCCGCAACTGCGCCTCCATCCGGCCGCAGCCGCTGGTGTCGCGCGCCTGCAGTTGCCGGTGCAGGTCGTCGTCGTCGAACAGTTCGGGCAGGCGCTGATCGATGATGCGGTCGCCGAGGCGATTGCGCGACGCCTGATTGGCGTAGGTGATGCGCCCGCCGTCGGCATCGGCCAGCATCACCAGCGCCGGCAACAACTCGTTGAGCGCGCGAAAACGCTCCTCGCTCTCGCGGTAGCGCCGGCTCATCTGCCAGCCCAGTTCCAGCGCGCGCTGCCGCGTGTTGACCATGGAGTACACCAGCATGGCCAGCAGCACGCTGGCCAGCACGCCCACCGGCAGCGCCGACTGGCTCCAGTCGAACGCCGTCGGGCGCACCGGGCGCGAGCGCATCACCACGTCCAGCACGCGCCCGCCATAGGCGAGCCGGCGCTCGAAGCGGAAGTCGTCGCCGGTCGCCGCCGCGGGCGCGGAATCGAACATCGGCACTGCGCGCGCCGGGTCGGTGACGTCGTGCAAGGTCAGCCGCAGCTGCCGCCCCACGTCCGGCTGCAGCACGTTGCCAAGCAGCTTGCTGATGCGGAACGACACCGCGATCGAGCCGCGCATGCGCTCGCGGCGCTGCGCCATGGTGCGCGGCGGGTCGCCCGGGCTGAACACCGGCAGGCGCATGGTGAACCCGTCCGGTGCGCCGGCGCCGGTCTGCTGCACCGGGCGGAACGGCGCGGACAACGCCACCTCGCCGCTGTCGCGCGACGCCAGCAGCCCAGCCAGGTTGCTCGGTTGCGCCGCGACGTCGAGGCCGACCACGGCCTCGTTGCCCTTGCGCGGCTGCACCCAGCTAGTGATGAAATGCTCGCCCTGCGGGCCGCTCTCGCGCTGCGCGTAGGCCAGCGCCAGCAGGCCGGGGAACTGCACGTGCGGGCGCATGTTGTCGTAGAAGTTGGTGAACTCGGTCTCGCTGACTTCGTCCGAGGAGAGGAACAGCGTCTGCACCGCGCGCAGCAGCGATTCGGACTCGTGCAGGCGGTTCAGCAGGGCTGCATAGGTCTTGCCCGCCATCTCGCCACGCACCAGCGACTGCTCGGTGAGATGCCGCCGCTGCTGTTGCAGGTGGGCCGCGAAGGCCAGCGCCAGGCCCGCCAGCAAGGCGAGCAAGCTCCACCACAGGGCGCTGCGGCGCCAGCCCGAAGCTGCCACAGCCACGGGCTCGAACGCACCGCCGGTCCGGCGATCCGTTCGCGTTGGATGGAGCTCGTGGAGATCCATAAGCTGTGGCAATTCCGCTGCCATGGGGTCCAGTGTGTTCGATGCTACAGGAGCAGAATGCGCGCGCCAGATGAAAAGCGCACGGCCGCAGGGTCCCCGCCCATGTCGACCGGCGGAATCTCCCCCTTCCCGGCTATCGGCCGCAGGGGCGGATGATTGAGCTGTTGCTGGCCGGCCTCACCTTCCCCGCGGCTTGGCCCGATGCGTGGCCTGCGCCGTCCATGGATCGTCGGGCCAGGGGTGGCGGGGGTAGCGGCCCTTGAGTTCCTTTTTCACCTCGGGGTAGGTGCGTTCCCAGAAGCCGCGCAGGTCCTGGGTGACCTGGATCGGGCGGCCGGCGGGGGAGAGCAGGTGCAGGGTGACCGGGATGCGGCCGCCGCCGACGCGCGGAGTGTCGGCCAGGCCGAACAGTTCCTGCAGTTTCACGGCCAGCACCGGCGAGTCGGCATCGGCGTATTCCAGCCGGCGTGACTGGCCGCTGGGCACCACGACTTGTTCCGGTGCCTGGGCGTCCAGCAGCTGGCGCTGCGAATGGTCGAACAGCGACGCCAGCGCCTGCGACAACTCCTCCGCGCCCAGGGCGTCGAGTCGGTGCTTGCCATGCAGGTACGGCGCCAGCCACTGCTCCAGCGTGACCAGCAGGTTTGCGTCGGACACGTCGGGCAGCCCACGCTCGGGCAGCCATGCGCGCAAGGCCTGCATGCGCGCGCGCAGGCGGCGGGCGTGGTCGCTCCACGGCAGCGCGTCCAGGCCGCGCGCGCGGATCGCCGCCAGCATCGCCGGCAAGGCATCGGCCGGGCGCACCGGCACGCTGTGGCGGCTCAGCACGATGGCGCCGAAGCGGCTTTCCTCGAACGCCTCGGCCGCGCCGCGCTGCTCGTTCCAGCGCAGCGTGCGTTCGCAGGTGAAATGCGCGGGGAAGTCGCGCTCCAGCGTGCGCGGGTCCAGCGGCGCGGCGCTGAACACCAGGCTGTCGCGCGACTCCAGCCGCAGGTCGGTCACCACCAGCCAGGGTTCGCCGAGCAGCGCCGTGTGTTCGTGCAGGCGGGCGCCGCGGCCGTTGGCCAGCACGTAGCGGCGCGGATCGTCGCCATCGCGATGGGCGACGCGGTCGGGGAAGGCGTGCGCCAGCAGGTCGCCCACGGCGTGGCTGTCGGGTACGCCGGTGGCCGCGGTTCGGACGTCCAGACGTCTGCGCCAGCCCTTGCTGGCCTGCTCGATCGCGGCCAGCGCGCCGGCGTCGACCTCACCGCGCGGCGCGCCGCCGCGGCGGTCGCGCCAGGCGTGCAAGGCGGCCACGCGCACGCGCAGATCGTCGTTGCGCGCCTGCGCCCCGCGCAACGGCGAGCGCGCCTCCAGCAGGGCCAGCAGGTCGGCGACCACGGCGCGTTGTTCGTGCGGCGCGCGCAGCGCCGCGGCGGCCAGCCGCGGGCTGGCGCCCAGCTCCAGCATGCGCCGACCCAGCGCGGTGATGCATGCGTCGCGGTCGAGCGCATCGAGTGCCTGCAGCAGTTCGCGCGCCTGGGCCAGCGCGCCGGGCGGCGGCGGGTCGAGCCAGGCCAGGTCGCCGCCATCCGCCGCCGTGACACCCCAGGCCGCCAGCTCCAGCGCCAGGCCGGACAGCTCCGCCTGTGCGATCTCCGCGCCACGGCTGCGCTCCAGCCGGCGGCTCTGCGGCCACAGCCGATACGCCACGCCCGCCGCGACGCGACCGGCGCGGCCGGCGCGCTGATCGGCCGAGGCCTGCGAGATGGTGACCGTCTCCAGCCGGGTGAAGCCGGAGTGCGGATCGAAGCGCGGCTCGCGCGCCAGGCCACTGTCGACCACCGCGCGGATGCCGGGCAAGGTGATGCTCGATTCGGCCACGTTGGTGGCCAGCACGATGCGGCGCGTGCCGGGTTCGGCCGGGGCCAGGGCGTATTGCTGCTCGGTGAGGGACAGCTCGCCGTGCAGGGGCACGATGTCGATTTGTTCCCCTCTCCCTCCGGGAGAGGGTGACCCTTTAGGGGCGGGAGAGGGTACGGGCGGAGCGGGGCGCTCGGCTCCGACCGCACCCTCTCCCCCAACCCCTCCCCCGAAGGGGGAGGGGAGCATTCTCTCCAGCAGCGCCTGCGTTCGCGCGATCTCGCGCCGACCGGGCAGGAAGACCAGCACGTCGCCGTCGGTTTCATCGAGCGCCTGGCGCACGGTGCGGGCGAGATGCTGCTCGGCGCTTTCCTGCGCGCGCGCCGGCGGATGTTCGATGCGTATCGGGAAGCTGCGCCCGGGGCTGGAAAGGCGCGGCGCGTCGAGCCAGCCGGCGATGCGCTCGCCATCCAGCGTGGCCGACATCAGCAGCAGGCGCAGGTCCGGCCGCAAGGTGGCTTGCACGTCGAGCGCGAGCACGGCGCCGAGGTCGCCGGCCAGGTGGCGCTCGTGGAACTCGTCGAAGATGATCGCGCCGATGCCGGCCAGTTCGGGATCGGCCTGGATCAGCCGGGTGAGGATGCCTTCGGTGACCACCTCGACGCGGGTGGCAGCGCTCACCTTCGACTCGAAGCGAATGCGGTAGCCCACCGTCTGCCCGACCGGCTCGCCGAGCTGCGTCGCCATGAACTGCGCGGCGGCGCGCGCGGCGAGACGGCGCGGTTCCAGCATCACGATCCTGCGGCCGGCCAGCCACGGCGCATCGAGCAGGGCCAGCGGCACCTGAGTGGTCTTGCCGGCGCCGGGCGGCGCCTCCAGCACCAGCCGCGGATTTGCCGCGAGCGCGGCGCGGATCTCGGGCAGCAACGGGAGGATCGGGAAATCGGGCGCAGTCATCCGCTGCATGATAAAGGCCCGCCCCACCAGGACAGCCAGGAGCCGCTCGCGAGCGATGCTCCCGCGTCGGGATTCGGGATTCGCGAGAGCAGGGGTACTGCCCGCGAGCTGGCCTCAAGCGTGGCTTCAGGTGGCCGATGTACTGATTGGGCTAACCGCTCATGGGTCGCCACACGTTTTCATGGAACCAGGAGTATCCCGATTGTTCACCATGCCACCATCCAGCAAGGGGCGGCGCCTTCGCTTCCTGCGTTGCCTGTTTGGGGGCCTTTGGGTTTTCGCAGCCGCAGCCTGGGCCGCGCCCCCGGCGCCTGATGTCGCGCCTCTGTCCGCACGCCCGATCGGCATGCCGCTGCTGAAGAACTTCAATCCCGAGGACTACGGCGGCTACCCGCAGAACTGGGCCGTGGTGCAGGACGCACGGGGAATCATCTACGTCGGGAATGGCGACGATGGCGTGCTGGAGTTCGATGGCACCCAGTGGCGGCACATCGCGGTTCCCCGTCAGAGCACGGTGCGCTCACTGGCCACCGATGCGCGGGGACGCGTCTACGTCGGCTGCGTTGGCGATTTCGGATATCTCGCGCCGGATGCCGCGGGTCGCATGCACTACGTGTCGCTGCTCGATCGGATACCGCCGGAGGATCGCGATTTCGCCGACGTGTGGAACGTACTGCCTGGCGACGATGGAATCTACTTTGCGACCAGCAGCCGGCTGTTCCATCTGGCCTCCGGCAAGGTACGGGTGTGGAAGGCACAAACCGAGTTCCACCTCGCCTATTACCTGGATCACCAGTTGTACATCCAGCAAATGGACCAGGGGCTGGAGAAGCTGGTGGCCGGTCGGCTGGAACGGGTCGAGGGCGGCGCGCGATTCGCGACCGACAGGATCTACGCCATGGTTCCCTGGGCCGAGGCGGGAAAACCCGCGTCCATCCTGATCGGAAGCCGGCAGGCCGGATGGTCGATCTTCGACGGGCATGCCTACCGTCCCTGGTCCACCCGCAACGCCGAAGCGCTCAAAGCCGATCAGATCTACGGCGCGCAGTGGCTTGCCGATGGCCGGCTCGCCGTTGCCACGCTGCAGGGTGGCGTGATGCTGCTCGACCGCCAGGGCGACGAAGTGGGCCGTGTCGGCATGGCGGAAGGTCTCATTGGCGACACCGTCTACGGCATGATGCAGGATCGCGACGCCGGGCTCTGGCTCGCGCTGGACAATGGCCTGGCGCGGGTCGAAGTGGGTTCGCCGCTGACCCGTTTCACCCGCATGAGCGGCCTGGACGGTTCGGTCATGGCGATCCACCGCCATGGACGCACCTTGTACGCAGGCACGGCCAAGGGTCTGTTCCGACTCGACGAGACGAAGGCCCGGTTCACTCGGGTTGCGGGCATCCATGGCCAGGTCTGGGACATGCTGGACATGGATGGGTCCTTGCTGGTTGCCAGCGCGCAAGGTCTTTTCGAGGTCGATGGGAACCGTGCGGCGCGGCAACTCTCGCGAGAGTTTTCCTTCACCCTGGCGCGCGTTGCCCCGCACGATGACCGTTTGCTGGCAGGCCAGCGTGACGGTTTGCTGTCGATGCGGTTTGCATCGGGCAGGCTGGTCGACGAGGGCAAGGTCGTGGCGGGCGAAATCCATTCGCTGCTCGCGGACGCCGCCGGCACCTTGTGGATCGGCTTCATGGATGAAGGTGCGGCAAGGCTTGATCTCTCCGGACAGGCGCGGCCAGCAACATCACCCCGGATGGAAAGGCTCCAGCCGAGTGTGACCCATCCGGAGGAACCTCGTTTCGTCACTCTTGGCCTTATCAACGGCGACATCCGATTCGGTACGGCCTCAGGCATTCAAAAACTCGACGCGAGCGGGCGCGCGCTGGTGCCGGACGAACGCTTCTCCGGGTTGTTCGGGTCCGGCACCCGGCAAGTCTGGAAGTTTGAGCAGGATGCGTTCGGCAGCGTGTGGATGTACACGGTCGACCCTGCCCGCCACCTCAAGGCGCTGGGTGTCGCCGTGGCCGACGCCCAAGGCCGCTATCACTGGCAGGAGCGCCCCTTGCAGGCGTTGTCGGGAAAGACGGTGTTCGCCCTGACGTCGGAACCGGATGGCGTGATCTGGGTGGGCACGAACGACGGTCTCTATCGCCACGATCCCCACAGGCAAAAAGACTACGCGACACCTGCCGCGACGCTGCTGCGGAACGTCGCCACGCACGGCGGGAAACTGCTCTGGGGCGGGGCCGGCAGGGTTGCCCCCGCCGAGCTGGATTGGCGCGAGAACAGCTTGCGCTTCGACTACGCGCAACCCGACTTCGAAATGGGTGCTGCCGAGCGCTACCAGGTCATGCTCGAGGGCATGGATAACACTTGGTCGGCGTGGACCAACGAAACTTATCGTGACTACACCAACCTGCCCGAGGGTACCTATCGTTTTCGCGTTCGCGCGCGCGACGCCTATGGCGGTCTCGGCAGCGAGGCAAACTTCAGCTTTCGCGTGTTGCCGCCCTGGTATCGCAGCTGGTGGGCTTACCTGACGTGGTGCGCCCTGCTATTGCTTGTCGCCAAAGGGGCCATGCGCTGGCGTCTGCGCACGCTGCGTCGACGAAACCAGGCGCTCACAAAGCTGGTGGAGGAACGTACCGAAGCGCTGGAGTGCGCCAACTCCGCGCTGGTCGATCAGACGATTACCGATGCACTGACCGGACTCAGAAACCGGCGTTACGTCATCGACCATGTCGACAAGGACATCGCCACGGTTCAGCGCAACTACCGGAACCTCGCCCTGGGCTATGCCGATCACGCCGACGCCAACATCAATCTGCTGTTCCTGATGATGGATCTTGACCACTTCAAGGAGGTCAACGATCGCTACGGGCACGCTGCCGGCGACCGCGTCCTGGCGCAGCTGCGGGACATTCTTGTCGCGGCGACGCGCGAGACGGACACCCCGGTACGCTGGGGCGGCGAGGAGTTCCTCATCGTCGCGCGCTTCGCCAACAATGCCTTCGGCCCCGTCGTTGCCGACCGGATCCGCACCATGGTTGCCGATCATCCCTTCGACCTCGGCAACGGCTTGACGATACACCGCACATGTTCGGTCGGTTTTGCCTCGTACCCGGTGTTTGCCGCATCGAAGCACAACTTTGGCTGGGAGGACGTGGTCAACCTGGCCGATCAGTGCCTGTATCGGGCCAAACGCGATGGCCGCAACCGCTGGGTCGGGGTTGTCCCGACGGATGCGGCCTTGGCCACCGACCCAGGGGAAATCACGGTGGATCTGGACGTGCTGGTCGCCAAAGGCTACCTGTCCGTCCTGTCGCTCGATGACGTGGCCGCCCCAGGCTGATTCAACGGCGCGGCCCCCGCCAGGGGCGTTCGGCGATGTCCGCAGCAGGCGGGGGATTTTTTCACACGCTCTCAGGGCGACGGCTGGCGGCAGGCTTGCTGGCTCTGGCGTGCAGTCTGCGCACCGGCGGCATCCTGGTTGTGCTGGCGCACCTGGGCGATCACCTGCCAGTTGCGCTCGCACAGGCTGCCTTGGCGCGTGCCCTGCTGCCACGACTGCATCGCGAGGCGCTCCGCGTTCGCGTAGTCGGCCTTGCCCAGCGCAAGCTCGGCATGTTGCTGCAACTGCTCGGGCCAGCTCGGCGCGGGTGCGGCAGCCACCGGCGTCACGCTCGCGGCGCTCGCCTCGCCGCCCTGGCGCAGCGGCGCCAGCGACTCGAACTTCTCCTGGTACTCGTCGGTGACCTGCTTGGCCTCGTCGCTGTTGCGGATGATGCGCGGGGTGATCAGCACGATCAGTTCGGTGCGGTCGCGGTTGCGGTTGGTGTTGCCGAACAACCGGCCGATGACGGGGATGCGGTTGAGGCCGGGGATGCCGGTGTTGGTGACGCCCTCGTCCTGCTGGATCAGGCCGCCGAGCAGCACGGTCTGGCCGCTCTGCACCGCGACCTGGGTGGACAGCGCGCGCTGCGAGATCGACGGGTTGCCGTTGACCAATTGCTGCGAGGAATCGCGCTGGCTGACCTGCTGGCTGACGTCCATGTAGACCAGGCCGCCGGGATTGATCCGCGGGCGAACCTTGAGGATGACGCCGGTGTTGAGATAGTCCACCGAGTTGTAGCTGGTGCCCGTGCCGATACCGGTGTTGACCGTGGTCTGGTTGATCGGAATGCTGTCGCCCACCTGGATCGCGCCGACCTGGTTGTTCATCACCACCATCGAGGGCGCCGACAGCGTCTTGGTGTTGCCGCTGGTCTCCATCGCGCGCACGGCGACCTGCATGTTGGAGTTGAGGAAGGAGTAGAAGAACGGCTGGCCGCCGTACGCCGGCCCGCCCACTCCCAGCGCGCCGTACTGGCTGGCGGTGGTGGAGCCGGGGATGAAGTTGCCGTTGTTGTCGACGGTGCTGCCGACGAAACCCTTCAGGTACCACTGCACGCCGAACTGGAACGCGCCGGTGAGCCTGACTTCCAGGATGCGCGTCTCGATCTGCACCTGCAGCGGCACGTTGTCGAGCTTGTCGATCGCGCGCTTGATCTCCTCCCACTGCGAGGGGCGGGCGCGGATCAGCAACTGGTTGTTGCTGTCTACCGAGCTGATCCGCACGCTGCCGTCGCTGGAGGCATATTGCTGGCTGGTTTCCGCGTTGCCGCCGCTGTTGCCGAAGCTGGTCGCCATGCCGCCGGACATCGCGCCCGGCTGGCCGTTGCCGCTGCCGTCGCGACTCTCGCCGCCGCTGTTGAAGCCGCCGCTGCCGGCGCCGTTCATCGCGCCGCCGCCGACCGCGCCGGTGCCGGTGTTGCCGAAGCTGCCGGCGGTGCTGCCCAGCGGGTTGGCGTTGACGTTGTCGGCGCTGCCCAGCGTGCCGCTGCTCAGGCCCGGCCCGACCTGGCCGCCGTTGTCGCCACCGCTGCCGGCGCCGTTGGTGTAGATCTGCGCCAGGTAACGGGCCAGGTCGGAGGCCTTGAGATTGCGCACGTCGTAGACGAACAGCTGCGGCTGGTTGCCGCCGCCGGCATCGATCTTGGCGACCCACTCGCCCACTTCGCGCAGGTAGTCGGGCTGGGTGCTGATGACCACCAGTGCATTGGTGCGCTCGATCGGGATGAAGCGCAGCATGCCGGCCAGCGGCGTGCTGCCGTGTTCGCCGAACAACGCATCCAGCTTGGGCATCAGCTCGGCGACGCGGGCGTACTGCAGGTTGAACACCCCCACCGAGGTGCCGCGCAACCAGTCCACGTCGAAGGTGCGGATCATGCGCTCGTCGTCGGCCAGCTCCTGCGGCGTGCCGGCCAGCACGATCAGGTTGCGCGAGGGATCGACCAGCAGCACCGCATCCTTGCGCACGAACGGCTTGACCAGCTTCTGCATCTCGGTGGCGGAGATGTAGCGCAGCGGGAACAGCCGCGCCTGCAGGCCGCCGCCGGGCGCGGCCGCGCCGAGGCTGGGCACCAGGTTGCCGGCGACGGCATCCTTCTCCGGCAACACCACGTAACCGCCCGCGCGCTTGACCAGCGCGTTGTGGGTCCAGCCCAGCAGGGTTTCCAGGATCGGCAGCGCCTGCTCCTGCTCGACCGGCTCGGCGGTGGAGAAGGAGATGTTGCCCTCCACGCCCGGCACGATGGTGTAGTTCTGCTTGAGCAGGTCGCCGAGGATCGCCTTGACCACCGCCTGCACCGGCTGGTTCTCGAAGTTGAAGGTGACCGCATCCTTGCCGGTGGCGCTCTTGCGCGGCGTGACCAGTGCGGAGGGCCGCACGAACTGCCCGCTGCCGGCGCTGATGGTGGCCGCCGGCGGCGCGGCGGTGGGCGCGGCCAGGTCGCGGTTGAGCGGCAGCGGCGCGGGCACCGGGGCGTGCGTGCCGGCCATCGCTTCGCGTTGCAGCGCGCCGTCGTCGCGCGGCTGCGGGAGGCTGGCGCAGCCGGCGAGTGCGACCACGGCGGCCAGGATGGCGGTGCGCGCGGTGCGCATGAGGAATCGGCGAGGCATGGGTTCAGTGCTCTCCTTCGTGGGACGCGGCAGCGCGTTCCGCACGACGTTTTTCGATGGTGCGACGCAGTTGTTCCAGCGTCGACCGGGATGGGCTGTTCGAGGCGGCCGGCGCCATGGACGAGCGGGCGGGCCCGGGACCGGATTCGAAGTGCGGCCGCGCCGAGGCATCGGGCTGCGGGTGCAGCATCGAGGCGCCCGCCGCCGGCGGTCGGTCGCGATCCGGTGCGGCGTCGCCGCGAACCTGGTCGATCGGCGCGCCGGCCGGCAGTTTCAGTTCGGTGCGGCCGGCGGCCGAATCGAACACCGCCGAACGCTGTTGCACCTCGACCAGGGTCACGCTGCCGTCGGGCAGGCTCTCGCCCTGGCGCAGGCGGATCTCGTGGTTGCCGTTTTTGTCGTGCAGCAGCGCCATGCGCAGGCTGGGGGTGATGATGATGCCGGTCAGCTCCAGGTCGCCCAGGTTGCTGCCGCCCTCGCTGGCATGCGCCACCGGCTTGCGGTCGGGATTGAACAGCGGCTTGCTCCACACCACGCTGAACTGCTGCAGCGGCACGGCTTGCGGCAGGTCGGCGCTGCCGGCCGGCGGCAGCGGCGACAGCGTGCGCGGCGCCGTCCAGCGAATGGCGCGGCCGACCCCGCCGAGCAGCATCAGCAGCAGCACGCCCAACAGCACGGCCACGCCGGCCAGCACGGGAGTGAGTCGACGTTGCTGGGCGGCGTTCATGGCGCGGCTCCGGCATCGGCATCGGCGGGCATCGGCGCGCCGGCCGAGGGGCGCACGTAACCGGAGAGCGTGAACTGCACTTCCAGCGGCGCGCCCTGCTCGCGCTGTGCGGCGACCGGGTTGCGATAGATGCTGAGGTCGTCGACGAACAGGTACGGCCGGCCCTGCTCCAGCGCCTGCAGCACCGCCGCCAGCGGTTCGATGTCGCAACTCAGGCTGATGCTGACGGCGGCCTTGCGATACGGCTCGCCGGCCGACGTCGGCGGCGTCGGCAACGGCATCTTCTGGCTCACCACGCAGCGCCCGCGCCCGGTGTTGCGGCCGACCACGTCAACCACCTGCTGCATCAGGTCGGCGGCGGCATTGTTCGGATCGCTGGCGGCAAGGAACGCGTCGCTGGCGGCCTGGCCCGCGCCCATCTCGTCCAGCCGGCGCTGCAGCGCCGGCTTCTCCGCGATCGCGGCGGCGTAGCGGCTGTGCGTGTCGCGCAAGTGCGCCATCTCCTCGTGGATCTGCCGCAGCGGCGCGACGAACCACCAGTGCAGCAGCACCAGGTAAGCCAGCGCGACCGCCAGCAGCAGCAGCGCCACCGCAACGATGCGGCGTTCGCGCGGCGCGAGGGTCGGGCGCGTCATGGCGTGTCCCCGCCGTCGGCGGTCGGCGCGGGCCTGGCCGCCGCGGCCTGCTTGATGCGCGCGGTGAGGTAGAAGCGCTCCTTGCCGGTGGCGGCGTCGGGCTGGATGCTGCCCTGGAAACCGGCATCGGTGATCACGCTGGAATCCTTCAAGGCGTCGAGCAGCTTGGCCGCCTGCTGACTCTGCCCCTGCATGCCGATCTGGCCGGTGGCGTCGACACTCAGGCGCTCCAGCCAGGTGCCGTCGGGCAGGCGCGCGGTGGCATCGCGCAGCAGCTCGAGCATGCCGACGGTGTTCTTCTTGCGTTGGGCGAGGAAACCGGCGGCGCCGGCGTTGTCCTGCAGTTGCTGGCGCAGCGAGGCGACCTGCGCCGCCTCGCCGCGCATCGCGGCGACCTGGTCCTGCATGGTGGCCAGCGCGACCTCGCGGTTGTGCCGCCATTCGAGGCCGGCCAGCAGCAACAGCAACACCACGCCGGCAGCAAGGATCAGGTTGAGCCGTCGCCGCGGATGCGCGCGGCGCGGGCGCTGCTCCGGCGGCAACAGGTTCACGCCGAGGCGACCGTCGGCCGCGGCCACGTCCACCGCATCGACCGCGATGCCCTGCGTGCGCAGGCGCGCGAGCAGCGGATCGACGCCGGCGCGGGCCGCCGCGACCAGTTCCACCTGGCAGCGCCCGGCGGCCGTCGCGTTCAGTTCGCGCACGGCGTAATACACCTGCGCCACGCCGAACGGGGTCTGCCGATCCATCTCGAAACCGACCACCTGGTGCAGGTTGTCGCGCGCGGCCAGCGGCAACGACAGGCTGCGGCGCAGCACCTGGGCGGACGGCAGCAGCAGGGCGACGCGCAGATCCTCGCGATCGACCTGTGCCAGCGCCGCGCCGAAGCTGCGCCCGGGCAGATCCTCGACCGCCTCGTTCCACTGCGCCAGCACCTCGGCATGGCCACGCCGGCGCAGCGACCAGGTCTCGCCCTCGACCTGCAGCAGATACCAGTCCGCGCCGCTGCCGAACCAGCTGCGCCAGCGCGGCGGCAGCAGCGCGCGCAGTTCGCCGCCCCACCAGGCAAGAAAGCCCGGCAGCGGCGAGGCGCGCCACTGGCGGCGAACGCGCTCCCAACCCGGCTGCAGCGACGGCATCGCCGTACTCATTCGGACTTTCCCTCCTGCCAGCGCAATACGGCGTAAGGCTTCTCGCCAGCCTGCCCCGGCTGCATGCGGATCGTCGCGCGCAACACCGCGCTCGTCCCGTCGGCCAGGGTGGCGACGGACTCGATACTATGCGTGGTTCCGTTGTTGAGAGCCAGACTCGGATCGCTGGCGTTTTTCGCCCGGGTGGCGCGGATCGCGGCCAGTTGCTGCGGAGTCATCCCGGGAATCGCCTCCAGCGCCAGCGGCGGCGCGGTGTTCGGGTTGGGGCTGGGGCTGCCGGACCAGATCGTCAGCACCGGCGCCAGCTGGCGGTACAGCGCCGGCGTCATGCCCAGCACCAGTTGCAGCTCCTCCACGGTGACGAACGGGCCGTGGCGCGGGCCGTAGTCGCGACCGGCGGCGGCATAGGCGGCGCGCTGGCTGTCCACTTCACCGGCGAGGCTGGGCGGGCTGCGCCAGTCGACGATGTGCCGGACCAGTTCGCCGGCCTCGCGCGGCTGCAAGCCGGCGGCGTGCAGCAGGCCTTGCAGCACCTCCGGCGTGGCGCTGTTGAGATCGACCTTGCCGTCCTCGTCGATCGCACGCACCACCACGCTGGCGTGGTCGTAGGTGAACGGGTAAGGCCGCCCGTCGCCGATCCAGCGCTGCTTGATGCGCGGGTCCTGCAGACCGTAGATCGCGCGCATCAGGCCGGCCTCCGCGGCGTAATGTGCCTGCGTGCCGGCGAACTGGTAGCGCGCCTGCAAGCCCTCGGTGCGCGCCAGCGCGGCGTAACCGCCGAGCAGGATCGCCAGCAAGGTGCACGCCCACAGCACCAGCAGCAGGGCGACCCCGCGCTGGCTGGACGCGTTTGCCAGATGGCCGCTCATGGCGGGGTACGTCGCAGTACGTGGATGCGCAACGGCCCGCCGGCGTCGAGCGGTTCGATGCGCAGCGGGATGTCCAGCCGCGGCCAGCTGGCGCGGCCCTGTGGCTGCAGCTCGATGCGCACCACTTGCGGCAGCGAGCGGTCGGCCGTCCACTCGCCTGCCCACGGCAAGGCGCTGCCGTCGGCATCGGTGCCCAGATAGTGGAAGCCGCCTGCGCGAATGTGGTCGAACAGCACCTGCGGCTCACCCAGCGCCTGCGGCGGGCCGCCATCGGGCGGCAGCAGGGCCAGGCGCAGCTCCAGGCGCAGGCCGCCGGCGCCGTCGTCGACCAGTTGCAACTGCTGCAATTGCGGCCCGAGCTTGCCGAGATAGCCCGGCAGCGGCGCGACATAACGCATCTCGTGCGCGTCGCCCTGGAAATAGACCGGCTCGCCACGATCGGTGCGGCTGATCGGCGCAGCCAGGCTTTGCGCCAGTTCGCGACGCAGGAACTGTTGCGCCGCGCGCAGCTGGTCCATCCGCTCGATCGCGGCGGTGCCCGAGCGCACGCTGCGACTGGCGCTGGCGATGCCCGAGTACACGCCCAGCAGCAGCAGCGCCAGCAGCACCAGCGCGGCGAGAATTTCCAGCAGGGTGAAGCCGGCGGCGCGCTTCTTCATGGCTGCGCCTGCGCCGGCTCCGCCGCGGCCAGCCGCAGGGTGCGGAAATGGGCCACCTGCGGATGGACCGCCGGACCCCAGCTGACTTCCAGATCGAGCTGATAGAGCTGCAGCGGTGCCTGCGCCGGCGTCGAGCCCGGACGCCACGGCGCCACGTTCAACTGCCAGCGAAAGCGCTGGTCGAACCGCCCGGACGTGCTGCCCGGCCGCACCGGCTCGTTGGTGAACGCCGTGTCGAGCAGGCTGCGCGCCCACAACGCCGCCTCGCTGTGGTCGGCGGCATTCTCGCTCAGGCGGATCGAGCCGCCCGCCACCCGCATCAACACGGTGAACGCGATCGCCAGCAGGGCGATCGCGGCGATCACTTCGAGGAGGGTGAAGCCGTTGGCGCGCGGAGCGCGCCGGGAATGGGGAATAGGGAATAGGGAATGGGAAGAGCAACAGCCACGGCCCCGCGGCAACTTGCTTTGCCTATTCCCTATTCCCGATTCCCTGTTCCCCGCCCTCATGGCTGATCCACCACCCGCACCTCGCCAGTCAGCCACGACACGTTGACGTGCCATTCGCGCTGGCCGGCTTTCAAGGTGATGCGGCCGCCGGTGGAGCTGCCGTCGGGAAAGAAGCGGATGCGGCCGGTATGGTCGTCGGGGCGGTCTTCCTTTGCGCTGGTGATGCTGACCTTGAGGCCCTTGGGCAGGGCGACGTCGCGATGGCTGGCACCCTGGTAGCTGTTGGCGCGGGTATCGACGTCGAAGACCTGCTCGTCGGCATGCACGATCGCCTGCGCCCGCGTCGCGCGCAACGCCCCGGCCAGTTCGCTGCTGGCCGCGCGCACCCGCGCCCCGGCCAGCCCCCGCGTCACCGACACCGACACCGCCACCGCCGCCAACCCGATCAGCACGATGACCACGAGCATTTCGAGGAGGGTGAAGCCGGTGGCGCGCTGCGCGCGCCCACGGCAGGGAATAGGGAATGGGGAATAGGGAATGGGAAGAGCGCTCGAGCACGTCGCTCTTCCCATTCCCCATTCCCTATTCCCTATTCCCGGCTTCATTGCCAGTTCCCGGCATCCGCATTCAGCCCGTCGCCGCCGGGCTTGCCATCCTCGCCGTAGAAGACGAGGTCGTATTTGCCGTGCTGGCCGGGGTACTGGTAGCCGTAGTCGTGGCCGTAGGGGTCCTTCAGCTGCGACTCCTTGGCGTACGGGCCCTGCCAGTTGGGCGCGTTGCCGGGCTTTTTCACCAGGTCGACCAGCTGCTGCGGCGGCGTGCCGTTGTCGAGCATGTAGTTGTCGATGTCCTGCGACAGCGTGCTCAACTGGATCTTGCCGGTCTTGTACTTGCCCTTGTCGAAACTGGGGATGACCTTGGTGATCACCGCCACCGCCACGATGCCGATCAGCGCGATCACGGCGAGCATTTCGAGGAGGGTGAAGCCGCCGGCGCGCTGCGTGCGCCCGCGGCTTCGCCCGGGAATAGGGAATGGGGAATAGGGAATAGGGCGCGCTCGGGAGCCTGCCGCATTCCCGCCTCCCCGCTCCCGATCTCCAACTCTCCGTTCCATCGACACCAAAGACATCACCATCACGTTCTCTCCATCACTGAATCGAAAAACCCAACTGCTTCGTACTCCCCTATTCCCTATTCCCTATTCCCTATTCCCCATTCCCTATTCCCTGCTCTCAATCACTGAATACTGCTGGTCATGCTCAGCAGCGGCAGCAGGATGGCGGCCATGATGATGCCCACCAGCACGGTCATCACGATGGTCAGCGCGGGTACCAGCGCGGCGAGCAGGCGGTCGATCGAGCGGCGCGATTCCAGTTCGAAGGTGTCGGCCACTTTCAGCAGCATGCCGTCGAGCTGGCCGGCTTCCTCGCCCACCTGCACCATCTGCAGCGCGAGGCGCGGGAACAGTTTCGACTGGCCCAGCGCGAGGCTCAGGCCGGCACCGCCCTTGACCTGTTCGTGCGCCGCACCGAGCGCCGCGTCCAGCGCAACGTTGCCGGTGACCTGGCGCGCGATGGTCAGCGCGCCGAGCAGCGGCACGCCGTTGCGCAGCAAGGTGCCCAGCGTGCGGGCGATGCGCGCGGTCTCGACCTTGAGCAGCAGCGGGCCGATCACGCGCAGCCCCAGCAGGCGCGTGTGCCAGGCCAGCCGCACCGCCGGATCGCGCAGCCGCGCGCGCCACACCAGCCCGCCGCCGATCAGCAGTACCGCGATCAGCCACCACCAGTCCGCCAGCAGGTTGCCCAGCGCCAGCACGGCCGAGGTGATCCACGGGATCGGCACCTGCATGTCCTGGAAGATCGGCACGAACTGCGGCACCACGTAGGCCAGCAGCAGCACCAGCGAACCGAGCACGCCGACCATCAGGAACGCCGGATAGATCAGCGCGTTGGTGATGCTGCCGCGCAAGGCCTGCGCGCGCTCCAGGTAGTCGGCCAGCCGGCGCAGGGTTTCCTCCAGCGAACCGCCCGCCTCGCCCGCGCGCACCAGGCTGATGTAGAGGCGCGGGAACACGCCGTGCTCCTCGTCCAGCGCCGCGGACAGCGTGGTGCCGCCGCGCACGCGATCGCGTACCCGCTCGATCAGCTTTTTCGCCGATTCGCCCTCGGGCAGGTCGAGCAGGATGGTCAGCGCGCGGTCCAGCGGCTGGCCCGCGCCGAGCAGGGTCGCCAGCTGATGGGTGAACAGCGCCAGCTGGTCGCCGGTGAACGGCCCGCGCTTGAACATGCCGGCCAAGCCACTGCCGGTCGCCGCGCCCTCCGCCGAGCGCGCCTCCAGCGGCGTGTGCCCCTGGTCCTGCAGCCGTGCGATCACCTCGTCGACGCTGCCCGCTTCCATCTGGCCCTGCAGCGTTTCGCCGGCGTCGTTGACGGCCTTGTAGCGGAACTGGCTCACTTGGCTGGCTCCGCCAGCCGGGAATGGGGAATAGGGAATAGGGAATGGGAAAAGCGGGTCGCCGCGAGTTTGCGGCCCCTGCTCTTCCTATTCCCTATTCCCGACGACCGCCAGGAAGTCCCCTTGCGGGATTCCCGATTCTCAGCCCTCCTGCGTGACACGCATCACCTCCTCCAGCGTGGTGATGCCGGCGACGGCCTTGGCGATGCCGTCCTCGTACATGGTGCGCATGCCTTCGGCGCGGGCCTGTTTCTCGATCTCGCCCTCGCTGGCGCGCTGCATCACCAGGCGACGCAGCGGATCGCTCATGGTGAGGAACTCCATGATCGCGCGGCGGCCGCGGTAGCCGCTGGGGTTGGCCGCGCTGGTGCCGGGTTTCCACAGGCGGATCGGGCGTTCGTCGGTGTATTTCTCCAGTTCGAACTGCGCGATCACCTCGGGCAAGGCCTCGTAGGCAATCGCGGTTTCCGGATCGAGCCGGCGCACCAGGCGCTGCGCCAGGATGCCGTTGATGGTGGAGCCGAGCAGGTAATCCTCCACGCCCATGTCGAGCAGGCGGGTGACGCCGCCGGCCGCCGAGTTGGTGTGCAGGGTGGACAGCACCAGGTGGCCGGTGAGCGCGGACTGGATCGCGATGCGGCAGGTTTCCAGGTCGCGCATTTCGCCGATCATGATCACGTCCGGGTCCTGGCGCATGATCGAGCGCAGGGCGCCGGAGAAATCCAGCCCGATCTGCGGCTTCACCTGGATCTGGTTGATGCCTTCGAGCTGGTATTCGACCGGGTCCTCGACGGTGATGATCTTCACGTCGTTGGTGTTGATCTGGCTCAGCGCGGTGTACAGCGTGGTGGTCTTGCCGGAGCCCGTGGGGCCGGTGACCAGCAGGATGCCGTGCGGCTTGTTCAGCACCTCGACGAAGCGCTGCTTGAAGCTGTCGGTGAAACCCAGCGACTCGAAATCGAACACCACCGATTCGCGGTCCAGGATGCGCATCACCACCGATTCGCCGAAGCTGGTCGGCACGGTGGACACGCGCAGGTCCAGCTCCTTGCCCTGCACGCGCAGCTGGATGCGACCGTCCTGCGGCAGGCGGCGCTCGGCGATGTTCAGCCGCGCCATGATCTTCACGCGCGAGATCACCGCGGCGGTCGACGACGACGGCGGCGCTTCGACTTCATGCAGGACGCCGTCGATGCGGTAGCGCACCTTCAGGCGGTTCTCGAACGGCTCGATGTGCACGTCCGAGGCGCGCTGCTCGACCGCACGCTGCAGGATCAGGTTCACCAGCCGGATCACCGGCGCCTCGGAGGCGAGGTCGCGCAGGTGCTCGACGTCGTCCTCCTCGGCGGCGCTGCCGTCGAGGTTCTCCACGATGGTGCCCATCGCCGAACGGCCGGAGCCGTAATAGCGCTCGATCAGGCCATCGATCTCCGAACGCAGCCCCACGCGCAGTGCGACAGGGCGTCCGGCGGCCAGCTCGACCGCGTGCAGCGGATACGGATCGGCCGGATCGGCCACCAGCAGGGCCAGCCCGTCGCTGCCTTCCTGCACGGGCACCACGTGCTGCTGCTTGAGAAAGCGCAACGAGAGTTCCAGCTCGGCCGGCGGCAATTCCGGCGCGTCGCGCGCGGCCAGCAGCGGCACCTGCAGCAGTTCGGCCCAGGCCTCGGCCAGGTCGCGTTCGGAAACCAGCCCCAACCGCGCCATCAGCGTGGTGAGCGTACCTTCGGTGGATTCCTCGTGCAGGCGCCGTGCGCGGCCCAGGTCGGAATCCTTCAGCCGGCCGCGCGCGACCAGCCAGGCGCAGACAGCGGCCTCGCGGTCATCGCCCACGCCTGCCCCGCCACCCGCCGGCTCGATGGCTGCCGACATCCGTCACCTCACGTTCAATGCATGCCCGATACGCGGCGCCCCCCGACACCGCGCGGAAAACGCCATTGGTATCACAACGGAGCCCGCGGGGCATTACCCACCGCGAAACGGGGACGACGGGCATCAGACCGCCCGCCGTCCCCACCGTGTCACCAGCCGAAGCCGACACCCACGCCGCCGGATGCCTCGTTGCCGCTCACCGCCGCGCCGAAGGTCAGGTTGGCGCGCGGCGACAGCTGCCGCGAATAACCGACCGACAACGCCGCTTCACCGCGGTAGCCGCCCACACCCACGCCCAGCCGGTTGGGCGTGTTGATGCCCTGCGTGCTGAACGCCATCTGCGCCATCGCCGTGCCCATCGCGCCGACCTGGTCCATGCGCTTGTCGACGCCGTGGAAGCGGTCGTTCATCTGGTCGCGCAAGCCGTTCACGTCGGCGGTGGAGGCGACGTTGGCGAACTTGGCGTCGGCATAGGCGTTGGCGCTGCGCAGGGTCTGCTGCGCGTTGGCGTCGGTGTAGCTCTTGGCCGTCACCAGCGCCTGCTCGACCTGGCCCACGTTGGCCGCGTCGGTGGCCTGGCTGCCGGCCGCCACGTTGGTGACCTGGCGGTTGTTCGCGGCCGTGCCCACCGACACCGTGTTGGCGCGATCGGCCAGCGAACCCTGGCCCAGCGCGACGGCGCCGGAAGCGGTCACCGAGGCGCCTTCGCCCAGCGCCACCGCGTTGGTGGCGCTCGCCGCGACCGTGCTGTTGGCGCCCACGGCGGTGCTGCCGTCGGCGTTCACCCTGGCATTGCCGCCGATCGCGGTGTCGTTCGCGCCGGCGGCCAGGCTGTCACCGCCGATCGCGGTGGCATGATCGCCACCGGCGGAGGCTGCCGAACCGATCGCCAGGCCCCTGGAGCCGGCCAGCACGTTGGCGTCGTCGCTGCCGTCGCCGACCGTATCGATCGCCACCGCGCCCAGCTCCATCGTGCTCTGCCGCAGATCGCCGATCTGCCCCTCGATGGTGGTGACGCGGCCGTCCAACGCGCCGATCGCCGCGGTGTTGGTGGTGATCGCGGCGGTATTGTCGCCCAGCGCGGCGCCGGTCAGGTCGAGTTGCGCCTGCAGCGCATTGAGCTGGTCCAGATTCACCGCATCGGTGCCCTGGGTACCGGCGGCCACGTTGGTGATCTGGCGCTCGAAGCCGGCGCTGCCCACCGACACCGTGTCGGCGCGATCGGCCAGCGACTGCGCGCCCAGCGCCACCGCGTTGTCGGCGGTGGACTGCACCCACGCGCCCGAACCCAGCGCGGTGCCGTTGACCGCGTCGGCGCCGGCCAGCCAGCCGAACGCCGCGGCATAGTCGCCGGTGGCGTAACTGCCGGCGCCCAGCGCGGTCGCGCCGACGCCCGATGCCTCGGTGAAGAACTGCCCGCCGACGGCGCTGCCACCCACGGCCACGCTCTCGTCGCCGCTGGCCGCCGAGTTCTCGCCCACCGCCACGCTGCTGGCGCCACTGGCCGCTGCACCCGTGCCGCTGGCCAGGGAGTAGTCACCGATGGCCATCGAGTTGTAGCCCAGCGCCGTGCCCAGGAAGCCCGGCGCAACGCTGTAGCCGCCCAGCGCGACCGTGCCGGCATTCAGCGCGCCGCTGTCGTAGCCCAGCGCCAGCGATTGTTCGCCAATGGCGCCGCCGTAGCCGTTGCTGTCCTGCGTACCCATGCCGATCGAGAACACGCCTTCGGCATGGCTGTCTGCGCCCAGTGCCAACGCGCCTTGCGCCAGCGCGGTGGCGTTGTTGCCTACCGCGGTGGCCGCGTCGGCGCCGGTGTAGGCCGCGCCGCCGACCGAGGTTGCGCCGGCGCCCTGCGCCCAGGCACCGTTGCCGGTGGCGGTGGCGTTGTCGCCGACGCCGACGGTCTGGTAGCCCAGCGCGATCGCGCCGCGCCCTTCGGCAGCCGCCAGCGAACCGACGGCGATGGAACCCTCACCCTGGGCTTCGGTGGCGAGGAAGCCATTGGCCGGGTCCGGATCGCCGCCGCCAATCGCGATGCCGCCGCGGTCCGATGCCTGCGCGTTGGCGCCGAGCGCCACGCTGTTGTAGCCATCCGCGCCGGAGTTGGCGCCGCCGGCGAACGCGCCCTGCCCGGTGGCATACGCCAGCGAGCCGACCGCGGTGCTGTCGATGCCGTCCGCGCCGGCGCCGGCGCCCAACGCGGTCGCGCCATAGGCACTCGCCTCGGTGCTGTAGACCGTGCCGTCGGTATCGACATAGTCGCCGCCCACCGCCGTGGCGGAACCATCGGTGGCGCTGGCGTGGGAGCCGAATGCGCTGGCGTTGTCGCCGCTGGCGACCGCATCCACGCCGCAGACGAAGGCGCCGTCGCCGGTGGGCGTGGCCGGCACCGTGGTGGTGACGCCGTCGACGGTGTAGGTGCAGCTCGCGGCTGCGGTCTGCGCGTGGATCGTCAGCGGCGCCAGCGCCAGTGCCAGCACGCCGGCGGCGACCAGGCGCAGGCGCGAACCGCCGCGACGGCCGCGCCGCGAGGCCAGCTCCGATACCACCACCACCGCGCCCAGCGCGGCATTCCAGATCTTGCTGTAGATCGTGTTCATGATTTTGAGATTCCTGTGCGGCGCCGCCCGCGCGACGATGCGCGTGGCGGTGCCTGGCGTGTGATGTGCAGCCACCGGGGCGTGCGGCTTGCGCCGGTCACGCCCGGTGGCGGATTCGGCCCGAACGGGCCGGTTCAGGGTGCGGCGCAGGCCACGTCCACTGCGTTGAAGGCAGCGGCCACGTCGGCCTCGGCATAGCCACGGTCGGTGGCGGCCTGTTCCACTCCGCAGGCGCCGCCGTCGAAGGTTTCCTGCGGGCTCCAGTACAGCGCATTGGCGTCGTGGAACACCTCGAACGCCTTGCGCGTGTTCCAGCCGCTGGTCTTGGCCAGCAGGCAGAACGCGCGGTTGTACACGCCGCTGCTGTAATGAACGTCGAGCGAGTCGTTGTAATCGCGCGCGCTGTCGATGGATGCACCATCGTTGCTCGGCGTGCACATGTCGCGCAGCGCCGCCATGCCCAGCAGCGGCACCGTGGCCGGCTTGACCATGTCCGCGCCGACCATGAAGTCGTTGCTGCCGCGGTCGAAGTACTTCACCGCCTCGCCGGCCATGTCGGAGAACGCCTCGTTCATGCCGCCGGACTGGCCGGTGTATTCCAGCCCCGAATGCTGCTCGGTGAAGCCGTGGCTGATCTCGTGCCCGGTCACGTCCAGCACCACGAAGGGGAAGAAGTACTGGTCGCCGTCGCCGAACACCATCTCGCGGCCGTCCCAGAACGCGTTCTCGTAGTTGGTGCCGTAGTGCACCCACATCGACAGCTGCATCGCCGAGCCGTCGGTGTTCTTCAGCGGTGGCTCGCCGAACCAGGTCGAGTACATGTCGTGCACCACGCCGCCGAAATGATGCGCATCGTTGATCGGCGAATATGCGCCGTTGATCGCGTCGCCCTGGCTCACCCACAGCGCCGGATTGCTGCCGGCACAGCCGAACGACCACTGCGTGACGCGCTGGCCGCCGGCCAGGTTGTAGGTGGCCACGTCGGCGTCCTGCAGGTAGCACACGCTGCCGATGCGCACCGCATCGAGGCGCTCGCGACCCGGGCCGGAGTTGTCGTAGTTGTACGAGCCGGTCAGCGTGTTGCCGCCCGGGCCGGTGGCGGTGACCGCGACCGGCGTGCTGCCGCCGCCCGGCGGACGCCGGCCGTGGGCGAGCCCGTCCCACTGCTTGAGCACGGCGCCGGTGTCGGCGTCGACGATCGCGGTCGGCCGCGATGGCTGACCGTGGTTGTCCAGCACGTAGGACACGCGATAGGTCAACCGCGGCGCGCGACCGGCCTGCGGATAGACGAACAACTCGCTGTCGACATTGCGTGCCGCCAGGCCGGTATCGCCCATGTGCCGGCGCAGCGCGGCGGTAGCGGCGGCGGCCGTCAGCCGCGGCTGCGCCGAAGCGAGTTGCGCGCCGATGTCGCGCTCGGCCGAGCCCGCCACCGACAGCACCGCGCCGCGCGTGTCGCGTTCCACCACCACGCTGCGGCCGTAAACCGGCACGCCGCGCCAGGTCTGCCGCTCGCGCGATTTCAGCGTGCCGTGCGCGGTGCGCAGCTGGCGATCAGCCTGGAACGAGGCGTCCGTCCCCAGGCCCAGTCGGCTGGCCAGCGTTGCAGGCGCGATCCGACCCATCGCACCGGCGCGAATGTGCAGCGGCGTTGCGGCCATGCACGACGCGGCGGTGGCGCCACCCAAAGCCAGGACCAGGGCAGCGACGAGTTTCTTGTTGAGCATTTCCATCCCCCAAAACATTCAGACGATCTGCCGTGGCGGTGCGCAGGCGCCGCAGCACGGTCAGCTGGATTCCGCCGCCCTCCCCGGAGCGGCGAATCGGCGACCGTAGGTGAGCAGTGCGCGGCCCGTCAATTGGAAAAATTCCGAGAACCTGTCCAAACTCGTGTTCTTTCGTCGCCCATTTCACGCTTCCCGCAGGCCTTTCATGCAGCTCATCGACATCGGCGCCAATCTCGGCCACGAATCGTTCCGGCACGACTTCGACGCCATGCTGGCGCGCGCCGGGGACCACGGCGTGGACCGCATGATCGTCACCGGCGCTTCTGCCGAAGGCAGCCGTCACGCACTGGCACTGGCGCAGGCCCGTCCCGACCGCCTGTTCGCCACCGCCGGCGTGCATCCGCACCACGCGATCGACTTCGACGACGCCACCGAGGCGCTGCTGCGCGAGCTGGCGCGCGACCCGGCGGTGCGCGCGGTCGGCGAAACCGGACTGGACTACAACCGCAACTACTCGCCGCGCGAGGTCCAGCTGGCCGTGTTCGAGCGCCAACTGCGGATCGCGGCGGATGTGCACAAGCCGCTGTTCCTGCATCAGCGCGATGCGCACGACGATTTCGTCGCGCTGCTGCGGCGCTGGCGCGACAAGGTGCCCGGCGCGGTGGTGCACTGCTTCACCGACACCGGCGAGGCGCTGCGCGACTACCTCGCACTGGATTGCCACATCGGGATCACCGGCTGGATCTGCGACGAACGCCGCGGCACCCACCTGCGCGAGCTGGTGCGCGAGATCCCCGCGCACCGCCTGATGATCGAGACCGACGCGCCCTACCTGCTGCCACGCACGGTGCGTCCGTCGCCGGCGCATCGGCGCAACGAGCCGATGTACCTGAGGCACATCTGCGAGGAGATCGCCCGCGACCGCGGCGAGAGTCCGGAAGTCACCGCCGCGAACAGCACGGCGACCGCCGAGGCGTTCTTCGGATTGCCGCCGCTGGCGTAGGGCGGCACTGCCCGCCGGATTCCGCGTCCCGAAGAGTGAAGAGCGGCGGGCAGCGCCCGCCCTACACCGTCAGCACGCGCGACTCGCCGGGGGCCAGGCCATCCAGCGTGTGGTCGCCGACGCGCACGCGGATCAGCCGCAAGGTCGGAAAGCCGACCGCGGCGGTCATGCGACGCACCTGACGGTTGCGGCCTTCGCGCAGGGTGAGGCTGAGCCAGCTGGTGGGGATCGCCTGGCGGAAGCGCACCGGCGGGTCGCGCGGCCACAGCCAGTCCGGTTCGGCGGCGAAGGCGGCCTCGGCCGGCAGGGTCGGGCCGTCGTTCAACCTCACGCCACGGCGCAGCGCGGCCAGCGCGGCTTCGTCGATGCAACCTTCGACCTGGGCCAGATAGGTCTTGGCCTGCTTGTGGCGCGGGTCGGTGAGCCGGTGTGCGAGTGCGCCGTCGTCGGTGAGCAGCAGCAGACCTTCACTGTCGCGATCCAGCCGTCCAGCCGCATAGACGTCCGTTTGCGCGACGTAATCGGCCAGCGTGGCGCGGCCTTCGCGGTCGGTGAACTGGCAGAGCACGCCGTACGGCTTGTTGAGCGCCAGCAGCATGACGGGTGCAGCGACCGCCCGGATTACCGGGCGGACGTGGCGGCGGCAGTGGCGGCACTCGTCGGCGCGGTCGGCTTGACGAAGCGCAGCGTCATGCGATCCGACTCGCCGATGGCCTGGTACTTCGCCCGATCCTGCTCGCCCAGGGTCAGCGTGGGCGGCAGCGTCCACACGCCCTTGGGATGGTCGTGCGTGTCCTGCGGATTGGCGTTGACCTCGCTGCTGCCGTCGAGCACGAAACCAGCCTCGACGGCCAGCTTCACCACGTAGTCGGTGGGCAGGTAGCCGCTGCCCTTCACCGATTCGAGGCTGGCACCCGGCGCGGCGCGATGGTCGGCCACGCCCAGCACGCCGCCGGGCCGCAGCACCGCGAAGAACGCCTTGAACATGGCCGGCGCGGTACCTGCCTGGACCCAGTTGTGAACATTGCGGAAGGTCAGCACCGTGTCCGCCGAGGCGGGCGGGCCGAACACCGGCGCGTGCGGATCGAACTCGATGATTTTCGCGTTGCCGTAGTGCGCCGGATCGGCGGCGAACAGGCGATGCAGCGCACTGTCGTCGCGGCGCGCCTCGGCGTCACGTCGCGGCGCCGTCACTGCGGCGATGTAGTGGCCGTTGTCGTTGAGCAGCGGCGCCAGGATCTCGCTGTACCAGCCACCGCCGGGGGTGATCTCGATCACCGTCTGGTCCGGCTGCACGCCGAAGAACTGCAAGGTCGCCTTGGGATGGCGATAGACGTCACGCGCACGGTTGGCCGGCGAACGCCAGCTGCCCGCCAGCACCTGGTCCAGTTGCGAGGCAGTGAAATCGCTGGCGCTGGTCGGCGGCACCAGCGCATCGGCCGGCTGGTCCGCTTCGGTGGAGGCGCCCGGCGCCACCTGTTGCGCACATGCCGGCAGCGCCAGCGCGGCGATCAGCAGCCAGGCGAAACGCGGCCGCGATCGTGCGCGGGACGAAGAGTTGGCAGGATTCGCTTGGTTCATCGTTGACTCCCTGGCCCGCAGGCCGTCCGGACGCGATGCAGTGGTGGTTCGAATGCGCCACGCGACTGCCCGCCTCCGGCCGAGGCCGTCGCGGGGCAGGTGGAGCACAAAGCGGTGGATGGCGGCCAATATGGCGGAAAGACCGTGCAGACCAGGTGGACAGGTGGAAGCGAGCCGTGCGCCCGCCCCTCTCGCGCACCCATTCTACGGCATCCCGCAGCCCGCAAGAACGGCTCAGTAATGGATCACCGAGCGGATCACCTTGCCGCCGTGCATCAGCTCGAACGCCTCGTTGATGCGCTCCAGCGGCAGCACCTGGCTGATCATCTCGTCGATGTGGATCTCGCCAGCCAGGTAGCGGTCGACGTAGCCGGGCAGTTGCGAGCGACCCTTGACGCCGCCGAACGCCGAGCCGCGCCACACCCGGCCGGTGACCAGCTGGAACGGCCGCGTGCTGATCTCCTGGCCCGCGCCGGCCACGCCGATGATGATCGACTCGCCCCAGCCCTTGTGGCAGCACTCCAGCGCCGAGCGCATCACGTGCACGTTGCCGATGCACTCGAACGAGTAGTCCACGCCGCCATCGGTGAGCTCGACGATGACCTGCTGGATCGGCGTGTCGGGGTAGTCGGCCACGTTGATGCAGTCGGTGGCGCCAAGCGCCTTGGCCATCGCGAACTTTTCCGGGTGGCGGTCGATCGCGATGATGCGTCCGGCCTTGGCCATCACCGCGCCCTGCACCACCGACAGGCCGATGCCGCCCAGGCCGAACACCGCGACGGAGGCGCCGGGTTCCACTTTCGCCGTATTGAGCACCGCGCCGATGCCGGTGGTGATGCCGCAGCCGAGCAGGCAGACCTTTTCCAGCGGCGCGGCCTTGTTGATCTTCGCCAGCGAGATTTCCGGCAGCACGGTGTACTCGCTGAACGTGCTGGTGCCCATGTAGTGCAGCAGCGGCTTGCCGTCGAGCGAGAACCGCGAGGTGCCGTCGGGCATCAGGCCCCGGCCCTGGGTGACGCGGATCTTCTGGCACAGGTTGGTCTTGCCCGAGCGGCAGAACTTGCACTCGCCGCATTCGGGCGTGTACAGCGGAATCACGTGGTCGCCGACCTTGAGCGAGGTCACGCCCGCGCCGACTTCCTCGACGATGCCGCCGCCCTCGTGGCCGAGGATCACCGGGAACTGCCCTTCCGGATCGTCGCCGGACAAGGTGAACGCATCGGTGTGGCACACGCCGGTGGCGACGATGCGCACCAGCACCTCGCCCGCCTTCGGGCCGGCCACGTCGACCTGTTCGATGGAGAGCGGCTGGCCGGCGGCCCAGGCGACGGCGGCGCGTGATTTCATGGTTCGACTCCTCGCAATGGATCGGCAACGACCCGCGATGATGGCCTGTTTTCAGCCACTTTGCGCAACTGCGTCAATCGACCGCCAGGTCGTCGGGCCGGAAGCTCGACATCTGCCCCCGGTATTCGGCCGCCTCCGCCAGCAGCCAGTCGCGGAAGCGCTGCAGGCCGCGGTGCTCCTGCGAGCGCGGCGGATACACCAGCCAATAGGCCTCCTTCACCGCCAGGTAGCTGTTGCCCAGCACCTGCAGGCGGCCGGCGTCGATCAGCGACTTCGACGTCACCATCCGCCCCAGCGCCACGCCGAGACCCTCCAGCGCCGCATGGCGCAGCGCGTCGAGGCTGTCGAACTGCGCCACGTAGCGTTTCGGCGGCGTGCCGCCGGTGCGGCCGAACCAGTCGCTCCAGCGGGTCGATTCGCCGGGCTCGCCGAGCAGCGGCCAGCGCGACAAATCGTGCGGATCGACGCCGGCCATCCGCGCGACCAGTGCGGGCGCGGCCACCGGTGCGATCCATTCGCCGAACAGCCTTTCGCAGAGGAGCTCCGGCCACTGGCCGCGGCCGTAACGCAGCGCCACGTCCACCGGTTCGCGCGCGAAGTTCACCAGGGTCGAACCGGATTGCAGGCTGAGCTCCAGCTCCGGATACGCAGCGACCAGTTTCGGCAACCGCGGCACCAGCCAGCTCGACATGATGCCGGGGCTGGCGCTGAGCGTGAGCGCGTCGTGGTGGCGCGTGCGATAGGCGCCGAGCGCGTGCTCGATGCCGTCGACGTGCTCGCCCACCGCTTCCAGCAAACAGTTGCCGTCGACGGTCAGCGTCACCCCGCGCGGCCCGCGCTCGAACAGGCGCCGATCCAGCCGCTCCTCCAGCTGTTTCATCTGATGGCTGAGCGCGCTGACGGTGAGGTTCGCCTCGCGCGCCGCGCGCGACAGATTGCCCTGGCGGGCGATCAGCACGAACTGTTGCAGCAGTCCCAGCGGCAGCTTGCCCATCTTGAATATCTCTCAAGTCTGTCTTGCGAATATATCGCTTTTTGGCGCTTGTCCGCGCGCGTATCTTGAGCACACCCCAAGCCTGACACCCTCCCGAGGAGGCACCCCATGAGCTCGATCTGGAAAGATCTGCTGTTCCTGCACGGCCACCTGCTGCACAAGGACGACCTCGAATGGCGCGCGGAAACCCCGGCCGCCGACACCGCCGACACCGAGGCCGTCGAAGCACCCGTCAGCCGCGACGCCAAGGCCGCGGCACTGGCCTGCTGCGCCGCCGTGTGGCCGCGCATCGTGGCGCCGCACTAGCCATCCGCGGCTTGAATGCGGTCTGGAATGCACCATGTGAATGAAGGTGCGCGACAACCGTCGCGCGCCTTTTTCCATGCTCGTTAACAGGAGAGGCGTTCCATGCAACAGCGGTCACTCGGCGGCACCTCCCTTTCGATCGCGCCGCTCGCCTTCGGCAGCAACGTCTTCGGCTGGACGGTGGACGAGCCGCGCGCGTTCGAGCTGCTGGACGCCTTCGTCGATGGCGGCGGCAACCTGATCGACACCGCCGACGTCTACCCGGCATGGGTGCCGGGCAACCACGGCGGCGAGTCGGAGACCATCATCGGCAAGTGGCTGCGGCGCAGCGGCAAGCGCGACCAGGTGGTGATCGCCAGCAAGGTCGGCAAATGGACGCGGCACCGCGGGCTGGCGCCAGTGAACCTGCAGCAGGCGGTGGAGGGTTCGCTGCAGCGGCTGCAGACCGATCACATCGACCTGTATTTCGCGCACGAGGACGACGCCAGCGTGCTGCTGGCCGACACCCTGGGCGGCTTCGCGCGACTCATCGAGCAGGGCAAGGTGCGCGCGATCGGCGCCTCCAACTACAGCGCCGAACGCTTCGCCGACGCACTGGCCGTATCCAGGCAGCACAACCTGCCGCGCTACGACGTGCTGCAGCCGGAATACAACCTGGTCAGCCGCCGCGGCTACGAGGCCGAACTGGAGCCGCTGATCCGCCGCGAAAACATCGGCGTGATCTGCTACTACGCGTTGGCCAGCGGTTTCCTAAGCGGCAAGTACCGCCAGGCGGCCGACCTCGCCGGCCATCCGGCACGCAGCGGTGGCGTGCGCGCCCACCTCAATCCGCGCGGACTCGGCGTGCTGGCTGCGCTGGACGCGGTGGCCGCCGCCCATCACGCCACGCCGGCCCAGGTGGCGTTGGCCTGGCTGATGGCGCGCCCGGGCATCAGTGCGCCGATCGCCAGCGCCACCAGCGTGACGCAATTGAACGAACTGCTCGGCGCCTTGCAGCTCTCGCTGCGCGCCGACGAGATCGCGGCGCTGGATCAGGCCAGCGCCTGATCTGCCGCGATCACGCCATCACGCGGACAACAACCCCAGCGCCGTGTTGAGCGTGGCGCTGGGCCGCATCGCCGCGCCGGCCTTCATCCGGTCCGGGTGGTAATAGCCGCCGATGTCGACCGGCTTGCCCTGCACGCGGGCGAGCTCGTCGACGATGGTCGCCTCGTTCTCCGTCAGCGCCTTGGCCAGCGGCGCGAACCTCGCCTTCAGCGCGGCGCTCACGTCCTGCGCCGCCAGCGCCTGTGCCCAGTACATGGCGAGGTAGAAGTGGCTGCCGCGGTTGTCGATGCCGCCGACCTTGCGCGAGGGCGACTTGTCGGTGTCGAGGAACTTGCCGTTGGCCTGGTCCAGCGTCTTGGCCAGCACGTCGACCTCGGCGTTGCCGTGGCGGTTGCCGAGGTGTTCCAGCGAGGCGGCCAGCGCGAGGAACTCGCCGAGCGAATCCCAGCGCAGGTAGTTCTCTTCCAGGAACTGCTGCACGTGCTTCGGTGCCGAGCCGCCGGCACCGGTCTCGAACAGGCCGCCGCCGGCCATCAGCGGCACGATCGACAGCATCTTCGCGCTGGTGCCCAGCTCCATGATCGGGAACAGGTCGGTGAGGTAGTCGCGCAGCACGTTGCCGGTGACCGAGATCGTGTCCAGGCCCTGGCGGATGCGCTCGAGCGAAAACTTGGTGGCGGCCACCGGATCCATGATGCGGATGTCCAGGCCGCTGGTGTCGTGGTCCTTCAGGTAGCGCTCGACCTTGGCGATCACCTGGCGGTCGTGCGCACGCTGCGGGTCCAGCCAGAACACCGCCGGCGTGTGCCGCGCGCGGCTCACCGCCAGCTTCACCCAATCCTGGATCGGCGCATCTTTCGTCTGGCACATGCGCCAGATGTCGCCGGCTTCCACGTCATGCTGCAGCAGCACCTTGCCGGCCTCGTCGATCACCTTCACCACGCCGTCGCCGGCGATCTGGAAGGTCTTGTCGTGCGAGCCGTATTCCTCGGCCGCCTGCGCCATCAGGCCCACGTTCGGCACGCTGCCCATGGTGGCCGGATCGAACGCGCCATGCGCCTTGCAGTCCTCGATGGTGGCCTGGTAGACGCCGGCGTAGCTGCGGTCGGGGATCACCGCCACGATGTCCTGCAGCTCGCCCTTCGCGTTCCACATCTTGCCGGAGTCGCGGATCATCGCCGGCATCGAGGCGTCGATGATCACGTCGCTTGGCACGTGCAGGTTGGTGATGCCCTTGTCGGAGTTGACCATCGCCAGCGCAGGACGCTGCGCGTACTCGGCATCGAGGTCGGCCCTGATCGCCGCCTGGGTCGCCTCCGGCAGACTGCCGAGGCGCGCGTACAGATCGCCGATGCCGTTGTTCGGATTGAAGCCGGCCTGCTTCAGCGCGTCGGCATGCTTGATCAGCACGTCCTTGTAGAACTCGCCCACCGCCACGCCGAACATGATCGGGTCGGAGACCTTCATCATGGTCGCCTTGAGGTGCAGCGAGAACAATACGCCCTGCTTCTTTGCGTCGGCGATCTGCGCGTCGATGAACGCGGCCAGCGCGCGGCGCGACATCACCGCCGCGTCGATGATCTCGCCGGCAAGCAGCGTCGTCTTCGGCTTCAGCACGACCTGGCTGCCGTCCTTGCCGAACCACTCGATGCGCACGCTGCCGGCATGCTCCACGGTCACGGATTTCTCGCTGCCGTAGAAATCGCCGCCGTCCATGTGCGCCACGCGGGTCTTCGAATCCGTGCTCCACGCGCCCATCCGGTGCGGATGCTTGCGCGCGTAGTTCTTCACGGAAACCGGCGCGCGGCGGTCGGAGTTGCCCTCGCGCAGCACCGGGTTCACCGCGCTGCCCTTGACCCGGTCGTAACGCGCCTTGATGTCCTTCTCGTCGGCGTCCTTCGGCTCGTCGGGATAATCCGGCAGCGCGTAGCCTTGGCCCTGCAATTCCCTGATCGCGGCCTTCAGCTGCGGCATCGAGGCGCTGATGTTGGGCAGCTTGATGATGTTCGCCTCCGGCGTGGTGGCCAGACGGCCCAGCTCGGCGAGGTCGTCGGCGATGCGCTGGTCCTCGCGCAGGCGCTCGGGGAACAGCGCGATGATGCGCCCGGCCAGCGAGATGTCGCGCGTCTCCACCTTGATGCCGGCGGTGCCGGTGAACGCGGCGACGATCGGCAACAGCGACTGCGTGGCAAGGAATGGCGCTTCGTCGGTCAGCGTGTAGATGATCCTGGGCGTCTGGGACATGGCGTGCGGGGATTCCCTGGCAAGAGCGGCATAACCGCGGAAGACAATGTTCCATTGTCGCGCGAATGCCGCCTGCGGGCCACCGACGACGGTGCCACCACGCAGGACTCCCCGTTTGCCGCACGCCCCGCGTGCACAGGCAGGCGCACCAGCCAGCGCCTGACATCAGAGGGGACAAACGTCTCGGCAAAGCGTCATGCCCACGAAAGCGGGCATCCATGGCAGCGCGCCATGGATGCCTGTTCGCGCGCACGGCGACTGCCCGCTACTTCTTCACCGAAAAGTCCTTGCTCGCTACCGCGCGCCCGTCCAGCGAGATGTCGATCTTGTAGTTGCCTTCGGGGAAACCTTCCGGCTGGCTGATCATGAAGGCGGTGGTTGCCGGACCCATGGCATCGAGCTCCTTGCTGTCCTCGTGCACGATCCGTCCCTGCGGGTCGCGCCAGCTGGCGGTGAGCTTGGCGTGGCCGGGACCGATGGTTTCCACCGAGGCGTAGATGGTGTCCTTCGGCGCGAAGCTGGTGCCGGCGGCCACGATCTTGTGGTTGGCATCGACGCTCGAACCCACTTCGAGCGAGCTGAAACTCACCGTACCGGCGGTGTCGCCGCCGGTCATGCCGGTGCTGGCGGCAGGCGGCGGAAACGCCGGCGGCGCCAGCGGGGGCGCGGCGGCGGTTCCGCTCGGCGGCGGGTTGGACGGTACCGGCGATGCCGACTCGTTACCCTTGCCGCACGCCGAGAGCGCCAACGCGGCGGCCAGCGAAACGGCAAGCATCAAGGGGGGGCGGGTGTTTTTCATGGAAGCACCTCTCTTTCATCGCGATGAACCCGGAGGTGCGCGAAACCGTCCGCTCCGGGTGGGCGTTCGTCGCCATCTGCGTCGAACATGAACTTCGCCGACATCGCCGGGAAGCTGGCAACCAGAGGTAACGGCGCCGTGGTAAACAGCTTGTGAGCAGCCGATTAGCACCGGGGTGCACCGTTCAGCTTGAGGTGGCCATCTGAACGCGCAATGTCGCCGCGTCGCCTTGGCCGCGTGAGGATCACGGCTTCGCCGGAATCTTCAGCATCTGTCCTACCGCGAGCCGACCGGGATCCGCGATGAGACCGCGGTTCTCGTCCAGGATCCGCCGCCAGCCGTCGGCATTGCCGTAGAAGCGCCGGGCGATGCCCTGCAGATCGTCGCCGGCGGCGACTTCATAGATGCGCGTCCCGTCCACCGCATCGCTCACGTGTGATGCGGTGTCGGTGAAGTCCGCCTTGGTCGCCGGCGACATCCGCGCCGCCTGGCGGCGCACTTCTTCGCGCTGGTAACTGTCGTGGCCCATGGTTCTCTCCGATTCGATGCGAAGCACCATGGGTAACCAGCGCGTCATCAACGCTCCGTGAGTGTGTGTGCCGCGGCGTTCATTTCTGTAAGACCGTTACAACGGGCGGCGGGACTATCTGCCGCGGAGCAAGTCATCCAGAAATTCCGACACCGGCTCGACGCCCGACACCATGAGCTGATCGCGGGCGCGGGTGCAGGCGACGTAGAGCAGGTGGCGTTCCGTGTTGTAGACCTCTTCCAGGTCCGCATCGTCCGCGACCGACTCAAGGCGCTGCTGCAGCGGAACCACTTCGTCGTCGCAGGCCATCACGGCCACGGCGCGGAATTCCAGACCCTTGGCCAGGTGCATCGTGCAGAGGGATACGTGGCCGGGCGTGGTCTGGGTGTAGTCGTCCAGCACCTTGAACGGCAGCTCCGCACTCGCCAAGGCCGCGCGGGCACGATCCAGTTCGGCGGGCGAGCGCACGAACACGCCCAGTTCCTGAGGTGCCATCCCGTCCTCGATGCGCTGGCGCAGCCAATCGCCGACGGCGGCGGACTCAACATCTGCCGAAGGGAACGAGCCGACCGTGGGCGCGGGGCCATTGAATACCGAGACTGTGCCGCGGCGCTCCTCGACGTTGCCGTCCACGTCGGACACTTTCGGTGCCAGCAAGCGGTCGGCCTGCATGCGAATCTGGTGCGAGGTGCGGTAGTTGATGTGCAGCGTGCGCGAGCGACCGCGGATGTCCACACCCAGCGACTTCCACGAGAACGGCTGCTGGAAGATGCGCTGGCCCAGATCGCCGGCGAAGAACAGTGCATTCGGTCGACCAGCACCTAGCGCCGCCAGGAACTTCAGCTGCGCCACGTTGATGTCCTGCGCCTCGTCGATCACCGCGAAATCGAACGGTGGATGGCGGCGACCGGGCAATTCGTCCGCCAACCGCCCGAACATGCCGGCGTGGGTTGTCCAGCCACGCTGCTGCAGTTCGGCGCGAACGGCTTGATATATCGACCAGAGCAGTGCGCGACGCGCCTCCGGCAGCCGCGTCTTGCGACCCAGTCGCTGGACGTCGCGGTAGCTTTCCCAGCTGTCAAGTTGCCAGCCGTCGACCACGTCCTGCCACTCCGACAGCAGGAACGAGGCGCTGAACCGGTGTTCGGGATGCGCCGCCGCTGCCGCGTCTAACAGGCCGCGGATCTCGTCCATGGTGGCAAGACGAGGCCGGCCGAATTGCAGTTCGTACAGGCGTTCGCCGACGGCATTCATCGCGTGGACTTCGACGCGCTCGCCCAGCATCGGCGTGTTGCTGATCAGGCGGCGCAGCTTGATGCGCAGTGCGTGAGCGAGCGTGTCGGAGAACGTCGCCAGCAGGATGCGCCCGTCAGGGTTGGCACGCGCGAGGTGCACCGCGCGATGCAGCGCCACGACGGTCTTGCCGGTACCGGCCGAACCGGACACGCGCGCCGGGCCGCTATAACCCTTCTCCACCCATTCGCGCTGCGCCGGATGCAGGAAGATCGTCCATTTGTCCCACGGAAACGCCAGCGCGCGCTCCAGTTCTTCCACGTCGTTCATGGTACGGAAACGACGCATCGCGTCCGGATGCTCGAACGGACTGGTCGCTGGCGCGGCCGCGGCTGCCGGCGTCGGCTGCCCACCCGTCGCCAGTTCCAGCAAGGCTTCCGCCGCCTCGGCCGGCAGATGGTCGGTCAGTTCGAGCAGAGTGTCCTCATTGGCCGCACGGACATCCGGCAGCCATTCCACCGGCACACCGTAGGCAAGCAGGTCGCCGTCGGCCACGCTCGTAAAAAGCATCGGTTTGGCAGGAGCAGGTTGCTCGACCTCGACGTACTTCGGAACGGCGATTTCCTCGACCCGCTCGCGAACCTCCACCAATTGCGCTGCGCCCGTCGTCGGATGCGTCTCCAGCTTGCGCCGCTCGGCCCACTGGTAGGCCTTGTCGTGATGATCGACGTAGCACAGCAGCAGGCTCGCCGCGGTCTTGTGCACGATCAGGCGGATATCGCCACTGACCCGCACCGACCAGAAGTTTGGATCCCGCGCGCGATCGAGCTTGTGCAAGCTCATGCCCGGGTTGACCGGATTCATCTGCAGGTCGAAAGCTGTCGTCTTGACGGCCTTCTGCTCGTCGCCGGTGAGACTAGCGAGGCTATCGGTGAAGGTGTCAGCAATGCGGAAGTCCACTTATGAACCTCGGATCGTTGCGATATTGAGGTTGATGTCCTGTGCACTTAACCCCGCACCTTGCTTCTCTTCCGTAACTAGCAGCGTCCCATTCTTTCCGCCGCCTTCCGCCAGCGGCAAAATCCCCTGCCGACGATACGCTTCCAACTTGCGCTCCCACCGCTGCCGGTAGTCGCTGTTGCTGAGCATTCCGTTGTGCTCCCAGTACCAGGTTTGCCCGCTGTCATCATCGACGATCGTGAAGTCGGGGAATCGCTCTACTCCATCCAACATGAGAGGTTGCTCGTACTGATAGTCAATCCCCGCCGCATGAAGCTTGTCAGCAATAATCCATTCCGATTTGGAACGCACCAGTTCGCCATGGTCAGTGCGATAGATCAGATTGCTATCAAGGAATAGAGACTTGTTTCCCAACCGCACCTCTACAGGATTGGACGCCGCGAACAGATTTGTCATGCGACCCAGTACCTCAGAGGCTTGATCCTGACTGAACCGCCGCAAATCTCGGAAGTCGCCTTGGTGAAAAATGACCACCTTGCCTCTGTGCCGAGTCAAGGCCGTATAGAGCATTTCACGCGACAGCAATCGGCAAGGATTAGGCACGACAACAAACGTGACCCCGAACTCACTTCCCTGCGTTTTATGCACCGTCAGCGCATAGGCTAATTCCAGCGGCGGCGAACTTTCCTGCCCATCAAATTCCCGCGAGTTGTACTGATAGCTAAAGCCAGGCTGACTGCAAAGCTCAACTTCTACGTCACGAGGAAATTTCGGTCGAAACTTCGTCTTTCGATGCCCCACAACGACACCGATATCCCCGTTCGCAACGTATTTGTCGTCTTTGGGGGGATAGATGTATCGATTCCTCTTGTTCTGGATGTTGATGACCTTGTCACCGTAGATGATTTCTTCCGGTCCAGCTGGACTGGGGATCACCCGACCGTAGCCTTCGGCATGTGCCATTTCGATAAATCGCTTGCGGAATCGCTGTTGAATCGCCCTGTTCAGTGCCAGCACCCCGGCTTGACCCTGCCTGAGGGGCGTCAGGATCTGCCATTGCTCTGCCTTTTCTGAGGCTCCCGGTCGATCCTTGTAGCGATTGTTGAAAAACACATGGGTTTGGCCGTTGTAATCCGACGCAATGCCACCAATGGACTCTTCAAAGGCTACCTCCTCATCTCCACCGTCCAGGTGCAGTTCGTTGACCAGCTCGGTGAGCAGTAGCTTCTGTAAGCCATCAGGCTGATTCCATCGAACAAGCTTTACGAAGGGCGTGTGTCCAGACGCTACGTCGTTCCAAACTTCGTCCGCGCCCGCGTCCGGAGCTCGTCCGCTGAATGCGTTGGCGAGCAGCACATCACTACGCGTAGAGCCAGTTTCGCCCTGCTGGCGCATCACCACGGTAAGCTCCGCATACCCAGCGGCCACTCGCGGAAACAAGCTGTCCACCATCTCAGGTTTCAACTGTTGCACGATGTCAACATAGGGCCGACCGGCGCCAATCGGCGGTAGCTGGCGGGGATCGCCTACCAAGACCAATCGATCAAAGCCTTTTAGCGCGTCTAACAAGGCGGCAACTTGCTCCTCCGTCAGCATGGAGCACTCGTCAATGACGACCGTCTTATGGGCAGAAGAACGCGGCGCCTCATGGTTTACGTAGTAACGCCCTGTTTTTCCCTCGTATCGCTGCAAACCTAGCAAGAACTGGGCTACGGTTTGCGCCTTTCCGCCGAAACCGCTGGCCTGTTCAAGTCGCACACGCGCTTTCCCGGTGGGCGCCAGCAACAAGACGCCGCCCTCGGAAACCTCATCGATACTGCACAAGGCCTTCAACAGGGTGCTTTTCCCGGTGCCTGCGGGCCCTAAAAGTACGCACACCCTTGATCGATAGATCTCCTCGAGCGCCGCCGCCTTTTCCTGCCTCGCCATCAAATCGTCTGGGGTGGCGACTACCGTCGGGCTTCCACCGTCAATGGCAGTATTGACGAGACCCAGCCAATCGGCCTCGCCCTCGTTGCGCTTCCCTTTCTTGCGCTTAAGGACCGTGGAGCTGATCAGGCTGGAGGTCTCCACGTAGCGATCGATCTGAAACGCGGTGGCATGGTCTCCCAGCGCCAAACTGGCTACACGCGGAGCCAACGAGTCTCCAACAACCGAAAGAGTATCGGCATCCAATGGACATGCCGGCTTCATGGGCCGATCCCGCACGCGAGCGATCAGCCAGTCCGCTGGCAACAGGGTATGCCCTTGACCGGCCGCTTCTTCCAACGCCTGGATCACCACCGCGCGCACGCGCCGTTCGTCGATCGCCTCATGCACGAAGCTTGGTTCGGGTATGGAAAATTCGTCGCGCATGACATCGGGTGGAAACATGCCTCGATCAATCACCGCAAAGGCAATCGGATCCATCTGCAGTCGATCTTCCTCAAAGATCAAATACGGGTTGGCAAGAATTTCCTTCTCGCTCAGGACAATCCCAGCCCCTTCACGTTCAGTCTGCTGGTACCAGCGCAATGCTTGCGCGTTCGTCAAATTGAATCGCGCTAGAAGTTGAAGAAGAGCACGTCGTTCGGCAGGTAATTTCTCCCACTTCAGCTGCAAAGTCTTGCCGATGCCGTGTCGTAGATAGCCCGGCAGGCTCGCAGGCTGCTTGAGCGATTCACTCAGCAGCGGCCAGGGATCGACGGGCTTTTCTGCATCACCCACGAGGTACCAGGCCAAGAGGTTGCCATGTGGCAAGCCGAAGGCATTCAACGCCGCCCCGAAGCCAGGGAACGGGCCGCGAACTGACCACAGCCGATTGAGCTCACGATCGATCCATTGCAGATACGAATCCCACGGCGCGTCGAGCAAGCCGCGCATCGCCTTGATCGCCTTCTCCAAGGCCAACAGAGAGGCGATCGCGCCGTCTTGCTCCAGCAGCTCACTGCCGTAGGAGAACTGTTCGAAATATTCCTGTGGTGCGTAAGCCGCACACTCAGGCAAATCGATACTGGCGTCCTCCTCTGCCAACGCTACCACTTCATGATAAGGAAGAAGGAAACCATCACCTCCACCCGGCCGTATCGAGTGCTCTACGTTGCGCTCCCACAAGTAGCCACTGATCTTGTCCGGTGGGCACTTGTCGCCGGCGTAGCGATACTCTGTCGCGGCACCCACCGTCTTGACTCGACCCACTCCCACGATCACGCGCCGTGGGTCCTCCGCCAACGGCGTGCGCTTGGCGTAGAAAAACACCAGCGAATCATCCGGCCGTACGGCACTGATAAAGGTGTCGAGCAGGACTCGTTGGTTGATTCCTTCCTGAACCCAAGTATTAGTACCCAAATCAGGTTCGCGGTCGACTACGTATCCCAGTTGCAATTCATGCATCCGGCCGGCGCCATCGTCACCACCTTCGACTTGCTCCCTCAACATCCAGCGAAACGGAATGGTCGCTGCGGAGTAAGGTGGAATCGTGTAGGGCGTGGCTGCAAAGTGTCCGTGCGACTCCTTTTTCCAATCGGCGTAGGGATGCTGCTTAATCATCGACTGCGGGAACGGCGCCATGATGGTGCCGTGTTCGTCGACACACGGCGGCATCTGATCTCGAGTCAGCCCCTCGATGCTCTCGCCGGCGTGAGCGGACTCAAAACTATCGTCACGACCCGTCGCGACGCGCTTCAATATCGTGCAGCTAGTATTGCCGCAGGGATTGTTGCAAAAGGTCCCGTTCCAACCACTGTCATGCCATGGCACTCGAATGGTCAAGTGATGAACAGGTAGCTGCCTTGCCCCGTCGATCATGGTTCGAGCCTCATGGCGACACCTTGAAAACCTTCATCACCTCATCGCCGAGGTGGTTGATCACCTTGACGGCGATACGACCGGACGTGGGTTTGTCGAAAGGCCGCGAGGTGTCGCTGTTGAGGGTAGCCCAAGCTTCTTCGTTTATTTCGGCTTTCAGGGTGGTCTTCAGCGACTTGTAGGGGTCGTTGGCGCCGAGGAAGTAGGCGTGGCGGACGAAGAAGGATTCTTCGTTGTAGTCGGTGTCGATGAACCAGCAGGCGATGCCTTCGGCGCCGTCGCTGCGGACTTCGCCGGTGTTGGGGTGGAAGACGTCGACGCCGTTGACCTTGACGCGGACTTGGCTGGGTTCGCCGTCTTCGCCGGCGTCGAGGATGGCGATGTCGGGTTCGCCGAAGATGACGAAGAGGTTGCCCTTGCCGGTGTTCTTGAGGTCGTCGGCCATGTGCAGGTCGGCGTTCATGCGGGCTTTCAGTACCGGGATACGGCCGAGTTTGTCGAACTCGGAGGACATGGCGTCGTAGTTGAAGGCGCAGGTGATCAACACGTCGAAGTCGGCATCGCCGGCTTCGCGGGCGGCGGCGACCAGGTCGGGGCGGGAGACGGTGCCGAACTCGGGGCCGATGAAGATGGCGGCACGTTTTTCCTTGTTGCCCTCCACATATCGCGCTTCGGCGCAAACCAGATCGCCGGGCCACGGGGTGAGTGCGGTGAAGGTGATCTTGTCGTCTTTGTGCGCCTGCTGCACGCCGGCGGTTTTCAGGTTTTCCAGGATCATCTGCACGAAGTCGCGCTCGTCGCCGTAGCCTGCTTTGTCCTCACCGGTGCCGTCGATCAGTTCGTCGTTCTCATCGACGCCGAGCACGCGGTGCGGGGACAGGCTTTCCACGGTGAAGGGGCCAGCGACGCGAACTTTCTTCTTGTCCTCGTAGGGCTTGTCGTAGAGGTATTCGGAGTCGGCCTTGGCGGCGATGGAGGCGTCGATCTCGCGCTGACGGGCGATGCGTTCGCGCCACCAGTCGGCGTGCAGCTTCCTTGCCGCGTCGGGCCACTTGGCATCGGCCTCGCGCGGGATTTCCCATTCCTGCCAGTGCTTGCCCAGCGCCTTGTTCAACTGTTCGCGCATGGATTCCAGCAATTGCTGGAACTTGTCCCAGATGACGTCAATCTCTACATTATTGGCGATGCCTCCGAGCGTGATATGCGGCACGCGCTCGTAGACGAAGCCGTGGGCGATGTTGCCAAAGGTCGGCTGCGACGAAGGCACGCTGCGGGTGATCTCGCCTTCCTTCTGTTGGCCTTCGGGCGAGTCGGCCAGCAAGTAGTATGGATAACGTGCGCCCATGATGCGTGCACGAGCCAACGCAAGCGCCACGCGCGAAGTGTCGAAGGTAATCCAGCGGCGCCCCCATTGTTCGGCAACATAAGCGGAAGTGCCAGAGCCGCAGGTAGGGTCGAGCACGAGGTCGCCAGGATCCGTCGCCATTAGCAGACAACGTTCCACGACCTTTGTATGCGTCTGAACGACATACGATGGATCGTCTTCGCCGCGAGTATCGTTCCACACGTGCGAAAGCTCGCGACAAGGAAAGTCGCTGAAGTAACGTTTATAAATGCGCAGGCCAGATTGACGGAGCAATCTACCGATCTTCCATAACCGCTTTATTCCGTCAGCTTGCGTTTTCCAGTGACGATTTGGCTTGCATGACAAAACGATTTTCTGGCCGCGAGAAAGTACTTCGATATCGGCATCGTCACCACCTTTGGACACAATGCTGTCGGTCGTTAGAAGCTTCGCGCCACTAGGCAGAACTGGCTTTCCAGCCTCGATAAAACTACTAATAGGAACAAGTTGACCGTCCTCGAGCTCTACACGTTTGTATTCTTTTGCACCTGACTCACCCGGTGTCGTTTCCTCATATAACTTCCGAAATTTGATGTTCTCTATGCGTTTCGCGTAGAAGACGATGTAATCGTGAGTAGTTGGAAGAGTTGTGGTGGTCGACCCGCTAGTTTTTTGAACGGCAATCAATGAACAGAAATTGGTTTCGCCGAACACCTCATCCATCACCGCCCGCACACGGTGAACATTCTCATCCCCGATCTGCACAAAGATCGAACCCGACTCGGTCAGCAGATCGCGCGCCACCGTCAACCGATCGCGCAGATAAGTCAGGTAGGAATGGATGCCATCGCGCCACGTATCGCGGAACGCCTTGACCTGTTCCGGCTCGCGGGTGATGTGCTCGGCGTTGCCGTCCTTGACGTCGCGGCTGGTGGTGGACCACTGGAAGTTGGAGTTGAATTTGATGCCGTAGGGCGGATCGAAGTAGATGCACTGCACCTTGCCGCGCAGGCCTTCGCGCTCGGCCAGGCTGGCCATGACCTGCAGCGAATCGCCGAGAATCATGCGGTTCTGCCAGTTGCCGTCGTACTGGTAGAAGTCGGTCTTGTCGGCGCCTTCGGGCAGGCCGTTGAAGTCGCCGAACAGGTCGGCCATGGCGCCAGATTGCATCTGCGCGCCGGCCTGGCTTTCGCGCTGCAGGTCGTCGATCAGCACCTTGGGGTTGACCTTTTCCTGGATGTACAGCGGCGGCGCGTTGACGACGAGGTCGGACCAGTCCTGCTGGTCCTTGCCGCGCCAGATGAGCTGCGGGTCGAGGTCGCGATTGCGCGACTGCTTCTCGTCGCCCAGCCCCTTGGCAGTGCGCGCGTAGGCGACCTTGACCGGCGCCTGCTCCTCTTTCTGCATCACCGACTGGAATTCGGCGGTGGGGATGTTCTTGCGCTTGGCCTCTTTGTGCTTGAGGGTGGCGATGGTCTTGGGGGTGGTGGGTTTGGACGTACGGGCCATTGTGTTTACTCGCCTCCCTGCATGGCTTCGCCCGTGAGAATCGGGTTGAGTGCCACATTGATGTAGTAGTTGGAACGGCCGACCTTGCGCTTGTGCAGGAAACCGCCTTCGGTAAGAGCGTCGAGGTACTTCGTTGCGGTCAGTCGCGACACGTTGAGGTCGCTCTGCAGGAATTCGATCTTGGTATAGGGGTGGCTGAACAGGTTGTTGATCAGATCCTGGCTGTAGAACTTGTATCCCGCACGGATGCGGTGCTTGACGTCGAGCATGGCGTTCTTGATGGCGTGGATCGTGGTGATGGTTTCGCCCGCTGTCTGTTCGACGGCGGTCAACATGTAGAGCACCCATTCTTCCCATACATCGTTGTCGCGGACATCCTGCAGCAAGCGGTAGTAGTCGGGCTTGGTACGCACGATGTAGCGGCTCAAGTAGAGCACCGGGATATCGAGCAGATGCTGCTTGACCAGGTACAACACGTTGATGATGCGACCGGTGCGTCCATTGCCGTCGTAGAACGGGTGGATGCTTTCGAACTGATGGTGGATCAGGGCCATCTTGATCAACGGGTCGGCATCGAAGGCCTGGTCATCGTTGATGAAATTTTCCAGCTCCCGCATCAGGGAGAGCACGGTGTCGGGGTTCTGTGGCGGCTGATAGACCGTGCGGCCAGCGCCATCCTTGAGGGCCGTTCCCGGCAATTTGCGGAAGCCGGCATTGTTGCGCTCCAGCTCCGCCTGGATATCCAGGATGATGTTGTTGGTCAGTAGCCCGTCCTTTCGCACGGCATCGAACCCTGCCCATAGCGCCTGCCGGTACCGCAGCACCTCCTTGGTTGCCGGAGAGCCTCGATAGTCGGGAAAGGCAGCGTTCCTGAACAGGTCGTCATGGGTGGTGACGATGTTTTCGATGGCCGAACTGTCTTTTGCTTCCTGCATGCCCAAGGTATTGATGAGGATGCCTTGCCGCGGGATGGATGCTGCCACGCCCTTCAGTTCGGCCAGCTTGCGGCTGGCCTGAGCTAGTTTTTTAAGGATCGGCGCAGTCTCGAAGCGATCCGGTGCGAGCCGATCAAGCAAGCGTGTCAGGGGCATGTCTTACTCATTTCGTGAGAATGTGTATAGAAAAGCACGTTTTTCTATACATGTCTCGCATGTCGTGTAAAGAAAATCCGCAATTTGTGGATTGTTGAAGTCGGTGCACGCAAAAGTCGGACTGCCTCCGCCGATTGGCGGCATCGATTTCGACCATCTTGCCGACGCCGGGAATATGGTTCCTGTAGAAGCTCCTGCGTCGGTTGGTCCCCTCTATCTTCACGCCCCTTTCGAAGCATTGGCGATCATCTTGTCGAACTCGGCCTCGATCTTCTTCGAGAAGTCTTCCTGCATGGCGTAGACGTCGGTGAACTCGGCGAAGGCCCAGCGGCCGTGGCTGCCAAGGTGGTTCACGCCGGGCACCCAGTAGGTGTCCATGGTGGCCTTCTTTTCGATGGCGTCCTCGCGGCGGTAGCCCTTGATTTCGACGATGAGGTTGAGCGGGTCGTCGTCGCCGTGTCCATCATCGACCTGCACGATGTAGTCGGGGACGTAGATGCGATGGAGCGAGCCGAAGCGGTACGGCACTTCGAGACCCAAGTTGTGGTTCTTGACGTAGGCGCGCACGCGCGGATGCGCCTCGGCGACGCGGCAGAACTCGCCTTCCCAGTCGCTGTCGAGGATGGCCCAGTTGATATGGCAGCGGCGCGCATCGGTTTCCCAGCGCTCGGTGCGCGAGGTGCTGAAATTGACGTGACGGGTGGAGCCGACCGGGTTGTACGGGTCGAGCATGGCCTTGATCGGACGCCGGCCCAGTTCCGCGCGGGTGATGGCGGTGGTGATCTTGTTGCAGGCCATGTCGGCCAGCTCTTGATACATCAGCTGCGCCGGGTAGGTGCCGCCCTTGCAGACCAGACAGGTATCCAGCCATTGCCGGGTGATGCGCTTGAGCTGGCCGAACAGGTTGAGCCGGGCCTCTTCGTTGGGGTCGCGCCATTTGGTGTAGAGCAGGCGCTGGGTGAGGTGAAACAGCAAGGTGGACGTGCGCATGTCGCCCAGGTGCTTGAGGCTGAGGTCCACGCCTTCGCCGATGATGCCGGCGTTGCGGGTGATGGACGGGCCGACCAGATCCGGGGTGAGCGTCAGCGTGGACTCTTCGTTGAATTCCGCCGTGAGACGGTCTTCGGGGAGTTCGACGCGGTAGCCGAGTACGCGCGGAAAGCGGATTTCCAGCGCGTCCCGTTCGGGGCGCACGGCCTTGACCTGCACGGTCTCGCGCGGTTTCTGTGGCGGGGCGACGACGGGCTTGGCGGTGAAGTCGAACGGGATGCCGAGCACGTCGGCGTACTCGACGTCGAACAGGCCTTCGGCATTGAGCTCGTAGGACTGGCGGCGCAGCGCGCGACCGATGACCTGCTCGCACAACAGCTGGGTGCCGAAGGCACGTACGCCAAGCACGTGGGTGACGGTGCTGGCGTCCCAGCCTTCGGTGAGCATGGCGACCGAGACCACGCAGCGAATCGACTCGCCCAGGCGATCAGCCTTGCCGACGGTGTTCATCACTTCGCGCAGCAGATCCTGCTCGGTGATGGCGTCGGCGGCGCGCGGATCGTTGCTGCGCTCGATGATGTCGCGCCGGAAGCGCTCGATCTCGTCGGCGGCCATGTCGCGGAAGCCCTTGTCCAGCGCCTCGCCTGATTCCAGTTGTTCGCTGTCGATCAGCAGGGTGCGCGGACGCGCGATCGGGTTGCCGTGTTCGTCGTAGTTGCGGAACAGCTCGAAGCGGCCGTTGACGAACTCGCCCTCGCCATCGTCGTTCTCGCGCACGAAGCCGGAGATGTAGTCGTAGACCAGTTTCGAAATGGCGGTGTTCTGGCACACGACGATGAAGCATGGCGGCACGCGGATGCCGGCCTGCTGCCACAACTTGTAAGTCTCGGCGTAATGGCCGTAGAGCGCTTCCAGCGCGGTTTGCAGCTCCACCGGCAAGGCGAGCGGGTCGAGCGCCTTGCTTTTGCCGCGGCCCTTCTTCGGCATTTTCTTGCCGATGTGTTTCCAGAGTTCGCGGAACTTGGGCATCTCGCTGCCGGGCACGTTGTCGGCTACCGGCACGCGCGGCAGCTTGACGATGCCGCATTCAATGGCGTCCATCAGCGAGAAGTCGCTCATCGTCCACGGGAACAAGGTGCCTTCGGCGTAGCCGGAACCGCTGAGGAAGAACGGCGTGGCGGACAGGTCGATGACGCGGTTGACGCCGAGCTGGCGATTGACGGCTTCCAGACCGGAAATCCACAGGCGGGCGGCTTCGTTGTTGTTCTTGGCTTCTTCCTTGTCGTCGCCCTTCAGCTCGTCAATGTCGGTGGTGCCGGGCTTTTCCCGATAGCAGTGATGGGCTTCGTCGTTGATGACCAGGATGTTCTTCATGCCCATCAGGTCAGGCATGACGCGCTGGATCATCTGACCTTCGGTTTCCTGCGTATCCAGCGCCGCGCCGCCTTTGCCCTGGAGCAGCCGGCGCCCGCCTTTAGACAGCTCCAGCCGCTCGCGCAGCTTGAAGGCGTGGTAGTTGGTGATGACGATCTTGGCGCGCTCCAAGTCGCCCATCATGTCGGCAGGTACCAGCTCGCGGCTCTTGTAGTAGCTGTATGGGTCGTTCGGCTGTAGTACGCGCAGGCGGTCGCGGATGGTGATGCCGGGCGCGACGATGAGAAAGCCGCGAGTGAAGCGCTTGCTGTTGGGGTGACGTACTGCGTTGACGGTCTGCCAAGCAATCAGCATAGCCATGACGGTGGTCTTGCCCGCGCCGGTGGCCAGCTTCAAAGCCAGCCGCATCAGCTCCGGGTTGGCGTCGTGGTTGGCGTTGGTGAGGTGATCGAGAACGTTCTGTGCGGCTTTGCCCAACTGCGGCGCCACTTCCACCAGCCAGATGGCGGTTTCCGCCGCCTCGACCTGACAGAAGAACGGACGCATGCCACTGAACTGATGATGCCGCCAGTGCTGCAACAGGCGCGCGGTTTCCGGAGTGACGTGCCACTGGCCGGGATCAGGAATCAGCCGCCAGCGATCGACCTGCTGGCGTACGCCATTAATGAGGGCGCTGTGATACCGCTGCGCATCGGTGGAAAGACCCGCATCTCCCAATGCAAGATCGCCTTGCTCGCCGCCACCGTTGCGCTTGCGCGGCTTGGGAATGGGCGTAACGAAATCAGCGCCACGACGGCTGTCGATGACCTGCTGGGTGGGCTGGCCGCTTTCGTCAAGTTCCCAATGACGAGCCGGGTAGTCGTACGGCGAATTAAGGATCGGCCGCTCGAAGAACTGGTTTTCCATGTCGCCCCTGTGTGCTGCAAGTTCCGACGCCATGTGCGGGAACGCTGACAGACTGTATGACTCTCGCGTGTCTCAAGCAAAGAGACATGACAAAGCACACAGAAATTTTCCAGGGAATCTAAACCAGGTAGCTGATCAGATCTCCGCCAACTGCCTCCGCTGCCGCGCCGCCTTGCGCCCTTGCCGCCGCGCCCACCACGCTTTCCGCCGCTCGGCCAGGCACGAGAACACCACGTACAGCGCCGGGGTGCTGAGCAGGGTGAGGCTTTGCGAGATCAGCAGACCGCCGATCAGGGCGATGCCGAGCGGGCGGCGCAGTTCGCTGCCTTCGCCCAGGCCGATGGCGATGGGCAGGGCGGCGAGGATGGCGACCATGGTGGTCATCATGATCGGGCGGAAGCGCACCAGGCAGGCTTCGCGCACGGCTTCCAGCGGCGGCTTGTGGTGTTCGCGCTGGGCGACCAGGGCGAAGTCGATCATCATGATCGCGTTTTTCTTGACGATGCCGATCAACAGCACCAGCGCGATCTGCGCCACCACCGACAACTCGGTGTCGGTCAGCCACAGTGCCAGCAACGCGCCGACACCTGCCGCCGGCAGCGTGGAAAGGATGGTGACGGGGTGGATCAGGCTCTCGTACAGCATGCCAAGCACGATGTAGACGGTGACGATCGCGGCCAGCACCAGCCACAGCATGCCACTCTGCGATTCCTGGAAGCGGCGGAAATCCCCGCCCATGTTGAGCTTGATGTCGCCGGGCATGCGCATGTTGCCCACGGTGGCCTGGATCACCTGCATCGCCTGGCCCATGCTCACCCCGGGCGCGAGGTTGAAGCTCAGGTCCATCGTGGTGAACTGGTTCTGGTGGGTGATCTGCGACGGCGCCAGGCCGGATTCCTGGCGGGCGAACGCGGTGATCGGCACCATCTGGCCCTGGTTCGATTTCACGTATACGCGATTGAGCGCGTCCGGCGTGGCGGTCTGCGCGGGCAGCGCGTTGACCACCACGCTGTACTGGTTGATGTCCGAGTAGATGGTCGACACCTGGCGCTGGCCGAAGGCGTCGTACAGCGCGCCGTCGATGGCGCCGATGGACACCCCGAGCCGCGCCGCGGTGTCGCGATCGATCACGATGTTCTGGCGCAGGCCGCCCTCCTCCACGTCGCTGCCGACGTCGCGCAGCAGCGGGTTCTTCTTCAGCTCGGCCACCAGTCGCGGCAGCCACAGTTGCAGCGTGGCGAGGTCGTTGCCCTGCAGCGAGACCTGGTATTGCGCGCCCTGGCTGGTGCCGCCGCCACCGCCGCTGGGCAGGTCCTGCACGGCGCGCAGGCGCAGGTGCAGGTCGGGATACTTCGCGGCCTTGGCGCTCAACCGGGCCAGCACGGTGAAGGTGTCGTCGGTGCGCCCTTCGCCGCGCGTCTTGAGGTCGATGTTGAACGAGCCGCTGGCACCCTGGCGGCTGCTGCCCAGGCGCGTGCCCACCGTGGCCACGTCCGGGTCGGCCAGCAGCATCGCGGTGAGCCGCTCCAGCCGCTGCCGGCTCTCGTCGAACGATACCGTGGCGCTGGAGGTGGCGCGGCCCCAGATCAGGCCGGTGTCCTGCTGCGGGAACAGACCGGTCTTGACCACGGTGAACAGGTAGAACGTGGCGACGATCAGCACCAGGGGCGTCAACGAGAAGGCCAGCACGTGGCGCAGCGAGAAATCCAGCGCCCGCCGGTACACGCCGAGCATGCGGGCGTGGAAGCGGTCCAGCACGTGGCTGCGCGCGGGCCCGGCGCTGGCCTCGCGTGCGCGATGGCCGCCGAGGAAACGCCCGCACAGCGCCGGCGTGAGCGTCAGCGACACCGCGGCCGACACCACGATCGCCGCCACCAGGGTCACCGCGAACTCGTGCATGAACATGCCGGTGATGCCGCCGGCGAACAGCAGCGGGATGAACACCGCCACCAGCGAGGCGGTGATCGAGACGATGGTGAAGCCGATCTCGCGCGCGCCGGCCAGGGTGGCCTGCATGCGCGTCATGCCGTCGTCGATGTGGCGAATGATGTTCTCGATCACCACGATCGCGTCGTCCACCACGAACCCGATCGCGATCACCAGCGCCAGCAGGGTGAGGTTGTTGAGCGTGTAGTCGAGGATGTACATCGCCACGAACGCACCGGCCAGCGACAGCGGCACCGCCACCGCGGCGATCAGCGTGGGTGCGAGACGACGCAGGAACAGCGCCATGGTCAGCACCACCATCGCCAGCGAGATCAGCAAGGTCGCCTGTACCTCATGCAGCGAGGCGCGGATGGTTGGCGTGCCGTCGAAGAACGGGGTGAGCCGGGTGCCTGGCTGCAGGAACGTGCGCAGCGCCGGCAGTTGTGCCTTGACCAGGTCCACGGTGGAGATGACGTTGGCGTCGGCCTTCTTGTACACGTACATCAGCACCGCCGGCTGGCCGCCGAACCACGCCGCCTGGTAGGCGTCCTCGGTACCGGCGTAGACGTTCGCCACGTCGGCGAGGCGCACCGGCGTGCCATCGTGGCTGGCCACCACCAGTTTCGCGAAGTCCGCGGCGCTGTGCAGCGATGTGGTGGCGGCCACCGCCATGCGCGTCTTGCCGTCGCTGAGGAAGCCTTCCGGCGAGGTCACGTTGGCCGCGCGCAAGGCGTTGCGCAGCTGGTCCGGCGACAGGCCCATCGCGTTGAGCGCGCGCAGGTTCACGTCGACGCGGATCGCCGGGGTCGAGGCGCCGGCGATCTCCACCGACGAGACACCCGGCAACTGGCGCAGGCGCTGCGCCAGCAAGGTGTCGGCGACGTTGTAGAGATCGCCCGCGGCCTGCGTGTCGGAGGTCAGCGCGAAGGCGATCACCGGGTCGTCGTTGGGATTGGCCTTCTGGTAGCTGGGCGCGCCGTTGAGGCCGCTGGGCAGGTCCGGCGCGGCTGCGTTGATCGCCGCCTGCACGTCGCGCGCGGCCGAACCCAGGTCGGTGCCGTTGCGGAACATCATGAAGACGAAGGTGCGCCCTTCCGAACTGGACGAGCGCATCGTCTCGATGCCGGGGACCTGGCCCAGGTGCCGTTCCAGCGGCGCGGCCACGGTGGAGGCCATGGTGCTGGCGTCGGCGCCGGCCTGGCTGGCCTGCACGAAGATCGCCGGGAACTGCATGTTCGGCAGCGCCGACACGCCGAGCAGGAAGTAGCAGATCATGCCGCCGACGAACAGGCCGATCGCGAGCAAGCTGGTGCCGATCGGACGGCGGATGAAGGAGCCGGAGACATTCATGCGGGAAACACGACCGTGGTGCAGGCGGCACGATGCCGGGCGGGATCCAGGCGGATCATCCCACCCTCAACGCACCAGCGGCAAAACGGTTGATCGGGACGCGAAAAGGAAAATCCCCTGCCGGCGTCGCGCGGGCAGGGGCAGGCGGCAAGCGATCGGATCACGTCGTGCGATCGGCCCGCGCGTGTTCCAGCGCACGCCGTTCCCGGCGTGCGGCGAGCCAGTCGGAGAAACGCTCCATGTACAGGTAGATCACCGGCGTGGTGTACAGCGTCACCAGCTGCGACAGCAGCAGGCCGCCGACGATCGACACGCCCAGCGGCCGGCGCAGCTCCGAGCCGATGCCGGTGCCCAGCGCCAGCGGCAAGGCGCCGAGCATCGCCGCCGCGGTGGTCATCATGATCGGGCGGAAGCGCAGCAGGCAGGCGCGGCGGATCGCGTCATGCGCGTTGAGGCCGGTGCGGCGCGCCTCGATCGCGAAGTCGATCATCATGATCGCGTTCTTCTTGACGATGCCGATCAAGAGCACGATGCCCACGATGCCGTCCACCGACAGGCTCATGCCGAACATCATCAGCGCCA
>Ga0209916_1000449_pt1 | contig 64784 bp, 62 predicted proteins | sample ThiBio_1000_plan_FD_183956 | JGI IMG/M metagenome (GOLD analysis project Ga0209916, IMG submission 183956) | Wastewater bioreactor microbial communities from Cape Town, South Africa - Thiocy_solids_2 (SPAdes) | ecosystem: Engineered > Bioreactor > Thiocyanate-remediating > Anaerobic-Aerobic ... | reverse complement strand
CCAGCCCCGGTACCGTCATCAGCAGCACCAGCAAGGTGGAGGTGAGCATCCACGCCACGTCGCCCTTGTCGACTACGGGCACGGGCGCGGCCGCGTGCAGCAGCGGCGTGGCCAGCAGCAGCAGACCCGCGGCGATGGCGCGGGGAAGGTCGGACTTTTTCAGGTGAGACCTCACGGGCGGCGATCAGAGCGCATCGGCGTCGAGCTCGCCGGTGCGGATGCGGATCACCCGCTCCACGCCGGTGACGAACACCTTGCCGTCGCCGACGTTGCCGGTGCGCGCGGCGCGCTGGATCTCCTCCAGCACCGCGTCGAGCAGTTCGTCGGGCACCACCACCTCGATCTTGAGCTTGGGCAGGAAGTCGACCACGTACTCGGCGCCGCGGTACAGCTCGGTGTGGCCCTTCTGGCGGCCGAAGCCGCGTACCTCGGTCACCGTGATGCCCGACGCGCCGGCGCGCGCCAGCGCGTCGCGCACCTCGTCGAGCTTGTACGGGCGGATGACGCTGGCGACCATTTTCATGGATGGCTCCCGCTGCAATGCGTTTCGGAACGGCCGGGCCATGCCCGGCGTCGATGCCGTCGCACGGATGGCCGTCCAGACGTCCAGACGTCCGCGATCCGGCGCGGTCCGGCCAGGCGTTTGCATGGCTTGCCACATCCAGCAAACCGCGTGCCATGGGCGCCAATCGTTGCCATGGCGTCATCGGCGCCACCGCGGCGGGCGGCCCGCAGCGGCGTTAGCACCATCCGCACCCGTTGGCGCGGCCGGTTTGCACTGTTGCAGTGCGCGCGCCTCGGCGGCCCGCTCAGCTTGCAGCCATCTGGCGCGGGGGCAAAACCCGTAAGCTATGGCGTTTCACGCCGGCGATCCGCTTGACGGCGTCCCACTCCGCTCGCCAACGGACCCGCCCCGTGATCGACCTGCTCCGCGTCATCCTGCTCGGCATCATCGAAGGCATCACCGAATTCCTGCCGATCTCCTCCACCGGCCACCTGCTGATCGCCGAGCAGTTCGGCCTGGGCGCGCGCTCGGACCTGTTCAACATCGGCATCCAGGCCGGCGCGATCCTGGCGGTCACGCTGATCTACTGGCGGCGCATCTGGCAGCTGCTGACCCAGTGGCGCGACGCGGCCAACCGCGACTACCTGCTGAAACTGACGGTGGCGTTCCTGATCACCTCGGTGCTCGGCTTCGTCGCGGTGAAGCTGGGCTTCAAGCTGCCGGAAACGGTGGCCCCGGTGGCCTGGGCGCTGGTGATCGGCGGCGTGTGGATGATCGCCGCCGAGCGGCTGGCCGCGCGCCAGCCGGAGCGCAGCGCGGTGACCTGGAGGGTGGCGATCCTGGTCGGCATCGCGCAGATGGTCGCCGGCATCTTCCCCGGCACCTCGCGTTCGGCCGCGACGATCTTCGCGGCGCTGCTGTTCGGCACCAACAATCGCGCGGCGGCCACCGAGTTCGCCTTCCTGGTCGGCATCCCCACGATGTACGCGGCGACCGGCTACGAGTTGCTGAAGGTGGTGAAGGGCGGCGGTGCCGCGCACGAGGACTGGACCGCGCTGGTGGTGGGCTTCGCGGTTTCGGCGGTGGTCGCCTTCATTGCGGTGAAGTGGCTGCTCGGCTACATCCGCAGCCACACCTTCACCCCCTTCGCGCTCTACCGCATCGCGCTCGGCGTGGGCCTGCTGTGGCTGGTGCCGGTCGGCGCCTGAGCCCGCCGGAGCCGGACACGCGGCCACCGGCAGGCACCGCGTCTATGCCGCTTCGACCAGCGCTTCCTGGCGCAGCGGTTTCGGCACGGCTTTCGACGTGGCGACCGTGCACTGGTTGGTGCGCTCGAACAGCTCGCGCACCCATTCGATGAAGGCCTGCACGCGGGCCGACAGGTGGCGCTTCTGCGGGTAGACGATCCACACCGGCTTGCCGGTCGAGCGGGTGTCGGTCATCACCAGTTCGAGCATGCCCTTGTCGAGCAGGCAGGCGGCCATCATGCGCGGCATCTGGGTCAGCCCCAAGCCGGCGGCCACTGCCTGCAGCACCGACTCGCCGTCGTTGATCAGCATGTGCGCGTCGATGTCCACGCTCACCTGCCCGCCCGGCGTGTCGAACTGCCATTGGCGCGGGCGCCCGTTCGGGTAGACGTAGTTGATGCAGCGGTGGTCCTTCAGGTCCTCGATGCTGCGCGGCGCGCCGTGCTTGCGCAGGTACTCGGGCGAGGCGCACACCACGTTGCTGAGGTAGCCGATCTTGCGCGCGATCAGGCTGGAATCCTCCAGCTGGCCGACGCGGATCGCGCAATCCAGGCCTTCGCCGTTGAGATCCGCCGGCGAGTCGCTCATCGACAGTTCCAGCCGGATGTCCGGGTAGCGCTGCTCGAACTCGCTCAGCCGCGGGATCACCGCGGCGCGGCCCACCGACAGCGAGATGCCCACGCGCAACTTGCCGGTCGGCTTGCTGTTGGCGAAGTTCAGCGCCTCGGTGGCCTCGGCCAGGTCGGCGAGGATCTCCTTGCAGCGCGCGTGGAACGAGGCGCCGTCGTCGGTCAGCCGCAGCGAGCGGGTGGAACGGAACAGCAGCCGCGCGCCGAGCTGGGCTTCCAGCCGCGACACGGCCCGGCTGACCCCGGAGGGAGTCATGCCCAGCTGGTTGGCGGCGGCGGCGAAGCTCTTGGCCTCGACCACGCGGACGAAGGTCGAAATGGCGGAAAAGTCTTCCATTGTTTCAATTCCTCGTCGATTCGTGACTGCGGCGCACGAGTGTAGTGCGCAAGAAACGGATTTTCTATACCGGAAAGTACACTTATTCTCTCGACCCTCGCCGGGTTCCCCCTCCCCGGCCCACAAGGTGTTGGGAGCGCACGATGAAAAAACAATGGATGCTGATTCCCCTGGTCGCCGCTGGCGCCTTCGGCAGCTGGCTGCTGCTGCACGGCAATGACAGCCGTGCGCAGGACCCCACCGCCGCGGCCGGCCCGCCGGAGGTGACGGTGGCGCAGGCGCTGACCCGCCAGGTCAGCGACAGCGCCGAGTTCACTGGCCGGCTGGAAGCGGTCAACACGGTGCAGGTGCAGCCGCGCGTGGGCGGTTTCGTCGAATCGGTGCAGTTCCAGGAAGGCGCGCTGGTGCGCAAGGGCGACGTGCTGTTCCGGCTCGACGCGCGCCCGTACCAGGCCGAGGTCGACCGCCTCGCTGCCGAGCAGGCGCAGGCGCGCGCCGAGCTGGGCCTGGCCGAGACCAACCAGCGCCGCGGACAGATGCTGCTGGCCCAGCACGCGATCGCGCAGCAGGAAGCCGACCGCCTCGACACCACCGCGCAGAGCGCCCGCGCGCAGCTGGGCGCCGCCACCGCCGCGCTGGCCGCGGCGCGGCTGAACCTGGACTTCACCCAGGTGCGCGCACCGATCGACGGCCGCGTCAGCAACGCCCGCGTCACCCCCGGCAACCTGGTCAGCAGCAACGACGTGCTGACCAGCGTGGTGTCGGTGAACCCGGTCTACGTCTACTTCGACGTGGACGAGCAGACCTGGCTCAAGCTCGACCACCTGCGCGCCCGCGCCAGGCAGGCCGGGCGCGACGCGCGGATCGAGGCGGCGATGGGTCTGGCCGACGAAGCGGGCTACCCGCACGCGGGCCGCCTCGACTTCGTCGACAACCAGCTGCACAGCGGTTCGGGCACCATGCGCCTGCGCGCGGTGTTCGACAACGCCGACGGTCTGTACACGCCCGGCCTGTACGCCCGCGTGCAGCTGCAGAGCGGCCAGGCCCGGCCGCGCGTGCTGGTCGACGACCGCGCGATCGGCACCGACCTCGGCAACCAGTTCGTCTACGTGGTCGACCAGGCGCACAAGGTGCAGTACCGCAAGGTCGATACCGGCGCGCTGTTCCACGGCCTGCGCGTGATCGACAGCGGCCTCGCGCCGACCGACGTGGTGGTGGTGAACGGCCTGCAGCGCGTGCGCCCCGGCGTGCAGGTCAACCCGCAGAAGGTGGCGATGAGCTACCGCCTCGACGCCGCCGACAAGGCGCTGGTCGAGCGCGGCGATACGCCGGAGGTGGACTCGCGTACGGCACAGACCAATGCGGCACCGGCAACACCCAGGGGATGAACGACAAACAGTCCTTCATTCGGTAAAGGCTGAAACCTGCAATCACCCCAGCGCCGTCATTCCCGCGAAAGCGGGAATCCATCTTGATCTAGCGCAACGGCAACATGGATTCCCGCTTTCGCGGGAAGGACGGCCAGAAAAACAAGCAACACCGCAAAAGACCGAAGCCGCACCACGGCTTCGTCGAGGACTCTTTGCATGAAAAACATCGCCCAATTCTTCGTCGACCGGCCGATCATGGCCGCCGTGCTGTCGCTGCTGTTCGTGATCACCGGCGCCATCTCGGTGTTCCAGCTGCCGATCAGCGAATACCCCGAGGTGGTGCCGCCCACCGTGGTGGTGCGCGCCGCCTACCCCGGCGCCAACCCGAAGGTGATCGCCGAGACCGTCGCCACGCCGCTGGAGGAACAGATCAACGGCGTGCAGGGCATGCTGTACACCTCCTCGCAGGCCACCAGCGACGGCGCGATGACGCTGACCGTGACCTTCGCGCTGGGCACCAACCTCGACACCGCCCAGGTCGACGTGCAGAACCGCGTGGCGCAGGCGCTGCCGAAACTGCCCGAGGAAGTGCAGCGGCTCGGCGTGACCACGCAGAAGAGCTCGCCCGACCTGACCATGGTGGTGCATCTCACCTCGCCCGACCAGCGCTACGACATGCTGTATCTGTCGAACTACGCGCGGCTGCACGTGAAGGACGTGCTGGGCCGGCTCGACGGCGTGGGCGACGTGCAGATCTTCGGCGCCGGCGAATACTCGATGCGCGTGTGGCTGGACCCGCAGAAGCTGGCCCAGCGCTCGCTCACCACCGGCGACGTGATCGCCGCGATCCGCGAGCAGAACGTGCAGGTCGCCGCCGGCGCGCTGAATGCGCCGCCGGGCCCGGGCAACGCCGCGTTCCAGCTCAACATCAACACGCGCGGGCGGCTGGTCAGCGAGGACGACTTCCGCCGCATCATCGTGCGTACCGACGCGAACGGCGGCGTGACGCACCTGGGCGACGTGGCCAAGGTCGACCTCGGCTCGAACAACTACGCGCTGCGCAGCCTGCTCGACAACCAGCCGGCGGTAGCGCTGCCGATCTTCGCGCGGCCCGGCTCCAACGCGATCCAGATTTCCGACGAGGTGCGCGCCACCATGGCGCAGCTGAAGCAGGATTTCCCGCAGGGCGTGGACTACTCCATCGTCTACGACCCGACCGTGTTCGTGCGCGGCTCGATCGAGGCGGTGGCGCACACGCTGCTGGAAGCGATCCTGCTGGTGGTGCTGGTGGTGATCCTGTTCCTGCAGACCTGGCGCGCCTCGATCATCCCGCTGGTGGCGGTGCCGGTGTCACTGATCGGCACCTTCGCGGTGATGCACCTGGCCGGCTTCTCGCTCAACGCGCTGTCGCTGTTCGGCCTGGTGCTGGCGATCGGCATCGTGGTCGATGACGCGATCGTGGTGGTGGAGAACGTGGAGCGCCACATCGAACTGGGCCAGTCGCCGAAGGAGGCCACCCGCCAGGCGATGCGCGAAGTGACCGGCCCGATCGTGGCCACCGCGCTGGTGCTGTGCGCGGTGTTCATCCCGACCGCGTTCGTCAGCGGCCTCACCGGCCAGTTCTACCGCCAGTTCGCGCTGACCATCGCGATCTCCACGGTGATCTCCGCGTTCAACTCGCTGACCCTGAGCCCGGCGCTGGCCGCGGTGCTGCTGAAGCCGCACGACGCGCCGAAGGACCGCCTCACGCGCGGGATCGACCGCGCCTTCGGCTGGCTGTTCCGCCCGTTCAACAAGGTGTTCCAGCGCGGCGCGGAGCGCTACGTGGGCGGCGTCAGGCGCGTCGTCGGCAAGGGCAAGCTGGCGCTGGTGGTCTACGCCGGCCTGATCGCGCTGACCTGGTTCGGCTTCTCGCACGTGCCGACCGGTTTCGTGCCGGGCCAGGACAAGCAGTACCTGGTGGCATTCGCGCAGCTGCCCGATGCGGCGTCGCTGGATCGTTCCGAGCAGGTGATCCAGCGCATGGGCGCGATCGCGCTGAAGCAGCCGGGCGTGGAGCACGCGGTGGCCTTCCCCGGCCTGTCGATCAACGGCTTCACCAACTCGACCAACGCCGGCATCGTGTTCGTCACGCTGAAGCCGTTCGAGCAGCGTCGTGACGCATCGCTGTCGGCCGGCGCGATCGCCGGTGCGCTGAACCAGAAGTTCGCCGCGATCCAGGACGCCTACATCGCGGTGTTCCCGCCGCCGCCGGTGATGGGCCTGGGCACCATCGGCGGCTTCCGCCTGCAGGTCGAGGACCGCGCCGACCGCGGCTTCGCCGAGCTGTACCAGCAGACGCAGAACCTGATCGCCGCCAGCCGCAAGGATCCGGCGCTGGCCGGGCTGTTCTCCAGCTTCCAGATCAGCGTGCCGCAGGTGGACGCCGACGTGGACCGCGAGAAGGCCAAGACCGTCGGCGTGAACCTGGGCGACGTGTACCAGACCATGCAGGCGTATCTCGGCTCGCTCTACGTCAACGACTTCAACCGCTTCGGCCGCACCTACCAGGTCAATGTCTCGGCCGATCCGGCGTTCCGCCACACCCCCGAGGACATCCTGCAGCTGAAGACGCGCAACGCGCAGGGCCGGATGGTGCCGCTGGGTTCGTTCGTCACCGTGAAGCAGGGCGCCGGCCCGGATCGCGTGCAGCACTACAACGGCTACCCGACCGCCGAGATCAACGGCGGTCCGGCACCGGGCTTCAGCTCGGGCCAGGCGCAGGCGGCGATGGAAAAGCTGGCGAAGGACAACCTGCCCAACGGCTTCAGCTTCGAGTGGACCGAGCTGACCTACCAGCAGATCCTCGCCGGCAATACCGCGGTGCTGGTGTTCCCGCTGTGCGTGCTGCTGGTGTTCCTGGTGCTGTCCTCGCTGTACGAGAGCTGGTCGCTGCCGCTGGCGGTGATCCTGATCGTGCCGATGGTGCTGCTCTCGGCGATCGCCGGCGTGTGGCTCTCGGGCGGCGACAACAACATCTTCACCCAGATCGGCCTGATCGTGCTGGTGGGCCTGGCCTGCAAGAACGCGATCCTGATCGTGGAGTTCGCCCGCGAGATGCAGCTCGACGGCATGAGTCGCCACGAGGCGGTGCTGGAAGCGGCAAGGCTGCGCCTGCGCCCGATCCTGATGACCTCGATCGCCTTCATCATGGGCGTGGTGCCGCTGGTCACCTCGCACGGCGCCGGCGCCGAGATGCGCCACGCGATGGGCGTGGCGGTGTTCGCCGGCATGCTCGGCGTGACCATCTTCGGGCTGATCTACACGCCGCTGTTCTACGTCGTCATTCGCGCCCTGGTCGAGCGCCGCGAGGCGCGCGCGGCCGAACGCGCCGCCGCGCACGCCCAGCCGGCGCTGGAGAACCACTGATGAAAACCTCGCTCAAGATCGCCGCGCTCGGCGCGGCCCTGATCCTCGCCGGCTGTGCCAGCGTGGGCCCGAACTACCACGAAGAACAACCCGCCACCCCGCAACTGCAGGGCCTCGACGCCGCACAGGAGAACAGCGCGCAATTCCAGGCCGCGTGGTGGAAGCAGTTCAACGACCCCACGCTCGATGCGCTGATCCAGCGCGCCGCGGCCAACAACCTCGACCTGCGCATCGCGGTGGCGCGGCTGCAGGAATCGCGGGCGTTGCTCAGCGGCGCGAAGTCGGACCAGCTGCCGACCATCGACACCGGCGTCAACTACACCCGCAGCCGCGGCCAGCAACCGGGCTTCGGCGAGCAGCGCCGCACCACCACGACCTACCAGGCCGGCTTCGACGCCTCATGGGAGCTGGACTTGTTCGGCGGCGTGCGCCGCTCGGTGGAAGCGGCCGGCGCCGACCTCGGCGCCAGCGAGGCGGCCTTGCACGACGCGCAGGTCAGCCTGCTGGCCGAGGTGGCGCGCAACTATTTCGAGCTGCGTGGCAGCCAGCTGCGGCTGGACATTGCCCGCCGCGACATCGACAACCAGCGCCAGACCGTGCACCTCACCGAAGTGCGCCAGCAGGTCGGCACCGGCTCGGAGCAGGACGTGGCCAGCGCGAAAGCCCGCCTCGCCGCGGTGCAGGCGCAACTGCCGCTGCTGCAGGCCCAGGCCAGCGCCAGCGCATACCGTCTCGCCGTGCTGCTCGGCGCGCGCCCGGGCGAACTCGACATCGACTTGTCGCCGAAGAGCTTCACCCCGATCGCGGCGAGCCTGCCGATCGGCGACGCCGGCGACGTGCTGGCGCGCCGGCCCGACGTGCGCATCGCCGAGCGCGAATACGCCGCCGCCACCGCGCGCATCGGCGTGGCCAAGGCGGATTTCTTCCCACGCCTCACGCTGGGCGGCTTCCTCGGCTTTTTGTCCGGGCGCAGCAACGACTTCGGCAGCCCGGCGACGCGCGCCTGGTCGCTGGCGCCCGGCATCCACTGGGCCGGCCTCAACGTGCAACGCGTGCGCGCCAACCTGCACGCCAGCGAGGCGCGTGCCGAGGCGGCGCAAGCGAACTACCAGCGCAGCGTGCTGGAAGCGATCGAGGACATCGACAACGCGGTCACCGGCTTCAACCAGCAGCGCGTGCGCGTCGATCGCCTGATCGAGCAGGCCATGCAGAGCAAGCGCGCAGCCGACCTCGCGCGCGTGCGCTATCAGGAAGGCGCCACCGGCTTCCTCGAACTGCTCGACGCCGAACGCACCCAGCTCGCCGCCGAGGACGACCTGGCGCAGGCCGAGGCGGCGATCAACACCCGCGCCGTCGCGCTGTACAAGTCGCTCGGCGGCGGCTGGCAGGCCTGCGGCGACGAGCGCTGCAGCGCGCTGGCGCAGAGCGGCGCCGCCCCATGAGCCGGCCGGCCCGCCGCGTGCCGCCGGTCACGCCGGTCTATCGCGTGGCGCTGGTCAGCGGCGCCAACCGCGGCCTCGGCTTCGAGGTCGCGCGCCAGCTCAGCGAGTACGGCATGACCGTGCTGCTGGGTGCGCGCGACCTGGACAAGGGCCTGCACGCCGCGCGCCAGCTGCACGGCGCTGCCGGCGAGGTCATCGCGGTGCAACTCGACGTCACGCAACAGGAACAGGTCGACACGCTCGCGCGCTGGATCGAGGTCACCTACGGCCGGCTCGACGTGCTGGTCAACAATGCCGGCGGCTATTACGACCACGACGCGCGCGCCAGCGACGGCGATCTCGCGCCGGCACTGGAGGCGATGCAGACCCACCTGTTCGGCAGCTGGCGGCTGTGCAGCGCGCTGCTGCCGCTGATGCGCCGGCACGGTTACGGCCGCATCGTCAACGTCTCCAGCGGCTGCGCCGCCAGCGCGTCGAGCGGCAGCGCCTGCGTGGCCTATCGCACCTCCAAGTCCGCGCTCAACGCCTACACCCGCACGCTGGCGGCGGAACTGGAAGGCAGCGGCATCGCGGTCAACGCCGTGTGCCCCGGCTGGACCGCCACCGACCTCGGCGGCCCCGGTGGTCGACCGGTAAGCCTTGGTGCCGCCGGCATCGTGTGGGCCGCCAGCCTGCCGACCCCGGCGCCGACCGGCCGCTTCTTCCGCGATGGCGAATCGATCGCCTGGTGATCCGCGGAAACCGGGATTCGGGATTCGCGAGAACAAAAGCATCGCCGCGAGCGGGCTATGGCTCTGAAAGCTCAACACCGCGTACCGGAATGCGCTAGAACATCACGGGCAAGCGCACTCCTACAAAGGGGCTCGGCATATATCGCGCCGGGCACACCGGTCGACGGCGCGATGCGCTCCGTCGCACTACACCCAAACGTCGTTCGGTGCGGTATAGGCCCCGCCGGCATCGCCCGTGTTCACTACGCCGCGCGGCTCGACCAGCATCACGCCGCATTCCTGCGCGGCCACCGGGCGATGCTCCACGCCTTTCGGCACCACGTACATCTCGCCGGCGGCCAGCGGCACGGTCTTGTCGCGGAACTCCAGCGTCATGGCACCTTCGAGCACGATGAACACCTCGTCGGTGTCCGCGTGCGCGTGCCAGACGAACTCACCCTGCAGCTTGACCAGCTTGAACTGGTAGTCGTTCATCTCGGCGATGACCCGGGGCGACCAGTGTTCGGAGAACCGGGCGAGCTTGTCGCGCAGGTTGATCGCGTGATCGCTCATGGCGCACCCGGCCCGGCGTTCTTCATGTACTGCGGCGTCGCGCGGCGGATCTCGCCGGGCTCGGCCAGCAGGGCGTGGGTGTCGCGCTGGTAGTCGACGAACCAGGGCTGCTGCGCGAACGCCTGCATGCTGGCCGGGTCGCCCAGCCCGAACACCAGGATACGGTCGGGGTCGGCCTCGTCGTAGCAGTAGTAGAAGCCGAGCGTGCTGGCGGTGACGTAGTCGCGGGCATATTTTTCCCAGACGCGGCGGACCTCGTCGCGCTGGCCGGGCTTGGCCTGGAGGGTCAGGAAACTCGCATTCTTGTCCATCGCTTTTCCTCGGGTGGTGGGCTTCGCGGCCGCCGTTTGCGGGGGCCGAACACCAGGACGGGGCAGCAATGGCGAATGTGACACGCCGGGCCCGGCTCAGCGCTGCACGATGTGCGCGAACCACTCCCAGCCGCGCACGCGTTCGCAGATCAGCTTGGTGCAGGTCAGCATCGGCACCGCCAGCAGCGCGCCGGGAATGCCCCACAGCCAGCCCCAGACCAGCAGCCACAGCAGGATCGCGATGGGCGACAGCCGCATGCTGGCGCCCTGGATGAACGGCGTGATCAGGTTGCCTTCCACCGCGGTGATGCCGGCGAAGGTCAGCACCGGCAGGAACACTTCGAGGCTGGCGTCGTTCGCGTAGAGCATGCACACCACCGCCAGCACGGTGGTGGTGACGATCGCGCCGACGTAGGGAATGAAGTTGGCGAACATCGCCACCGCGCCCCACAGCAGCGGGTCCGGCACCTTGTACAGCCACAGCATGCCGGCGGTGACCGCGCCGAGGCCGGTGTTGATCAGCAGCGCGGTGAGCAGGTAGCGCGACACCTCGCTCTGGATGCCGCGCACGATGCTCACCGCATGCCGCTTGTAGGTGAAGCCGGGGGTGATCTCCACCAGCCGTCGCAGCATCGAGTCGCCGTAGATCAGGAAGAAGAACACCAGCAGCAGCACGCCGAGCACCGCGGCGAGCACCTTCGGCGCGGTGGAGACCACGTCCCAGGCGCTGATCGAGATCGGTGTGGCCTGCGGCGCGGGCGCGCGCGAGGTGCCGCTGACCAGGGTCTGGGTGGCGCGGTTGGCCGCTTCCAGCGGCCGGGTGAAGCTGCGCAGTTTCGGCACGAAGCTCTTGATCGCCGCCGGCGCGCCGTGGAACCAGCCGATCGCCGGCTGCGCCAACAGGCCCACGCCGCTGCCGATGCCGACGATCAGGCCGAGCATCAGTACGCTGGCGGTGAGCCAGCGCGGCAGGCGCAGGCGCGTGCCGAAGGCAACGATGGGGTTCAGCGCCAGCCCGATGAACGCAGCCAGCACCAGCGGGATCAGCAGCGCCTTGCTCAGCGTGATGGTGTACAGCAGCGCCAGCAGCAGCAGCGCGTTCAGCACCATGCGCAGCGCACGCAGGTGGCGCCGCGTGGCGCGCGCGGCAGTCAGCCGTTGCGTGGGCAACGACGGGGTGCTCGCCGGCGGCGCCGGCGGCATGGCGACGACGTCGCCGGACGCGGGCGGCAGTGCCGGTGCGGATTCGCTCATGCCGGCTCGTCGTCCGCGGTCCGCGTCGCCGCCGCGGCGACGGGCGCCACCGCCGCCAGCTCGGCGACCAGCCGCACCGCATGGGCGGCCACTTCGGCCAGGCGGTCGCCGAGCAGCGAGCCCAGCCCCGGCACCCGCAGCGCGGGCACGTCAAGGCTGCCCAGCACGAAGCCGGCGCCGGCCGCTGTGCCGACCATGGTCAGCGGATGCTCGCGGCCACGGCCCAGCAGCGCCGCCGCCGGCGGGGCCAGCGTGTGGCGCGCCGCCTGCACGCGCTGCCGCGCCGCCTGCACCCTCGCCATCTGCTTGAACAGGCTCATGCCCGATCCTCCCCGCGGCGATCCTGCGCGGCGGTGGTCTCCGCCGGCTGCAGGCCCGCGCGCATCATCGCACGCCACTCGCTGCGTGTGGCGGGCAGACTCATCCAGTGCATGCAGCGGCGGAACAGCGCGATCGCGCCAAGCAGGAACACTACCTGCAGCAGCGCCAGCAGCAGCAGCGCCCAGATCCACGAACCGAGCCATGTCGCCAGCAGCACGCCGGCCAGGCCGAGCAGGGTCAGGCCGAGCCCGACGCCGGCGACGGTGGCGGCCAGCGCGGCCAGCAGCAGCCACGACACCGCGCTGCGCGCCAGCCCCAGTTCCGCCGCCAGCAGTTGCGCCTGCGCGCCGAACAGCTGCCGCGCCGCGCGGCCGAAGCGGCCCACCTCGTCGAGCAGCCCGGAAGGTGGCGGCAACGGCGCAGCACGGGGCGACTCGCCTTCCTCGTCATGCATCCCCGGCCCTCGTGCCGCGTGGGTCAATGCCGCAGGATGCGGCCGAGCAGCCAGCCGGCGCCCAGCGCGATGGCGACCGATTGCACCGGCTTCTCGCGCACGTAGTCGCGCACCTGCTCCAGCCAGGCGTCGGCGCGGTCCCTCGTCTCGTCGTAGACCTCGCGACCGCGCTCGCCGACCTGGGCCGCCTTGTCGCTGGCCTTGTGGGCGGCACCGGCGGCCTTGTCGGTGGCGTGGTGCAGACCTTCCTCGACGCGGTCGGCGGCGCGCTCGACCTTGTCCTTGGTGGCCGCCACCGCTTCCGAGGTGGCCTGCTTGATGCGTTCGGCACGCTGGTCGATGCGATCGCCGGCGACCGGCTCGGGGGGCTGGACTTGCTCGTTCATGGCATGCTCCGGAGAAGACTCATGGTGGCACAGTCGCGGCTCGATGGTCGCACTCAACCGGTGCGGCGAAAGAACGCGATGATCGCCAGAATGAGAAAGATGATGAACAGGATTTTCGCGATCCCGGCCGCGGCACCGGCAATGCCGCCAAAGCCGAGCACGGCAGCGATGATCGCGATGACCAGGAAAACCAGGGCGTAGTGCAGCATGGGGGCGTCCTCGGCAGGGAATGGCGGCGGGGAACCGCTGTGCAGCCATTCACCCACAGCCGGCGCCATGCGGGTGTGAAGGGTGTCGGCAGCGCCGTGCACGCGCTGCCGACGTTTGCGCCCTGCGGGCTCAGCCGCCCAGCGCGGGGTTCAGGCTGTAGGTGCCGATCAGCTCCGCCTCGGCCAGCACGCGGCCGGCCATCGCCGCGCGCAACTCGGCCAGGGTGAAGCCGTGGCGCAGCGGCAGCGCCGCCACGTCGAGCGCATGGAGCTTGAAGTGGTAATGGTGCAGCCGCGCATCGTTCCATGGCGGGCACGGGCCGTCGTAGCCGAGATAGTCGCCGCCCATGTCGGCGTCGCCGGCGAACCAGCCGGTGTAGTCGTTGACGCCCTGCACGCTGCCCGGCGGCCCGAACGGCGCGCGCTTGCCGTGCGCGGTGATGCCGTCGCTGCAGCTGCCGGCGGCCAGCTCGCCGCACTCGGCGGGGATGTTCGCCATCAGCCAGTGCACGAACTCCACCCGCGGCAGGTTGGCCGGCACCGTGCGGCCGGGCTGGTTCACGTCGTCGCCGCGGCTGGGCACGTCGGGGTCGATGCAGGTGAGCACGAACGAACGGGTACCGGCCGGCGCACCGCTCCACGCCAGCTGCGGGTTGCGGTTGTCGGACAGCGCAACCGGCTCGCCACGCTTGCCGAAGGCGAACTCGGCGGGGATCGGCTGACCGTTGGCGAAGTTGTCGCTGCGCAGGTGCATGGGGTGTCTCCGCTCGGGTGGCATGTGTTGCGTGAAGTGCGATTCCTGCCTGCGCAGGAATGACGATGGTGGGGCTTTTCATCCGTCATCCCTGCGCAGGCAGGGATCGCATTTCAACCACTACAGAATAGTCGGATACAAGTCGCGCCACTCGGCGTTGCCTTCATTGATCAACCGCATCTTCCAGTCGCGCTTCCAGGCCTTGAGCGTCTTCTCGCGCAGGATCGCCGACTCCATGGTGGGATGAAGTTCGTACCACACCAGCGTATTCACGCCGTAGCGGTGGGTATAACCCATCACCACATCGTTCTTGTGCTGCCAGATGCGTTTGACCAGATCGCTGGTGACGCCGACGTAGAGAACGCCGTTCTTCTTGCTCGCCAGCATGTAGACGCAGGGTTGTCGCCGGTCCATGGCTTTCTCGCTTGCTTGAGGAAGTGCGATGACTCGCTGCGCTCGCCCCTTCGGGGCCAGCCTTCGGCTGTTCAACGCTCGCAAAGCTCGCTTTTGTCCTGCCTGCGCAGGGATGACGGCATAAAGGAAACGACTTGCTCCAGCTTCGTCATCCCTGCGCAGGCAGGGATCGCACCTGGCATCAGCCTGGCGCGAAGCTCACGGCTTGTACGTCACCCGATACACCGCCCCGGCCAGGTCATCGCTGACCAGCACGCTGCCGTCGGGCAGCGGCTGCACGTCGGCCGGGCGGCCCCAGGCGCTTTCGTCCTGCTCGAAGCCGCTGATCAGCGGCTCGTACGAAACCACCTTGCTGCCGTGCAGGCGCACCGTCATCACCCGGTAGCCGGATTTCTGCGTGCGGTTCCACGAGCCGTGTTCGGCCACGAGGATCGCGCCGCGGTAGGCGGGCGGAAACATGCGGCCCTCGTAGAAGCGCATGCCCAGCGCAGCGACGTGCGCGCCCAGCTTCAGCACCGGCGGCACGTAGTCCTTGCAGCTCCTGCCCTTGCCGAACTCGGGGTCGAGCGTGTCGCCCTGATGGCAGTATGGATAGCCGAAGTGCTCGCCGGTCCGGGTGATCTCGTTCAGTTCGTCGCTGGGCAGGTCGTCGCCCATCAGGTCGCGGCCGTTGTCGGTGAACCACAGGTGCTGCGTGCCCGGCTGCCAGTCGAAGCCGACCGAGTTGCGGATGCCGTGGGCCACGTCCTGCCAGCCGCTGCCGTCGGCGTTCATGCGGATCAGCTTGCCGTGCGCCGGCGCCGGGTCGCAGATGTTGCACGGCGCGCCGATCGGCACGTACAGCTTGCCGTCCGGGCCGAACGCGATGAACTTCCAGCCGTGGTGGGTCTCGGTAGGCAGCTGGTCGGTGACCACCGCGGGCTTCGGCGGGTCGTCCAGGTGGTTCTCGATGTCGCGCAGCACATAGATACGGCTCACCGCCGAGACGTACAGGTCGCCACCCTTGAATGCCACGCCCACCGGCAGCTGCAGGCCGCTGGCGATCACCCGCACCTTGTCGGCGACGCCATCGCCATTGCTGTCGGTGAGCGCATAGACCTTGCCGGCGTCGTTGGAGCCGACGAACACCGTGCCCTTCGCGCCTAGCGCCAGCTCGCGCGCGTCCGGCACCTGGGCGGAGTACAGCGCGATGTGGAAACCCCTGGGCAGGGTCAGCCGGTCCAGTGGCGGCGGCGCGGCCAGCGCCGGCAGCGACGACAGGATCAGCAGCAACGGCAGCAGCAGGCGCATGGCGGTGGCTCCGCGATCGAGGGGGAAGGCGCAGCGTATACCGGAGTGCATGGCGCCAGAAACCCGGCCGCCGGCTAAACTGCGCCCTTTCGGGGGGAGCGCATGAGCGAGCTGGACGACCTCACCACCCTGGTCCGCGCAGCCACGCCGCTGCTGGTGATCGAGACGGTGGACGAGCAACGGGTGATCGAGTGTTTCCGCCACGTGATCGCGCAGGCGCTGCGCCCGCTGTGGCGCTGGACGCTGACCGACGGCCTGCAGCGGCTGGACTTCGCCGCCGCCGGCAGCGTGGCGCCGGACGCCACCGCCACGCTGGAGGCGATCCGCGCGCAGGACGAGCGCGGCATCTACCTGATGTTCGACTTCCACGGCCTGCTCGGCTATGCGATGAGCCTGCGCCAGCTGCGCGAGATCGTGCAGCGCCAGCGCTCGGCCGCGCACACCATCGTGCTGGTCGGCGCCAAGGTCGAACTGCCCGAGGAGCTGGAGGCGCTGTCGCTGCGCGTGCCGCTGGCGCTGCCCGACCTCAAGGAACTGGCCGGCATCCTGCGCGGCGAGGCCGCCGCCTGGCAGCGCGAGCAGAACCGCCGCATCGAGGTGGACAACGACGCCGCGCGCACCATCGTGCGCAACCTGCTCGGCCTGTCCGCGCCGGACGCGAGGCGCATCGTGCGCAAGCTGATCTACGCCGACGGCGCGCTCGGTCCGAACGACCTGCCGGTGCTGATGCAGTCGAAGTTCGAGCTGCTCAACCGTTCCGGCCTGCTGCACTACGAGTACGCCACCGCCAGCTTCGCCGACATCGCCGGCGTGGCCCGCGTGCGCGAGTGGGTGGCGCGCCGCCGCGCGGTGTTCCTCGCCGCCACGCCCGACCCCGTGCTCGACCCGCCCAAGGGCGTGCTGCTGCTCGGCGTGCAGGGCTGCGGCAAGAGCCTGGCGGCGAAGGCCATCGCTGGCGGCTTCGGCGTGCCGCTGGTGCGGCTGGATTTCGGCACGCTGTACGACAAGTACCAGGGCGAGACCGAGAAGAACCTGCGCGAGGCGCTGGCCAGCACCGAGCTGCTGGCGCCGTGCGTACTGTGGATCGACGAGATCGAGAAGGGCCTGGCCGGCGGCGGCGAGGACGGCGGCGTGTCGCGCCGCGTGCTCGGCTACCTGCTGACCTGGATGGCCGAACGCAAGGCCAAGGTGTTCGTGGTCGCCACCGCCAACGCCGTGCAGGAGCTCCCTGCGGAGCTGCTGCGCAAAGGCCGCTTCGACGAAATCTTCTTCGTCGACCTGCCGGCCGAACCGGTGCGCGCGGAGATCTTCGCCATGCACCTCCAGCGCCGCAAGCTCGACCCCGCCGGTTTCGACCTGCCCGCCCTCGCCGCCGCCAGTACCGGCTTCTCCGGCGCGGAGATCGAGCAGACCATCGTCAGCGCGCTGTACGACGCCGCCGGCAACGGCACCCCGCCGGACCAGCCGACCCTGCTCCACGCGCTGCAGCAGACCCGCCCGCTGTCGGTGCTGATGCGCGAGCAGGTGGAGGCGCTGCGCGCGTGGGCGCAGGGGCGCTGCGTGGCGGCGGATTGAACGACTCCGACTTGCACCACGCCACGCCGGCGCGGTTCGACCCCGCGCCCGGTTTCGGCGTAGTCTGGAACGCTCATCGCCAGGAGGGTCGAACCATGTTTCGTCGCACCTGCAAGCTGCTCATCCCGCTGCTCGCGGCCTTGCTGCTCCCTGTCGCCGCCAGCGCCGCTCCCGCCACCACGCCGGACCGCACCACCGCCGCGCTGCAGCAGGCGGTGAACGGCCACTGGCGCTCCGACGCGAACCGGGCCCGCGACAAATATCGCCACCCGCTCGAGACCCTGCAGTTCTTCGGCATCAAGCCGGACATGACGGTGATCGAGCTGGCGCCCGGCGGCGGCTGGTACACCGAGATCCTCGCGCCGTTCCTCCACGCACACGGCCACCTGATCGAAGCGGCGCCACCATCGGCCGCGAAGTTCGCCGCCAAGCTCAAGGCCGACCCGGCGGTGTACGGGCACATCGCGAAAGTCATCCCGTTCGCCCCACCGGAGCAGGTCAAGCTGGGCGCTGACCACTCCGCCGACATGGTGCTCACCTTCCGCAACACGCACGATTGGCTCAACCACAGTCCGGCCACGCTCGAGGCGGTGTTCAAGGCGGCGTTCAACGTGCTCAAGCACGGCGGTGTATTCGGCGTCACCGAACACCGCGCCAAACCGTTCGCCGATGGCGTGGAAAGCGCCGGGGCGCTGCACCGTATCCCCGAGGATTACCTGATCGCGCTGGCCCTCAAGAGCGGCTTTCGCCTGGCTGGCGTCTCGCAGATCAATGCCAATCCGAACGACCCGGAAGACATCAACGTGCACCGCCTGCCGCCGGATCTGTCCGGACCCGACAGCGAGCATGCGCAGATGAAGGCGATCGGCGAGTCGGATCGCATGACGCTGAAGTTCGTGAAGCCTTGAGGCCGCCGTTCGCGAAGTAGGCATCCATGGAAGCGCAGGACCTGCAGAAGCTGGTGACGGTGCGCATGCCTTATGGCAAGTACCAGGGCCGGCTGCTGGCCGACCTGCCCGGCGCCTACCTGGCCTGGTTCGCCCGCAAGGGTTTCCCTTCCGGCGAGCTGGGCCGGTTGCTGGCGCTGATGCTGGAGATCGACCACAACGGGCTGTCCCGGCTGCTGCAACCGCTGCGCCGGCGCTCGCCCTGAGCCGCGCTGGTTACACTGCGCACATGGATGACGCCCGCCTGTTCCGCACTGCCGCCGACGCCCTGGCCGGCGAGGGCTGGTGCGTGCTGGGCGGGCTGCTGACGCCGGCGCAGACCCGGGCGCTGGCCGACGAGTGCGTTGCGCTGCAGGCGGCGCAGCGGCTGGCGCCGGCGCGGGTCGGCGCGGCGCACACCGCCACGGCGTTGCGCGGCGACCGCACGCAGTGGTTCGATCCCGCCGCGGCGAGCGGGCCGCAGCGGGCGTTCCTCGCGCGCATCGACGCGTTGCGCCGCACGCTCAACCGCGAGCTGATGCTGGGCCTGGTGGAGAGCGAGGCGCACTACGCGGTGTATGCGCCCGGCGCGCGCTACGCGCGGCACCTGGACCGCCTGCGCGACAGCGACGCACGGGTACTCTCGGCCGTGTTCTACCTCAACGAGGGCTGGCGCGAAGCCGACGGCGGCGCGCTGCGGCTGTACCTGGGCGACGGTACGCAGCGCGACATCCTCCCGCGCGCCGGCACGCTGGCGCTGTTCCTCTCCGCGCGGTTCGAACACGAGGTGCTGCCGGCCACACGCGAGCGCCTGAGCATCGCCTGCTGGCTGCGCCAGCGCAGCCCTGACCGGACCATGTAGGAGCCCGCTCGCGGGCGATGGCTTCTGGTGCCGGGATATCCGGGATTCGGATTCGCAAGATCAGGAGCAATCGCCCGCCAGCGGGCTCCTACGGGTTGGGCGCGGCGCCGAGCAGTTCGATTTCGGCGAGGGCTTGCCTGGTGCCGTCCGTGGATGGAGCAAGGCACAGCCGGTAGTACGCGTACTCGCCCGCTTCGCGCACGGCGAAGGCGCGGGTCTGCTGTGGCCAGGCGAAGCGTTCGTCGCGGCGCGTATCGAGGGTGGACCAGTGCTGGCCGTCGGTGGAGCCCTGCAGCTGCCAGGCCGACGGCGCCGCCAGCGTGCTGCCGGCGGTCAGCGTGAGCACGCTCGCCCGCAGCGGCTGCGCGAAGCGCCAGTCGATCGTGGTCGATGTGGCGGGCAGCGCCACCTCGACGCCGGAGTCGTGGTTGAACAGCAGCGGCAGGCCGGCGATGGCGGGCACGGCGCGGGCGCGGCCGAGCCGCTGGTCGAGCAGATTGCGCCACGGCTGCGGCAGGCCCGCGGCGGTGAGCGACGGCGGTGCGGCGGCTTCGCCGCTGGCCCAGCGCGAAGGCTGCGGCCCCATCGCGAACTCGAGCGTGGCGCCCTGCGCCAGCAGCGCGTGCGGCAGGGTCAGCTTGTTCCACGGCCGCCCGTTGACGCGCAGGCTCTGGATGTAACGGTTGGCATCGCTCACCGCCGGCGCGTCGATCACCAGGTGCCTGCCGTTCTCCAGCGCGATGTCCAGGTGCGGAAAATACGGCGCGCCGATCACGTACTCGGGCGTGCCCATGCGCAGTGGGTAGAAGCCGGCGGCGCTGAACAGGTACCAGGCGGACATCTCGCCGTTGTCCTCGTCGCCCGGATAGCCCTGGCCGATCTCGCTGCCCACGTAGAGGCGGCTCAGCACGTCGCGCACCTTGTCCTGCGTCTTCCACGGCTGCCCGGCGAAGTCGTACATGTAGATGATGTGGTGCGAGGGCTGGTTGCTGTGGCCGTACTGGCCCATGCGCACGTCGCGCGCTTCGAGCATCTCGTGGATCGGCTCGCCGTAGCTGCCGACGTGGAACTCGCCCGGCGTGGCGAACAACGCGTCGAGCTTCGCCGCCAGCGCGGCGCGGCCGCCGTACAGCGCGGCCAGGCCGGCGCCGTCCTGCGGCACGTGGAAGGCCATGTTCCAGGCGTTGGTCTCGGTGTAGTCGCCGCCCCAGCGCAGCGGGTCGAAATCCTCGGCGCCGTGATGCCAGTCACCGGCGACATCGCGGCCGACGAAGAAGCCGACGGCGGGATCGAACAGGTTGGCGTAGCCCAGCGCGCGCCGGTGGAAGTACACCGCGTCGTCGGCGTAGTGCGCGGTGTAGGGATCGTCCGCAGCCGGTTGCCGCGCCAGCGCGGCGGCAAGGTTGCCGATCGCGAAATCGTTGATGTAGCCGTCCATCGACCACGACAGGCCCTCGCTCACCCCGGTGTCGGTGTAGCCGTTGAAGATCGCGCGCTGCAGACCCTTGCGGCCGGTGCCGGCGAGCGGGCTGACCACGGTGGCGTCCTTCAGCGCGGACTGGTAGAACGCGCGCACGTCGAAGCCGCGCACGCCCTTCAGCCAGGCGTCGGCGAAGGCCACGTCGGCGCTGGTGCCGACCATCAGGTCGGCGTAGCCGGGCGAGGACCAGCGCGCGATCCAGCCGCCGTCGCGGTATTGCTGCACGAAGCCGTCGATCATCTCGCCGGCTTTCGATGGCGTGAGCAGCACGTAGGCCGGCCACGCGGTGCGGTAGGTGTCCCAGAAGCCGTTGTTGACGTACGGCTTGCCGTCGACGACGCGCGCGCCGGTCTGCGTGGACGTGTCCGGACCGACCGGCGTGGAGAACGGGCTGGCATAGCGGTAGTGCGGCTGCGCCGCGGTGCCGGTGTTCTCGTAGGCGGCGTTCGGATAGAGGAACAGCCGGTACAGGTTGGAGTACAGCGTGGTCAGCTCGTCGGCGCTGGCGCCACGCACCTTGACGATGCCGAGCTGCTTGTCCCACTGCCGCTGCGCGCGTTCGCGCACGTCGTCGAAGCTTTCGCCGGGTGCGATCTCCAGCGCCAGGTTGCGCTGCGCCTGGGCCAGGCTGATCAGCGAGGTGGCGATGCGCAGGTTCAGCACTTTCGTCTTTGTGGTGTCGAAACCGAACCAGGCCGCGACGTGGTCGCGGCCTTCGCCGCGCAGCCGACCGCTCTCGCGCACCGGCTGGTCGAGCACGCCGTAGAAAAACAGCCGGGTGGCGCCGGCGGAAAGCCGGCTTTTCACGTCGGACCAGCCGCTGAAGCTGCGCGTGGCCGGGTCGAGCACGATGCCGCCGCGGTCGTCGCGGTTGTCGAACACCAGCTGCGCGCGCTCGCCCGCGAAGGTGAAGCGGAACATCGCGGCGTGGTCGGTCGGCGCGATCTCGGTGACGATGCCGTTGTCGAACGCGACGCGATAGGTGTGCGCGTGCGCGGTCTCGTTCGCATGGCTGAAACTCAGTGCGCGTGCCGCCCGATTCGCGCTGGGCGCACCGCGGGCGAGCGCCGCCGGCATCAGCTGGAAAGTCTGCCGGTCGCCCATCCACGGGCTCGGTTCGTGCGACAGCGCGAACGCTTCCAGCCGCGGGCGGTTGTCGACATCGTTGCGCTGCTGGTACTGGTAAATCCAGTTCGAACCGGCGTCGGTCACCGGCGTCCAGAAGTTGAAGCCGTGCGGCACGGCCACCGCGGGGAAGTTGTTGCCGCGCGAGAAGCGGGCGTTGGAGTTGCTGCCGCGGCGGGTGTCGACGAACTCGCTGGGACGACGACGGGCAGCGACGGGCGCGGCACCGAGGCGCAGGTCGTCCAGGTAGCCCTCGAAGCCGGCGGCCGGGCCGTCGTGCATCAGCACGATGCGCTTGATGGTGCGCCCGGCGGCGACCGCGCCGAGGTCGATCGCCAGGTAGTTCCACTGGTCCGGATACAGCGTGCGGCCCTCGCCCTGCGCGCGCGCCGCGACGCCGATGCGGTGCTGGTCGCGCGCGCCGCGGGTGGACAGCCGGCTGCCGTCGTCGAACAGCAGATCCACCGCCACGTAGGTGGAAGGGTTGCGCAGGTCGCCCGCGTTCGACAGCGGGAAGATCAGGTATGAAAGCTGCGTATCCGGCTGCACCGGCAGATCGACCGCGTACAGCTCCGCCTGCTGCTGCCCGCCGCTGCTGCCGCGGTAGCGCAGTGAACGCTGTCCGCTGAAACCGACGCCCGGCTTGGCCGTCAACGCCGCCGCCTGACCGGGGCCGCCGGCCACCTCGACCGTGAACGCGGCGCCCGCCAGCGGCGGTGCCGGCGCCGGTTCGCCGCTTTCGAACGAACGCCGGAAGGCAGTGTCCGCGGCGCCGGCCGCAGGGCATGGCAACAGGCAGGCCAGCCACAGGCCCAGGCACAGCCCGCCGGATGCCACCTGCCACGCCTTCCGCCCCGATCCGACCATGTCCACCCCTGCCGCGCCCGCGATGATGGTGCGCATTCCTCCGTGGCACCCGCTCTCCAGACGATCGTACCGGTATTCAGCCCGCCGGCACCGCCGCGTCCGCTACCGCATTGAAGCGCGCGGCGATGTAGTCGTCGGTGTAGCTGGTCATGTCCCAGCCGCGGATGAAGCCGCAGTGGCCGCCGAACGGCGCGATGTCCAGTTCGACGTTGGCCGGCAGCTGCAGCTTCTCGAAGCCGGCGACCGGGATCACCGGATCGTCCCTGGCGGTGAGGATGGTGGCCGGGATCTGCATCGCCTGCATGATGTCGCCGGCCACCGAATAGCCGTCCAGATACTGCTGCAAGGTCTTGAAGTCGGTATGCCGCAGCACCAGCGACTCGGTCAGCCCGCGCAGGTGCTGCTTCAGTTCGGACATCTCGAAGTACTGGTGCTCGGGGAACGCCTTCTGCTTGGCCAGCAGCGAGTGCCGCCACTTGCGCATGAAGTAGGCCTGGTAGAACCACGGCGCGGTTTCCTCCAGCGAGAACAGGCCCTCGCCGGGGTCGATGATCGGGCACACCGCCAGCACGTAGCTGAGCGGAATGCCCACGCGCGAGGTCTGCATCGCCGCGCGCAGCGCGAAGTTGCCGCCCAGCGAGAAGCCGGCCAGCGCCATCGGCCGCGCGCTCCAGCGCGCGGCGATGTCGCCCAGCGCGTGCACCACCTCGTCGAGGCGGCAGGAATGGAACAGCGCCTCGTTGAGCCCGTGGCTGTCGCCGTGGTCGCGGAAATTCAGCCGGAAGATGTCCCAGCCGTCGGCGAGCAGGCGGCTGCCGGTCTGCAGCACGTAGGTGGAATCGACACTGCCCTCCCAGCCGTGGAACAGCACGGCCAGACCGCGCGACTGCGGCCGGGTCTTCTGCGCGGTATGCGCGCCGGTGAGGCGCACGCCGCCGCCGCCGTCGACCACCACCGCCTCGGCGTCCTGCAGCACGGTCTTGGCCGCGCGCGGCAGCAGCAGGCGGCGCACCCCGCTGGAGGACAGCATGGTCTGGATGTGGCCGCTGGTCAGCGGCCAGGGTGGCCGGAAATCCTTTCCGTGCAGCCGGCTCATCCGGTGCGGTCTTCCAGCGCCGCGGCGATGCGCTCGCGCGACAGCTCGGCCATGCGCCGACGCGCGTCCGGGCTGGCCGGCACCGGCGCCAGGAAATGCACCTCGGCGTCCAGCGGCGCCTCGCCCAGCATGCGCACGATGTTGTGCACGAAACTTTCGTGCTCGCGGAAGCCGGCGTCGAGCACGCGCCGTCCGCCGCGGGCGAAGCGCAATGCGACCGGCTGCACCGGCACGTCGGCATCCAGCGCCGCCTGGAAGATGCGCGCGTGGAACACCTTCAGCACGCCGTGGTAGCCGGTGCCGCCTTCCGGGAACACGGCCACCGAACGACCTTTGCGCAGGCACCCGACCATCGCCTGCATCACCGTGGACAACGAATGGTTGTTGCCGCGGCGATGGAAGATGGTGCCGCCGTTCCTGGCCAGCCAGCCGACCAGCGGCCAGCCGGCGATCTCCGCCTTGGCCACGAAGCAGGCCGCGCGCTGGCTGTGCAGCATCACGATGTCGATCCACGAGGTGTGGTTGGCCACGAACAGCACCGGGTCGCGCTGCACTTCGCCGAAGCGCACCGCGCGCAGGCCGAAGATGCGCAGCAGGCTGAGCGACCACCAGCGGATCATGCGGTGGGCGAACGGCTCGCGGCCATCCTTCATCACCGCGTGCTGGTTCCAGCTGAGGATCAGTGCACACAGCGCGATGCCCAGCACGAGGTGCAGCAGCACCAGCGGCACCCGCCACAGGTAGCGCAGCGCGCGCAGCAGGTCGCGCTCGGACCCATTGGTAATGGTGGTGGTGTCGATGCTCATCGGTCGGTTAGTTTAGCGTCAGTCGGCGGTACCCGCGGCGGCCCGGAACTTGCGAAGAAAATCACCTCCCGTGGTTTTCTTCCGTGCCTTCGCCCTGGCCGGGCTGAGAGGTTGAAACGAACCGCTCAACGCTCCAGCTGGGCCAGCGGCAGCGAGGGCGAGCGCTTCACCGTGCGCAGCACGAAACTGGAATTGACATCGGCCACCCCCGCCGCGTTCAACAGGTGGTCGAGCAGGAAGCGCGAGAAGTCCTTGAGATCGGCCACGTAGACGTGCAGCAGGTAATCCATGTCGCCGGTCAGCGCATGGCAGGCGACCACTTCGTCCCAGCCGTTGACGCAGGCCACGAAACCCTCGACCGCCGCGCTCTCGTGCTTGGTCAGCTGTACCCGCACGAACGCCTGCAGGCCCAGCCCCACCGCCTGCGGGTCGACCTGGGCGGCGTAGCCGGTGATCACCTGGTCCGCCTCCAGCCGCTGCAGCCGGCGCAGGCAGGCCGACGGCGACAGGCTGACCCGCTCGGCCAGCTCGGCATTGGTGATGCGGCCCTCGCTCTGCAGCACGGCCAGGATGCGCAGGTCGGTACGGTCGAGTGTCGTCATGTGCAACAAATCTCACTCAGGGTGCAGACATGAACAATAATAGTGCGTTTTAGTGGCCTATCAGTGCAATGAAACAACCCTGCTGCGGCGAAACCGCCGTATGCTGTGGCTTGCCCCGAAGCCGTAGCGGAGTGACGCCATGGAAACGCCACGCAAGATCGAACACCAGCAGACCGATCGCGGCTATGTGCCGGTGTACGCCACCGGCGTGGTCGAGCAGCCGTGGGCCAGCTACAGCAAGACCGACCACGAGGTATGGGACACCTTGTTCAAGCGCCAGCGCGAACTGCTGCCCGGGCGCGCCTGCACGGAGTTCCTTGCCGGCGTGGAACGCTTCGGCCTGGGCGACGGCGGCATCCCGAAGTTCGAGGACGTCACCCGCGTGTTGCGCAAGGCCACCGGCTGGGAGCTGGTGGCGGTGGAAGGCCTGCTGCCGGACGAGGTGTTCTTCGATCACCTGGCCCATCGCCGCTTCCCGGTGAGCTGGTGGATCAGGAAGCCCGAGCAGCTCGACTACCTGAGCGAGCCGGACCTGTTCCACGATCTGTTCGGCCACGTGCCGCTGCTGCTCAACCCGGTGTTCGCCGACTACATGCAGGCCTACGGCCGCGGCGGCATGAAGGCGTTCGGCATCGGTCCCGAGGCGCTGATGAACCTCACCCGCCTGTACTGGTACACGGTGGAGTTCGGCCTGATCAACACCAATGAAGGCATGCGCATCTACGGCGCCGGCATCGTCAGCTCCAAGGGCGAGTCGATCTACTGCCTCGATTCGCCCTCGCCGAACCGGATCGGCTTCGGCCTGGAGCGCGTGATGAGCACGCGCTACCGCATCGACACCTACCAGCAGACCTACTTCGTGATCGACAGCTTCGAGCAGCTGTTCGAGGCGACCCGGCCGGACTTCTCGCCGATCTACGCGAAACTCAAGGCCGAGCCCGCGCACGCCGCCGGCGACGTGCTGGACGGCGACCGCGTGTTCCACCGTGGCGATCGCGTGGGCTGGGCGACCAACGCGGATACCTGATCCCTACAGCCCCAGCTGGCCGCTGGCGTGGTCGATCACCACGCGCTCGAGCTGGCTCAGCGCCGGGTTCGACGCGTCCGGCGCCGCATGCAGGCACAGCTCGACCACGGGCAGCGGCGGCAAGCCATGCCTTTCGTCGAGCCGCATGAGGGAAGACGGAATGCCGGCCGTGGTGCGCAGCGTGATGCCGAGGCCGGCCGCCACCCCCGCCCACAGACTCTGCAGGCTGGCCGTGGCGTAGGCCAGCCGCCAGGGAATGGCGGCCTGGTCGAGCGCCTCGATGCCGGCGCGGCGGAAGAAGCAGGGCGCGTTGTAGAGCGCGAGGTCGAGCGGGGCATCGGCTTTCAGCACCGCTTCCGTCCCCGCCGGCCCGATCCAGGTCATGGGCAGCGTGGCCAGGCGCCTGGCGTCCGGGCGGTTGCCATGGCCCATGGCGAGGACCAGATCGAATTCGCCCCGGTCGAGGCGCTCCAGCAGACGCCCGTTGCGCTCCACCTCGACATCCACCCGCACCGCCGGGTGCGCCCGCTTGAACTGGCCCAGCGCCGCGGGCAGCCAGGTCTCCGCGAAATCGCCCGGCAGGCCAAAGCGCACCGCGCCTTCCACCGAGCGGCCGGCCACGCTGCGGGCCGCTTCGTCGTTGAGTTCGAGGATTCGGCGCGCATAGGAGTGCACCAGCTCCCCGCTTTCTGTCAGCACCATGTTGCGCCCCTGCTTGCGGAAGAGCGGCTGGCCCAGCTGGCTTTCCAGCTTCCTGATCTGCTGGCTCGCCGCCGAGGGCGAGCGGCCGATCTTCTGCGCCGCACGCCCGAGGCTGCCCAGCTGCAGGATCGCCACCAGGGTCCGCATGGCGTCCATATCCAGGTTCGGCAGGGACATTACTTTCGTTTTTCCGATGGGATGGTTTCGAATTATCGGATTTTCTTCAGCGTGCGCGGAGCCTAGCATCCGATGACTCCCTCCCGCAGGCGCATTCGCCTGCGCCACTCCAGCTTCGGGACTCACCGCATGAACGCTCATCCCACCGCCGCCCGCCATGCCCTGGCTGCACTCCTCTCGGCCTGTCTGTTCTGGACGTCCGCCGCCTCAGCCGGCTCGGCCCGCGACGCATCGTCGCTCGCCGGCACGTGGACCCTGGTCGCGGCCGACGTCCAGCACCCCGACGGCTCGCGTGCATCCGACTACGGCGCAAGCCCCAAGGGTCTGCTGTTGATTGATCGCCAGGGCCATTATTCGCTGCAGATCTTCAAGGCCGAGCGGCCGGCCTTCCATGCCGCCGACAAGGCGAAGGGCACGCCCGACGAGTACAAGGCCGCGGTGATGGGCTCCAGCACGCACTACGGCACGCTGCACATCGAGCCGGATCACGGGGTTCTTGTGTTCCACATCGAGGGCGCCTCCTTTCCCAACTGGGAGGGCCAGGAGCAGCGCCGGCAGTATGAGCTGAAGGATGGCGTGCTCCGCTACCGGGTGACGGCACGCCCCAATGGCGACGTGCCGCTGTCGGTATGGCGGCGGATCGACTGACGGGGATGCACGTCCGATGAAGGAATGGCGGCGGCATCACCGCCCGTGGGCATCCAGCCACGGCCGCACGACACCGATCCACAGCGCGTAGCCCGTGCGGTTCATGTGCAGCCCGTCCTGGATGAACCATCTGGCCTGCGGCTGGCCGTCGGCATCCAGCATCGGGGTGAAGATGTCGAGGTAGGCCACGCCTTTCTGCGTGGCCGCCCAGTCGCGCACCAGCGCGTTCGCCTCGCGGATCTTCGGCAGCAGGGCCTTGCGCGCCACGCTGGGCTTGATCGCGATGAAGGCGACCGGTACGCCGGGGGCGACCGCGCGCGCCGTGCGCACGAAGGCGGCGAAGTCGTCGCGCACCTGCGCGGGACTGTTGCCGGCCTCGAGGTCGTTGTCGCCGGCGTACAGCACGATCGCACGCGGGTGGTATGGCGCCACGATGCGGTCGGCAAAGTAGGTGCTGTCGGCGATCTCCGAACCGCCGAAGCCGCGGTTGAGCGTGCGCACCTCGGGGAAATCCGTCGCCAGCGAGGTCCACAGGCGGATCGACGAGCTGCCGATGAACAGCACCGCGCCCGGCGCCGGCGGATGGGCCCGGTCCGCCGCCTGGAACGCGGCAATCTCGGCGTTCCACTGCACGTGGTCGTTCTCGCGGTGGTCGCGCGCCACCGCCAGCTGCGGCAACAACAGCAGGAACAGCAACAGCATGCGCAGGATCTTCATCGGCACACCTCGTCGACCGGGTCGGCGCCCAGACTAACGCGGCCGCGCCAGCTCCGACACCGCCAGCACCTGCGCGATGCGCGTGCCGTCCCAGCGATAGACCAGGTGCTGGGCCTGCATGCACGGCGCCACCACGTCGGGGTGGAAGGCGGCCAGGCATTCGCCACCGCGATGCCGTGCGCTGTCGTAGACGAGGCCGTTGGAACCTTGCTCGCGCAGCTCGCGGGCCAGCTTGACGCTGGCCGTATAGACGTCCGGATCGTGCGCAGCCTTCCAGCCGCCGCGGATGTCGTGCAGGCGGCTGTCGACGCTGGTGCGGTAGCAGCGCATCTGGATCTCGCAGGCCGGCTCGGCGGTGGCGGCGAGGAAGCGCTCGCGGTGGTACACGGTTTCCTCCACCGCGGTGGCGACGCTGTGCCCGGCGTAGAACACGCCCCAGCTGCCGTCGGAGAAGCGGCTGCCGTCCGGGTTGAGATGGGTGAACGCGGCCATCACCGGCGTCGTACCCGGGCCGCTGATGCGGTGCTCCGTCGGCACCAGCGCCAGCGCACCGGCCTCCTCGCGCAGGCGCGGATTGGTCAGCGCCTCGACCGCGAACAACGCGTCGAGATCGGCCGGATCGGCGATGCGGTCGTACACGCCGACCGGCGGGAAGCGGCTGGGCACGATGCGGTAGGCCTGATTCCAGCGAACGCGCCTGACGGGTGGAAGTTCGGTTGGCATCGCGGCTCCATCATGTGCGCTCTTCCCGCATGGCCGGGGAGCGCAGAGCGTGCGGCATTTCCGTCTCGCTCGTCGCGACCGCGCTCACGGCATGCGTCAGCCGCGCTGCGCGTCCAGGTACTGGCGCACCACGTACAGGTCGGCGACGTTGCCGGACAGCATGCGCTCCAGCGCGGAATGGCCGCCGAACAGCGGCGCCGCGTTCGGCCTGTGCAGCCAGGCATCGGCCTGGGCCGGGTCGGGGAACAGGATCTGCAGCGATTTCCAGATGCCGAGCAGGTAGCTGATGCGCTCCAGCGTGTCGCGCCCCAGGGCGCCGCCCTGCTGGCGCTTCCACTTGTAGAAGGTCGACTCCGGCGGATCGCCGAGCAGGCGGCGCTGCTCGGCGATGCGCAACTTCCAGTGCTCGGCCAGCCGGAAGAACGCGCGCAGCGCCGGGTCGGCAAGCGTATCCGGCGGCGTGTAACGGGGTGCGGCTTCGGCGATGCGGGTCGAATGAGCGGTCATGGCGCCTACTCTCCCTGTGAAGTTGTTTCACATATTACTTCACGAATGCAGGAAAAAGCCAGCCCGACGCCAGCCACGCTCAATGCCCCGCAGCGCCCTTCGCCTTCGCGCAGTCGCACCCGTAATCCGGCTCCGGGCCGCCCTCGGCGATGAAGCGGTCGATGCGCTGCTGCAGCACCGGCAGCGGCACCGAGCCCAGCTGCAGCACGGTGTCGTGGAAGTGGCGCAGGTCGAACTTCGCGCCCAGCGCCTGCTCCGCCTTCGCGCGCCATTCGCGGATCTTCAGGTAACCCAGCTCGTACGACAGCGCCTGACCCGGCCAGCTGATGTAGCGGTCCACCTCGTTGGCGATCTCGCGTGCGGACAACGCGGTGTTGTCAGTCAGGTAGTCGATCGCCTGCTGGCGCGTCCAGCCGAGGTGGTGGATGCCGGTGTCGACCACCAGCCGGCAGGCGCGCCACATCTGGTAGGTGAGGTAGCCGAAGCGCTCGTACGGCGTGTGGTAGATGCCCATCTCGTTGCCGAGGTATTCCGAGTACAGGCCCCAGCCCTCGCCGTAGGCGGAGATGTAGCTGTTGCGGCGGAACGCCGGCTGGTCGTGCTGCTCCTCGGCCAGCTCCAGCTGCAGCGCGTGGCCGGGATAGCTCTCGTGCAGGGTCAGCGCCGGCACGTTGAACAGCGGCCGCGACTTCAGGTCGTAGGTGTTGACCAGGTAGGCGTCAGCGCCGCCGCGGCCGGAGGTGTAGTACGGCGCGATGTCGGCCGGCACCGGCTTGATGGTGAAGTGCGCGCGCGGCAGATGGCCGAAGAAGCGCGGCATCTGGCCGTCCACCTGCTTGGCCACCCAGGCGCTGCGCATCAGCAATTCGTCCGCCGTCTTGGCATAGAACTGCGGGTCGGTGCGCAGGAACTTGAGGAAGTCGGCAAAGCTGCCCGTGAAGCCGGTTTCCTGCATCACCTCCAGCATCTGCGCGTGGATCTTCGCCACCTGGTCGAGGCCGATCTGATGGATCTCGTCAGGCCCCAGGTCGAGCGTGGTGTATTCGCGGATCTGGTGGCGATAGAACGCCTTGCCGTCCGGCAACGCCTCGGCCGCCAACGTGCGGCGCGCCTGCGGCACGTATTCGTCGCGGAAGAAGGCCAGCAGCTTCACATAGGCGGGGATCACCCCGTCGCGGATCTGCCGCAGCGCCTGACCCTGCAGCGCCTGCGCGCGATCGGCCGGGATCGACGCCGGCAGTTGCTTGAACGGCTCGTAGAAGCTGCTCTGGGTCGGGTCTTTCAGCTCGGCTACCGCGGCGATCGAGGCGTCGCGCCCGTCCAGCACCGCCCGCGGCACGCTGAAACCGCGCTTGAGGCCGGCGCGCATGTTGGCGATCTGCTGGTCGAAATAGGCCGGGACCTGGCCTAGCCGGTCGAGGTAGCGCTGGTAGTCGGCGGCCGTGCGCAGGCGGTCGCCGCCCAGCACGTAACCGAGATCGGACCAGAACGCGGAGTCGCTGTTGAACGGCATCTGCCAGGCCCGGAACTTCTGCCCGGCGACGAAGTTGCCGATCTGTTCGCGATAGATCGCGTAGTTGACCTGGTTGGCCGGCGACAATCGCGTCACGTCGACGCCGTCGAGCCGCTTCAGCACGCCCTGCCAATACGCCAGCCGCCGCTGCTGGCTGGCGGCATCGACCTGGTCGAGCCGGCCGCCGTTCGGCTGCGGCTCGCCGGCGGTGCTGATCCCCGCCTGGCCGGTGCGCCAGGCCCATTCGGCGTCGTAGATGGCCTTGAAGCGCGCATCGGCAGCGGCGTCGGCGTTGGCGGGCGTGCCGGTCGCATGCAGCGGCATCACGCCGCACACCAGCGCGAGCGCGGCCAGCCGCGCCATCATCAGGGGCTTGTTCACACGGGTTCCTTGTAGCGGGACGACGTCATCAACCATCACGCGGGGTGAGGCGAACGTCTATCCTCGCCGCCATTCCGCGGCATGGCAACAGGGCCCGCTCAGCCGAGATCGAGCTTGCCCACGCCGACCGCGCGCAGATAGGCGGCCAGGTTGCGCTCCTCGGCGTCGACGAAGGTTTCGCCGCTGGGCTCGCAGGTGTCGATGCGGTCCGGACGGAAATTGCGGAAGTCATTGCGCAGCCGGCACCACGCGCCCAGCGTCCACTTGCCGCCCCAGAACGACAGGCACAGCGGCTCGACCTCGCGCGTGCTGGCGTTGCCGCCTTCGTCGCGGTACGCCAGCCGCAGCACCTGGCTGCCGACGATGGCCGCGTGCAGCCGGTCGATCAGGGCGGCGAAGTCCTCGCGGTACTGGTCGCGCCAGACCGGCGCAAAGATCCGCGTGCGCGTGGCGCGCTCGCGCAACTCCGGCGGCAGCACCGCCTCGATCTTCAGCAGGGCGGACTGCGCGCTTTCGGCCAGTTGGGTGCCGGCGAACGCGCGCACGAAACGCGAACCGACCACCAGCGCTTCGAGCTCATTCGCGGTGAACATCAGCGGCGGGATGTCCGAACCCTTGCGCAACACGTAGCCGACGCCGGCCTCGCCCTCGATCGGCACGCCGGACAACTGCAGGTCGGCGACGTCGCGATACACCGTGCGCTGCGACACCCCCAGGGTCTGCGCCAGCGCGCGCGCCTGCAGCGCGGTACGCCGGCCGCGCAGGGCGTGGATGATGAGGAACAGGCGATCGGCTCGACGCATCCGCGCATCATCGCCGAGGCGGACGACGGCGAACAGCGCCGGAGGTCACGGCTCATCGCATCACGCCGTCCGCGTGGCCAGCAGTTCGGCATCCTTCGCCGCGGCGCGCTGCATCGCCGGGCGCGCCAGCACGCGGTCGATGTAGGCACGGATCACCGGCAGCTCCGGCACCAGCTTGAACATCGTGGTCCAGTTCAGCGCGGTGCCCCACAGCACGTCGGCGGCGCTGAAGGTGTCGCCGAGCAGGTACGGACCCTTGCCGAGCTGGTCGACCAGCGTCTGCAGCATGGTGTCGTAGTCGCCGTAGGGCGAGGTCGACGGCGGCGCCGGTTCGCGCTGCAGCGACCTGTCCACGATCGCCGGCTCGAAACACGAACCGTAGAACACCAGCCAGCGCAGGTACGGCCCGCGCAGCGGGTCGCCCAGCGGCGGCGCCAGCTTCGCCGCGGGGTAGAGATCGGCCAGGTAAATGAACACGGCCGGCTGCTCGGTGACCAGCGCACCGTGGTGGTGGATCGCCGGCACCTTGCCCATCGGGTTGATCGCCAGATAGTCCGGCTCGCGCTGCTCGCCGGCCTTCAGGTCGAGCACGTGCAGGTCATAGTCGGCGCCGAGTTCCTCGAGCAGCGCGCGGGTGCCGGCGGAGCGGCTCTGCGGCGCATGAAAGAAGGTGACGCGCGGGGTGGTGTTCATGCGGGTGCTCCTGACTCAAGCCGGGGGAAGCTGGCAGACCGCCTCGAGGTTGTGCCCGTCCGGGCCGATCACGAAGGCGGCGTAGTAGTTCGCGTGGTAATGCGGGCGCAGGCCCGGCGCGCCGTGGTCGCTGGCGCCGGCGAGCAGCGCGGCGGTGTGGAACGCATCCACCTGCGCGCGGTTGCCGGCGACGAAGGCCACGTGCAGCGGGGTCGGCGCGGCCGGTCCTGCGACCAGCCAGAACTCCGGCTCGTCGCGGCCCATGCCGACCGCGCCGGGGTATTCCTTCACCACGCCGATGCCCAGCGGAGCCAGCGCCTGGTCGAAGAACGCCTGGCTGCGGGCGAGGTCGCTGCTCGGCAGGCTGATGTGGTCGATGATCATGGCGCTCCTTCAATGGCCGTGATTGGCATCAGAGATGCCGTGTTTCGGCCGGCGCCGACATCCAGTTGTCGTGGCGACCGTCGGAGTAGCGCAGCGGCGCATCGATCAGTTCCTGCGGCGGGACGTCGTCGAGGCAGGCCACGCTGACCGACACGAAGTCGCCGCCGATTTCCTCGATATGACCGCGGCCGAAGGAATGCACACCGCAATGCCTGCAGAACAGGTGATGGATACGGCCGGTGTTGAACCGGTAGTCCGACAAGGCCTCCTCGCCCGCCAGCAGACGGAAGGCGTCCGGCCGCACGACCGCACCCCAGTCGCGCGTCTTCGTGCAGATCGAGCAGTTGCAGCGGCCGGTGCCGGCGGCGAGGTCGATGTCGGCCTCGTAGCGCACCGCGCCGCAGTGGCAGCTGCCGTGGTAGGTCCGGATCATCGCTTGCTCCGTGGCCGGAAGACGATGTGGGTCAGCGCGGCCAGCAGGACGCGCCGGCGCGCACGCGGCGCGGCGGCCTCCGTCGGCGCCGCCTTGGGCAGCTTGTACTGCCCGTCCAGCAGCAGGCCATTGAGATAGAGCGGGCGGTAGGCCATCAGGGTGCGTTGCAGTAGCGGATGCATGCTTTTCTCCTCACGCGGCCACGGCTTCGCCGACGCACCACGGCGGCAGCTGGGCGTGCTTGAACAGGCGGTACCAGTGCTCGCGGTCGCTGGGGCTGTACAGGTCCAGCGTGCGGATCACCTCGCGGGCGAACTCCACGCTGCCCAGGTGGCTGGCGCTGATCACGCCGCCGTCGCTGACCGCCAGTACGCCGGCGTCGTATTGCTCCGCGCCGGCGTAGGCCGGCACGTGGCTGGCGATGTGCCCGGGCCAGTTGCCGGTGTGCCGGCAGTGGTCGAGCAGGCCGGCGCGGGCCAGCGCCAGCACGCCGCTGTCGATCGCCGCCACCGGCGCGCCGGCCGTGTACAGCCGGCGGATGGCGACCACCGCCTGGGCGCCTTCGTCGCGCTGCCACAGGTGGCCGCCGGGCACGATCAGCAGGGCCGCACGCTCGACGTCGAGCTGGTCCAGCGACCATCCGGGCTGCACGGTCAGGCCGCCCATCGAAGTCACCGCCGCCAGCGAGAAACCCACCGTCTGCACCTGCCAGTCGCCGGGACGGCGGATCTCGCACAGTGCCAGCGCGGCCTGCCAGTCGGCGAAACCGTCGAAGACCAGGAAATAAACCGTATCGCGCATGTCGTATCCCTCCGCTATGGAGGGACAGCTTGCCCGCCCGCTGCTGCCAACGTGATGTCAGCAGCGGGACCGGATGCGGGCCGCGGACGGCGCCAGGCTGGCACCGTTCAGCCGGAGCCGGGACAATACGCGTTCCTTCTGCCACGGACCCGACATGAAGCCCATCTCGCTGATCCAGTTCCTGATCGAGGAACGCCGCGCCGGCCACATCAACGCCGAACTCTCGCTGCTGATCGAAGTGGTCGCGCGCGCCTGCAAGCGCATCGGCGTGGCCACCGGCAAGGGCGCGCTGGGCGGCGTGCTGGGCATGGCCGGCACCGACAACGTGCAGGGCGAGGCGCAGAAGAAGCTGGACGTGATCTCCAATGAGATTCTGCTGGAGGCGAATGCCTGGGGCGGCCACCTCGCCGCCTGCGCCTCGGAGGAAATGGAAGACCCGCAACAGATCCCGGACGGCTATCCGAAAGGCCAGCACCTGCTGCTGTTCGACCCGCTGGACGGCTCCTCCAACATCGACGTGAACGTCTCCGTCGGCACCATCTTCTCGGTGCTGCGCTGCCCGGACGGCGTCACCGAACCGAAGGCCGAACACTTCCTGCAGCCGGGCACCACCCAGCTGGCCGCCGGTTACGTGGTGTATGGCCCGGCCACAGTGCTGGTGCTCACCTTCGGTTACGGCACCCACGAGTTCACCCTGGACCGCGAAGTGGGCAGCTTCATCCTCAGCCGCCGCGGCATCCGCATTCCCGAGCAGACCGCCGAGTTCGCCATCAACATGTCCAACCAGCGCCACTGGCAGGCGCCGATGCAGCGCTACGTCGGCGAGCTGCTGGCCGGCAAGACCGGCCCGCGCGGCAAGGACTTCAACATGCGCTGGGTGGCCTCGATGGTGGCCGACGTGCACCGCATCGTGACCCGCGGCGGCGTGTTCTATTACCCGCTGGACGCGAAGATCCTCGACCAGGGCGGCAAGCTGCGCCTGATGTACGAGGCCAACCCGATGGCCTTCATCATCGAGCAGGCCGGCGGCGCCGCCACCACCGGCCGCGAGCGCATCATGGAACTGCAGCCGAGCGGCCTGCACCAGCGCGTGCCGGTGTTCCTCGGTTCGAAGCAGGAAGTCGAGCTGGCCACGCACTACCATCGGGAAGCCGACGGTGCCATGAGCTGACGCTTCCTCACCCTCCCCTGCTTGCAGGGGAGGGTTGGGGTGGGGTCGCTCTTCGTTCCAACATCAAAAAAGCACCCCCTCCCGACCTCCCCCTGCGTTGCAGGGGGAGGAGACCAACCAAGATCGATACCGATACCCATGCCCCTTCGCCGCCTGCTCCTGCCGCTGCTTGCCACGCTCGCGCTGGTTGCCTGCACGCACGCAACGAAACCTGTGCCGCCACCGCCGCCCGCGGCCACCGCACCGGTGAAGCTGAAGATCGGCCTCGCCCTCGGCGGCGGCGCGGCGAAGGGCTTCGCGCACATCGGCGTGATCAAGATGCTGGAGGCCAGCGGCATCCATCCGGACGTGGTCGCCGGCACCAGCGCCGGCAGCGTGGTCGGTGCCCTGTACGCCAGCGGCATGGACGCGTTCGCGCTGCAGCAGACCGCGTTCGGCCTGGACGAGGCGAAGATCCGCGACGTGCGGCTGTTTTCCGGCGGCCTGGTGCAGGGCCAGGCGCTGCAGGACTACGTCAACCAGCTGCTGCACAAGCAGCCGATCGAACAGTTGAAGCTGCCGTTCGCCGCGGTGGCCACCGAGCTGGAAAGCGGCACGCGCACGGTGTTCGTGCGCGGCAACGCCGGCCGCGCGGTGCGCGCGTCGTCCAGCATCCCCGGCGTGTTCGAGCCAGTCGAACTCCACGGCAAGCACTACGTCGACGGCGGCGTGGTCAGCCCGATCCCGGTCGATGCGGCGCGCCAGCTCGGCGCCGACTTCGTGATCGCGGTGGACATCTCCGCCGCGCCCGACGGTCGCAACCCGCAGGACATGATGGGCATCGTCGGCCAGTCGCTCACCATCATGGGCCGGCAGCTGGCCGCGCAGGAAAGCGCGCGCGCCGACGTGGTGATCCGCCCCGACCTCACCGGCATCGGTCCCACCGATTTCGAACAGAAGAACCAGGCCATCCTGGCCGGCGAGAAGGCTGCGCTGGCGGCGATCCCGGCGATCCGCGCCAAGCTCGCCGCGATGGTCGCCGCGCGCCAGGCCGCCGCGACCACCGTCGCGCCCTGAGCCACGCCGGCCATGTCGTCCTGCACTTGGCGCAGGCGACCGGCGGGTTGTAGCGTTCGAGGCTTCCCCGCGCCGGAATCCTCCCATGCTGAAACGCCCGCACCTGCCCGCTCCCTTGCTGCTGCTGGCCTTGGCGCTGGCACCGCACGCCTGCGCCGCCGCGCCCGCCGTCGATCCGCGCATCGAACAGGTACTGACCCAGCTGGGCAAGGCGCAGTCGATCCAGGCGGTGGCGATCTCGCCGGACGGCAAGCAGCTGGCGTGGGTGATCCAGCGCGACGGCAAGCCGGCGATCGAGGTGGCTGACGCCGACGGCCGTCATGCGCATCGCGTGAGTGCCGCGGCCAAACCGGGCGAATGCGCCGAATCCGGCATCGCCTGGGCGCCCGATTCGCGCCGCCTCGCCTTCATTGCCAACTGCCGCGTCGACCTCACCAGCACCCAGGTGATGCAGAACGCCATTTACCTTGCCGACACGCGCGGCCACGGCGCGCCGGCGCAACTGGCCGAACTGCCGGGCTACGTGCGTTCGCTGCAATGGACCGCCGACGGCAAGTCGCTCGGCTTCCTCTACGTGGCCGGCGCCACCCGCCACGCCAGCGCGGTGGCCGCGGCCAAGCCGGCCGCCGGCGAGATCGGCGTGAGCGGCGTGGAAGTGCAGCGCGTGGCCAGCCTCGACGTGGCCAGCGGCGCGCTGCGCGAGCTGACCCCGGCCAACCTGTACGCGTATGAATTCGACTGGTCGCCGGATGGCACGCGCATCGCCTACACCGCCGCGCTGCCGCCGGGCGACAACAACTGGTGGATCGCCAGGCTCTACGTGCAGAGCGCGCAGGCCGGCGCCGACGCGGCCGTGCTGGTCGATCCGGCCAAGCCTGCCAGCGGTTCGCTGCACGGCCTGCAGATCGCGCTGCCGCGCTGGTCGCCGGACGCCGCGCGGATCGCCTTTATCGGTGGCCTGATGAGCGACCAGGGCGCCACCGGCGGCGACCTCTACGCGGTGCCGGCGGGCGGCGGCGCGCCGGCCAACCTCACGCCCGGCAGCAAGGTCACGCCGAGCTGGCTGCGCTGGACGTCGCCGCAGTCGATGCTGGTCAGCCAGGTCAGCAACGGCCACAGCCAGCTGGCCGATTACGCCGTATCCGCCACGCGCGCCACGCAGCAGCGCGTGCACTTCACCCTGCCGGCCACGATCGGCGATGGCAGCGCGTCGATGGCGATGTCGATGTCGGCCGATTTCAAGCGCATCGCCTTCGTGCAGAACTCGTACGCCGCCGCCAGCGAGGTGCATGCCGGCACGCTGGGCCATGCGCCGCCGCCGGCGGTAACCGCGTTCAATGCCGCGCTGAAGCCGGCCTGGGGCAAGGCCGAATCGGTGGAGTGGACCAACGAAGGTATCCACGTGCAGGGCTGGTTGCTGTATCCGGCCAACTACGAGCCGAACAAGACTTACCCGATGATCGTGGTGGTGCACGGCGGTCCGGCCAGCGCCGTGGTGCCGCGCTGGCCAGGCGTCGGCTATGGCGGTGCGCCGCTGGCGGCGCTGGGCTATTTCGTGTTCATGCCGAACCCGCGCGGCAGCTTCGGCCAGGGCGAGCAGTACGTGCAGGCAAACCGCCGGGACTTCGGCTACGGCGACCTGCGCGACATCCTCGCCGGCGTCGACGCGGTGGAGAAGAAGGTGCCGGTCGACGACCACCGGCTCGGCCTCACCGGCTGGAGCTACGGCGGCTTCATGAGCATGTTCGCGCCCACCCAGACCCAGCGCTTCCGCGCCGTGGTCGCCGGCGCCGGCATCGCCAACTGGCAGAGCTATTACGGCCAGAACCTGATCGACCAGTGGATGCCGCCGTTCTTCGGCGCCAGCGTGTACGACGACCCGGCGGTGTACGCGAAGAGCTCGGCGATCAATTTCATCAAGCAGGTGAAGACGCCGATGCTGATCGTGGTCGGCGACCGCGACGCCGAATGCCCGGCGCCGCAGTCGTTCGAGATGTGGCACGCGCTGCGCGCGCAGGGCGTGCCGACCTCGCTGGTGGTGTACCCGAACGAGGGCCACCACTTCGTCGACCCCGCGCACCAGCGCGACGTGCTGCAGCGGGCGCTGGGCTGGTTCCAGCAATACCTGCCGGCCGGCGGCTGAGCGCGGGCGCCAGCAGCTTTCCTGCCGGCCCACGTCGGCAGGAATCCCTCACGATTCGGGCGGGTCGCGCCGGCGCGTGTGGGTGACCGCGCCGACAATGCCGATGCCCAGCAACACCACCACGCCGACGCCGATCCATTGCGTGGGCGCATGCAGCAGATAGGCACCATAGGCGAGACCGCCGATCACGATGATCATGCCGATCAGATAGAGCGCAAATGAGGACACCATCGCCTCCGTGGCGGCCAATGCGCCGCCCGCCGTTCATGGCGGTCGATTTGAACCGGGTTGTCATCAGCGTCGCGTGAAGCTTCCGCGCAACGCATCCGCTCAGAACAGCTCGCCCTGCGGCGACGCCTTGCGCGGCGGCACGAAGCGCACGGTATCGAGGCTGAGTTCGCGCGCGCGGCCGAAGCCGTGGCGGCGGCAGGCGAGCTCGAAGCGCTTGCGCAGCAGCTCGGCGAATACGCCCTGGCCGCGCATGCGGGTACGGAAGTCCGCGTCGTAGTCGCGGCCGCCGTTCATCTGCTGCACCAGGCTCATCACATGTTCGGCGCGCTGCGGCGCGTGCAGGGCCAGCCATTCGCGGAACAGCTGCTTCAATTCCCACGGCAGGCGCAGCGTGGTGTAGCCGGCGCAGCGGGCGCCGGCGGCGTGCGCGCGTTCGAGCACCGCTTCCATGTCCTTGTCGTTGAGTGCGGGGATGATCGGCGCCACCAGCACGCCGACCGGCACGCCGGCCCCGGCCAGCGTGGCGATGGCCTGCAGGCGGCGATGCGGCGCGCTGGCGCGCGGTTCGAGTTTCGCGGCGAGCTGGTTGTCCAGCGAGTTGACCGAGACGAATACCTGCACCAGGCGCTCGCGCGCCATCGGCGCGAGGAGGTCGAGGTCACGCTCGACCAAGGCGTTCTTGGTGACGATGGTGCACGGGTGGTGGCACTCGGCCAGCACTTCCAGCGCGGCACGGGTCAGCCGCCATTTTTTCTCGATCGGCTGGTAGGGATCGGTGTTGCTGCCGATGTTGATCGGGCTCACCTGGTAACCGGGTTTGGCGAGGTCGGCGCGCAGCACCTCGGCGAGGTTGGTCTTGGCGCGGAGCTTCGTCTCGAAGTCCAGCCCCGGCGAGAGGTTGAGGTAGCTGTGGCTGGGCCGCGCGAAGCAGTAGATGCAGCCGTGTTCGCAGCCGCGATACGGGTTCAGCGCCTGATCGAAGGCGATGTCGGGCGAGTCGTTGCGGCTGATCACGCTCCTGGCGCGTTCCTCGGTGACCTCCGTGCGCGGGCGCGGCGCATCCTCGTCCAGCAGTGCGCTCTGCCAGCCGTCGTCCTCGGCCTGATGGCGGATCGATTCGAAGCGGCCTTCCGGATTGGAGGCGGCGCCGCGACCCTTGTGCGCGCGGACCGTGGGCAGCGATGGCGATGGCGGCAGCTCGTCCATCGGCACAGTGTGGCGCGGCAGGGTCTCAGGCGTCGCGACATCCTGGCGCGGGAGTGACCGGCCGCGCAGCCGGTGCAAGGTCGCGACGCTATGATGCGGCCGTTCGCCGCCGCCGGCGGCGCTTCCACCTGTCGGGACCCACCTCATGCGCTGGCTGCTGCTCGTCTGCACCCTCTTCGCGTTCGTGCTGTGTTTCACCCGCCAGGGCGCCGCTGCCTGGGGCTTCTGGCTGCTGGTCGGGCTGGTCGGCATCTTCGCCACCACGCTGGCCTTCGTGCAGGCGCGGATCGCCGGCAGCGCGCGCGGGGACAGCCTGTCCGAGTACGACCTGAAGCGGCTGCGCGAGGGCAAGGAGCCGCTGGGGCACGACCGCCGCCCGCGCTAGCTGCATCGCGGGCAGCGCCGGACCCTCCTGCGGCCACAAAAAAACGCAGCGGCTCGCACCGCTGCGTTCTCTCGTCTCGCGATGGCTGTCGTCAGTCGCTCAGATTAACGTCCTTGGTCTCGCGCACGAACAGCATGCCGATCACGAAGGTCATCGTGGCAATCACCACGGGATACCACAGGCCGGCGTAGAAGTTGCCGGTGGCCGCCACGATGCCGAACGACACCGAGGGCAGGAAGCCGCCGAACCAGCCGTTGCCGATGTGGTAGGGCAGGCTCATCGAGGTGTAGCGGATGCGGGTGGGGAACATCTCCACCAGCCAGGCCGCGATCGGTCCGTAGACCATCGTCACGTAGAGCACCAGGATGGTCAGCAGCAGGATCACCATCGGCGTATTGGTCTGCGCCGGGTCGGCCTTGGCCGGGTAACCGGCCGCGGCCAACGCCTTGCCGACGCTGTCGCCGAATGCCTTGCTCTGCGCGGTGAAGTCGGCCTTGGCCAGGGCGCCGCCCTCGAAGGCGGGGAACTCCTGGCCGCCGACCGAGACGACCGCCACCGAGCCCGGCGCCGCAGCGACGTTTTCGTACGGCACGCCGCGCTTGGCCAGGTAGCTCTTGGCCACGTCGCAGGAGCTGGTAAAGACCTTCTTGCCGATCAGGTCGATCTGCACGCTGCAGCCGGCAGGATCAGCCTGCACCTTGACCGGCGCCGCCACGCTGGCCGCCTCGATCGCCGGGTTGCCGTAGTGGGTGAGGCCCTTGAAGATCGGGAAGTAGGTCACGGCGGCGAGCAGGCAGCCGGCCAGCACCACCGGCTTGCGCCCGATCTTGTCCGACAGCCAGCCGAACACCACGAAGAACGGCGTGCCGATCAGCAGCGCCGCGGCGATCAGCAGCTGGGTGGTGGTGGCGTCGATCTTCAGCGTGCTGCCGAGGAAGTACATCGCGTAGAACTGGCCGCAGTACCACACCACGGCCTGGCCGGCGGTGGCGCCGAGCAGGGCCAGGATCACCAGTTTCAGGTTGCCCCAGCGCGCAAACGATTCGGTCAGCGGCGCCTTCGACTGCTTGCCTTCCTCCTTCATCTGCTTGAACACCGGCGATTCGGCCAGCTGCAGGCGGATGTATACCGAGATGGCCAGCAGCAGCGAGGACAGCAGGAACGGAATGCGCCAGCCCCAGTCGTTGAACTTGTCGCCGAGCATCCATTTGCAACCCAGGATCACCAGCAGCGACAGGAACAGGCCGAAGGTGGCGGTGATCTGGATGAAGCTGGTGTACAGGCCGCGCTTGCCCGGTGGCGCATGTTCGGCCACGTAGGTGGCCGCGCCGCCGTACTCGCCGCCCAGCGCCAGGCCCTGCAGCATGCGCAGCAGGATCAGGATCACCGGCGCGGCCACGCCGATCGAGCCATAGCTGGGCAGCAGGCCCACGAAGAACGTGGACAGACCCATGATCACGATGGTGATCAGGAAGGTGTATTTGCGCCCGACCAGGTCGCCGACCCGGCCGAACACCAGCGCGCCGAACGGACGCACGGCGAAGCCGGCGGCGAACGCCAGCAGGGCGAACACCAGCTGGCTGGCCTCGTTGAGGCCGGAGAAGAACTGCTTGCCGATGATCACGGCCAGCGAGCCGTACAGGTAGAAGTCGTACCACTCGAACACGGTTCCCAGGCTGGACGCCAGGATGACCCGCTTGTGGCTGACATCGAGCGCGGCGCGCCCGTCGATCGCGGTGGTGGCCATGGATGTTTCCCCTCTCAGGATAGTGGGATGCCGCTCTCCGCCAGGGCTGGAAGAGAAGTCGACCGATGCGGTCCCCCGGCAAGCCCGGACCGCACCCCGTCATCCCCCCGCAAGGCGGGAGGCTGTGCGGCGATGCCAGGCATCGCCGGTGAAGTCAGAAGCGGTACAGCGCGTTGAGGCTGACCTGGTTGCCGCTGGTGGTCTTGCGGTCGGTGCCGTTGCTGGTCGAATCCAGCTTGTCGTGCAGCCACTCCATGCCCAGCTCGTAGGAACCCGCCGCGTACTGCAGGCTCAACGCGGTCTGCCGATTGCGCAGCAGGCCGGTGGCGCCGTTGCCCATCCAGTCGACCACGTCGTTCCGGTCGGGCTTGTTGTAGGCGTAGAACGCGTACAGGCTCCAGTTCGGCGTGAAGCTGTAGCCGGCCTGGGCATAGCCGCCGGTTTCCTGGATGTCGCCGAACTGCGACATCGCGCCGAAGATCTGGCCCAGGCCCTTGCCGCTGTACGCCGCACCCTTGAAGGTCCACGGGCCGGGCTTCCACTGCCCGCCGAGCTCGTAGCCCACGCTGGTGACCTCGGACTTCACCGGCGTGGCCGCGGTGCCGCCCACGCCGCGCAGGTCGGCCTGGCTGTAGTGCGCCGCGAAGTAGGCCAGCCAGTTCTTGTCCTGCACGTGCAGGCGTGCCTCAAGCTGCGGCCGGAAGCCGGCGCTGCCCGCGGTCAGGTAATTGACGTTGTTGCCCGGGCCGCTCCAGTGGCCTTCGAACACGCCCACGTCCAGTCGCCACTGTGCGCCGGTGCTGCCATGGTTCAAGTCCTGCATCACCACCAGGCCGGGGAAGCGCCAGCCGATCACGCCCGAGCCGTAGCCCAGCGGGAATGCGATGTGCGCCAGCGAGGTGGCCGAGTTGTCGATCGGGAACATCAGGTCCCATTGCTGGCCGATGCGCACCGTGGTGCCACTCTCTGGGTTGGTCAGATCCATGTAGGCCTGGCGCAGGCGCGGCGTCGGCTGCTGCTGGCTGTAGGCGCCGGTGCCGTTGAAGCCGCCGAAGAAGTCCATCTCGATGCGCCCGCCGCCGCTCCAGTTGCCGGCGAACTTGGCGCCCTTGAAGTCGAGCCAGAAGCGCGTGTTGCGCACGTCGACGCCGGAAAGCGAGCCTTTCGAGCCGGGGATCGGGAACAGCGCGTTCTGGCCGTTGCCGTAAGTGAAGCTCTTGTCCTGGCTGAACGCGCTGGCGCTGACGAAGCCGTGCAGCGCCACCGACACGCCCGGCGCGCTGCTGAACACCGGTGTCGCAGCTGCCGGAGCCGCCGCCACGTTCTGCGCCGGCGTGGCCGACTGGGCGGGCGCAGCCTTCTGCGCCTGGATCATCGCCTTCAACTCGTTCAACTGCTGCTCGAGCTGCGCCACGCGCTGTTCAAGCTGCTGCTCGCGCGCGCTGTCCTGCGCGTGACCGACCAGCGGAAGCATCAGCGCGCAGGCCATGCTCAAGGCCAGCGCGGAATAACGATGGACAGGTCGTTGGCTCATGCGTGCGTCTCCCCAGAGGTTTGATGGGATGGGCTGCTCATCGGCAACTCCATCAGCTGTTTTCGAATGCTTGTCGTAAGCGGGCTTCGGCGGAAAGCGGACTGCGGGCGCTTTTGGCGTATCGCGAATCCCCATCCCCCATCCCGGCACTTCGAGCATGGCCATGCTGCGGCGCGAGCGACTATTCGCCAATGGTCGAACTTCGACCAAAGTCGAGACGACGGCCCGGCGCCACCTCCGCGACGATCGGGCTACACTCGAAAACGTGCACGCCGCCGGGCGCTTGCCTGCGTCCGCCGCGTTACCCCCGTTGCCATCTTCCATGCCGAGCCAGCAGGAGCCCAGCCATGTCCAAGCTCTACCCGGTCAACCCTTCGTTTGCCGCCGCCTCGCGCCTGCGCCTGGACGACTACCAGCGCCTTTACGCCGAATCGGTCGCCGACCCGGAAGGTTTCTGGGGCCGCATCGGGCAGCGCCTGGACTGGATCAAGCCGCCGACGAAGATCAAGAACGTCTCGTTCGACCCGAAGGATCTGCACATCCGCTGGTACGAGGACGGCGAGCTCAACGTGTCGGCCAACTGCCTCGACCGCCAGCTGGCCAGGCGCGGCGACAAGGTGGCGATCATCTTCGAGGGCGACGACCCGGCCAATTCGCGCAAGATCACCTACCGCGAGCTGCACGCCGAGGTGTGCAAGTTCGCCAACACGCTCAAGCACCTGGGCGTGGTCAAGGGTGACCGCGTGGCGATCTACCTGCCGATGATCCCCGAGGCGGCGGTGGCGATGCTGGCTTGCGCGCGCCTGGGCGCGATCCACTCGGTGGTGTTCGGCGGCTTCTCGCCCGACTCGCTGGCCGGACGCATCGTCGACTCGCAGGCCAAGGTGGTGATCACCGCCGACGAGGGCCTGCGCGCGGGCAAGCACATTCCGCTCAAGGTCAACGTGGACGCGGCGCTGGAGCGCCCCGGCACCAGCAGCGTGGAGACGGTGATCGTGGTGCGCCACACCGGCGGCGCGGTGCACATGCAGTCGCCGCGCGACCGCTACTGGCACACCCTGATGGAAGGCCAGTCCACCGACTGCCCGCCGACCCCGGTCGAGGCGGAGCACCCGCTGTTCGTGCTGTACACCTCCGGCTCCACCGGCAAGCCCAAGGGCGTTCAGCACTCCACCGGCGGCTACCTGGTCTTCATCAGCTACACCCACGAGCAGGTGTTCGACCTGCGCGAAGACGACATCTACTGGTGCACCGCCGACGTCGGCTGGGTCACCGGCCACAGCTACGTGGTGTACGGCCCGCTGTGCAACGGCGCCACCACGGTGATGTTCGAGGGCGTGCCGAACTACCCCGACCACAGCCGCTTCTGGCAGGTGATCGACAAGCACCAGGTCAGCATCTTCTACACCGCGCCCACCGCGATCCGCGCGCTGATGCGCGAGGGCGAGGGCCCGGTGAAGAAGTGCTCGCGCAAGTCGCTGCGCCTGCTCGGCTCGGTCGGCGAGCCGATCAACCCGGAAGCCTGGGAGTGGTACTACCGCGTGGTCGGCGAGGAGCGCTGCCCGATCGTCGACACCTGGTGGCAGACCGAGACCGGCGGCATCATGATCTCGCCGCTGCCCGGTGCCATCGCCACCAAGCCCGGCTCGGCCACGCTGCCGTTCTTCGGCGTGAAGCCGGCCATCGTCGACGCCGAAGGCACCGTGCAGGAAGGCGTGGCCGAGGGCAACCTGCTGATCACCGACTCCTGGCCCGGCCAGGTGCGCACCATCTACGGCGACCACCAGCGCTTCATCGAGACCTACTTCAGCGCCTACCCCGGCAACTACTTCTCCGGCGACGGTGCACGCCGCGACGAAGACGGCTATTACTGGATCACCGGCCGGGTCGACGACGTGATCAACGTGTCCGGCCACCGCCTCGGCACCGCCGAGGTGGAAAGCGCGCTGGTGGCGCACCCGAAGGTGGCCGAGGCGGCCGTGGTCGGCTGCCCGCACGAGATCAAGGGCCAGGGCATCTATGCCTACGTCACCCTGGTCGCGGGCGAGAGCGGCAGCGACGAGTTGCGCAAGGAACTGATCGCCTGGGTGCGCAAGGAGATCGGTCCGATCGCCACGCCGGACTACCTGCAATGGGCACCCGGCCTGCCGAAGACCCGCTCGGGCAAGATCATGCGCCGCATCCTGCGCAAGATCGGCGAGAATCTGCCCGACCAGCTCGGCGACATCACCACCCTGGCCGATCCCAGCGTGGTGAAGAACCTGGTCGACGAGCGGTTGATCAAGTGACCGCGCCCCTGCCGCGCTTCCCCTGCCCGCAGGTGGAGCGCGGCAAGGGATAATCGTCACCTGCCCGGCCGTCGCAAGAGTCCCGCATGACCGACATCCTGATTGCCGACGACCACCCGCTGTTCCGCGATGCCCTGCAGCGCGCGGTGCTGGCTGCAGTGCCGCAGGCGCGCGTGCACACGGCCGACAGCGTGCACGCCCTGCTCGGCCTGATCGAGCAATTCCCCGACGCCGAGCTGTTGCTGCTGGACCTGCACATGCCCGGCGCCCGCGGCTACTCCGCGCTGGCGCACATCCGCGGCCAGTACCCGGGGCTGCCGACCATCGTGGTCTCCGGCCACGAGGAAGCCCAGGTGGCGCGGCGCGCGCTGGCGCACGGCGCGTCGGCGTACATTCCCAAGTCCACCGCCGGCGAGGACATCGTGGCGGCAATCCGCGCCGTGCTCGACGGCGACGTCTGGCTGCCGCCGCAACTGGTCGGCGGCAGCGCCGAGCTCAAGCCCGACGAAGCCGACGCCGCGGCGCGCATCGCCGCGCTCACTCCGCAGCAGTTCCGCGTGCTCACCATGATCGCCGAGGGTCTGCTCAACAAGCAGATCGCCTGGGAGCTGGGCGTCTCCGAGGCCACCGTGAAGGCGCACATGACCGCGATCATGCGCAAGCTCGGCGTCAACAACCGCACCCAGGTCGCGCTGGCCGCCAGCCAGCTGGCGGTCGAACCCGGCACGATGCAGCCGATGCCCGAGGACGAGGCCGGGGAATGAGCGACGCGCAACCGGCGTCGCGACCGGCAGCGCAGCGAGGCCTCGCCCGGCGCACGGGCCGCGCCCCATGCATCGCTCGGCGCGTGGCGAGCGTTTGACCTGACTTCACGCGCCGGCGCCGGAGGGGTGCGCCCGGTCCGGTTCGCTAATCCGCTGAAGCCGCCGGCTCGCCCTGCTTGCGCACCAGCGCGGTCAGCAGGGCGCGCAGCGCGGCGGGGCGCACCGGCTTGTGCAGCAGCGGGTAGCCGAGGGCGCGGGCGCGCTGCTTCAGTTCGCTGCTGCCGTCGGCGGTGATCATCGCCACCGGCGGCAGTTCGCCCACCGCCCTGGCCAGTTGCTGCAGCGCCAGCAGGCCGTCGGTGTTGTCGGCCAGGTGGTAGTCGGCGAGGATCAGGTCCACCGGACCACGGCGCAACTCGGCGCGCGCCTGCGCCGCGTTGAGCGCGATGCGGCAGTCGACGCCCCAACGGTTGAGCAAGGCGCGCATGCCGTCGAGGATGGCCGCGTCGTTGTCCAGGCACAGCACGGTCAGCGGCAGCTGCTTGTCGGCGCCGCCACGCTGCACGCGTTGGCGCCGCGCCGGCACCGCCTCGTTGCGCGGCACGGTCACCGCGAAGCAGCTGCCATGCTCGACCCGCGAATGCAGGTCGAGCCGGTGGCCGAGGATGCTGGCCAGGCGATCGCAGATCGACAGGCCCAGGCCCAGGCCTTTCTCGCCCCACGGCGAGGGCTGCTCCAGCCGCTGGAATTCGTCGAAGATGCGCGCGCGCTGCTCCGGCGCAATGCCCGGACCGGAGTCCCACACCTCGATGCGCACCTTGTCCGTGCCCACCCGCCGCGCGCCCAGCAGCACGCTGCCCTTGCTGGTGTAGCGCAGCGCGTTGGAGAGGAAATTCTGCAGGATGCGCCGCAGCAGCTGCGGGTCGCTGCGTACCGCCAGGCCGGTGGGCACCACGCGCAGGCGCAGGCCGCGTTGTTCGGCGAGCACGGCAAACTGCGCCTTCAGCGAATCGAACAGCTCGGCCAGGGCGAACGCGCCCACTTCCGGATGGTAGCTGCCGGCGTCCAGCCGCGACACGTCGAGCAGCGCGTCGAGCAGATCCTCGGCGGCGCGGAACGAGGCGTCGATGCGCTCGGCCAGCCCGCTGGCCTCGTCATCCAGGCCCGGATGCTGGCGCAGTGCCGAGGTGAACAGCCGCGCCGCATTGAGCGGCTGCAGCAGGTCGTGGCTGGCGGCGGCGAGAAAGCGCGTCTTGGAGATGTTTGCCGTCTCCGCCGCACGGCGCGCCTGTGCGGTGGCGGCGAGCGCCTCGGACAGTTCGGCGGTGCGCTGTTCCACGCGTTGCTCCAGCGTCTCGTTCACCTCGATCAGCGCCTGCTCGGCGTGCTTGTATGCGGTGACGTCGGTATAGGTGGTGACGTAGCCGCCGCCGGGCAGCGCGCGGCCGCGCAGCTCGATCACCGTGCCGTCCGGGCGCACGCGCTGGAACAGGTGGGCCGAGCCGGCCTGCATGTACTGGATGCGCTTGGCCACGTGCGCCTCGACCTCGCCTGGTCCGCATTCGCCGCGCTCGGCGTTCCAGCGGATCAGCTCGGCCACCGGCACGCCCACGTACACCATGCCGTCGGGATAGTCGAACAGCTCCAGGTAGCGCCGGTTCCACGCCACCAGGCGCATCCGCGCGTCGACCACGCTGATGCCCTGCGAGACGTTCTCCAGCGTGGTGGACAGCAGCTCGCGATTGAAGCGCAGTTCCTGCGAAGCCTCGTCCAGCAGCGCCATCGACTCGGCCAGGTCCAGGCCGCTGCCGGACAGCGCGCTGATCAGGATGCGTCGCGCGTTGGCCGCGCCCACCGCCGAGGCGAGCAGGCGCTCGGTGTACTGGATCAATGCGCGATCGGCCGCCTCGCCGGCCAGCAGCGGCTTGCCGCGGCGCTGGGCGTACTCGTCGAAGGCGCGCGCGCTGCTGCGCTCGCCCACGATGCGCTCGGCGATGGTGCGCAGGTCGGCCACCGCCACGCGGCCGCGCCAGTCGCCGCTGCCGCCGCGGCTGGCCGGGTCGGCATCCATGAACACCGCCGCGTGCAGGCGCTCTTCGAGGCTCGGCCGCAGCCGCAGCGAGACGAACACCAGGCAGCCCACGTTGACCAGCAGCGACCAGAAAGTGCCGTGCATCACCGGATCCCAGCCGCTCAGGTAGAACAACGCCTGCGGGCGCAGCCAGTCCCAGCCGAACGGGCCTTGCCGCAGCCAGTCGTCGGTACGCACCAGCGCCGGCAGCAGCAGCGTGTACAGCCACACCGCGAAGCCGCCGGCCAGGCCGACGATCACCCCGCGACGGCTGGCGCCGCGCCAGTACAGCGCGGCGATCAGCGCCGGCGCGAACTGTGCCACCGCGGCGAACGCCAGCAGGCCGGTGGCGGCCAGGTTCTCGGCGTTGGCGGCCACGCGGTAGTAGGCGTAGGCCATCACCGCCAGCAGCACGATCGCCACCCGGCGCACGCCCAGCACCAGCTGCGACAGGTCGCTGCGCTGCTCCAGCCGCAGCGCGCGGATGCGCAGCAGCGCCGGCATCACCAGATCGTTGCTGATCATGGTGGACAGCGCCACCGAGGCCACGATCACCATGCCGGTGGCCGCCGAGAAGCCGCCGATGAAGGCCAGCAACGCCATGCCACGGTCGCCATGGGCCATCGGCAGGGTCAGCACCCAGGCGTCGGCGGTGCCGTCGCGCACCAGCGGCATGTGCACGCCGGCCGCCACGATCGGCAATACCGCCACGCTGACGATGATCAGGTACAACGGCACCATCCAACGCGCACGCCGGAGGTCGCCGGTGTCTTCGCATTCGACCATGCCGATCTGGAACTGCCGCGGCAGGCAGAACATGGCGCAGAACGCCAGCATGGTCTGCGCGAGGAAGCCCGGCGACAGGCCATGGCTGAGCTGGGTCAACGGCCGCTGCACCGTCTCGACCACGCCCGGCCCCTGCCACAGCGCGTAGCCGGCCAGCGCCATGAAGGCGAGCAGCTTGATCAGCGACTCCAGCGCGATCGCCAGCATCATGCCGTGATGGTGCTCGGTGGCGTCGATGCTGCGGGTGCCGAACAGGATCGCAAACACCGCCAGCAGCACCGCGCACCACAGCGCGCTGTCGACGCCGCCCGCCGTGACCATGCCGTGCCTGACCCCGCCGAGCACGCCGTAGGACATCGCCACCGCCTTGAACTGCAGCGCGATGTACGGCACCACCGCGACCACCGCGATCACCGCCACCAGCGCGGCCAGTCCGTGCGACTTGCCGAAGCGCGCGCCGATGAAGTCGGCGATCGAGGTGATGTTGCGCTGCCTAACCGTCTGCACCAGCCGGCGCAGCAGGCCGTAGCCGAACACGAACAGCAGGATCGGACCGAGGTAGATCGGCAGGTAGGCCAGCCCGTCACGCGCGGCCGTGCCGACCGCGCCGTAGAACGTCCATGACGAGCAGTACACCGCCAGCGCCAGGCTGTAGACGATCGGGCGCAACCGCGGCTGGCGCGGGTACAGCGGCCGACGGTCGCCGGCGTAGGCCACCACGAACAGCAGCCCGACGTACAGCAGCGACACCAGCAGCAGCAGCCACCCCTGAATCACGTCACCTTCTCCCGGCCGGACCATCGACGGGCGGCGCGCCCGCGCTTGTGCCGTGGCGGTGGCGGCGGCACCATGCGCGCATGATCGCCGCGCCCGTATCGACACTCGCCAACGTAGCAGAGCAGTTGCGCGATGACGAGATTCACGTGTGGCGGCTGGACTACCGGCGCGAGGACGGACGAACCCCGCTGCGTGCGCTGCTGGCCGCCTATCTTGGCACCACGGCGGAGCGGGTGCTGCTGCGCGAGGGCGAACACGGCCGCCCCGCGCTCGCCGCCGGGCTGGATCCCTCGCTCGACTTCAACTGGTCGCACAGCGGCAGCCACGCCCTGGCCGCGGTGGGCCGGCACGTTGCGCCGGGGATCGACCTCGAATGCCTGCGCCCGCGTCAGCATGCGGTGGAACTCGCCCGCCGCTTCTTCAGCGCCGAAGAGGCGGCGGCCCTGGCCGCGCTGCCGGAAACCGAGCGCAGCGCCGCCTTCCTCGAACTGTGGACCGCCAAGGAAGCGGTGCTGAAGGCGCTCGGTCGCGGCCTCGCCTACGGCCTGCACCGGCTCAGCGTCGCCAGCGTGGGGGGACAGCTGCAGTTGCGGCGGCTGCAGGGCGACGACGCCGGAGCCTGGCAACTGCAGCGCCTCGCGCTTGATCACGGCCTGATCGGTGCGCTGGCCTGGCGCGGCGGCGAGCGGCGGATCCGCCTCGGCACGCTTGCCAGCGGCGGCTGATCGGCGCACTGTTTCCGGCCCGTCAACCGGCCCGCGCGCGCCATCCGTCGTCCACCGCCGAGGATCGTCCTTCCGCCATGACCCTGCTCAGCGTCAACCTCAACAAGATCGCCGTGTTGCGCAATTCGCGCGGCGGCCGCGAACCGGACATCTGCCGCGCCGCGCAGACCTGCATCGAGAGCGGCTGTGGCGGCATCACCGTGCATCCGCGGCCGGACCTGCGCCACGTACGGCCCGACGACGTGCGCGCGCTGGCCGCGATGCTGCGCGGACGAGTGGAGTACAACATCGAGGGCAACCCGTTCGCCGCCGCCCGCGGTGCCTATCCGGGCCTCATTGCGCTGGCCCGCGAGGTGCGCCCCACCCAGGTCACTCTGGTGCCGGACAGCGACGGCCAGATCACCTCCGACCATGGCTTCGACCTGCGCCGTGACGCCGCCCGGCTGCGGCCGCTGGTCGGCGAGCTGCGCGAGCTGGGTTGCCGGGTCAGCCTGTTCGTCGACGCCGGCAGCCAGGATTTCGAGCTCGCCGCGGCGATGGGCGCGCAGCGCATCGAGATCTACACCGGCCCCTATGCCGAGGCGTTCGCCGACGGGCAACCCGCGGCGGCCCTGGCGGCGTGCGCCGACACCGCGCGGCGCGCCCAGCAGGCCGGCCTGGCGGTGAACGCCGGGCATGACCTCAGCCAAGCCAACCTGGGCACGTTCAAGGCGGCAATCCCCGGCCTGGCCGAAGTCTCCATCGGCCATGCGCTGATCGGCGAGGCGCTGTACGAGGGGCTGGCCACCACCGTGCGCCACTACCTGCAGATCCTGCGTTGAAGCGGGCGCGCCGGCGCCTCGTGCCGCAAAAGAAAACCCCGCGCAAGGCGGGGGTTTTCGTTGGCACATTGCCGTGGCGGCGACCGCTCAGAAGTTCTCGGTAAAGCCGATCTTGACCAGCTTGTAGCTCTTCGCAGCGGCCAACACCCGCGCCACATGCTCGTAGGCCACCGCGTCGGCCGCCGCGATCTGGATCTCCGGCTGGTTGTTCAACGACTGCTGGCCGATCACCGCGAGCTGCGCCTTCAGGCCCAGCTCGTCCACCGGAATGTCGTTCCAGTACAGCGCACCGGTCTGGTCGATCTTCAGGTGGATCGGCTCCGCCGGATTGGTCGGCGGCGGCTGATTCGGATTCGGCTGCGGCAGGTCGACCTGGATGCGATGCGCCAGTACCGGTGCGGTGATCATGAAGATGATCAGCAGCACCAGCATCACGTCGACCAGCGGCGTGACGTTGATCTCCGACATCGGTCCACTGGTGTTGGTAGAGAAGGACATCTCGTTACTCCTTCGGCGCGTCGGTGGTCATGAACGCAACATGCACCATGCCGGAATCCTTGGCGTCGCCGATGATCTTCTTCACGACCTTGAACTCGGTGTTCTTGTCCGCGCGGATCTGCAGCTCCGGCTGGGGCGACTTCTGCGCATTCACCGCAAACTGTGCCCGCAGCTCGGCTTCGGTGACCAGATGGTCATTGAAGTACGTGCTGCCGTCCTGTTTGACCGCCAGGTCCAGCGGCGGCACCGACATTTCCGAATCCGGCGTCTTCGGATTCGCCGTAGGCAGATCGATCGTGATGGAGTGCGACATCAGCGGCGCCGTGATCATGAAGATGATCAGCAGAACCAGCATCACGTCGACCAGCGGCGTGACGTTGATTTCCGACATCGGGCCGCCGGAATTGCCACCTAGGCTGACAGCCATGGGTCAATCCCTCACTTCTGGCTTTCGACGCGCGAACCGGTGGCGAAGAAGTCGTGCAGGTCGTGCGCGAATTCGTCGAAGCGGGCGTAGACCACGCGGTTCGAACGGCTGAAGAAGTTGTACGCGAACAGCGCCGGGATCGCGGCGAACAGACCGAAGGCGGTCATGATCAGCGCCTCGCCGACCGGGCCGGCCACCGCGTTCATCGACGCGTTGCCGGAAGCGGCGATGCGGATCAGCGCGTGGTAGATGCCCCACACGGTACCGAGCAGACCGACGAACGGCGCGGCGGAACCGACCGTGGCGAGCAGGGTCATGCCGCCTTCCAGGCGCATGCTCTCGCGGGCCACCGCCTGACGCAGGGCGCGGTCGATGAACTCCGAACGGCTCAGCGACTCGGCCAGGCGACCGGTGGTGCCGGCCGCCGCGGTGGCCTGCTGGTGGTGGGCGACCGCCGAGGCGGCATCGAGCGCGATCTTGGAGAACGGCTCGCTGCGTGGCTGGGCTTCCAGTTCGCGAATCGCGTCCTGAGTGGAGCCGTTGCCCCAGAATCCGTCGATGACCTTGTCGGCGCGGGCCTTCACCGTCGCGTTGCGGATGCCGTTGGCGATGATGAAGTACCACGAAAGGAACGACATCACGACCAGGGTCACGAAGACGACCCAGCCAAGCCAGTCGAAGTTCTGGATCAGGTTGTCGAAGCCCATCTGTTTCATGGCTTCGGCGTTGGTATTGCCACCCATGGCCTGTGCGGCACCGGTCGTATCAGGAGTCTGTAGGAACATAACGCTACCCTAGGGAAGTCAAGCGTGAACTGTAACTGTAAACCGGGCGGACCCGGTTACAGCTGGTTGAGATTGAAGTTGACGGGAACGCGTGCGTACCCTTCAACTTTTTGTCCATTTCGAATCGTTGGATTGAAGCGCCAACGACGTGCGGCATCCATGGCAGCACGATCGAGTTCGTGGTAACCGCTGGAGCGGTCGATCTTGATGTCCTTCGGCAAGCCGTCCACACCCACCAGGATCATCAGCACCACCGTCCCCTCATGCCGCTGACGAATCGCCTGCGGCGGGTACTTCGGCTGAAGACGGCTGTTGTAGCTGAGATCCGAGCTGGCCGTGATGTCCGCGGGCGGCGCTGGCGGTGCCGGCGGCGCCGGCGGCGGTGCCGGGGTCGCGTTCGCCGAAACCTCTTCCACCGGCGGCGGCGGAGTCGGCGGCGGCGGGGTCGGTGGCGGCTTGATCTGCTGGATGATCTTCGGCGGCGGCTGCTTCGGCGGCTCCGGCGGCGGCGGCGGCGGCGGCGGCGGCGGCGGCGGCGGCTCGATGAAGTTCACCTGGACGATGCGTTCCTTTTCCTTGTGGTTCTGATTCGGCGGCGCCATCGGCGCCACAATCAACAGAAAGGCAAACGCATGCAGCCCGATGGCAACTGCCAATGCCCAGGTGCGTTTCCAGCTGAACGGCTCGCGCCCGATTTCTTCGTTACTTGAGGCCATCTGTCACTGTCTGAAGCTGATCAAACCAAAAGAGAACGTTGCCGCAGGGCTTGGCCCGAAACCGTCTGATGCCTTGACGGATCCGGAGGGAACTTGCCACTGGGGAGACGCGGGGAAAGGTTGAAACGGTACAACAGCACATGACATTTGTATAGCACCGCGGGGCGAATCATATGGACGTCCATCCACCCCGCAGCCTGCCAGGTGCTTCAACCGGTCATTCAGCGCCGGTCTTTTTCAGCCAGTCCTTTGCCTTGGCCGCCGTCTCCGGATCCTGTGCGGCCTTCTTCATCGCGGCGATCGCCGCCGGCTTGTTCTTCAGGCCGCGCTCGCACTCGGCCAGCAGCATGTACGCCGTGCCCTTGTGCTTCACGCCCTTGTCGATGCCCTGCTGGACCAGGCCCTTGGCCTGGCTGTACTTGTTCTCGCTCAGCAGCAGGCGGCCGGCGCGCAGCGCGGGTTCGCCATCGCTGGCCAGCGGGATGGCCTTGTTGTAGTAGCCGATTGCCTTGTCGATGCTGTTGCCGATCTCGGCAGCCTGGGCCATCAGCACGTAGGTTTCCGCGTCGGGCTTGAGCACGCCCTTGCCGATGCCGTCCTCCAGCACCTGCTGAGCCTTGAGCGCGTCCGGTGCCGGGTCGGCGCTTTCCTGGCCGGTGATCAGATACAGCTTGGCCAGGTTCACGTACTGCGTGTCCTTGGTGAGCTGGCCGGCGGCGCGTGCCTTTTCCAGCACCTGGATCGCTTCGGGGTACTTGTGCGCCTGCATCAGCACGGCGACCGCGTTGTTGAGCGCGCTCGGGTCGTTCGGGTTGGTACCGAGCTGGCTGGTGGCCAGTGCGGCCGCCTTGTCGTCCTGGCCGGACTCGGCATAGCTGGCCATCAGGATCTGGTCCCAGGTCGGCTGCGGCTTGTCGGTCAGCGACTTGGCCTTGTTGATCGCGGCGATCGCCTCGGGATATTTGCCGAGCCGGTAGTCGGCGTTGCCTTCGAGCGCATACGAATCGGCGGTTTCCTTCTTGCCCTCGGCGCGCCACTTGGCGACCGTATCCAGTGCGGCCTGGTACTGCTCGTCGGCCAGCTGGAACTGCGCCAGCATGTACATCAGCTGGAAATAGGTGTCGTTCGGCATCACGCCGAGCGCCAGCGAGCGCTGCAACGCGGCGATCGCGCCCTTGGTGTCGCCATCGTTGTAGTGGAGGCTGGCCATGCCCTGCAGGGCGAGCGCCTGGGCGTACTTGCTCTTGCTGCTGTCGATGATCGGTTGCAGCAGCTGCTCGGCCTTGGCCTTGTCGCCTTCGTTGACCGCATCCAGGCCGTCGTTGAGGTTCTTCTGGTCCTTCACGCTGGTCAGGTCGAGCTTCGGCTCGGTGCGCGTCGCGTTCGGATACAGCACTTCCTTCTTGGGTTTGGCGTCGTCGCTCTTGCGCGCCAGCGCCGGGCTGCCGGCCACGCCGAACAGCAGCGCAATGCCGGCCAGCATGGTTAACCCTCGGGCATGCTTCATGGTGATCCTCGTGATATCTGGGCGTGTCGTAGTGACGCGGGGGATTCCGAAGCGTAACTCGACCCGGCACGCGATAACAAGTTGCACTGCCGCATCAAAGCCCTTTGAAAATCAATTGCTTGGCACCTCGCCACGCAGCAAGGCGCCAAATTTGCATGTCGCCGGCCGGCACTTGGTACCGGCTGGCGCGCCAGCGGCGATCGGCGCGGCGACAGGCGCCGCGCAGCGGGAACGTTTCAGATGTCGAGGTTGGCGACCTTCAGTGCGTTCGCCTCGATGAAGTCGCGACGCGGCTCCACCGCCTCGCCCATCAACATCGTGAACATCTGGTCGGCGGCGATGGCATCCTCGATGCCGACCTGCAGCATGCGCCGGGTGTCCGGATTCACCGTGGTGTCCCACAGCTGCTCCGGGTTCATCTCGCCCAGGCCCTTGAAGCGCTGGATGCTGCGGCCCTTTTTCGCCTCCTCCAGCAGCCAGTTGCGTGCATCGAGGAAGCTGAGCACGCCACGCGAGGCATTGCCGCGGCGTACCACGGCGTCGGGCTGGATCAGGCCGGCGATCTGCTGGCTGATCGCCAGCAGCGGGCGGAACTCGGCGCCGGCGAAGAACGGCTGCGGCAGCAGCCAGGTGTGGCTGAGCCCGTGCTGGTCCTTCACCACCTCGATTGCGGCGGGCTGCTCGTCGTGAGCCGGGCGCAGTGACATGCGGTAATGCGGCTTGCCCAAGCCGCTGGCGGCCAGGCGCCGGGTGGCGCCGTCCAGCCAGGCCTGCATCGCAGCCGTATCGGACCACAACGCGGGCGTCATCGGCGGGTGCTCGAGCAGGGCGTTCAGCACGGCGGCGTCGAAGCGGTGCGCCAGCTTGGCGATCTGGTCCAGCGCGTGCTGGTAGCCGCGCAGCAGCTTTTCCAGTGCCTCGCCGGCGAGCGGCGGCGCGTCCGGGTCGTAGGTAAGCGACGCGTTGTCCACCGCGCTGGAGATCAGGTAGTCATTCAGCGCGGTGTCGTCCTTGATGTACAGCTCCTGTTTGCCCTGCTTGACCTTGTACAGCGGCGGCAGGCCGATGTAGATGTGGCCGCGCTCGACCAGCTCCGGCATCTGCCGGTAGAAGAAGGTCAGCAGCAGGGTGCGGATGTGCGAGCCGTCGACGTCCGCATCGGTCATCAGGATGATGCGGTGGTAGCGCAGCTTGTCCGGGTTGTACTCCTCCTTGCCGATGCCGGTGCCCAACGCGGTGATCAGGGTGCCGACCTCCGCCGACGCCAGCATGCGGTCGAAGCGCGCCTTCTCCACGTTGAGGATCTTGCCCTTCAGCGGCAGCACGGCCTGGGTCTTGCGGTTGCGGCCCTGCTTGGCCGAGCCGCCAGCGGAGTCACCCTCGACCAGGAACAGTTCGCACAGCGCCGGATCCTTTTCCTGGCAGTCGGCCAGCTTGCCGGGCAGGCCGGCGATGTCCAGCGCGCCCTTGCGGCGGGTCATCTCGCGGGCCTTGCGCGCGGCCTCACGGGCGCGGGCGGCGTCGACCGCCTTGGAGGCGATCGCCTTGGCCTCGTTCGGGTGCTCCAGCAGGAACTCGCCCAGCTTCTCGTTGACCGCCTGCTCCACCGCGGTCTTCACCTCGGAGGAGACCAGCTTGTCCTTGGTCTGCGAGGAGAACTTCGGGTCGGGCACCTTCACCGACAGCACCGCGATCATGCCTTCGCGCATGTCGTCGCCAGACAGCGCCACCTTGGCGTTCTTGGCCAGGCCTTCCTTCTCGATGTAGTTCTGCAGCGAACGCGTCAGCGCCGCGCGGAAGCCGGTGAGGTGGGTGCCGCCGTCGCGCTGCGGGATGTTGTTGGTGAAGCAGAACATCGTCTCGTTGTAGGAATCGGTCCACTGCATCGCCACTTCCACCACGATGCCGTCCTGCTCGGCGGACAAGCTGATCACGTTCGGGTGCAGCGCGGTCTTCAGCTGCGCCAGGTGCTGCACGAACGAGCGGATGCCGCCCTCGTAGGCGAACGTGTCCGCCCGCCCTTCCCCGCGTTCGTCCTTCAACTCGATGGTGACGCCGGAATTGAGGAAGGCCAGTTCGCGCAGGCGCCTGGCCAGCACTTCGTAGTGGAAGTCGATGTTGCTGGTGAATGTGGCCGGGCTGGGCAGGAAGCGCACCAGGGTGCCGCGCTTGTTCGACGGGCCGACTTCCTTCAGCGGATACAGCGGCTCGCCGAGTGCGTATTCCTGCAGGTATTCATGACCATCGCGGTGGATGGTCAGCCACAGGTGGTCGCTCAGGGCATTCACCACCGACACGCCCACGCCATGCAGACCGCCCGAAACCTTGTACGAGTTGTCGTCGAACTTGCCGCCGGCGTGCAGCACGGTCATCACCACCTCGGCGGTGGAGCGGCCCTCCTCCGGATGGATGTCGACCGGAATGCCGCGGCCGTTGTCGCTGACACTGACCGAACCGTCGTCAAGGATAGTGACCACCACCTTGTCGCAGTAGCCGGCCAGCGCCTCGTCGATCGCATTGTCGACGACCTCGAACACCATGTGGTGCAAGCCGGTGCCGTCGTCGGTGTCGCCGATGTACATGCCCGGGCGCTTGCGCACCGCTTCCAGGCCCTTGAGGACCTTGATGTTGCTGGAGTCGTAGTGCGATTCATTGATGGATTCGTTCATGCGTTGACCGTTTCCTGGCGCCAGCGACCCGCCCGACTCGGCGCCGTGAAGGGCCGGACAGGGTTATGCAATCCGCGGGAGATGCAACCTTTTGATTATAGCAGGCGCGCCAGCTCGCCTTGTTCCACGTGGAACACTCGGGCAGGCAGCCCCTGCAACGCGGCAGGCAGCTCGGTGCCGGTCAGCAGGACCTGGGCGTCGGCAGCCAGTAGCAGCCTCACCACCGCGGCCTGGTGGGACTGATCGAGCTCGGAGGCCAGGTCGTCCAGGCAGACAATCGGCCATTCGCCATGATGCTCTGCGTACAGCTCGGCCTGGGCCAGCAGGCAGGCCAGCGCCGTGAGTTTCTCCTGGCCACGGGACAGATGCTCACGCAACGGCGCGTGCTCGAACGTGAGTGACCAGTCCGCCCGGTGCGCACCCAAGGTGGTGTGGCCACGCGCCAGGTCCCTGCCCCGCTGCTCCCGCAACTGCCGGGCCAGGTCCAGCTCGTCCGACCAGCCGCGGCGGTAACGCAGCTCCAGCGACCCCAGCTCGGGGAGCAGGCCGGCAACACTGCCCAGCAGCTTTGGGCGCAACCGGTCCAGGTAGACGCGTCGCTGCAGATCGATCTGGTGAGCGGCCAGCGCCAGTTCCGCTTCCCACGGGGCGAACAGCGCATCGTCCGGCGGCGAAGCGGAGCGCAACAGACTGTTGCGCTGTTTCAGCGCCCGCTGGTAACGGCGCCAGCCATCCAGAAATTCGTGTTCCACGTGGAACACACCCCAGTCCAGATATCGCCGGCGTTCCTCGGCCGCGCCGGCGATCAGCGCGTGCGATCCCGGCTCGAAGCAGACCACCGCGCACTCGCCGACCAGTTGCCCGAGCGTGACGTTCGCCCCGTCCAGCTTCGCCTCCCAGCGAACCCCGTCCCGGCCCAAGCCGAGCCGACACACCCGCTGGTCGGCATGACGCAGTTCGGCAAAGATCGACAGCTGCGCGGCGCCACGCTGCAACAGCGTTTCCTTCGCGCCACTGCGAAAGGAACGGGCATGCGAAAGCAGGAATGCCGCCTCCAGCATGCTGGTTTTGCCGGCTCCGTTGGCGCCCACGAAAGCGTTGATCGCCGGATCCAGCGCCACGCGAACGTCCGTGAGGCAACGCAGCCCGCGCACGCGAAGCTGTTCCAGCCTCATGCGGGAAACACCCACAAACGGCAACGCCGGAGTCCCTCGCGGGAGCCCCGGCGTTGCTCATGCCTGTCGCGCGTGGCGAGGGCCATGCGTTGGCCGTCAGAGCCGCAGCGGCATGATCACGTGACGGGCATGCTCGTTGTCGTGCTCCTGCACCAGACAGCTCGATTGCGCGTCGCGCAGGCTGAGCCGGGCCTGCTCGCCGCGCAACGCGGCCAACGCGTCGAGCAGATAGCCCACGTTGAAACCCACCGCCAAGTCTGACACGTGGGTATCGGCCTCGACTTCTTCCACTGCTTCTTCCTGCTCCGGGTTGTGCGCCACGATGCGCAGCTTGCCCGGCGACAGTTCCAGTCGTACGCCGCGATATTTCTCGTTCGACAGGATCGCTGCGCGCTGCAGGGCACCGCGCAGCACCTCGCGGTCCAGCGTGGCAGTCTTGTCGGCGCCCAGCGGGATCACTGCCTCGTAATCCGGGAAACGGCCATCGATCAGCTTGGAGGTGAACACCACGTCGCCGCGGCGCACGCGCAGGTGGTTGCGACCGAACTCCAGTTCGACCTGGCCGTCGCCGGTCTCCAGCAGCCCGATCAGCTCGTTGACGCCCTTGCGCGGAATGATGATCTGGCGACGGGTACTGACCGAACTCTGCAGTTCGGTTTCCTTCATTGCCAGGCGATGGCCGTCGGTGGCCACACAGCGCAGGGTGTGCTCCTGCAGGTCCAGCAGCATGCCGTTCAGGTAGTAGCGCACGTCTTGGTTCGCCATGGCGAACGCGGTGCGCTCCATCAGGTCGCGCAGGGCTTCTTCGGGCAGGCTGACTTTCTCCACCAATTCGATCTCGTCGATGGTGGGGAATTCGCTGGACGGCAGGGTGGTCAGCGTGAAGCGGCTGCGCCCGGCGTTCAGGGCTACGCGGTCGCCGCTCAGTTTGAGCTCGATTCGCGCGCCGTCGGGCAACGCACGCACGATGTCGAACAGCTTGCGGGCAGGAATGGTGATTTCGCCGTCGACCAGTTTCTCCGCCTCGGCGGTAGCCACCATCTCCACTTCCAGGTCGGTTCCGGTCAGCGACAGTTTGCCGTCGCCGACCTTGACCAGCAGGTTGGCCAGCACGGGCAGCGTCTGGCGGCGTTCAACGACACCCACCACCTGCTGCAGCGGCTTGAGCAGAGCTTCTCGTTGGATGCTGAATTGCATGACTGTGCTTCCCCTATGCCTGCTGTTCTGTCTTTAAAAGAAGTTGGTGGTTGCTGTTGAGTCGGTGGACAACTTCAATTTTCATTTTTCTTCTTGAAAATCAAAAGTTTGTACGGTTTTGTGGCTGTGTCCGAACAAGCTGTCTGGCGGTGGGCGATTTGTGGATAACTTCAGCGGCGAATCCATCCACCCATTATCCACAGCTTGGGCCTCCGCTTATCCATAATCTTTGCCCGATCGCCGCTCAACCGGTCAGCGTGCGGATCAGTTGCTCCCAGTCCTGGCGCATGCGCGCGTCGGTCTCGATGAACTTGCGGATCGTCTTGCAGGCGTGCATCACCGTGGTGTGGTCGCGCCCGCCGAATGCCTCGCCGATCTCCGGCAGGCTGTGCTCGGTGAGTTCCTTGGACAAGGTCATCGCGATCTGCCGCGGCCGCGCCAGCGAACGCACGCGCCGCTTGGACAGCAGGTCCTGCAGCCGCACGTTGAAGTACTCGGCGGTGATCTTCTGGATGTTGGCGATGGTGACCGCCTGCGCATGCGTGGCCAGCAGGTCGCGCAGGGTTTCCTCGGCGAAGTCGGTGGTGATCGGTTTCCCGTAGAAGTTCGCCCGCGCCGCCAGCGTGTTCAGCGCGCCCTCGAGGTCGCGCACGTTGGAGCGGATGCGCTTGGCCAGCAGCATCGCCACGTGTTCGTCCACCGCCACGCCCTTGTCGTGCGCCTTGGACAGCAGGATCGCCGCGCGTGTCTCGAAATCCGGCGGCTCGATCGCCACGCTCAGGCCCCAGCCCAGGCGCGACTTCAGCCGCGGCTCCAGCTTGTCCACTTCCTTGGGGTAGCGGTCGCAGGTCAGGATGATCTGCTGCTTGGACTCGAACAGCGCGTTGAAGGTGTGGAAGAACTCCTCCTGCGTGGTGTCCTTGCCGGCGAAGAACTGGATGTCGTCGATCAAGAGCGCATCGACCGAGCGGAAGCGCAGCTTGAACTGATCCATGCTCTTGGCGCGCAGCGCCTCGATCATCGAGCCGACGAACTGCTCCGAACGCAGGTACAGCACCTTGCAGTCCGGGTTGCGCTCGCGCATCAGGTTGCCGGCGGCGTGCATCAGGTGGGTCTTGCCCAGGCCGGTGCCGCCGTACAGCAACAGCGGGTTGTAGGCGCGGCCTGGATTGGTCGCCACCTGCATCGCGGCGGCCTTGCCGAGCTGGTTCGACTTGCCCTCGACGAAGGTCTCGAAGGTGTAGTGCGGGTCCAGATTGTGGTTGAACGCAGGCATCGCCGGAGCCGTGGCGGCCCGAGCTGCCGCCACCTTGGCCGGGGCTGCCGGCCGGACCGCGCTGGAGCCGACTTCCAGTCGCACCGGACAGGGCTTGCCGGCAAGCTGCAGCAGCATCGCCTCGATCTGTTCCAGGTAACGCCCGCGCACGGTGTCGAGGGTGTAGGAATTGGGTGCGAACAGCTGCAGGCCGTAGGCGTCTTCGCGCGCCTGCAGCGGCATCAGCCAGGTATGCAGGTCTTCGGCGCTCAAATCGCCTTCCAGGCGCTCGAGGCAGCGCCGCCACAGATCACTCATGAATGCAATCAACCACAGCTTGGGGGCGCTTGCGCGCGGGGTGATGGGCTAGTCTAGCAGCCTCCTTCACGCCTCCGGCCGGCCACATATCCACACCGGTATCCACAGGCCGCCTGTCGCCGCCATTTGACAGCAGCGGCGGCTACCCCACATACTTTCCAACCTTTTTATCCACATTCCCTTCGGAGTAAGCCATGAAGCGGACCTTCCAGCCCAGCAAGCTCAAGCGCGCTCGCACGCACGGTTTCCGTGCCCGTATGGCTACCGCCGACGGTCGCAAAGTCCTCAACGCCCGTCGCGCCAAGGGCCGCAAGCGCCTGATCCCGTAACCGGCACGCGTGTCATGTCCAGCGCCGGACTGCCGCGCGAAGCGCGGTTACGTCGGCCGGGTGACTTCGCCGCCTTGCGGACAAGCAGCGGACGCGCAGGCGGCCGCTGTTTTCATATGCGCTATCGCGACAACGACCTCGGCCATGCCCGGCTCGGCCTGGCGATTTCCAAGCGCGTCTCCAAGCGCGCGGTCGAGCGCAACCGGATCAAGCGGCTGTTGCGCGAGTCGTTCCGGCGCGTACGACACCAGCTGCCGGCAGTCGACATGATGGTGATGGCGCGCGAACAGGCTGCCGGCGTGCCCGGACCGCAGCTGCTGGCCGAGCTCGACGGCCTGTGGAAGAAGCTGCTGGCGAACCATGCCGCGACCTCCGGGCCATTGAAGCCCGCCGGCGACACCCGCACAATCGAGCGTTGACCTTTTTCCTTCCAGTCTCCGCGGCGTGGACACGTGTCGTGGCGTTACCCGGATCTGCTACGCGATGAATCAAACGCGCACCTTCCTCCTGTTCGCCCTGCTGGCCGTCGCCTACTTCCTGTTCCTGGCCTGGGAGAAGGATTACGGCCCCCAGCCGCCACCGCCCGAAGTTGCCAGCGCCGCCGTCGCCCCGTCGACCGACGCCAGCGTGCCAGGCGCGATCCCGACCGCTACGTCGAGCGCCGCCCCGTCCCCGGCGATCACCGGGGATGGCGGCCAGACCGCTCCCGCGCCAGCGCAGCTGATCACCGTCACCACCGACGTGTTGAAGCTCAGTGTGGACACCCGCGGCGGCAGTTTGGTGCACGCCGACCTGCTGGCCTACCCGCAGGCGCCGCGCACGCACAAGACGCCGAACCCGCCGCCGACCGTGCTGCTGTCCAGCGACGAGGCGCACTATGCCGTGGCCCAGAACGGCCTGGTCAGCAGCAGCGACACCGCGCCGGCCGACCAGCCGAACCATCTGGCGCTGTTCCGCGCCGAGAAGACAGCCTACGCGCTTGCTCCCGGCCAGGATGAGCTGAAGGTCGACCTCACCTGGCAGGACGCCGCCGGCCTCAAGGTCACCAAGACCTACACCTTCAAGCGCGGCAGCTACGTCATCGGCGTGAGCCAGCGCATCGACAACACCGGCGCCACGCCGTGGCAGGGCAACGCCTACCAGCAGCTGCTGCGGGTCGAACCGCCGAAGGCCAGCAACTGGCTGGCGAACTACACCAACCCCGAGACGCGTAGTTTCCAGGGTGCCGCCTGGTACACCGGCGAGAAGTTCGAGAAGCTGCCGTTCAAGGACTTCGCCGAGCCGAAGGATCAGCTCGACGCCTCGATCAAGGGCGGCTGGGCGGCAATGCTGAAGCTGTACTTCGTCACCGCGTGGATTCCGCCGGCCGGCCAGACCGAGCATTACGTCACCCAGACCATCAACCCGGACAGCGCGCATCCGCGCTACCTGATCCGCACCGTCGGCCCCGCGCTCAGCGTGGCGCCGGGGCAGAGCCTGACCAGCCAGTCGCGCCTGTACGTCGGCCCGAACAAGCAGGGCACGATGGATGCGGTGGCACCGGGGCTGGACCTGACCATCGACTACGGCATGTTCAAGATCATCGCCGTGCCGATGCACTGGGTGCTGTCGCAGTTCCACGCCATCACCAAGAACTGGGGCGTGGCGATCATCCTGCTGGTGCTGCTGATCAAGGGCCTGAGCTGGAAGCTCACCGCCATCCAGTACCGCTCCAGCGCCCGCATGCGCAAGCTGCAGCCGC
>Ga0209916_1000446_pt1 | contig 65859 bp, 69 predicted proteins | sample ThiBio_1000_plan_FD_183956 | JGI IMG/M metagenome (GOLD analysis project Ga0209916, IMG submission 183956) | Wastewater bioreactor microbial communities from Cape Town, South Africa - Thiocy_solids_2 (SPAdes) | ecosystem: Engineered > Bioreactor > Thiocyanate-remediating > Anaerobic-Aerobic ... | reverse complement strand
CCGCCTCGACGTCCCGTCCGCGCCGCGTCGATGTCCGTCCAGGCACCTTTGCGCCTCTTTGTGACGAGGTCGATCCACTTTTGGGTAAGTGGTTCGATCTGGTTAAAGACGCCCTGAGCGGGGTCGATCAAATGAGAGATGAGCCTCGAATCGACGCTCGCCCGCATCTCGGCGATCGAAGCAGCCCTGACCCCTCCCCAGCCGACGACCGGCGGCGTCGCCACCTCCGCGGCGACCGGTCAGACCTCCTCCGCCGGCTCCCCCTCGACCTCCTCCGCCACCTTCTCGCAGCTGCTGAACCAGGCCGCCTCGGCCAGCTCCGCGCCGCTGTCCACCGGGACCGCCGGCCTCGCCGCGGTGGCCGCCGCCCGCACCCAGGTGGGCCAGGCCGAGATGCCGCCCGGCTCCAACGATTCGCCGCGGATCGCCGAATACCGCGGCGCCGTGCAGGGCGCAGTGGTCGGTCCCTGGTGCGCCGACTTCGCCTCCTGGTGCGCCGCCCAGGCGGGCATCCCGCTCGGGGAACACGGCGAAGGCTTCCAGTCGGTCGGCGCGATCTGGGAATGGGCGGAGCGCACCGGCCGTGCGATCCCCGCGAGCGAAGGGTCCCCGCAGGCCGGCGACCTGATCGTCTGGGGCTCCGACCACGTCGGGATCGTCGAAGCGGTCGACCCCGACGGGACCATCCACACGATCGAGGGCAACTCCTCAGACGTTGTCGCCCAACGCAGCTACGCCCCGGGCGCAAGCGGTGCGACCGGATACGTCCGCCTCGGATGAGCATCCCGACCGCCACCGACACCGCCGCGGGCCCCGCGGCCGCCCCGCTCGGCGGCGCGCCGCGCTCCGCCGCCCGGCGCCCGGCGCTGCCGATCCGCCTGCCGCTGGTCGCCGTCTACGCGGAACGGGCGATCGCCCGCGCCGGCCTCTCCGCCCTGCTGCGCTCGCAGATGATCGAGGTCGTGCTCCCCGAAGAGACGGGCCGAGAGATCGGGCTGCGTCCCGACGTCGTCCTGCTCGCCGGCTTCGCGCCGGAGCCCCGCCTCGCCGAAAGCCTCGCCAAGCGCCACGGCGCCCCGGCGATGCTGATGGTCGACGGCGCGCTCGGCGCCGAGTCGCTCGCCGAGCTCGGCGTCCACGGCGCGGTCTGCCGCGAGTGCCCGCCGGAGCGCCTCATCGAAGGCATCCACGCGCTCACCGCCGGCGAGACATTCTTCGAGTGCCACACCCACCCCTCGGCCCCCACCCCCGCCGACTCGCTGCTCTCGCCGCGCGAGCGCCGCGTCACCGCCGAGCTCGCCCGCGGCGCCGGCGTCGAGGAGATCGCCACGGCGCTCTGCATCAGCCCCCACACCGCCCGCACCCACGTGCGCAACGTCCGTCGCAAACTCGGCGCCCGCACCTCGGCCGAGGCGGTGGCGCGCGCCCTCACGCTGGGTCTGGTGGCACTGCCGGCGCGCTGAAGTCCCCCCGCGCCGCCGCTTCGTTCTCCTCCTTGACCCGCTCCCACAACTCCTCGCGGTAGATCCGCTGCTCCCGCGGCGCCGTGATCCCAAGCCGCACCGAGCCCCCACTCACCTCGACGACCTCGACCACGATCCCGTCGCCGATCAGTATGCGCTCGCCCTGGCGGCGACTGATCGTCAGCATCGGGACAGTCTAGTGCGGGGTCCGGGGCGCGGTCCGGGATTCGGAAGGGACGGGGGGCCGCAAGCTGGCGCCCGGGAAGGGACGGGGCCCCGCAGGCAGGAGCCCGGGGAAGGACCCGCCCCTCTCGCCACGGCCCGGGCAGGCTGTGGCCGTGGCGAGAGGGGCGGGTGTGCGGAAGGTGTGGAGGGACACCGGCGGGCGGGTGACGGGAGAGCGACGGGAGTGGCACGGATCCGTGACGGGAGTCAGACCTCGTCACAAAGACCGTGAGAACTCCACGTTTCCTCCCGTGTTGTCCAACACCGACCTACACGCTGCGTGTATTGACCCCCCTATAGGGGCCCTAAAACACGCAGCGCGTTTCCGGGCCTTGATTTCGACCCCGAAAAGGGCCTTCCGGGGCCGGAAAGTGTGACGTTCCCGGCATCTTCGTCAACGATCCGGCCGAGGTGTGGACACTCCCCGACCCGATCGTCACGTAAGTCCGACTTCCTCACGTCCCTGTGCCGGCTTTTTCACGAAAGCCTCACGTCCTGGGCTCCTCATGGGGGTCACAGCCTGCCAGGACCCCCATGAGGAGCCCAGGACCACCTCGGACGGCCGCAAGCGCCCCGAACCCCCGCCCGGACGGCCGCTAGCCCCCCGACCCCCCGCCCGCCCTAAGCCGCAACAGGCCGCCGCCCGCCCGAAAGCAGCGGCTCGCGCAGCGGGGCCCAGGAGGCCTCGTTCATCACCTGGTGCCCGACCCCCGCGGCGACGAGGATCGGGGCCAGGAGGTTGGCGCTGATCTGCCCCGGGTCCTCGTCGGCCCGGACCACCACAAGCACCTGGGCGGCGGCCGGGTCGGTGATGCCGATCCGCTTGGCCTCCTCGTCGCCGAGGACAACCTCGTAGTCGGGGAAGAACGGGAAGGGGTCGGTGACCGGGAGGGCGAGGTCGGGGTCGGCGGTCTCCTGGAGCCACTTGAAGGCGCCGCTCTCCTCGCGCTCGAGCAGGGCGAAGCGGCGGCCGCCGACGCCGATCATCCCCTCCGGGAAGTCGACCAATGCCTCGGCCGGAACCTCGAGCTCCCCGAACCGCGTGCTGTTGACGATCTCCGACATGTGATCTCCTCGCGCCCGCGCCTACTTTAGGAAATCCATCAGCGACGGCTGGATCAGCTTGGCGCCGGAGCGCAGGGCGGTTTCGTAGGCCGCCTGTTCGGAGGAGTAGGTGACCAGCGCTTCGGCGATATCGACGTCGTAGGTCTGGGAGAGCTGCTTGAGGCTCGCTTCCTGCAACTGTTCGAGTCGCGTCCCGGCCGTCTCGAGACGGTTGGTGGTGGCGCCGACGACGGCCCGCACGCGGGTCAGTTCGTCGATGTTGGCGCTCAGGCGTTCGAGGTCGGTGCCGCGCAGCGCTTCGGCGTTCGCGGCGGTGCCCCCGCGCAGGTCGGCGGCGATGTCGCGCAGCACGTCGAGCAGCTTGTCGTCGCCCGCCGCGGCACCGTTGCCGAGGATCGTCTGGATGTTGACGTTGACGCCGATCGAGACGCCCTTGCCGATCACCCGCTGGATCGTCCCTTCGTTCCCCGCGTATTCGTCCCCCGCGCCCAACGCGTAGGGAGGCGTTTCGGTCGCCGTGCCGGAGAAGATGTAGCGGTCGTCGTAGGTGACGTTGGCTTCCTGCTTCACCGCTTCGGTCAGCGCTTCGATCTCCGCCGCGATCCCTTCGCGGGCGACCTGGCCGTTGGAGTCGTTGCCGCCCTGGACCAGCAGTTCGCGGGCGCGCTGCACGGTGTCGGTGATCCGCGAGAGCGCCGTTTCGGTCGCCGTCACCCAGCCGACCCCGTCGTCGACGTTCGACTTGTACTGCTTGAAGCCTTCGAGCTCGCCGCTCAGCTGCAGCGTGCGGCCGGTGCCGAACGGGTCGTCGGCGGGGCGGGTGATCCGGTGGCCGGAGGAGATTTCCCGCTGCAGCTGGGTGAGCCGCGACTTGGTCGCGCCCAGGTCCTGGAGGACCGTGCGCCGCGTCATCCCCTCGGTGATCCGCATCGTCATCGCGCGTCCCTCCCCCGCGGCACCGTCACAGGCCGACCCGGCCGGTGCGGTTGATCAGCACGTCGAGCGCTTCGTCGAGCGCGGTCATCGCCCGCGCCGAGGCTTCGTAGCCGCGCTGGAAGCGCTGCAGGTTCGTCATTTCTTCGTCGAGGGAGACGCCGGAGGTCGATTCGCGCCGTTCGGAGACCGCGTTCAGCAGCGCCTGGGCGTTGGTTTCGCCGCTGCGCGCTTCGTTCATTTCGGTGCCGACGCGGGTGACGAAGGCGGCGTAGGAGCGGTCGACCGCCCCGCCCCGCAGCGCCCCGATCGCGGTCGCGATGTCGTTGCCGCCGACCGAGCCGTCGCTTGCGGTCTGCACTTCGGCGGCGGTGACCGCGACGCCCAGCGTGGCCGCGCCTTTGCCCGCTTCGTAGGTGAAGAAGGCCGGGCCGCCGCCTTCGGTGTGGATTGCGTTGACGGCGTCGGCGAGGCCTTCGGCGAAGGCGTTCAGTTCGCCGCGGAAGGATTCGATCGTGCCGCCCGGCTCGACCAGTTCGAGCAGCGCGCCGAGCTTCCCTTTCGGTTCGCTCAGTTCCTGCGGCCAGGTGACTTCGGTGCCGGCGACGAGCGGCGCGGCGGCATCGCCGAAGCCGACTTCGACCGTGCCGTCGGCGGCTTCGGTGACCGACACCTGGCCGAGCTTCGAAAGTTCGTCGAGCAGCAGATCGCGGCGGTCGAGCAGGTCGTTCGGTTCGGCGCCCTCGGTCATCGAGCTGCGGATCGCCCCGTTCAGGAGCGCCAGTTCCTTCGCCTTCGCTTCGACTTCGCCGCCTTTGCCCGCGATCGAGGCATATTCGCCTTCGGCGACTTCGGCGGCGTAGGTGAGCTGCTGGTTCAGTTCGGCGAGGCTGACCCCGAGCGACTTGCCCGCTTCGATCACGGCCTGGCGCGCGGCGGAGTCTTCGGGACTGTTGGCGAGCCCTTCCCAGTCGGTCCAGAAGGTCTGCAGCTCCTGCGAGATCCCGGTTTCGCCCGGCTCGGCGAGCGCCCCTTCGATCGTTTCCATCCCCTGCACGCGCGCGGCGAGCCCGCCGAGGCGCATCGCCTGGGCGCGGTACTGGAGGTCGAGGAAGCGGTCGCGGGCGCGGGTCACGCCGGTGACGTCGACCCCGGTCCCGAGTTCGGCCTTGCCGTTGCCGGCGCTCGAGCCGGTGTTGATCCGCAGCGCCCGGCTGGCGCTGGTCGTCACTTCCTGGCGCGAATAGCCGAGCGTGTTCGCGTTGGCGATGTTGTGGCCGGTGATGTCGAGCGCCTCCTGCTGGGCGATCAGCCCGCGCAGCGCGGTCTGCAGTCCCATGAAGGTGGACACGCCCATCCGCTAGGCCTCCACGTCCATCAGCCGGCGGCCGCCGGGCTGGGTTTCTTCGCCGCTGACCCGCAGCAGGTGGTCGAGGAAGGTCAGTTCCTGGCGCATCAGGGCGCGGTTGATGCCGTGCTCCCGGGCGATCTCGGCGAGCAGGCCGCGCAGTTCGGCGGAGCGGGCGAGGAGGCGCTCCTGCTCGGCCGGGGCGGCGAGCCCGGCGAGGCCCGGCAGCCCCACTTCGACCGGCTGCACGCCGAGGCGCGCGGCGGCGCGGCGGATCAGCTCGGTGCGTTCGCGCTCCAGCGATTCGCGCGCCGCCATCTCGACCTGGATGTCGGCGAGGCGCGCCAGCACCGCCTCCACGTCGCGCTCGCGGATCGCCGCGCCCTGGCGCAGGACGAGGTCGAGCAGCCGCTGTGCGGAGGCGATCTGCGCCTCCAGGTGGCGGGCCACCGCGGCGGGCAGGACCTGGTCCTGCACCAGCATCTCGGCGCTCACCGGCCGACCCCCTGGAAGTTCGAGTACATCTCGGCGGCGAGCCCGAGACCGCCCGCGCCGACCACCGCTTCGGCGACCGTTTCGGGGAGGCTGACCGCGGTCGGCATCGCGGTGAAGGCGCTCCCTTCTCCGCCGCCACCGGACCCTTCTTCTTCGCCGGCGCCGGTCGGCGATTCCGGCAGCGCCTCGGTGAGCATCTGCTTCAGCAGCATCGATTCGAAGGAGAGCGCGGCGCGGAAGCCCTGCACCGCGTCGGCCCCTTCGTCGCGGATCGCCTTGGGGACGCTCGCCCCCGCCACCGCCGCCGAGATCCCGGTCGCGCCGCTCATCGGATCAGCCCGTTGGCGACGGCGAGGACTTCGTCCTGGGTGGTCACGGCCTTGCCCGCCAGCGCGTAGCCCTGCTGGGCTTCGGTCATCGCGGTCATCACGCTCGCCATGTCGACGTTGGAGGCCTCGAGGGCGCCCTGCTGGACGCGCGCGCCCCGCGCCGCCCGGACCGGCCCGCTGGCGGCGGTCGGCAGGAAGCCGTTTTCGCCGTCGGCCTGCAGTCCGTCGGGGTTGGTGACTTCGACCAGCGCGATCCGGCCGAGCGTCCGTCTGCCGGCGCTGACGGTGCCGTCGGGGGCGATCGAGATGTTTTCGGGATCGACGCCTTTCGGGATCCGCACCGGCGGCTGGAGCGCCTGCCCGGTTGCCGTGCGCAGCTGTCCGTCGGGGCCGATCTGCAGGTTGCCGTCGCGGGTCAGGGCGACGCCGCCGCCGGCCGCCCGCACCTGGATGTAGCCGGGGGTGGTGAGGGCGACGTCGAGCGGCCGTTCGGTCGCTTCCAGCGTCCCTTGTTCGAGGTTCTGGCCGATCACCTCGGCGGCCGCCCCCGAGCCGGTCGTCGTCCCCGCCGCCCCGCCGCGCCCCGGCGACTGGTAGAGCAGATCGCGGAAGCCGACCCGCTGGCTCTTGTAGCCGGTGGTCGAGACGTTGGCGATGTCGCCGGAGAGGGCGTCCATCCAGGCCTGCTGGGCTTCCATCCCGGCGGCGGCCGTGGTCAGCGCGGTGTCCATCAGGTGATCGCCCCCACCTGGCCCGCCGACTCGCCGAGCGTTTCGTTGATCGTCTGGATCGATTTCTGGTCGGCTTCGAGCGAGCGGAACGAGGAGATCAGCTTCACCATCGTCTGCGACGGATTCACCGCCGATTCCTCCAGGAACCCGGCCCGCACCTTGCCCGTGGCGGCGCCGGTCGCGTTGCCGGTGTAGAGGTTGTCGCCCTGCTTTTCGGCCCCCGCGACCTGGAAGACGCCGATGTCCCCGGGCGCGACGGTGCCGTCGCCGCGCAGCCGCACCGGCGCCCCGCCCGCGCCGAGCACCGGATCGCCGAGCTGGTCGGTGAGGTTGCCTTCGGCGTCGGTCGAGAACTGCCCGTTGCGCGTGTAACGCACCCCCGCCGCCGTCCGCACGGCGAAGAACCCTTCGCCTTCCACCGCGAAGTCGAGCGGTTCGCCGGTTTCATGGATCCCCGCCGGCGCGAGGTCGGTCGACGTTTCCGCGATCTCGACCCCGAGGCTCAGCCGCCCCACCGAAGCGCCGGTCTTCGTGTTCTGCAGCAGCAGTTCCCCGAACCCGGCCTGCGTCGCCCGATCCGCCTTGTACCCCGGCGTATTGACGTTCGCCAGCTCGTTGGAGATCTGTTCCTGCCGCACCATCTCGGCGAGCATCCCGGAGGCGGCGATGTAGAGACCGGAGTCCATCCAGCCGAGGTATTCGACCGAGGGACGGTGGACTTGAGGCGATTGCGAGGTGCAGCGGGGGATGGGGTCCGGCCGTCCACACCACTTCGATACGCCGGCGGCGCGTCCCGGGCGCCTCATGGGGTCCTGGCAGGTTGTGACCCCATGAGGCGCCGGGATGTGAGGCTTTCGCGAGGGAGGCGAGGATTCGAACGGTCAGTAACCACGCAAGGCCCGGCGCCGGGATCGCGGACCCGTCGGGCGCCCGCGCCGACGCGCGTCGACTTTTGGTTGCCATGCAACCGAAACTCCACACGGAGACTCCTGACCGACGGGGCGTCGCTCCTCGGGCCCGAGACCACGGCGCCCGGAGAGGCACGGTCGTCCTAACGTCCGGCAGCTGTCGAGTGGTCGACCTTGGGTCCGGTAGACGGACGCCAGGTCGACCGCACCTCTGGGACCGGACGTACGGACGACCGCGCCTGCGTGCGTGTCCCGCTCCCGTCGTACCCCGTGACGCTCCCGTCCCGACGCCATCTCCCCGCACACCCGGCCCTCTCGGCCACGGCCACAGCTCGCCCGGGTCGTGGACGGGAGGGCCGGATCCCTTGCCGGGGCCCCGTGTCACCCAGCCTCAAACGACCTCAGCTCGCGGCGGTGAAGAGCTCCGCGTCCCGACGCAGGGAGGACTTCAGGCGCTTTTTCAGTTCGCCGTGGATCTGGCAGACGCGGCTCTCGGAGACGCCGATCACCTCGCCGATCTCCGAGAGGGTGCGGCCCTGGGTGTAGAGCATCACGGCGACGCGGCGCTCGCGTTCGGAGAGGTGGGAGAAGGCGCGGCGGAAGCGTTCGCGGGCGATCGACTTGGTCGCCTCGCCCTCCGGGTCGGCGCGGCCTTCGAGGTCGGGGATCGTCTGCGAGAGGGCGACGCCGTCTTCTTCCTCTCCGGCGGAGGTGACGGCGTCGAGCGAGGTCAGCTCGGCGGTGGCAAGGTCACGCAGGCGCGCCGCCAGCTCGTCCTCGTCGATGCCCATCTTCCCGGCCAGCTCGGAATCGCTGGGCCGCCGGCCGTGCTCGCGGAAGAAGTCGTCGCCCGCGCGCTCCGCGTCGCGCTCCCAGCGGCGCAGGCTGCGCGGCGCCCAGTCGAGCCGGCGGAGGCTGTCCAGCACGGCGCCCTGGATCCGGGTCCAGACGAACTGTTCGAGGCTCGCGCCCTTGGCCGGGTCGTAACGGTCGAGCGCGCCGATCAGGCCCTCGACCCCGTTGGAGACGAGGTCGTCGACCTCGCACCAGGCCGGCAGCTCGCGCACCTTGCGGTAGGCGAGGTGACGGACCAGCGGCACGTAGGTGAGGACGAGCTGGTCGCGCAATCGGCGGTCACCGGTCTCGCGGTAACGCTGCCAAAGCTTCTCGGTCTCTACTTGGCCTCGACCGGCCGGGCTTGCCATCGAGCTGGTCCTCCCCTGCGACTGGGATTGCGGGTGTGCGGAGAAGTTCTCGACCGGGCATGCCCGCGGCTAGATCGCCGCATTGGGGTAAATCCGCCGACCTTCGACCGAACGAACGTCCAGTTCCTGCGTCCCGGCGGGCAGCGGTCGATGAACCGGGCGATGGCCCTGCGACTCGACCAAAACACGACCCCGCCGCTCCCCGACGAGAGCGCCCCACCCGCGCCGCAGGAGAGCGCCCCGCCGCCGCGCGCCGAACCCCCCGCGGACCGCCGCGAGGCCCCCTACCGCGCCCGCCGTGCCGCGATCGAGGAGCGCCTCGCCGCCGCCACGACCGCCGCGCCGCGCGAGCTCCCGGCCCTCTACCTGGCGCTCGCCCGCGAGGCGCTCGACGGCCTCGCCGCCGAGCCGCGCGAGCCGCTGCTCCTCAACTACGCCGGCGTGGGACTGAACGAACTCGGGGCGCGCGAGGGCGCCGCGCAGCTCTTCGAGGCGGCGCTGCGTCTCGACCCCCAGCTCCCCCACGCCGCCCGCAACCTGGACTCGGCGCTCGCCCGCAAGGGCTCGCGGCCGCACCTCCCCGCCGCCGTCGCCGCCCGGTTGCGCGGCCTCGAGGCCGAGGCGCGGCGCATCGCCGCCGCGGCCCGTCCCGCCACCGGCCTGCGGCTCAGCCTCTGCATGATCGTCCGCGACGAGGAGGAGATGCTGCCGCGCTCGCTGGCCGCCGTCCGCGACGCGGTCGACGAGATCGTCGTCGTCGACACCGGCTCCCGCGACCGCACCGTCGAGATCGCCCGCTCCACCGGCGCGACGGTTGTGGAGCGCAATTGGACCGGCTCCTTCGCGGAGGCCCGCAACGCCTCGATCGAGGCCGCCACCGGCGACTGGCTCCTCTTCCTCGACGCCGACGAGGTCCTCGACCCGGCGGACGCGCCGCTGCTGCGCGAGCTGACCGGCCGCACCTGGCGCGAGGCCTTCTACCTGGTCGAGACCAACCACACCGGGGAGCTCGGCGACGGCACCGCGGTCACCCACAACGCCCTGCGCCTCTTCCGCAACCGCCCCGAGTACCGCTTCGAGGGCCGCGTCCACGAGCAGATCGCGCAGAACCTGCCGTCGGGGCTGCCGGAGCGGGTCGAGCCGACCCAGGTCCGGGTCGAGCACTACGGATACCTCGGCGCGGTCCGCGACGCGAAGGAGAAGTCGCGCCGCAACATCGAGCTGCTGCGCCGCCAGCTCGCCGAGGCGGGCGCCAACCCCTTCTTCCACTTCAACCTCGGCTCCGAGCTCGCCGCGGCGGGCGACGCGGCGGGCGCCTGCGAGCAGTTCGAGCGCGCCTGGGCGCTCCTCGCCGAGGACCCGGCGCGGCGCGAGCGTCCCTTCACCCCCTCGCTGACCGTGCGCTCGGTCAAGGCGCTGCGCTTCCGCGGCCGGCTGGCCGAGGCCGAGGCGCGCGCGGTCGAGGGGCTGGGACTCTTCACCGACCTCACCGACCTGGTCTTCGAGCGGGCCCTGATCGCCGCCGCGGAAGGCGACACCGAGCGCGCCGCGACGCTGCTCGAAGAGTGCCTCGAGCGCGGCGACGCGCCGAGCCGTTACTCGCCGACCGTCGGCAGCGGCAGCTTCCTGGCGCTGATGCGGCTGGCCGAGCTGGAGCGGACGCGGGACCCGGCGCGCGCCGAGGGCCTCCTGCGCCGCTGCCTGCGCGAGCACCCCGCCTACCTGGGGAGCGTCCTCCCCCTCGCCACGGCGATGATCGCTCGCGGCGCCCCCACCGGCCAGGTCATCGCCGACATCGAAGGCGCGGTCGCCGAATCGACCCCGTCGGTCCGCTTCATGCTCGCCACGGCGCTGTACGAGGCGGGCGAGGCGGAGGCGGCCGAACCGCTCTACGCCGCGGTGGTCGATGCCCAGCCGACGAACGGCGGCGCCCGCCTGGCGCTGGCCGAGACGCTGCTCTCGACCCGCCGCTACGCGGAGGCCGCGGCGGCCTGCGCGGCGGTGGACGACGACGACGCCTTCGCCGTCCCGGCCGCCCGCAGCGAACTCTTCGCCGAGGTCCTTGCAGGCAGGGAAATCGAGGGCGGGAGCGGGAGCGGGCTGGTGAGTTCGCAGTTATCCGCGCATAGCGCGGATAACTGCGAACTCACCGACGGGGCCACCCCCCGTGCCGCCCGCCGCGGCCTCCCCGTCGCCGAGCTCGACCTCTTCGCCTCCTGGTCCGCGTCGACTCCGTTCCCCTCCCTCGACCCCGCGGTCGTCGACTCCCTGGCGACGATGCTCGAGGCGCTCCTGCGGGTCGAGGAGTTCGAGGCCTTCGAAGCGCTCGTCCCCGCCCTCGCCGCGACCGGCCTGCCGCCCCGCCGCCGCCACTCGATCCTCGCCGAGATCTACCTGCGCCGCGGCTTCCTCGAATCGGCCGCCGACGAGTGGGCCGCGAGCTGCGAGGAGGAAGGGCCGGACGCCGAGGCGCTCGGCGGCCTCGCCCGCGTCGCCGCCGCCCGCGGCCTCACCGAGGACGCCGAAATCTTCCAAAAAGGCGCCGAAGAACTTGCCTCAAGTTCCATTTGACCCGGCCGATTACCCAGTATGAATGAGCGTCAGCTTCGACAAGATCGACGGGCCATGGCCGGTGCGACCGGTGTCTGAGCCGCCCCGCAACGGCAACGGCGCGAACGGCGCCGCGGGCACCGACTTCGCCCGCGACCTGCGCGTCGCCTCCGCCCTGCCCTCGCCGCCGCCCGAGGTGAGCGCCGAGGTCCAGGGCGCCGCCCGCGCCGCCGCCCGCCTCCACGAGCTGGGCCGCGAACTGCGCTTCGAGCAGGGCGACGACGGCCGCCTGCGGGTCGAGCTGCGCGACCACGACGGCAACGTCCTGCGCCAGGTCCCGACCGCGGAAATCTTCGACTTCGCCGAAGGCAAGGTCACGACATGAGCCCGATCACGATCAGCGGGCTCGGCACCAGCCTCGACACCGAATCGATCATCGAAGGGCTGATGAAGGTGGAACGCCTGCCGCGGGCTCGGCTGGAACAGCGGCAGGGGGAGGTGAAGGCGCGCGAAACCGCGCTGCAGGGGATCCTGAACAAGCTGAACGAAGTGGGCTCGGCGCTGCAGGCGCTGCGCTCGCCGACCCTCTGGGCCGACGTGCAGAAGGTGACCTCCTCCTCGACCGCGGTGACCGCCGAAATGGCGGGCGGCGCCGGGCCGGGCGGGTACCAGGTCGAAGTCACCCAGCTCGCCCGCGCCGCCCAGCGCACCTACGAATTCACCGCCAGCGAAGCCGCCTCCCAGCTCACCGTCGGCGGCCAGACGATCGAACTGAAAGCGGGCGCGACGCTCGCCGACGCGGTCACGGCGATCAACTCCGACCACGAAACCGGGGTCTCCGCCGTCGCCGTCGGCGGCAAGCTGGTGCTCTCCTCGCGGACCACCGGGGCCGAATCGACGGTCGCCGCCGCGGGCGCCGGGCTCGCCGAAGAAGCGGCGAAGGCCCGCGCCGGCCAGGACACGCTCTACACGATCGACGGCGTCGCCGGCAGCTCCGCCACCAACGTCATCGCCGAAGCGATCCCCGGCGTCACCCTCACCGCGACCGCCCTGACCTCCGGCCCGGTGACGATCGGCGTCACCGAACCCACCCCGGACACCACCTCGATCGCCGCCAAGGTCAAGACCTTCGTCAGCGCCTACAACGCCGCGGTCGAACTGATCCAGGCGAAGGTGAGCGAAGAAACCGTGAAAGAACCGAAGACCCAGGAAGAAGCCAACAAGGGCGTCCTCTTCGGCGACGGCGCGCTGGGCAGCCTGCTGATGGGGATGCGCCAGACGCTCTCCGAATCGGGCCTCGGCGCGCTCGGCGTCAGCACCGGCGCCCCCAGCGCGGCCGTCACCGCCACCTCGGCCTCGGTCCGCGGCCTCCTCACCTTCGACGAATCGAAATTGACCGCCCTGCTGAAGGAAAACCCGGCCGGCGCGAAGGAAGCGATCAGCGGCCCCAACGGCTTCGTCACCGATCTCGAACCGCTGGTCGGAGCCGCGACCAAACCCGGCGGCGGCATCTCCGAACGGATCAGCGCCGCGACCAAGGAAGCGGCCGGGCTGCGCGAACAGATGACCAAGCTGGAAGAACGCCTGACGCTGCGCGAAGAACGCCTGCACGCCCAGTTCTCGGCGATGGAAGTGGCGCTCGCCAAGTCGAAGTCCGAATCGGAATGGCTGGCCGGGCAGCTCGCGGGCCTCTCCAGCAACAAGTCCTGACCCACCACCAAGCCTGAGCGATGAACCCCTACCGGAGCGCCAGCCAGGCCTACGCCCAGGACAGCGTCCTCACGGCGGCACCGGAGAAGCTGGTGGTGATGCTCTACGACGGCCTCAGCCGCTTCCTCGCCCGCGGCGCCGCCGCGCTCCGGGCCGAGGACGTCGCCGCCGCGGGCAAGGCGCTGAACCGCGCCGGCGCGATCCTCGACGAGCTGCTGGCCACCCTCGACCCGACGGCCGGCGAGATCACCGAGCGCCTCGCCGAGATCTACATGTTCTGCAAGCGCGAGCTGCTCGCCGCGCAGCTGAAGCGCGACCCGAAGCGGATCGAGCGGGTGGCGAAGCTCCTCGCCGAGCTCCGCGACGCCTGGGCGACGATCGCCGAGGCACCCCCGGCGCCGATGACGGGACGCCCGACCCTCGGCGCCGCCGGAGCCCAGGCGTGAGCGCCGCAGCCGACCTCACCGCCTACGAACGACTGGCCGAGCTAGCCGAGGCCGAGCTCGCGGCCTGCGAAGCCGAGCGCCCCGAGGACCTCGAAGCCCTCTACGCGGAGGCGACCGAGATCCGCGCCTCCCTCCCCGGCCGCCCACCCGCCGAGGCCGAGCCGTCCCTCCGCCGCGCCGCCGCCGCCCAACAGCGGATCGGCGAGCTGCTCGGCGGCCGCCTCGCCGAACGCGGCGGCGACCTCGAGCAAGTGCACCGCGCCCGCGAGGCCGCCCACGCCTACGCGACGACCGCGAACGCACGGGCGAGCGCGTAGCGGGCGATTCGCCCGAGCGGCGGACGGGAAGCTGACGCCTCGGAGCTGTGCGCAGGGAAAGCTGTCGCCTCGGGCGGCTGAGAGGCCACGGGAGCCGGTTCCGGGACGGAGGGCGCACGGAAGCCTCACGGGTCTGCGACGGGACCGTCACGGCTTGCGCCTTCCGTGCGCCTCTCGTGATACCCGATCGCTCCCCATCATGGTGCGTTCGTCGCTTGTTCGGTATAGGGCTACTAACGACGAACGCACCCGAGGGAGCCGCCCGGTTCCGGGATGAAGGCACACGACATCGTCACTTCTCCCCCCTTCCGTGACGCTTCCTCCGGGCCCGCCGGGTCGAGTTCGCAGTAATCCGCGAATAGCGCGGAGAAGTGCGAACTCACCTGTCCCCTCCCGGGCCCCGGGCTGCCGCGGATGCCGTGCCGACCACAGCCTGCCCCGGGTCGGGACGGCATCCCCGGCACGCTCAGGCCACCCGACCCTTTATCCGTCGCCCGACAAGCCCTCTACGCCGCCAGCGGCAGACGGGGGCCTTCGGACACCATGCGGTGCAGGCCCGCCAGGGTCAGCGAGCCGACCAGGCCGCGGTAGGGCTCATACGGCGCGTAGAACTCTTCGACCTCCGGGACCGTGGCGCGGCGGCCGAGGTTGGCGAGGTGGCCGACCAGCTTGATGTAGCCGAGGTCGCCGGCGGGGAGGGCGTCCATGTCGCCGCGGCCGAAGAGGGCGAGGCACTGGATCGTCCAGGGGCCGATCTGGGGGACGGAGAGGAGGCGCGGGTCGGAGTCGGGCGAGGCGAGGTCGCAGCGGCCGCGCGCCACTTCGACGGCCAGCTTGCGCAGCGCCACCGAGCGGCCGCCGGAGAGGTCCATCGACTCCAGTTCGGCCGGCGCGCGGCCGGCGATCAGCGCCGCGGGCGGGGTGTCGCGGAGCGCGCCCCTCCCCTCGCCGAGGCGCGCGCCCCAGCGGCCGACGAGGCGGCGCTCGATCACCGCCGCGCGCCTCGCCTCGATCAGCTGCCCGCAGACCGCCTGGGCGAGCGCCTCCCAGGGCCAGGGCCGGCGGCGCGGTCGGAAGTCGGGCCGGCGGCGGATGATCGGGCCGACCAGCGGGTCGCGGCGGAAGCGCCGGTGGAAGGCCGACAGGTCCTCGTCGACGCCGAGCGCGAAGCGCATCCGCTCGATCGCCGTCGCCAACTCCGCCCGTCCCGCGAGCCGCGGCTCCTCGCAGGGGACCGGGATCGTCACCGCCCGCGGGTCGACCGCCTCGGCGCGGAAGGCCACCAGGCCGGGCCCGCGCATCCAGGCGCGCGCGAGGACCGGCGCGCGGTCGACGGTGAGCAGGCGCGTCGCGATGCCGCCCTGCACCCACAGCGTGCGGTCGGCGCTGCCGCGGCCGAGCCGGAACGGCGAAGGGGGCCGGACCTCGACCTCGACCGAGGCGCGTGTGGCGCCCACCGGCGCTAGGCAGTCGCGCCCGCGGCCGCGTGCGACCGGGCGGGCGGTGGCGTGGGCAGGGGCATCTAGCGGTCGAGCAGGTGGACGTCGACCAGGAAGGAGCGACTGGCGATCACCTTGCCGGGACGGCGCCGCCGGGCGAGTCGACGCGAGACGCCCCCGCGCGAGCCGACCGCGGAGACGGCGCGGACCGCGGCGACGGTCGCGGCGCCGGCAAGCACCCCGCCCGCGGCCGCGAGCGCGGCGCTCTTCACCTCGCCGCGCAGCGCCAGGGACCCCGCCTCGGGCACCGCGCTGGGAAGCCTGCGGACCGGGTCGACGGCGTCCTCCGCGGACGCGTCTTCCTCGGCGACGATCTCCCCGTCAAGGTGGTGGTCACTCACCGAACCCAAGATAACGAGGGGTCAGGTCGCCTCCGCCCCGACCGCCCCGCAACCCCGCAAACTGCGGGTTTGCCCGCTTTCCACCGCCTCTGTACCTAGACTCCCGACCATGAGCGAGACCGCCAAGGCGCCGGTCGACGTCTTCGCCAAGGCGCGCGAACACGACCGGCTCGAGCAGCTTGAAGCAGCCAAAGAGCACGACCTCCTTCCCTACTTCCGCCTGCTCACCTCGCAGGCCGGCCCCGTGGTCGAGATGGAAGGCCGGGAGACGATCATGCTCGGCTCCAACAACTACCTGGGGCTGACGGGGGACCCGCGGGTCAAGGAGGCGGCCCGCGCGGCGCTCGAGACCTACGGCACCGGGGTGACCGGCTCGCGCCTCCTCAACGGCACCACCCCGCTCCACCTCGACCTCGAGCGGGAGCTGGCCGAATGGATGGGGACCGACGACGCGATCGTCTTCACCACCGGCTACCAGGCCAACGTCGGCGCGATCGGGACGATCCTCGGCCCCGCCGACACGGTGATCTGCGACAGCGGCGACCACGCCTCGATCCTCGACGGCGTCCGCATCTCCGGCGCCAAACTGCGCCCCTTCCGTCACAACAGGATGGACAAACTGGAGCGGATGCTGGGACGGGCGGCCGAGGACGGCGGCGGCGTCCTCGTCGTCGTCGACGGCGTCTTCTCGATGGAGGGCGACGTCTGCGACCTGCCGGCCATCGTCGATCTCTGTCGTACCTACGGCGCGCGGCTGATGGTCGACGAGGCCCACGGCGCCGGCGTGCTCGGCGCCCGCGGCGCCGGCGCCTCCGAGCTCTTCGGCCTCGAGGACCAGGTCGACCTGCGGATGGGCACCTTCTCCAAGAGCCTCGCCTCCTGCGGCGGCTTCATCGCCGGCCCCGCCGACGTGGTCGAGTACCTGCGGGTCTCCTCCCGCGCCTTCATCTTCAGCGCCTCGGCGGTGCCCGCCGCGGTCGGCGCGGCGCTGGCGGCGCTGCGGGTGATCCGCGCCGAGGGCCCCGAGCTCTTCGAGCGCCTGCTCGGCAACGCCGAGTACCTGCGCGAGGGCCTGCGCTCGCTTGGCCTCCAGGTGGTCGAGCCGGGGACGCTCCCCGACGGCCGCGTCGCCACCACCCCGGTGGTGCCGGTCGTGGTCGGCGACGACTGGCAGGCGGTCCTCCTCTGGAAGGCCCTCTTCGACGCCGGCGTCTACACCAACGTGGCGATCCACCCGGCCGTCCCGCCCGGCGGCGCGCTGCTGCGGACGAGCCTCATGGCGACCCACACGCGGGAGAACCTGGACGCCGCCCTGGCGACGATCGAGCGGACGATCGCCGACTTCCCAGAGCTGCCGAGACTGTAACGGCTGGTTAACCGCCAGTTGACATCCCCCACCGGGGGTAAGTTCAGACTTGTGCGGATCGGGACCTTCACGGGACCCGCGCGAAATTGTTGCTCTTAGCGACCGGACCGGACGCCATTCCGCCGAACGCGGGTTGACGACCCCCACCTCGAAGACGTAGCTTCGTCTCCTCGCCGACGCCACCCCAAGGGAACGCCGGGCCGCCACTCATCTGGTCCGACAAGGCAGGGAACTGACGGTGGATCGTCGGCGAAGACCACCCAGTTAACGATTCCTTTTGAAGGGAGGAGTCCAGTGGACGCTGCCATGACGGCACCCGCAACGACGACCGCATCGCCCGAACCGCCTCAACACATGAGGGCCCTCGAACGCGCCAACACCGTGCGGCTCGCTCGAGCCGAGCTGAAGCGCGCGGTGGCGCGGGGTGACATCGATCCCGCCGAGGTCGTCCGCGACTGTCCCTGGCAGACCGAGAGCATGACGATCTCCGAGCTCCTCACCAGCCAGCGGCGCTGGGGACGCACCCGCGCCCGCAAGTTCCTGATGCCGCTCTCGATGAGCGAGAACAAGCAGCTGGGCACGCTCACGCCGCGCCAGCGCACGATGCTCGCCACCGAGCTCGCCGCCCGCACCTCCGGCGCCCCGCACGCCACCGCCTGACCTACCCACCGTCGACAGGGCCGACCTTGACGGGCCCCGAAGTTGATGGGCCGAAAACCGGACTATCTGACAGGTTTTCGGCCCATCGACATGGGCGCTAGCCGCGCATCCCGCCGATCCGGAAGCTGAGCCCTCCGGAGGCGCGCTGGAAGGCGCGGCGGGCGAGGTAGAACGCCACCGCGAAGCAGACGGCGCCGATCGGCAGGGCGTAGGCCAGGACCAGGCCCGCCGCGTAGAAGAGGACGCCGACCACGACGACGAAGACGAAGCCGGCCAGCAGGGTCGTGTGTGACCGATAGCCGGCGAAGTGCTCACGGATCGCCACCTCCATGCCGCCCACCGCGGCGAGGCCGACGCCGACGCCGATCAGCGTCTCGTGCGAGCCGAAGATGCCGATCGCGAGGCAGATGATCCCGGCGAGGATCGCCAGCTCGGCGAGCGGCGCGTTGCCCCACGGCGCCGGCGGGCGCTCGTCAGGTTTGGAGATGTGCGAGGAGCGGCCGCGAGCCGCGCGGTTCTGGGACATCCGGAGGAGACCTTGACCCGCCACCAGCCCATCAGCATCCCGAGCGGGCCGAGGACGGGACGCGAGTGCCAGTGGCCGCAGCCCGGCTCGCCGACGTCGGCGCGGCTGATCCGCAGCCAGTGGTAGGCGGCGGGGTCGGCCAGCATCGCGGCGAGGAGCGCGCGGTTGGCCTCCTCGACGGCGTCGCGCTCGGCGAGCGCCCGCCGCGCGTCGGCGGCGCGGCCGGCGAGCGCGTCACGGACCTCCTCGAGCTCACCGAGGTCGAGCACCCGCGGCGGACCCGCGGCGGCGACCCGATGCGGCACGTCGACCCGCCCGAGTCCCGCGGCGACCAGCCCGGCAAGCTCGCGCTCGAGCCGCCCGATCTGTCGCCGCAGCTCGGCGCGCGCGCCGGCCTCGCCGAGCAGCCCGTTGTCGTTTGTAACCCTCTGGGTGACAAAGGACAATGGGTTGGACTCCGGTGGCGCTCCCCTGTCGAGCAGATCCGGCATGGTCTGATTCTAAGCCGCCTCGAGGGTCGCTGCAGCAATCCATAACGCCTCTTCAACAGAGATCGCCGGGACCGCACCGACGCCGACCGCGGCGATCGCGATCCGACGGCTGTCGCGTTCGACCCCGCGGCCCGCGGCGGTCTCGCCGAAGAGGAGCCCGACCGGGCCCGATTCGTCGGCGATCGTCAGGGTCCCGGTCGCCAGGTCGCTCGTGCGCCCCGGCAGCCGCTCGCCCGGCGCCGCATCACGGATGCAGAGCTCGCCCGCCAGCCGGTCGGCGTCGAAGCAGCGCAGGGCGACGCCGGTCTCGATCGTGGCGATCGTCAGCGCGTCGGCGGGCAGGCCGCGGCTGCGGAAGCCGCCGTCCTGGAGGCGGTCGAGGACGAGCTGCTCCACGGGGGTGCGATCGCGGTCGGGGTCGAGGCCGATCTGGCGGAAGAAGACCCGGTAGGCCCAGGGGATCGGCCGCCCGCGCAGGCGGATCGCCTCGGCGCCGAAGAGGCGGTCGGAGAGATCGCGGAGGCGGCGCCGGACCGGCTCGGGGCTGCGGCCGGGGCGCCCGTCGACCTCGACCGTAGCCAGCGAGAGTCCCGGGAACTCGGCCTCCAGGTGCGGCGCCACCCAGCCCGGCCTCGGCGCCGGCTCCCACCCGATCACTGCCCGTGCACCTTCGGTCGCCATCTCTAGCCCCCTTCAGCCACCCGCGTCGCGTTCAGCAGTTCCTCCACATGTTGGCTGAGGGCGCCGACGCCAAGTTCGCCGATCGAGGCGCTCTGCAGCGTGCCGCCGGGATAGGCGTAGGCGAAGGTCGGGCAGCCGCCGACCCGGTAGAGCGCCGCCACGGCACCGTCGCGGTCGAATCCGACCGGCATCTCCCACCCCCGTTCACGAACCAATTCGCGAACGGACCCGCGCGAATCGCGGACGTCCAGCGAAAGGAAGTTCACCCGTCCACGGTAGCGCGCCGCGACGGTGCTGACGACGTTCTGTTGCTCCTCGCAGGTGCCGGTGGTCCCGAACCAGAACGAGATCACCAGCGGGCGGTCGAAGAGATCGCAGACGCGGATCGCGCCGGGGGTGGTGATCTGGCAGGCGGGGACGCGCTTGGAGCCGTCCGGGCAGGGCAGCGAGGAGCTTTCGCAGTCGTCCTGGTAGACGTTGGCGTCGCCTTCCAGCTGCCCGGCCGCGGCGGGGACGGCGAACTCGGGGAGCGGCCAGCGGGCCGGCTGCTTGTCGAGGCCGAGCGTGTCTTCACCGCCACCGTTCAGCGTGTGGATGGAGGCGACGACGATCAGCGCCAGGAAGAGCAGCCCGACCGCGAGCGAATAGCGGTTGGCGACGCCTTTCACGGCCGTGATGCTCCCGGGTCGGGCGGGCGCCGCCGCTCCAGCAGGACGAGGGTCGCCGGGAGGATCACGATCACGCCGAGGAGCGCGGCGGCGAGGTCGATCACGGTGACCGCGCCGAAGTCGCGCAGCATGCGGATGTCGGAGGCGACGAGGACGGCGAAGCCGGCGATCGCGGTGAGGCCGGAGGCGACGACCGCGGCGCCGGTGCGGGCGTAGGCGCGCCGCAGCGCGGCGGTGACGTCAAGGCCGATCGAGCGCTCCTGCTCGAAGCGCCCGGAGAGGATCACCGCGAACTCGGTGGCGATCGCGATCGTCAGCGCCCCCAGCGCCGCCGACATCGGGTTGAGCGGGATCCCGGTCAGCCAGATCAGGAGCGACGCCCAGCCGGTGGCGAGCACGGTCGGCAGCAGCGGGACCAGCGCGCGGCGGAAGGAGCGCAGCAGGGCGAGGAGGACGAGGGCGACGGCGCCGAGCCCGGCGAGGGCGAGCCAGTAGCGGCTGGAGGAGAGCTCGGAGCCCGCTTCGGTGGCGATCACCGGCAGGCCGGTGAGGTGGACCTCGACCCCGGCGGGCGGGGTGCCGACCTGCGCGCGCACGCTGTCGAGGAGCGCTTCCTGTTCGGCCAGCGTCTGCGACTTGATCCCGAACCCGATCAGCGCCAGGTGGCCGACCTTGCCGGTCTTCGGATCGAGCGGCGCGACCTGGCGCAGCGAGTACGGCGACATCGCGGCCAGCGTCGCTTCGATCCCCGACTTGGTCACCTTGCCGCCGCGGGTGAGGAAGTCGGAGAGCGCCGGGCCCGCGGTCACGTCGTCTTCCTTCAGCACGCGGCGCTTGAAGCCCGCCATCCATTCGATCGTCGCCGGATCGGTGAGGTCAGGTGCTTCGACCAGGACTTCGAGGTCGCCGGTGGTGCCGGTCGCCTCCGTGAAGGCGTCGAGGTCTTCGACCTGGCGCAGATTGTGGGGGGCGAGCTGACGGACTTCGGAGACGGTGTCGATCTGGGTGCCCACCCCCCAGCCGACCGCCGCGAGGGCGGCCCCCACGGCGAGGATCAGGACCGGCCGCGCGACGGCGAAGTCGACCAGGGCGGCGAGCGGGCGGATCTCGCCGAGCGCCCGCGGCTCGCGCGGCGCGCGACGCAGGCTCAAGGCGGCGAACCCGGCGGTCATCACCAGGACGAAGGCGAGCAGGACACCGGCGAAGAGGAGGACGCCGAAGCCGCGCACCATCGGCGTCGGCGAGAGCAGCAGCACGAGGAAGCCGGCGGCCGTCGCGAGGCAGGCGGTGGCGATCGTCGGCCCCGACAGGTTCGCCGCGGTCCGCGCCGACTCGGCGCCCGTGGCGCCCGTCGCCTGCACCTCGTCGAGCCGCGCCTGGAACTGGATCGCATAATCGACCGCGAGGCCGATCAGGATCGGCAGCACCGCCACCGAGGCCATCGTCAGCGAGCCGCCGACCACGTCGAGGAGGCCGAAGACGAGCGCCGCCGAGGCAAGGGCGAGCGCCAGCGGCAAGAGGCGCAGGCGGCTGCGGAAGGCGAGCAGCAGGACGATCGCCATCACCACGATCGCGACGCCGAAGAGCAGGAGCAGCGCGTCCTTCAGCGCGCGGGCGATCGCGTCGACGACGACCGGCGCGCCGGTCACGACATATTCGCCGCCCTGCAAGGCGAAGCACGGTTCGGCCTTTCCTTCGGTGCCGCAGGCCTTGCGCGGCGTCGTTTCGGCGACCGCGTCTTCGATCAGCCCGATCGCGCGGCGGCGCTCGGCTTCGGTGAGATCCGGCTTCAGCCGGATCACGATCTGCGCCGAGTGGGAGTTCGGGAAGAGGTAGGCGAGCCGCGCCTTCGGCGTCCCGCGCGCCTTGGCGAGGTCGAAGACGACGGTGGCGACGAATTCTTCGTTGGCGATGCTCGGCAGCGAGGTGATCCCGTATTTCGACGCGATCGCGAGCAGGTATTCGTTGAAGCGTTCCGGCGGCAGGTGCTTGGCGAGGCGTTCGAGCTGTTCGTCGATCTGCACCACCGCCTCGTTCAGGAAGGTCGCCGGGCCGGCGAGGAAGGAGACCGGTTCCATTTCCGCGATCTCCTCGCAGGCGCCGGGCAGCGGCTTCGCCCCCTTCGGCACCTTGCCCGAGAGGCACCCCTCGAGCCGCAGCAGCTTGTAGATGTCCTTGCCGAGCAGCAGCTTCGGCAGGCTGCCCTTGACCAGGACGACGACCGGTTCTTCGCCGAACTCGGCACGCACCCGCTGGGTCGCTTCGTAGGTCGGGTCGCCCTTGTCGACGAGCGTCGAGAGGCCCGCGTCGGTGTCGACCTGCGTCGCGGCGACGGCGGCGGCGATCGCGACGAGCGCCGCGACGACCAGCACCGCGCGGGCGTGGCGAACCGACCACGCGGCGATCGCCCCGAACGGGCGACGGCGCCCCACTGCGGTCAGCGCCGCGCCGGGTGCCGCGCGTCCGGCACAGGGTCAGTCCATCGACAGCGGGCCGGTGACGTCCGCGTGAAGGAACTGGCTGACGAACGGGTTGGACGAGTCGAAGACTTCTTCTTTCGGCCCCGACTCGACGATCTTGCCGCTCCACAGCACCGCGATGAAGTCGGCGATCCGCCGCGCGGTGTTGAGGTCGTGGCTGATCACCAGGTAACAGCCGCCGTTCTCGGCGTGGATCTCGCGGATCAGCTCGCAGAGCAGCGCCGTGCGGACCGGGTCGAGGCCGGAGTCGGGCTCGTCGAACATCACGATCGCCGGTTCCAGAACCAGCGCCCGGGCGAAGCCGGCGCGCTTGCGCATCCCGCCGGAGAGCTCGTTCGGCATCTTGTAGGTCGCCTCGGAGAGGCCTACCTCTTTGAGCCGGCGGTTGACGATCTCGCCGATCTCCTCCTCGCCTTTGTCGGTGTGCTGGCGCAGCGGGAAGGCGACGTTGTCGTAGATGTTCATCGAGCCGAAGAGCGCGCCGTCCTGGAACAGCAGGCCGAACTTTTTGCGCGTCTCGAAGAGTTCGTCGTCGGTCATGTTCGGGATCGATTCCCCGTGCACGAGCACGTCGCCCGAATCCGGGTAGAGCAGCCCGACGATGTGCTTGATCAGCACGCTCTTGCCGGTGCCCGACGGGCCGAGCACCATCGAGACCTGGTTCTCGGGCAGGCCGAGGTTCAGGCCGTTGAGGATGCGGGCGCGGCCGAACTGTTTGACCAGGTCGATGATCTCGATCGCGTCGGTGCCGCCGTGGTCGCGCTTGCGGCCGGTGTGGAAGCGGTAGGGGTCGTGCTCGCGCGGGTCGACGCCGGGGATGACGAAGTCGCGCCCCATCATCGCCCCGTCCTCGCTCACGTAAGGCCCGTCGGCGGTGGCGCTTTCCGGGTGCCCCACGGTCGCGGGCGCCGCGTCGGCGGGCACGCCCACGGGGTCCTCCGAGGCCAGTTCGGCGCTCGTCTCCGCCTCCGCTTCGTACTGCTCCTCCTCGATCTCGTTGAAGCGCTCTTCCTCGTCGTTGCGCATCGCGTCACCCTCCTATTGGCGCACGGGGATTCGCTCCCCAGAAGACCAGGGTCCCAAGCATGCCGATGATGTGGACTAAGACGATGTTCAGGACCATCGACTTCGCCGTCGCGGTCCCCACCCCCACAGGTCCTCCCGAAGCCGTATAGCCGTAGTAACAGCCGACCAGGACGATCGCGGTCGCCATCACCATGCCCTTGATCAGGCTGAAGATCACGTCCGGCGGGTTCTGGAACTGCCAGAAGATCAGCAGGTAGCCGCCCGAAGACGCGTCGCCGATCTGCTTGACGACAGCGATGTAGGAGGCCAGGTACATGACGCCGATCGCGACCAGGTACATGAACGGGAAGGCGAGCCAGGCGGCGAGCAGGCGGGTCGCGCAGAGAAAGGTGACCGGCGGCACGCCCATCACCTCGAGCGCGTCGATCTCGTCGGAGATCCGCATCGCGCCGAGCTCGGCGACGATCCCGGTCCCGACCTTCGCCGAGAGCATGTAACCGAAGGCGTACGGAAGGATCTCGCGCAGGTCACACCAGGCCGAGAAGACGCCCGCATAAGCCGGCGCGCCGTTCGCGCGCAGCAGGTAGGCACCCTCGATCCCGCACTGCAGGCCGAGCACGAAGACGAGGCCCCAGATCACCAGCGCCGAGCCGAGGATCAGGATCCCCGCCTGGCGCAGCGCCTCGCCGAAGAAGCGCAGCACGCGCCCCGAGTAGACGAGCATCGCGACGCGCCCACCGAAGCGGGCGATCTCGCCGAGCGAGTCGAGCCAGCCGCGCGGGACTTCGAGCCAGGCGTTCACCGCGCGCCCTCGATGTCGCCCCGGCCGCTCACCGGATCGTCTGCAATTCCGGGTTGGTCGCCAGCAGCGTCTGGGTGAAGACGTAGTTGAAGGCGAAGAAGGCCAGGAACGAGATCACGACCGCCTCGTTCACCGCCCGGCCGACGCCCGCGGCGCCGCCGGAGGCCGTCATGCCTTTGTAACAGCAGACGATCGCGATGATCGCGCCGAAGAGCGTGCACTTGATCACCGATCCCCACAGATCCGTGACGGAAGCCTGCTCGAAGAGCGTCGCGAAGAAGCCGCCGAGGGACTGGTGGTAGAGGATCTCGGTGAAGATGCCGCCGGAGAGGCCGGCGACGATGGCGAAGATGTCGAGCAGCCCGGTGACCAGCATCAGGGCGAGGAAGCGCGGCACGACCAGGTTCTTGATCGGGTCGACGCCCAGCACCTGGAGGGCGTCGAGCTCCTCGCGGATCTTGCGGGCGCCGAGGTCGGCGGTGATCGCGGTGCCGGCGATCCCGGCCACGCAGACGCCGGTCACGAAGGGGCCGATTTCTCGGATCGCGGCGAGGACGAAGAAGCCGCCGAGCCGGTCGAGCGCGCCGAAGAGCGTGAGGAAGTTGGCGGCCTGCAGGCCGGGGGCGCCGAAGTTGATCGCCACGGTCGAGACCAGCAGCGGGAACCAGCAGAGCTGCAGGGCAAAGAGGAACTGGCCGATGAACTCCTCGCCATAGGGATAGGGCGGGCGGACCGCCGAAGCGATCGTGCGGCCGGTCAGGAGAACGAGCTCCCCCACCTGTTCGAACACCGACTTGGCGGGCAGGAACGCCCTGTTCACTGCACTTCCGACCATCTGCTCCTCCAGCAGGCCGCGCCTCCACGGCCGCGGCAGCCCCACTCTTCGCGGCGCAGTCTATGTGATCGGTCGGCCTGCTCCGTTAGCCGCATATTGAGATCGCACTAACCCGGCCTCCGTCCCGAAAATGGCTCGGTTGCGGGGATTCCGCGTGCTAAATTCGCCACGCTTTGCGGGGGACCGGAACACCACGCCCGGGTGCCCGCCTTCGAGCCGCCGCGGTGGGGTCTGCGGTCTTGGCCTTGGCGGCGCTGCTCGCTGCCTGCGGTTCCTCGAGCTCCTCGGACTCGAACGAGAAGGCCGGCACCTACCAGGTGGCGGTGACCGACGCCAGCTTCCCGGCCAAGCAGTTCATCGGCCAGACGTCCCTCATGCGGATCGACGTCAAGAACACCGGCGACAAGACGGTCCCCGCGCTCACCGTGACCGTCGACGTCGAGGGCGAAGAGGGCGAAGAGGCGCGCATCCCCTTCGCCATCCACGACCCGCAGCCCGGCCTCGCCGGCCCCGACCGCCCGGTCTGGGTCCTCGCCGCCACCTACCCTCGCCGCGCCAACTCATCCGAACCCGGCGGCGCCGAGACCTCCAACGCGAAGACCTACTCCTTCGGCCCCCTCGACCCAGGCAAGTCGGTCGAAGCCGTCTGGAAGCTCTCCGCCGTCCGCGCCGGCAAATACACCGTCGGCTACGAAATCGACGCCGGCCTGAGCGGCGAAGCAAAGGCAAAGACCTCCTCCGGCGTCGCCCCCGGCGGCACCTTCGTCGCCGACATCACCACCAAGCTGCCCGACACCGAAGTAAACGCCGCCGGCGAAATCGTCGAAATCAAGCCGGGTGGTAAGTAGTCCGGCAAGGCCGGCGGGTAGGGCTGGCGGGTCGGTTCCGGGGAAGGACGGCGCGGGTTCGGGGCGCTGTCGGCCGTCCGAGTGAGGTCCTGGGCTCCTCATGGGGGTCCTGGCAGGCTGTGACCCCCATGAGGAGCCCAGGACGTGAGGCTTTCGTGAAAAAGCCGGCACAGGGACGTTGCGAAGTCGGCCTTCCGTGACGATCGGGTCGGAGAGTCTCCACACCTCGGCCCGGTCGGTCACAGAGATGCCGGGAACGTCACACTTTCCGGCCCTGAAGGACCCTTTTCGGGCCTGATTCGAGGGCCCGGGAACGCGCTGCGTACTTTGACCTTGCTATAGCACGGTCAATCCACGCAGCGCGTAGGTCGGTGTTGCACAACACGAGAGGAAGCGTGGAGTTCTCGGCATCTTCGTCACGGATCCGGCGGCCGGGAGCTCGCGTGGTTCGAAATCCACGTATGGGGTGGATTTCGAACCACGGTAGGACGACCGGGTATCAGCGTGGTTGGAAACCCGCGCCATACGCGGATTTCCAACCACGCAGATCTCTGACCGTTCGGGAACCGGCCCTCGGCGCCCTTCGTGTCGCGTCCCGTCACGGATCCGTGAACCTCCCGTGCGCCTCCCGCCGGTGTCCCTCCACGCCTTCCATACACCCGCCCCTCTCGCCACGGCCACAGCCTGCCCGGGCCGTGGCGAGAGGGGCGGGTCCCCCTCCCCCGGGCGCCAGCTTGCGAGGCCTGGACCCTCCCGGGCGACAGCTTGCGAGCCCCCCGTCCCTCCCCAGCCGCAGAGTCCTCGGTCACCTTAAGCAGGGCGTCACACAAATGGCACTGTTTCGTTTCCCACACGCGCGTCGCCGCGCCCTACAGTGGCCTCATGGACTCGACGCGACAGGCCTGGAACGACGAGCGGATGGATGAATTCGCCGAGCGGACCGAAGAGAACTTCAAGGAGGTCCGAGCCGAGATCAAGGACGAGATCCACGGTCTCCGGGCGGAGATGAACGGGCGTTTCGCAGGTCTCGAAGCAAAGATCGACCGGCGGTTCGACATTCTCTTCGGGGCACTGGCCACCGGGTTCGTCGGCGCGGTCATCTCCCATTTCCTTGGCTGAGCCCAGGCATCGCCGAGGCCGCCGACACCTGGCGGCTAGCCTGGTGACATGCGCCCGCGCCTCGTCCTCGCGGTCCTCGTAGCGCTCGCGCTCGGCGCGGCGGCGGGCCTTGCGGCCTGCGGCGGCTCGAGTGGGAGCGCGGAGCGGACGGCGACCGCAACCGAGACCGCCGCCCAGGTGCCGCCCGACGCGGCTCGGCCCGGCGACAAGATCGGGCTCAAGCGGGTCGGTGACTTCGACCATCCGACCTACGTCGCCGGGGCGCCCGGCTACCCGCACTTCCTCTTCGTGGTCGAGCAACCCGGCCGGGTCGAGGTGCTCAAGGGCGGCAAGCGGGTCGGCCGGCCCTTCCTCGACATCCGCTCGCGGGTCGACTACGACGGCGCCGAGCGCGGCCTCCTCTCGATCGCCTTTCCGCCCGACTACAAAGTGAGCGGACGCTTCTACGTCTACTACGTCAACAAAGGCGGCTCGATCGAGATCGACGAATTCCACCGCGCGAGTCCCACGCGCGCCGCGCCGAAGTCCCGCCGCACCGTGATCACGATCCCGCACCCGGACAACGCCAACCACAACGGCGGCCAGATGCAGTTCCTAGGCGGAGATCTCTACTTCGGGACCGGCGACGGCGGCGCGGGCGGCGACCCGCCGAACAACGCGCAGAACAAGGACGTGCTGCTCGGCAAGCTGCTGCGGATCGACCCGCTGCCGGCCGGAGGCAGGCCCTACACGGTCCCCTCCTCGAACCCGTTCGTCGGCGCCGCCGGCCGCGCCGAGATCTACAGCTACGGCTTGCGCAATCCGTTCCGCTTCAGCTTCGACTCGGTCACCGATCCGCAGCACCCGCGGATCGTCATCGGCGACGTCGGCCAGAACCGCTTCGAGGAGATCGACTACACGACGCTGGCCGCCGCCCGCGGCGCCAACTTCGGCTGGGACGCCTTCGAGGGCTACTCCCCATATAAAGAAGAAGACTCCGGCACCCCCGACCCCGGCGGCACGACCAAACCGATCTTCGCCTACCCCCACTCGCGCGGCGGCAGCTGCTCGGTGATCGGCGGCTACGTCGTCGCCGACCGCTCGCTGCCCTCTCTCTATAAGCGCTACGTCTACGCCGACTACTGCGAGGGCCAACTGCGCGCCCTCACCCCCCACCTCCGCCGCGCGAGCGGCGACCACAAGCTGGGCCTCGCCGTCCCCTCCCCCACCTCCTTCGGCGAAGACGACGCCCACCACCTCTACGTCGCCTCCCAGGACGGCCCCGTCTACCGCTTGATCGAGCAGGCGAAGTAGCCGCCCGGCGATGGGCGTCCGCTGCCTAAGGTCGCTCCTCGGGATCCAAGCTGAATCGGCCGCCTCCATCTTCCTCAGGGATCCACTCGATCCCCTGCAACAGGTCGCCAGGACTGACCTCGAGCGCGCCCGCGAGACGGTAGATCGAGTGCATTCCGGGATTGGACTCCCCGCGCCTCAACCGCTCGAGCTCAGCCAGGGGCACCCCGGACCGCTCGGCCAAGGCCGCGTCGGAGAGACCGCGCCGTCGCTGTGCTCGGGTGACATGGTCACCGATCCGCCGAACCACCTGTCGCGTTTCGTCATCCACTCGTCTCCCAAGGGCCCGAATGCCTCAGATTCGCCCCCCTCGCAAGCGGATGGTTCGGTACGAACCTGGATTTTCCGGAAAACATCTTCTGCCTATACGGCATGGTTTTGTCTGTAGAGCGAACTCGAAAGGATCGTAAGCCTCCCAGTCGATGGCGGAGGGGGCCAACAGGGATGGGCAGGGCAACGGGGACGAGATCGCCAAAGTGGTTGGCACACGCATCGCAATCCTTCGCGAAGCGGCGGATTTAAGTCAGGAGGAGCTCGCGTCCCGAGCCGGGCTTCATCGCACGACAATAAGTCCGTTGGAGCTCGGGAAAGGGGGCTTTCGGGCCAAGACCCTCGTTCGCATCGCGGGCGTACTGAAGGTATCCCCCGCCGCGCTGATCGACGGGGTGTATTGGGTTCCCGACGGCGGCGGCGAGGGGCACTTCACGGATAAAGCCCCCAAACCCGAGGACCCAGGCTAAGGTTGGCTGACCAGCCAAACTGGACGGAGGAGGGAGCATGGAGAGCGGGACGGTGGAGACGAAGGTCGGGGCCAACGGCTCGAGTGGCGCGGCGGAGGCGGAGACGCTGGAGGTGCTGAACCCGGCGACCGGGGAGACGATCGCCACGCTGCCGGTCGATTCGCCCGCGGCGGTCGCGGAGACGGTGGCGCGGGTGCGGGCGGCGCAGCCCGACTGGGAGGCGATGGGGATCGAGGGGCGCTACCACTGGCTCGGCAAGCTGCGCGACTGGATCCTCGACAACCAGGACCGGATCCTCGACACGATGCAGCGGGAGACCGGCAAGGTCCGCGCCGACGCGTCCAACGAGCCGACCTACCTCGCCGACACGATCAACTTCTACGGCACCCAGGCGGCCAAGTTCATCGGCGAGGAGAGCGTCCGCCCCCACTCCCCCCTGCTCGCCGCGAAGAAGCTCCGCGTCCAGTACCGCCCCCAGCCGGTGGTCGGGATCATCAGCCCCTGGAACTTCCCGCTGATCCTCTCGCTCGGGGACGCGATCCCGGCGCTGATGGCGGGCGCGGCGGTGGTGATCAAGCCGTCGGAGTTCACGCCGCTCGGGATCGCCGAGGTGGCCGCGGCCTGGAAGCAGGAGATCGGCGGGCCCGACGTGTTCGACGTCGTCCAGGGCATCGGCGAGACCGGCGGCGCCCTCGTCGACAACGTCGACTACGTCCAGTTCACCGGCTCCGACCGGACCGGCCGCAAGGTGATGGCGCGCGCCGCCGAGACGCTCACCCCGGTCAGCCTCGAGCTCGGCGGCAAGGACCCGATGATCGTGCTTCGCGATGCCGACATCGACCGCGCCGCCAACGCCGCCGCCTGGGGCGGGATGTTCAACTCCGGCCAGGTCTGCATCTCGGTCGAGCGCATCTACGTCGAGGAGCCCGTCTACGACGACTTCGTCGCCAAGCTCACCGCCGAGGTCGGCCGCATCCGCCAGGGCGCCGACGACGCTCGCAACCCGATGGACGTCGGCGCGATGACCTCGCCGAACCAGACCGCGATCGTCGAGGGCCAGGTCGACGACGCGCTCGCCCACGGCGCCCGCGCGCTGACCGGCGGCAAGCGCGTCCCCGGCCCCGGCGACTACTTCGAGCCGACCGTGCTCGTCGACGTCGACCACTCGATGAAGGTGATGCGCGACGAGACCTTCGGCCCCGTGGTCGGGGTGATGAAGGTGCGCGACTCCGAGGAGGCGCTGCGCCTCGCCAACGACACCCGTTACGGCCTCTCCGGCTCGGTCTTCGGCGAGCGCGCCAACGCCGAACGGGTCGCCCGCCGGGTCGAGTGCGGCGCCGTCAACGTCAACGACGTGTTGGTCAACTACTTCGCCTCCGACGTGCCGATGGGCGGCTGGAAGGAGTCGGGGATCGGCTACCGCCACGGTGCCCAGGGCATACGCAAGTTCTGCCGCACCGAGTCCCTGGTCATCACCCGCTTCGGCGGCCGCCGCGAACCGACCTGGTACCCCTACACCCGCGGCCGCCGCGGCCTGATCGCGCGGATGACGAAGCTGATCAACGGCCGCGACTGGCGCCGCCGCCTCGGCCTGCGCCACTGAACGCGCTCGATAGCCTGTCGTGTTCATGGCTGAACGCGACTACATAGCAACGGTGAACGAGCGCGTCGTCGTCTTCGACGGCGGCATGGGCGCTACCCTCGAGCAGTTCGACCTCTCCCAGGAGGACTACGGGGGGCTGCAGGGCAAATGTCACGAGGCGCTGGTGCTGAACCGGCCCGACGTGATCGAGGGCGTCCACCAGTCGATGCTCGACGCCGGTGCCGACGTAGTCGAGACCGACAGCTTCCAGGGCTCGCGGCTGAAGCTCGAAGAGTGGGGACTCGGCGAGCACACGCTGGAGATCAACACCAAGGCCGCCGAGATCGCCCGCAAGGCAGCGGGTCCGGACCGCTTCGTGGCGGGCTCGATCGGCCCGACCGGCTTCCTGCCCGCCTCCACCGACCCGACCCTCGGCAACATCTCCTTCGCCCGCCTGGCCGAGGTCTTCGCCGAGCAGGCGACGGGCCTGGTCAACGGCGGCGCCGACCTGCTCATCATCGAGACCGCCCAGGACATCCTCGAGGTGAAGGCGGCGATCTTCGGCGCCCGCCGGGCCTTCAAGGAGACCGGCCGCACGCTGCCGCTACAGATCAGCGTCTCGCTGCTGCCGAACGGCGGCAAGATGCTGCTCGGCACCGACATCCAGTCGGTGCTCACGACGCTGACCGCGCTCGACGTCGACGTGATCGGCCTCAACTGCTCGACCGGCCCCGAGGACATGCGCGACGCGATCCGTTTCCTCGGCGAGACCTCCTCGCTGCCGGTCCACTGCATCCCCAACGCGGGCCTGCCGCTGCAGGGCCCCGACGGCGAGACGATCTTCCCGGAAAAGCCCGAGCCGCTCGCCGCGACGCTGGGCGAGTTCGTCGAGCGCTACGGCGTCGGCGTCGTCGGTGGCTGCTGCGGCACGAATCCGGAACACATCCGTGCGATCCGCGAACGGGTGGGCGAGGCGCGCCCCGCCTCCCCGCGCCCCGCCAAGGGCCCGATCGAAGTCTCCTCGATGATGACCTCGACCCCGCTGGTGCAGGAGCCGCGCCCGACCCTGGTCGGCGAGCGGGTCAACTCGCAGGGCTCGAAAAAAGCCAAGGAGATGCTGCTCGCCGACGACTACGACGGCCTCGTCCAGGTCGCCGAAGACCAGGTCGAAGGCGGCGCCCACGTGCTCGACGTCTGCGTCGCGCTGACCGAGCGCCAGGACGAGGACGAGCAGATGTCGGCGGTGGTGAAGCGGATCTCGCTGACCCAGCCCGCGCCGATCCAGGTCGATTCGACCGAACCCGAGGTGGTGAAGGCGGCGCTCGAACAGATCCCCGGCCGGGCGATCGTCAACTCGATCAACCTCGAGGCGGGCCGGGCGAAGGCCGACCTGATCGTGCCGCTCGCCAAGGAACACGGCGCGGCGCTGATCGCCCTGACGATCGACGAGGTCGGCATGGGCAAGACCGCCGAGCGCAAGCTCGAGATCGCCAAGCGCCTGAAGGAGATCGCCTGCGACGAGCACGGCCTCGACCCGGAAGCGTTGATCTTCGACGCGCTCACCTTCACGCTCACCACCGGCGACGAGGAGTGGCGGCCCTCGGCGGTCGAGACGATCGAGGGCATCCGCCGCATCAAGGCCGAGATCCCCGGCGTGAAGACCTCGCTCGGCGTCTCCAACGTCTCCTTCGGGGTCAGCCCGCGGCCGCGCGCCGTCCTCAACTCGGTCTTCCTCCACCACTGCGTCGAGGCGGGCCTCGACCTGGCGATGGTCAACCCGAACCACATCACGCCCTACGCGGAGATCCCCGACGAGGAGCGCGAGCTCACCGACGACCTGGTCTTCAACCGCCGCGAGGACGCGCTCGAGCGGTTCATCGCCCACTTCGAGTCGAAAGGCGCCGAGGCCGAGGCGGAGACCGCCGACCCGACCGCCGGGATGGAGCCCGAGGAGGCCCTCCACTGGCACATCCTGCGCCGCAAGAAGGACGGCGTCGAGGAGTGGATCGACAAATCGGTCGACAAGATCGGCGCGGTCCCGACCCTCAACGACGTGCTGCTGCCGGCGATGAAGGAGGTCGGCGACAAATTCGGCGCCGGCGAACTGATCCTGCCCTTCGTCCTGCAGTCGGCCGAAGTGATGAAGCGCGCCGTCGCCCAGCTGGAGAACTACCTCGACCGGATCGAGGGCCACACCAAGGGCAAGGTCGTGATCGCGACCGTCTTCGGCGACGTCCACGACATCGGCAAGTCGCTCGTCAACACGATCCTCACCAACAACGGCTACACCGTGATCGACCTCGGCAAGCAGGTCCCGGTCGACACGATCATCGAGGCCGCGGTGGAGAACGAAGCCGACGCGATCGGCCTCTCGGCGCTGCTCGTCTCGACCTCGAAGCAGATGCCGACCTGCGTGGCCGAACTGCACCAGCGCGGCCTCGGGTTCCCGGTGCTGATCGGCGGCGCCGCGATCAACCGCGACTTCGGCCGCCGCACGCTCTACCCGAAGGGCCGCGAATCCGACGAGGTCTACGAGGGCGGCGTCTTCTACTGCAAGGACGCCTTCCAGGGCCTCGACACGATGGACGCGCTGGTCGACGCCGAGGCGCGCGACGCCCTGATCGAGCGGATCCGCGCCGAGGCGAAAAGCCTCCGCGACAAGCCGGTGGTCGTCGACGACGCGCCGCCGGTCACCGACGCGAGCGTCCGCTCGGCGGCCGCGACCGACAACCCGATCCCGACCCCGCCCTACCTCGGGGTGCGGGAGATCGACGTCGACCTCGACGACGTCTTCCCCTACCTCGACCGCCACGTGCTCTTCAAGCTGCACTGGGGCGGCAAAGGCAAAAAGGGCGAGGTCTGGCGCGAACTGGTCGAGGGGACCGATGAATACGAGGGCTACGTGCCGCGCCTGGAACGCATGTGGCGCGAACAGGACTACCTGCACCCGCGGGCGAAGCTCGGCTACTTCCCCTGTAATTCCGAGGGCAACGAGCTGATCGTCTTCGACCCGGAGAATCCGGACGTCGAGCTGGAGCGCCTCGTCTTCCCGCGCCAGCCGAAGCACGCTCGGATCTGCCTCGCCGACTTCTACCGGCCGCTCGACTCCGGCGAACGCGACATCGTCGCCCTGCAGGGCGTCACGGTCGGCTCCGAGGTGACCGAACTGCTGGACCGGCTCGGCGCCGAAGGCGAGGTCACCGAGCAGTACTACACGCACGGCCTCGGCGTGCAGTCGGCCGAGGGCCTGGCCGAGTGGATGCACTCGCAGGTGCGCCGCGGCCTCGGCATCCCGCTCGACCAGGGACGCCGCTACTCCTGGGGCTACCCCGCCTGCCCGGAGCAATCCGAGCATGAGAAGGTCTGGCGCCTGCTCGGCCTCGAATCGATCGGCATGACGCTCTCGGGCGGCTTCGCGGTGATGCCCGAGCAGTCGACGGTGGCGATCGTCGCCCACCACCCGCAGGCGGTCTACTTCGGGATGAAGTCCGGCTTCATCCCCGACGAGAAGATCTCCGACGAACTGATCGCGGGCACCGAGCGCGGCGGCGACCTCCCCCCGGAGTCGGACCCCGCCGAGGGTCCCAGCGAAGGCGACGCGGCCAAGGCCGAGTCCGCCGCCGAGACCGTCGGCGGCTGACGACCCTCCGTCAGCTGTTCTTTTTGGTCCTCACAAGACCAAAAAGAACAGCTGGACGATCGCCGGCGCGACGGGCGGCCCCAGCTCGCGGACGCGACCGGCGGCCCAGCCCCACCGCGGGGCGGGCCGGCGACGATGGGATGGCCTCGCCGCCGGCCGCTCGCTCCCGGCGTGGCAGGGGGCCGGCCTGGGAATGGTGGCGACACCCCCTTCAATACCGATCTTAGACCAATACACCAAAGTTTTTTAACAGATCAGCGAACTTTGCGTTAAAGCGGCGAAGGACGCGGGCTGGCGCCTCGGGAACCTGCGGCGGGGAAGCTGTCGCCTCGGGCGGCTGATCGGCGGCCCCCGGCTGGCTAAGGCCGCCGATCAGCCGCCGGGCCGGGGAGATCTCAAGGGTCGAGTTCGCACTTCGCCGCGCATACCGCGGACAAGTGCGAACTCACCGGGGAAGGGGCCGGGATCGGGGACGGCGCGTGGGCACACCACCGGAGGCAGCCTGTTGTCCTTTGTCGCCCTGTGGGCTACTAAGGACAACAGGTCGCGGGACGGGGGCCGGGATGCCGACGGAAGGCGCGCGGAAGCGTCACTTCTCGCGCCTTCTGTGTCCTTCTCCACGGATCCGCGCGTCTCTCGTGACGCCGGATCCGTCGTTCGCTGAGTTGACCACACCCCGGTGTGGCTGGGTCAGCGGGCGCGGGGCGGCGGGATGGAGGTCGTCCCTCCCCGCAGGCGCCCCGTGCTGCCGCGGATGCCCTGCCGACCACGGCCGGCCCGGGTCGGGAGGGCATCCGCGGCACTCGCGAGCGCCCCGTCCCTTGTCTGTCCCCAGGACCAGCCCCGCGGACCAGCGAGCTACGCGACGCTGCTGTGGCTGCGGTCCGACCGGCGCCGTGGGCGGGGGTGCGGATCGAGGTGCACCGGGGCGGTCGAGAGGGCCTGGACGCGCAGGTCGCTCCAGGTGAGGCCCTCGCGGACCAGGGCGGGCAGGCCGAGCACGACGGCGGTGGCGATCTCGACGCCCTGCAGGATCACGCCGTAGGCGAGCGCGTCGGCGGTGGAGACCCCGAAGCCGGTGTGCAGCACGCTGATCACCGCCAGCTGGAAGACGCCGATGTTGGACGGGGTCGCGGGGACGACCGCGGTGACGTTGACGGCGAAGAGGACGGCGGCGGCGGCACCGATCCCCGCCCGGCCGTTGAGGCCCAGCGCGTAGAGAAGCGCCCAGCAGGCCGAGAGCTGGATCGCCCAGGCGCCGAGCTGGGCGGCCGCGGCGGCGGCGCCCTCGCGCGGGTCCTTGAAGATGCTGAGGCCGGCGCGGACCTGGACCATCGCCCGGTGCGCCGCGGCGGCGATCCGGGCCACCCTGCCGTTGCCAGTCTGCCGCATCACGAACGGGGCGACCAGGACGACGACGAGCAGGATCAGCGGCACCAGGCTGAACAGGAAGAGGTGTTCGGTGCCCGAGTGGAAGAGCGACGTGGTCGAGACGATGATCACCCCGAGCAGCGCCAGCGCCACCAGGTTCAGCAACGTCTGCGAGACCACGGTGCCGAGCAGCACCGGGAACGTCTCCCGCATGCGGCCCGTCCGTCGGGAGAGCGCCAGCGCCCTCGCGGGCTCACCCAAGCGGGCCGGCAAGGTCGCCGACATCAGGACGCCGATCATCGTCGCCGAGGTGACGTCACGACGGCGGATCGGCCGGTCGGGCAGCGCGGCGCGCGCGATCCAGTACCAGGACGCGGCGCGGAAGAACATCGAGATCGACATCAGGGCGAAGGCGACGAGGACCCAGCTGAGGTCCGAGCGGACGATCGATTCGGCGACCTCGTCGATGCCGATCTTCTGCGCCGCCAGCAGCGACAGGCCGACGCCGAGCACGCCGGCGACGCCGAGGCCGACGCGGCGGGCGATACGGCGGCCGCGCTTGCCTTTGGCGGCCGGAGCCGGGTCGAGCGAGGGCAGCTTCTGCGGCGGGATCGGCCGATTGCCGTCGGCTGGCCGCAGGCCGGCCCAGTGGGCGACGCGGGCGGCGTTCCCGGCCGGCGCCGGGGCGGCCATGGCGCGCTCGTAGACGGTCGTCACCTGGTCGGCGATCCGCGGCCAGGCATAGCGTTTGGCGCTGTGGCGGGCGGCGGCGCCCATCGCGGTGAGCAGGTGGGGTTCGTGGGCGACGCGCTGCAGCTCCTCGGCGAGGCGCTGCGGGTCACCAGGCGGCACCAGCAGGCCGTCGACGCCGTCGGTGACGACGTCGCTGTAGCCGGCGATCGCCGAGGCGATGACCGGCGTGCCGGCCGCGAACGCCTCGGTCAGGACCATGCCGAAGCTCTCGCCCGAAAGTGACGGCGCGCAGAGCACGTCGGCGGCGTGCAGCTCGGCCCAGAGCTCCTCCTCGGAGACGCGGCCGCGCACGTCGATCGAGGCGAACAGTTCCGGATCGGCGAGCCAGCGCTTGACGTCGTCTTCCTCGGCTCCGATCACGGTCAGCCGCGAGGGCACGTGCTCGACCAGCGCGTTGAAGGCGGCCAGCAGGATCGGCAGGCCCTTGCGCTCCTCCGGGCGGCCGACGAAGAGAATGTTCAGCTCCTCGCCGGGGACGGTGAGCCCGGTGGGCGGGGCGTCGACGTCGACCCCGTTGGGGATGATCGTGTACTCGCCGCCGAACCAGCGCATGCCGGTCCAGGCGGCCGCCTCGGAGACGGCGATCCGGGCCGCGAGGCGGTTGAACATGCGGCGGGCGCCGAGCGCGGACGCCACGTGATTCGGGAACGCCTTGGTCGAGTACGCGTGGAAGGTCCCGACGACCGGCGTCCGCGCGCCGAGCACGGCGTTCCAGCCGACCAGCGGCGCCACCGGCTCGTGGACGTGGATGACGTCGAATTCCCCGGCGCGGACCTCGCGGCGCGGGCGCACGTAACCGCTGCCCGGCGTGGCCGCGAGATTGGAGACGGCCCCGTTCGCGCCGAAGCCGACGCTGCGGCCGAGCGGCACCAGGTAATCGGGCAGCGCGGTGGACGTCGGCGCGGCCCGGTGCGTGGCACGGCTGAGCACACCGGGCGGATCGACCGGTGCGAGGACGCGCACATCGTGGCCCCGACCGAGGAACTCCTCGGCGAGCGCTTCGACGTGCCGGTTCACGCCCCCTTGGAAAGACCAGGAATATGGCGAGACAAGACCTATGCGCACGAGCACCTAAGGGTAGACGACGGAACGGTCTGCACGAGAGCCCCTACCCGCTCTCACGGAGAGGATTCCGCGCCGCCGGTCGATCTCCCTCCCTCGGCCCACGCCCAACCGAGGAAAACCAGCAGGTACGCGGCGCCGATCTCGAGCAGCAGGGCGCCGGAATCGTTTGCAAGAGTTGCCACTATCGTCGCCACCACGGCGCCGATCAGCGCGGCCCGCATCACCGGCACCTCGCGCACCCAGCTCGCCAGCGTGGCGCGCCGCAGGACGGCGACCAGCACCCCGATCGCGAGGATCGGCAGGGCGACGAGGAGGACCGGGCGGACGAAGCTGCGCGCGGTCTGCTCGAGCCGGCGCTGGGCGGTGTCGCCGAGCGAGTGAAGCCCGCCCGCGTCCAGCACCGAGCGGGTGAAGTGCGAGTTGGCGCCGGTGAGGAGGTCGGCAAGCGCCAGCAGCACGAGCAGCGCCAGCGGGATCAGGATCACCAGCAGGATCCAGCGCCGCCGCCCGCCGGTCACCACCAGTGCCGCGACCGCGACGCCGATCGGGAAGTCGATCGCGGCGCCGACGTCGGCGCCGAACTTGCCGGAGGCGAAGATCCCGGCGCAGAGGAGGCCGACGACGAGGAAGACGACGGCGCAGCGCCCCGGCGAGAGGCGCGGCGCGAAGCCCGCCAGCCCGGCGCCGATGCCGCCGACGACCAGCACCGAGAGCAGCGCCTCGAGCTCGTTGCCGATCCCGTAGAAGCGGACGCCGAGCAGCGGGTTCGGGCCGAGCAGGGAGAGGGCGGAGAGCGGCGAGCCGAGGATCGCGTCGAGCGCATAGGCGCCGACCGTGACCCCCGCGGCGACGGCGAGCGCCCGGTAGTCGCGCAGCAGCGCCAGCGTGATCGCCGCCAGCAGCGGCGCGCCCAGCATCACCAGGAGCATTTCGGGGTATTCCGCCGGTTCGAGCGCCGGGCCGACGAGCAGGAGCGCCGGCAGGTAGACGACCGAGAGGCCGAGCAGGCGCACCGTCGGCCGGGCGAGCCCGCGGGCGACGAGGACGACCAGCAACGACGCGAGCACCCAGGCGAGGAGGGTCCAGCCGATCACCGGCCCGCGCCGCGAGGAGACGACCGCCATCCGGGCCCCGCGCGCTTCGATCCCGGCCGGGTCGACGGATCCCTCCGCGCGGATCGGCTGCCCGATCATCTGGTCGGGGACGGCGGCGCCGAAGAACGCGAGGATCGTCGGCGCGACGTCGGTCGAGGCGACGTAGCCGTTCGTGCGGGTCGTGTCCGAGGTGAGGTCGCCGTCAAAGCCGCGCCCGGCGATGCCGATCGGGATCGGGTCGTCGTTCGTGCCGGTCGGCGTGGCGATGGCGATGACGAGGCCGTGCGGGCCGGCGCGACGCGCGAGCCGCACAGCGCCGGCGAGGGAGGCGTCGGTGTCCCAGAGGATCCCGGCTCCGCCTAGCTCGCCGAGGAAGCCGCCCTTGGACAGCTCGATCCCGAGCGGACAGGCCGACGGCCCCTGTCCCACGACCGCGACCCCGGCCTTTTCGAGGCGTTCGACCATCAACCCCGGCTCGATTTCGTCCGGCGCCGATTCGGCCCGCGCCGTCGCCTCGGCGAGCCAGGCCGGGCACGCTCCCGCCGCCGGCGGCGCGGGCTGCAGCTCGTCGTCGTAGAGCGAGTCGAAAACCCGGTTGCCGGCCCCGATGTCGAGGTAGGTCTGATCCGCGGACACGGTGCCCAGGCCGGCGCTCATCAACCCCGGCGAGAAGCCCGCGCGGGCGAGGTCGGCGACGCTGGTCCCGGCGGGCACCCAGACGAGGTTGACCTGCGGCAGCCGGGTGAGGGCGGCCGCGCCCGCCCCCGGAGCCGCGACCAGGCAGAGCGACAGCGCTATCGTCAGCACCATGCCCGCCGACCGCACTTTCGCCAAATTCAGCTTCTTCAAAGTCGATCCCGCCTGGCGCCGTCGCGACGCCGACCTTCGCGGCGCCGACAAGCAGGAGTTCCTCGCCGCCTGCGAGGACTATGGCATCGACCGGTCGCTGCGCGCCTACTCAACCATAGGAACGCGTGGCGACGTCGACCTGGTGCTGCTCAGCCAGAGCGCCAACCTGGAAGACATCCACACCTTCCACGTCGTGCTCGGGCAGTCGGGGCTCGCCAAGTGGTGCTCGTCGCCCTACTCGTTCCTCTCGATGACGAAACTGTCGCCGTATTCGGAGGAGAAAGCGCGCCCGGAGATCTGCGTCTCCGACCGCAAGTACCTCTTCCTCTACCCGATGGTGAAGCAGCGCCGCTGGTACGGCCTCCCGCCCGCCGAGCGCGGCCGGATCATGAAAAACCACATCGAGGTCGGCCGCAAATACCCGGAGATCACGATCAACACGACCTACTCGTACGGGATCGACGACCAGGAGTTCGTCGTCTGCTTCGAGGGCGACGACCCGGCGGCGTTCCTCGAACTCGTCGCCGAGCTGCGTCCGACCGAGTCGAGCGAGTACACCGAGCGCGAACTCCCGATGCTCACCTGCGTCTCGATGTCGGTGGGCCGCGCCCTGGACGCCCTCGACGGCGTCCCCAGCGCCGCCACCGCGCCCGTCTCGGCCTAGCCGGGGCCGGCGACCCAATTCGCGCGGGTCGAGTTTAAGTCGCCTATCCTTCCCCGTCCCGTCCCAGACCGAAAAACGAGAGAGATGCCCAACATCGGTACCCCTGAGAACCCGCTTCGCGTCGCCATCGTCGGCGCCGGCCCGTCCGGCTTCTACGCCGCCGAGCACATCCTCAAAGACGGCGACGTCCACGCCCAGGTCGACCTCTTCGACCGCCTCCCCACCCCGTTCGGGCTGGTGCGCGGCGGCGTCGCCCCCGACCATCCGAAGATCAAGTCGGTCATCCGCGTCTACGAGAAAACGGCGGCGCGCGACGGCTTCCGCTTCTTCGGCAACGTGAAGATCGGGCGCGACATCGAGGTCGAGGAGCTGGAAGGGCTCTACCACGCGATCGTCTTCACGGTCGGCTGTGAGACCGACCGGGCGCTGGGGATCCCCGGCGAGGACCTGCCCGGCAGCCACGCCGCCACCGCCTTCGTCGGCTGGTACAACGCCCACCCCGATTACGCGGACGAGGACTTCGACCTCTCGGCCGAGCGCGCGGTGGTGATCGGCAACGGCAACGTGGCGATGGACGTGGCGCGGATGCTGGCGCTGACCGACGCCGAGCTGCGCCAGACCGACACCGCCGACCACGCGATCGAGGAGCTCGACCGCAAGGGCGTCAAGGAGATCGTCGTGCTCGGCCGGCGCGGCCCGGTCCAGGCCGCCTTCACCAATCCGGAGATCAAAGAGCTCGGGGTGATGGAGGACGCCGACGTGGTCGTCGACCCCGCCGCCATGGAGCTGGACGCGGCGAGCGCCGCCTTCCTCGCCTCCGACGAGGCCGACAAGACGACGCGGGTCAACGTCGAGACGCTGAAGGAGTTCTCCGAACGGACCCCGGAGGGCAAGAAGCAGCGGATCGTCCTGCGCTTCTTCGCCTCGCCGGTCGAGATCAAGGGCGACGGCAAGGTCGAATCCATCGTGATCGGCAAGAACGAGCTGGTGGAAGAAGGCGGCCGGCTGGTCGCCAAGGACACCGGCGAGCGCGAGGAGCTCGAATGCGGGCTGGTGCTGCGCTCGGTCGGCTACACCGGCGTGCCGATCGAAGGCGTCCCCTTCGATGAGAAGCGCGGCCTGATCCTGAACGCGGGCGGCCGGGTGCTCGACTCGCACGACTCGGGCCACAAGGTCGGTCACTACACCGCGGGCTGGATCAAGCGCGGGCCGTCGGGCGTCATCGGGACGAACAAGAAAGACGCCCTGGAGACCGTCCAGAACCTCCTCGCCGACGTCGCGTCGGGGACGCTCCTCGAAGCGGCCGACCCGGACCCGGAGGCGATCGAGCGGCTGCTGGCGGAGAAGAACGTCCGCTACATCTCCTTCGAGGACTGGCAGGCGATCGACCAGGCCGAGGTCGGCCGCGGCGAGCCCCACGGCCGTCCCCGGGTCAAGTTCGTCCGCGTCGACGAGATGCTGGACACGGTGGGCGAGCAGGTCGGCTGAGCGATGGGAGTCGACCTGGCCGAGCTGAAGTCGATGATCGAGGCGGCCCTGCCGGGCGCCTCGGTCGAGGTCTCAGACGAAGACGGCGCCGGCCAGCACCTGCGCGCCGACGTCAAGGCCCCCCAGTTCCAGGGCCTCTCCCGGGTCGACCAGCACCGGCTGGTGAAGGCGGCGGTGAAACCGCGCTTCGACGACGGCACCGTGCACGCGCTCTCGGTGAAGACTGAGCCTGCCTGATCACCTCTCGGGCAGCCTCCAGAGCGAAAAAGTCACACTTTCGCGCGCCACACGTAACAACTTTTTCCCTAGCCTTCTGATCATGGAGGCAGCGAGAGCAAGCTGGACCGATCCGCGGCTCGACGATCTGAACGATCGGGTCAAGAGCATGGACAAGAAGATCGACGCGGGATTCGCACGGCTCGACGAGCGGATCGACGGAACCAACGAGCGGATCGACAAGATGAACCACACGATGCTCCAGGGGATGGTCGCCCTGATCAGCATCATCGCGATCCTCCTCACGGCCTTCCTGACCATCGTGGTGGTCCGCCTCTGAGCCGGCGAGGTCGCTTGGATACCCTTTGGCCATGGCCGACCAAGAGCTGAAGTCCAAAGTTGAAGAGTTGATCGCAGCCAACCCGGTGCTGCTCTTTATGAAAGGGGTGCCGGAGGCGCCGCGCTGCGGGTTCTCGTCGCGCGTCGTGCAGATCCTCGACTCGATGGACGCCGAGTACGGCGCGATCGACGTGCTGCCCGCGCTGCAGCCGCTGCGCGAAGTCACCACCGAGATCTCCGACTGGCAGACCTTCCCCCAGCTCTACGTCAACGGCGAGCTGCTGGGCGGCGCCGACATCGTCCAGGAGATGTACGAATCGGGCGAGCTCGCCGAGGCCCTCGGCCTCGAGCAGCCCGAGGTCGCGACCGTCCCCGCCGCCGAAGAGCGCCCCGCGACCCAGTCTCCTCCGCTCCAGATCGAATAAGGCCGTCCCACGGTCCTGCCCCGCGGTCGTCGCCTGGTGACCTGAGTCGCAGCGCGGGTCCGCTTCCATTTGGCTAGGGCTGGGGGTCCGGGGCCGCTTGCGGCCGTCCGAGGGAGGTCCTGGGCTCCTCATGGGGGTCCTGGCAGGCTGTGACCCCCATGAGGAGCCCAGGACGTGAGGCGTGCGTGGGAGAGGCGGCACAGGGACGTCGCGAAGTCGGACTTCCGTGACGATCGGGTCGGAGAGCCTCCACACCTCGGCCGGATCCGTGACGAAGATGCCGGGAACGTCACACCTTCCGGCCCCGAAGGACCCTTTTCGGGCCCAGATCAAGGGGGTCGAGAACGCGCTGTCGACCTTTGGTCCCCCATGGGGGCCCAAAAGTCGACAGCGCGTAGGTCGGTGTCGGAAGACACGGGAGGAAGCGTGGAGTTCCCGGCATCTCCGTGACAGATCCGGCGGCCGGGATCTCGCGTGGTTCGAAATCCACCTGTGGCGTGGATTTCGAACCACGGTAGGACGACAGGGGATCCGCGTGGTTGGAAACCCGCGCCATACGCGGATTTCCAACCACGCGGATCCCTGACCGTTCGGGGACCCGGCCCTCGGCGGCCGCCTGGGGCGTCCCGAAGCATTCCCGGCGCACTCCCGTGACGATCCCGCGCGCCTTCCTCCACACCTTCCGCACACCCGCCCCTCTCGCCACGGCCACAGCCTGCCCGGGCCGTGGCGAGAGGGGCGGGTCCGTTATCTGGCGCCAGCTTGCGGGGCCTGGACCCTCCCCGGGCGCCAGCTTGCGGGGCCCCGTCCCTCCCCCTCCGGGCTACACCCTCCCCGGGGCGGGTCCCTTCGGTCGTTGAATGCGCCGGTCTAGGTCCAGGGCCTAGGCGACCGCGGGGGCGTCGTCTTTCACCTGGAAAGACGAACCGCAGCCGCAGGCGGCGACGACGTTCGGGTTGTTCACCTGGAACCCGGCGCCCTGGAGGCCTTCGACGTAGTCGACCTCGGAGCCGAGGACGAACTGCATCGAGACTTTGTCGACGATGACGGAGACGCCGTCGACGGTGAAGACGTGGTCGTCGGCCTTGGCTTTGTCGAAGGCCAGCGCGTACTGGAAGCCGGAGCATCCACCGCCGCGGACGGCGACGCGGAGGGCCTGTTCCTGGTCCTCCTGCCCGGACAGCAACTCGCCGATCTTGGCGGCGGCTTTGTCGGAAAGGGTGATGGCTTGGTTTGGCGTGTCGGTCACTTCACAAAGTGTAGCGGGGCGCCCCGGCGGCTCGACCGGCCGGCGCAAAGTGCGGAAGGAGCAGCCTTGAACGGGCGAAGCGGCTCGCGCAAAGAGCGGTCGAGGCGCTAGCGTCGCCGCCATGGAGACCACCGAGCACGCCCAGATCGCCTACGACGCGTTCGCCCCGATCTACGACGACTTCAACGCGCAGAACGACTACGAGTCCTGGTTCGGCGCCCTGCTGCCGCGGCTCGAGCGGGACGGCCTGCGGACCGGCAAGCTCCTCGACGTCGCCTGCGGGACCGGCCGCGCCTTCGCGCCGATGCTCCGCCGCGGCTGGGAGATCACCGCCTGCGACATCTCCCCCGCGATGATCGCCAAGGCGAAGGAGAAACACGCGGGCGAGGCGATCACCTACGACGTCGCCGACATGGCCCGGCTGCCGGTCTACGGCGAGTTCCAGCTCGTCTGGGCGCTGAACGACCCGGTCAACTACCTGGTCGGCGACGGCGACCTGCAGAGCGCGCTCGAAGCGATGGGCGCCAACCTCGCCCCCGAGGGCCTGCTGGTCTTCGACTGCAACACGCTGATGATGTTCCGCGCCTCCTTCGAACCGGAAACCGGCCTGGAGCGCGACCCGCGCTGGCGCTGGGAGGGCCGCGGCGAGAGCGGCGGGGTCTACGAAGCCGACGTCTCCGGCGAGGGGGTCGCCACCCACACCCACAAGGAGCGCCATTACACGGTGCCGGAGGTGCAGCGGACGATGCTGAACGCGGGCCTCGAGCCGGTGGCGGCGCTGGGCCAGCGCGAAACCGAGGGCGGGGTGCTGCTCGCCGACGCCTGGGACGAGGGGCGCGACCACAAGATCATCCACGTCGCACGGCGAAGCTGACCGGGCCCGACGTTTGGCAGAATCGGCGCCGGTGACCGCCAGCGCCGACACCGCGATCGTCTGCGACAGCAGCCAGTACCTGCCCCCCGAGGTGATCGCCGCCAAGGGGATCGGGGTCGTCAGCCTCTACGTCTCGGTCGAGGGCAAGCAGGAGGCCGAGCTGGGGATCACCGACTACGACGACTTCTACAGCCGCCTGCGGCAGTCGAACGCCGGCGCGACCACCTCGCAGCCCTCGCTCGGCGACTTCATCGACGTCTGGCAGCCCCTCCTCGACCAGGGCCGGGACGTCGTCTCGATCCACATCTCCTCGGCGATCTCGGGGACCTTCGAGGCCGCCAACCAGGCGCGGCAGCGGTTGATCGACGACGGCAAGGGCGGCGAGCGGATCCACCTCTACGACTCCGAAATGGCCTGCGGGGCGACCGGGCTCTGCGTGCTTGCCGCGAGCGCCGCGATCGAAGCGGGCGGCGGGCCGGAGGAGGCGCTCGCGCGCGCCAAGGAGGTCCGCGAGACGATCCGCATGTGGTTCGCCGTCGACACGCTCGAGTACCTGCGCAAGGGCGGCCGGATCGGCGGCGCCAGCGCCTGGATCGGCAGCGCCCTGAAGATCAAGCCGATCCTCACGATCGACCGTGAAATCCTGCCGGTCGAACGAGTCCGCACCCGCGCCCGCTCGCTGGAGCGGCTGCGCGGCTACGCCCGCCAGCTGCACGAATCGGGCGCCGACGCGTGGGTCATCCAGCACATCCAGGACCCCGAGACGGCGGAGGCATTGGCCGTCGACCTGCGCGAGATCTTCGGCGGCAAACCGGCCTTCATCTCCGAGATCGGCCCGGTGATCGGCGCCCACGTCGGGCCCGGGCTGCTCGGGGTCGGCGCGGTGTCCTGGTCCCTCCTCGAAGCGAACTAAACGCCCCGCCCCGATGGCGAAGCTGCTGCTGATCTCGGGCAGCCTGCGCGGCGGCTCGACCAACTCGGCGACCCTCCGCACGGCGGCGGCGCTGGCGCCCGACGGGGTCGAGGCGACGATCTACGACGGCATGGGTCGCCTCCCCCACTTCAACCCCGACGACGACCCCGCCGACGGGGTCGGCCTGGACCCGCAGGTGGCGACGCTGCGCGCGTCCCTGGCAGAGGCCGACGCCCTGCTCCTCTCGACCCCCGAGTACGCGGGCGCCCTGCCGGGCTCATTCAAGAACCTGCTCGACTGGACGGTCGGCGGCGGCCAGACCTACGAGATGCCGGTCGCCTGGATCAACGTCTCGGGCGCCGCTGCCCCGAGCGGCGGCGCCGACGCCCACGACAGCCTCCGCAAGGTGCTCGGCTACACCGGGGCGCGAATCGCCGAGGAGGCCGTCCTACGGCTGCCACTGTCACGCGACGACGTGGGCGCGGACGGCTTCGTGGCGCCAGCGGCGGCGCGCGAGGCGATCATCGGCGCCGTCCGCGCGCTGGCCACGGCTGTCGATAGCTAGGCGGCTATTCCACAGGCCGTGGGCCCGCAAGCTGGCGCCCGGGTAGGGACGGACAAGGGACGCGCCCCTCTCGCCACGGCCCGGGCAGGCTGTGGCCGTGGCGAGAGGGGCGGGTGTGCGGAAGGTGTGGCGGGACACTGGCGGGAGCCTCACGGAAGTGCGTCGGAACCGTGACGGAGGTCAGACCCCGTCACGAAGACGCCGGGAACTCCACACTTCCTCCCGTGTTGTCCAACACCGACTTACGCGCTGCGTGAGTTGACCGTGCTATAGGGCGGGTAATCCACGCAGCGCGTTTCCGGGCCTTGATTTGGGGCCCGAAAAGGGCCTCTGGGGGCCGGAAAGTGTGACGTTCCCGGCATCTCTGTGACCGATCCGACCGAGGTGTGGAAGCTTCCGGACCGGATCGTCACGTAAGTCCGACTTCCTCACGTCCCTGTGCCGGCTTTCCCACGCACCCCTCACGTCCCTGGGCTCCTCATGGGGGTCACAGCCTGCCAGGACCCCCATGAGGAGCCCAGGACCTCCCTCGGACGGCCGGCGGCGCCGCGGACCCCCGCCCGGACGGCCGCAAGCCCCCCGAACCCGCCCCCTAATACCCCCGCTTCCGCCTCCGCCGCCCCCGCATCAGCTTGATCCCGATCAGGAACCCGACCGCGGCAGCGCCGATGATCAGCTGCTGTTTGTGCTCCTCGGCCTGGCGGCGCCAGTCGGTCACTTCGGTGACCTTGCCGCGCAGCGCTTCGACGTTGGTCCCCAGCTGCTGGCGCTGGATGTCGATGTCGCGGCGGATCTCCGCCGCCGAGCGACCGGGTTTGCCGGCGGTGGAGGGCCGCGCCGGTTTGGGGTCGACGCTCATTTGTCCTCCTTCGTAAGCATCTCCTTGGTGAGCTTGGCCTCTTCGATCGCCTGCTCGGGGACCGGCGGCGAGCCGGCCTTCACCGCTTTGTAGGCGATCAGCGCGGCCAGCGCGGCGATCAGCAGGAAGGCGGCGGCCTCGATGAAGAAGCCGGGCCAGGTCTTGCCGTCGAAGACCTCTTCGTTCAGCAGCCAGGCGATCCCCTCCATCACCAGGATCAGGGCGAGGAAGGCGAAGACCCCGGCCGAGATCCCGACCACCGCGCCGCGGGCGATCTTGCCCGCCTTCTCGGAGACCTCGGCCTTGGCGAGTTGGATCTCCTCGCGGACGAGGCCGGAGACTCCTTCGCTGACATCGAAGACGAGCTCGCCGAGCTTGCGCTCGTCTTTCGGCTCGGTCGGGGGTGGCACCGGCGGCGGCGTCTGCGGCTGGGTGGGTGGCGTCTGGCTGTCGGGCATCGGGTTCTCCCTCTCGGTCCGGCGGGTTACTCCGGCGGGTCCTCACCGTAGATGCGGCGGAAGACGACGGCGGCGCCGCGCGTCGCGACGATGCTGGCCAGCGCACCGGTCGCCGCCAACAGTCCGCTCCAGACCAGCCTCTTTACCAACTCGTTGTCCACTCGTACGACCTTTCCCCTAGAGGTGAGGGTCAAACCCTATTCAGCGCGGCTCGAGCCCGTCGCAGATCGTCGTCACCAAAAGGTTCCTTGCTTCCTCGAACCGGTCGTCGGCGACCTGCACGTCGTCGAAGATCCACTCGGTGAGGAGCTGCTCGATCGCGCCGTAGAAGGCCTGCGAGGCGAAGCGGGGGTCGATGTCGGAGCGGAACTCGCCCGCCGCCTGGCCGTCGGCGACGATCTTCGCGATCCCTTCGTAGGCGCGGCGGATCTCCTCCAGGTGGGTGCGGCCGAACGAGTTGGCGGCCCGCGTCACCTCGACGATGATCACCTTCATCAGCTCCGGGTCGTGGCGGTAGGACTCGAAGATGAAGCCGGCGACCGCGCCGAGCTTCTCGCGGTGGGACGCGTCGGTCTTTTCCGCCTCCTCGATCGCGGCGAGGAGCAGCGACCAGCGCTCGAGGAAGAGTTCGTTCAGCACCTGGTCCTTGGAGTTGAAGTAGTGGTAGACGAGGCCGTAGGCGACGCCCGCCTCGTCGGCGATGTCGGAGACGCGGGTGGCGTGGAAGCCCTGGCGGGCGAAGACCGTGACGGCGGCGTCGAGAATCTGCCGGCGTTTGTCGACGGATCCGGAGCGCTGGGCGGCGCGCTGCTCCATCAGGCGTAGACCTCCGGGCGCCGGTTGGCGAGCGCCGGGAGCGACGCGCGCACCCGCTCCTGGGCGGCGAGGTCGAGGTCGGCGGCGACGAAGCACTCCTCGTCGGGCGCGGTCGCCAGCACCACGCCCCAGGGGTCGATAACCATCGACCGGCCATAGCTGTCGAAGTGCGGCGGCGCCTTGCCGACCTGGCCGGGGGCGAGGACGAAGACCGCGTTCTCGATCGCGCGGGCGCGCAGCAGCACTGCCCAGTGATCACGGCCGGTGGCGCTGGTGAAGGCCGCGGGGACGGTGATCAGGCGGGCGCCGCGCACGGCGAGGATCCGGTGCAGCTCGGGAAAGCGCAGGTCGTAACAGATGGTGAGGCCGGCGGTGAGGTCGCCGACCGGCGCGGTGACGATGTCGGAGCCCGGCTGCTCGTGCGCCGACTCGCGGTAGGCGACGCCGCCCGCGTCGACGTCGAACATGTGGATCTTGCGGTAGACGGCAAGGTCCTCGCCGTCGGGGCCGATCAGCACCGAGGCGTTGAACGGCTTCTCCCCCTCGCCCGCCCGCTCGGAGATCGAGCCCGCCAGCAGGTGGATGCCGAGCGTCCGCGCCCAGCCGCGCGCGGCGGTGAGGCTCGGGCCGTCGAGCGGCTCGGCGCCCGCCGCGAGCTCCTCGCCTGCCGCCAGCAGGTTCCACTTCTCCGGCAGCGCGACGAGCTCGGCGCCGTCGGCCGCGGCGGCACGGACCAGCCCCTCGGCGGCGGCCAGGTTGCGGGCCTTGTCGGCGTTAGAGTTGAGCTGTACTGCGGCGACGCGCATTGGTGCGTTTTACGGCGCTTTCCTGGGAGATAGGTCCCTGATTGACTCGTCAATCAGGGGACCAGTATAGGAGCCTGAGGCGCGGCTCAGCCGCGGCGGGCTTCCAGCTCGGCGATCAGCAGCTTGGTGTGAAGGGAGGCGATCAGGTCCTTCAGCGGCTGGGCGCCGGCTTCGAGCATCTCGACGACGCGCTCCGGCGGCACCTCGCCGGCGAGGCGGCTCATCACCATGTCGACCTCCTCGCGGACCAGCTCTTCGAGCGCGGTCCGGTAGCGCAGGGTGTCGTAGACGGTGAAGCCGATCTGCTCGTCGTAGCCGCCCGCGCGGAAGCGGCTGATCGCCTCGATGATCGTGACGTCGGAGGGCGAATAGCCGCGGCTCGTGGGCGTGAGGACGCCGATCTCGGCGAGGCGGTCGAGCACCTCCTTGGGGACGCCGTAGCGCTTGCGCACCTCGGCGGCGCTGGTGCGGGTGCGCTCGCCGGCGAGGGCGCGGTCCAGGATCTGGTCCTCCAGCTCGAGCAGCGCCTCGGCGCGGTCGGTGCCCTCGTCGAGCACCCCCTTGATCGCCTTCAACGGCATGAAGCGCTCCTCCTGCAGGCGCTTGATCAGGCGTATCCGATCGACGAACTCGGGCGGGTAGTACGCCATGTTGCGGCTCGTCTTCACGCCTTCGGGGAGGAGCCCCTCGCGCAGGTAGTGCTTGATCGTCGGCGCCGGGACGCCGCTGGCCTCGGCCAGCTCGCCCATCCGCAGGAGCTCGGTCGCGTCGGTCGCCATCGGCGACGGGCCTAGGCCGCCGCGGCGTCGCGGGCGACGATGCCGAGCAGCTCGCGCGCCTCGGCGACGGTGGCCGGACGGCGGCCGACGTCTTCGGCCATCTGGCGGGCTTTGCCGATCAGGTCGCCGTTCGAGCGCGCCATCGTGCCGTCGGGCAGGTAGAGGTTGTCCTCGACCCCGGCGCGGACGTTGCCGCCGAGGACTAGTGCGGCCCCGAGCAGCTTCCACTGGTCGCGGGAGATGCCGATCGTCTGCCACTGGTTCGGGCCTTCCGGCCCGCCGGGGATCTGATCCGACATCAGGGTGACGTTGCGCGGGGTCGGGCGGATGCCGCCGGTGACGCCCATCACCAGGGAGATCTGAAGCGGCGGCTCGAGCAGGCCCATGTCGAGGAGCGGGTCCAGGTTGGCGACGTGGCCGGCGTCGAAGCACTCGTGCTCGGGCTTGATCCCGAGGTCGCGCATCGCGGTGAGGAACTCGGTGATCGTGTCGAAGCTGTTCTCGAACACCGCCTTGAAGACGAAGTCTTTACGCCGCCGCGAGTACTTCGCGTAGTTCATCGAGCTCATGTTCAGCGCCGCCACTTCGGGCCGGCACTCGCGCAGGTACTCGAGTCGCTTCTCGATCGGGATGCCGATCGCCCCGGTCGAGTAGTTGATGATCACGTCGTCGACCGCGCCGCGGATCGCCTCGGTGATCGCCTTGAAGTCCTCGACCTCGTAGGAGGGCGTGCCGTCCGGCTTGCGCGCGTGGATGTGGATCTGGGACGCCCCCTCCTCGACCGCGCGCCGCGCCTCGGCCGCGTACTCCTCCGGCGTGTAGGGGATCGCCGGGCACTGGTCACGGTTCGCGATCACCCCGCTGATCGAGCAGCTGATGATCACCGGGTCCTCGTAGCGGCTCATCGATCCCCCCTCGTCAGCTGTTCCTTTTGCCGACCATTCCGGCAAAAGGAACAGCGGAACGTGTTTGGCCGGCTCATACGGGCATCACCCCGTGTCGTTTCGGCGGCTTCGTCACGTGTTTGTTGCGGGCCATGCGCAGTGCTTTCACGATCGTGGGACGGGTCTCGCGCGGATCGATCACGTCGTCGATCATCGCGTTGCCCGCCGAGATGTAGGGGTCGATGTTCTGGCGCACCGCGTCCAGCATCGCCTCGCGCGTCGCCTCCGGATCGTCGGCGGCCTCGATCGCCGAGCGGCCGATGATGTTGACCGCGCCCTCGGCTCCCATCACCGAGATCTCGGCGCCCGGCCAGGCGACGATCAGGTCCGGCTCGTACGCCTTCCCGCACATCACGTAGTAGCCCGCGCCGTATGCCTTGCGGACGATCACGGTCACCTTCGGCACCGTCGCGCGGCTGACCGCGTAGAGCATCTTGGCCCCGTGGCGGATGATCCCGGCGTGCTCGACCTTCGAGCCGACCATGAAGCCGGGCACGTCCTGGAGGAAGACCAGCGGGATGTTGAAGGCATCGCAGAGGTTGATGAAGCGGGCGGCCTTGTCGGCGGAGTCGTTGTCGAGGATCCCGGCCAGGTGCCGGGGCTGGTTGGCAACGATCCCGACCGGTTGGCCGCCGAAGCGCGCGAAGCAGGTGATCACGCTTTTGGCGAACTTCGGCTTCAGGTCGAAGTACTCGCCGTCGTCGACGATCTCCCCGATCACGTCGTACATGTCGTACGGCTGACGTGAGGAATCCGGGACGATTTCGAGGAGCTTCTCTGACATCCGGTCCTCGGGATCGGCGCTCGGCGCGACCGGCGGCTTCTCTTCCCAGTTCGGCGGGAAGAACGAGAGGTAGGACTTGACCGCGGCGATGCACTCCGCGTCGTCCTTCACTTCGAGGTCGCCGACGCCGCTGACGCGGGTGTGGACGCGGGCGCCGCCGAGGTCCTCCATCGAGATGTCCTCCCCGGTCACGGCCTTGACCAGGTGCGGGCCGGCGAGCGCCATCGCGCCCTGCCCGGCGACCATCGGCACGAAGTCCGAGAGCGCCGGGATGTAGGCGGTGCCCGCCGCGCAGGGTCCCATCATCGCGGCGACCATCGGCACCACGCCTGACATTTCGACCTCCTCGCGGAAGAGGTGGCCGGAGCCGGCGAAGAGCGAGCCCGCCGCCTCCTGGATGCGGGCGCCGGCCGAGTCGAGCAGCCAGACGAAAGGCATGCGCTTCTGCAACGAGATTTCGCGCAGGCGGCCGACCTTGAGCTCGCCGGTCATCCCCATCGAGCCGGCCATCACGGTGAAGTCGTAGGCGGCGATGCAGCACGGGCGGCCGTCGACGTCGCCCCAGCCGGTGACGACGCCGTCGGCGGGAGCCTCGACGTTGTCCATCGCGCGCTGGGCGAAGTGCGGGCGGCCGTGGATGCCGAGCTCGACGAAGGTGCCCGCGTCGACGAGCAGGTCGATGCGCTCGCGGGCGGTCAGCTTGCCGCGCTCGTGCTGCTTGGCGATCTTCTCCTCGCCGCCGCCGAGGAGCGCGGCCTCGCGGCGCTCGTGCAGCTGCTCGGTCAGGTCGGCGAGCGGAGCGGTGCCGGGGAGCAGGTGGCGCTTGCCGGTGCCCTGGTCGGCGGCCATCAGCGGCGGCCCTCCGTCGACGTGGCTCCCCCGCTCGGCGTCCCCGCCCCCATCACCGCCCCTTCCACTTCGGCTCGCGCTTTTCGAAGAAGGCGGCGACGCCCTCGCGGATGTCCTCGGTGGTGAAGGTGAGCGAGAGCTGCGAGCGCAGGAACTCGAGCGCGTCGTCGACCGGCATGTCGGCCTGTCGGTACATCGCGTCGTGGCCGAGCTTCATCAGCAGCGGGGACTTCGAGGCGAGGCGGGTCGCCCACTCGGCGACGGCGTCCTCGAACTCCTCCGCCGGGACGACCTTGTTGGCGAGGCCGAAGTTGACCGCGTCGGCGGCGCTCATCCGGTCACCGAGCAGCATCATCTCGTTGACCTTCTTGCGCGGAACGTCGCGATAGATGAGCGCCATGATCATGTAGGGGAAGGCGCCGATGTTGATCTCGGGCGTGGCGAAGGCGATGCCGTCCTTGGCGATCACGAGATCGCAGGAGAGGGCGAGGCCGAGGCCGCCCGCCATGACGTGCCCGTTGGCGGCGCAGAGCGAGGGCTTGCCCAGCTTCGGCATCAGGCGGAAGAACCGGAGGAAGAGGTCGGAGGCGTAGTGCTTCTCGATCAGCGAGGCGTCCGCGGCGAAGCCACCGAGGTCGGCGCCCGCGCAGAAGACCCGGTCGCCGGCGCCGGTGAGGACCACCGCGCGGACCTCCTCGGAGTCGCGGGCGATTTCCATCGCGGCGACGAGCTCGGCCAGCATCTGCCCGGAGAGCATGTTGCGCTTCTCCGGATCGTTCAGCGTCACAGTCGCGACGCCATCGGCGACCTCGTAGAGGACCTTGTCGAAGCTCCCGGCACCCATTGCGGCGGGAACGATAGCGCGTTATCGGAAGTAGGAAGTTCTACTTACCGCTACGCCCGAGTTGACGACCCAGTTTGTGCCCGCTGCGAAGGCCGGTATATCCGTCACTGCTCGAGCCGATCGTGCCCGCCGCCACCCCGCAGCTTGTCGTGGCCGCCGCCTCCGACGAGGACGTTGTCGCCGCCGTCGCCGATCAGCGTGTCGGCAAAACGCGAGCCGATCACGTTCTCGATCGAGATCGGCGAGTCGTGCCCCGCCGACCTGAGGCTCTTGTGCCTGGCGAGGTTCACCACCACCCCGGCCGGTTCGGTCGAGTAGTCGACGGTGTCGGAACCCGGCCCGCCGTCCACGTTGTCGTGGCCCTTTTCCGGCAGGATCGTGTCGTTGCCACCGCCGCCGCGCAGGGTGTCGAAGCCGATGCCGCCGGTGATGTGATCGCCGCCGGCGCCACCTACGAGCGTGTCGATCCCGCGTTCGCCGGCGATCACGTCGGGCCCGGCGCCACCCTTGATCGTGCCGTCGCCGGCGTTCTCGTTCAGATGATCGTCCCCGCCACCGCCGGAGATGTACTCGTTGCCCCGTTCGCCCTTCACGTGGTCGTTGCCGCCTTCTCCAAAGATCCGGTCGCTGCCCCGGCCGCCGAAGACCCGATCGGCACCACCGCCCGAACAGATCCGATCGTTGCCGCCGAGACTGTGGATGACATCGTTGCCGGGCCCCGTGACGATCACGTCGGGCGCCTTGGTGCCGGTGATGTGATCGGCGCCCGCGGTGCCAACAATCGTCGCCCGCTTCCCCTCACAGATCGGTCTGCCCGTGCGGGCATCCGCGATCCCGGGAGGGACGACCAGGGCCAACGCGGCGAAGGCGACAGCAAGCCGGACAAAGCGGGGCATGCGTCCCAAGGATAGGCGGCCGACCATCGAGCCTCGACCGGGGTGCGCCGGCTGTCGCCTCGAGGGCATGCGGCGGGGGAAGCCGTCGCCTCAGGCGGCTGATCGGCGGCCCCGGGCAGGCTAAGGCCGCCGATCAGCCGCCGGGCCGGGGAGGTCTCGAGGGTCGAGTTCGCAGAAACCCGCGGATAGCGCGGAGAAGTGCGAACTCACCAGGTGGGGAGGCCGGTTCCGGGACGAAGGCGCGCGGGAGGCGCACGGAAGCGTCACCTCTCCTCCCTTCCGTGTCCTTCTCCACGGATCCGTGCGCCTTCCGTGACGCCGGATCCGTCGTTCGCTGAGTTGGCCACACCCTGGTGTGGCCGGGTCAGCGGGCGGCGTCCGGGGGGAGTTCGCAGAAATGGTCGGATAGCGACAGGAAATGCGAACGCGCCCGGTCGGTCCCCTCCCGGGCTCCGCGGCGCTCGCGCGGCTCCCGTCCCTTCCCTCGAACCCCGGCACCGCGGAATCACTCGCCGAGGTCCCGGGTCCCCGCCGGCTCGACCGCACTTCGTCGAAAGTAGGAAGTGCTACTGTCCACTCGCCTTCGGGGCGGGCACGGGAGCGCCCCGGTCAATCCGACCAGAGGAGAGAACCGTGGCGACCGCGACCTCAGACGGCTCCAGCGTCATCAAGCCCGACCACGCGGCAGGGCGCAAGCACTTCATCTTCAGCCAGGAGCACGAAGACCTGCGGGAGTCCATGCAGGCCTGGGTGAAAAACGAGCTGTATCCCCACCGCAACGAGTGGGAGGACACCTACTGGCCGACCTCGGCGATGGAACGGGCGGGCGAGCTCGGTTACCTCGGCCTCTGCTTCCCGGAGGAGTACGGCGGCCAGGGTGGCGACTACTACTACTCGCTGGTGCGGGCCGAGTGCATGAGCTACTCGGGCTCGGGTGGGACCAACATGGCCTTCGCGGTGCAGTCCGACATGGTGCTGCCGCCGATCCACCTGCTCGGCACCGAGGCGCAGAAGAAGCGCTATCTCGAACCGGGCCTGAAGGGCGAAAAGGTGGGCGCGCTGGGGATCACCGAGCCGGGCGCCGGGTCAGATGTCGCCGGAATCCGCACGACCGCGATACGGGACGGTGACGAATTCGTCATCAACGGCTCGAAGACGTTCATCACCAACGGGCCGCGCGCCGACTTCATCGTCCTCGTCTGCAAGACGAACCCGGAGGAGCGCCACGCTGGCATCACCCTCTTCGTCATCGACCTGAAGGACGAGGACGGGAACCTGGTGCCCGGCTTCAGCGTCTCGGCGGAGCTGGAGAAGATGGGCATGCACGCCTCCGACACCGGCGAACTGGCCTTCGAAGACGTCCGCGTCCCGGCCGACTCGATCCTCGGCGAAGAGGGCAAAGGCTTCTACCACATCGCCTGGGAGCTCCAAGGCGAGCGCCTCGTCGCCGCCGCGGGCTGCCACGCGGGGGCGGAACGGATGATCGAGAAAGCGATCGAGTACGCGAACGAGCGCGAAGCCTTCGGGCGGCCGATCGGCAAGTTCCAGGCGCTTCGTCACAAGATCGCGGAGATGGCGACCAAGACCGAGGCCGCCAAGGCGATGACCTACGCGACCGCCTGGCGCTTCGCCAACGGCGAGTACCCGGTGCGCGAGATCACGATGGCGAAGCTCAACGCCTCGCGGGTGGCGTGCGAGGTCGCCGACGACGCGATCCAGATCCTCGGCGGCTACGGCTACATGAAGGAGTACGAGATCGAGCGCGCCTACCGTGATGTCCGCCTCAACCGGATCGGTGCCGGCACCGACGAGGTGATGCTTGACGTGATCGGGCGGAGCTACGGGCTGTAGTGGCTGATCCCGTGCCCGGGACTAGCCGTGGCCGAGCAGGACCGTGGCGATCACGACGAGGAAGCCGACCAACATCGAACCCCAGAGGTAGTAGACGAGCTGCCGTAGCTCTTTGAGGTCGCCTTCGACGCGGTCGAAGCGTCGGTCGACCGCATCGAATCGCCGATCAATGTTCCCCACCAGATCATCAACCCTTTCGTCGGTCCACCGCTTGCGCATGGGTCGACCGTACTCCAGGTTCGCCGCTGATTCTCGGTTTGTTACAGAGAATTTCCAATTGGCCCTATGACCGCCCCAGTCGTCAAAGACAGTGGCGCGCGCGCCGTCCTGCCGCCGTTCGGCGCCGAGCACGAGGAGCTCCGCCAGACCGTGGCGCGGTTCGTCGCCGCCGAGATCGCCCCGCACGTCGACGAGTGGGAGCAGGCCGAAGAATTCCCCCGCGAGCTGTACCGGCGCTGCGCCGAGCTCGGCTTCCTCGGGCTGAAGTTCCCCGAGCGCCTCGGCGGCCAGGGCGGCGACCACCTCCACGACGCGGTGTGGGTCGAGGAGCTGGCGCGCACCGGCGGCTCCGGCGGCGTCGCCGCGGGCCTGAACGCGCACGCCTCGATCGCCCTGCCGCCGATCTTCAACTTCGGCACCGAGGAGCAGCACCAGCGCTGGCTGGTACCGGGGATCGCGGGCGAGAAGATCGGCGCGCTCGGCATCACCGAGCCGGGCGCCGGGTCCGACGTCGCCGGCATCTCCACCACCGCGCGGAAGATCGACGGCGGCTACCTCGTCAACGGCGCCAAGACCTTCATCACCAACGGCGTCCGCGCCGACTTCCTCGTCTGCGCCTGCAAGACGACCGAGGCGGGCGGCCACGACGGCATCTCCTTCCTCGTCCTCGAGCGCGACATGCCCGGCTACGAGGTCTCGCGGAAGCTGGAGAAGCTCGGTTGGCACTCCTCCGACACCGGCGAGCTGTCCTTCACCGACGTCGAGGTGCCCGCCGCGAACCTCCTCGGCGAGGAGAACGGCGGCTTCCGCCTGATCATGGCCAACTTCGCCTGGGAGCGCCTGCTGATGGCGGTCGGCGCCGTCGGCGCGATGCAGCGCCTCATCGACACCGCCGTCGCCTACGCCAAGGACCGCGAAGCCTTCGGCCGCCCGATCGGCAAGTTCCAGGCGATCCGCCACCAGATCGCCGAGATGGCGATGAAGGCCGAGGTCTCCCGCGCCCTCACCTACGACGCCCTCCGCCTCTTCCACACCGGCCAACCCTGCATCCAGCAGGTCTCGATGGCCAAGCTCCTCACCCAGCGCGCCGTCCTCGAGATCGCCGACCAGACCCTCCAGATCCACGGCGGCTACGGCTACACCCGCGAGTACGGCATCGAGCGCGCCGTCCGTGATGCCCGCCTGGGCCCGATCGGCGGCGGCACCGACGAGGTGATGAAGGAGATCATCGGTAAAACGATGGGACTGTGAGCGCGGACAACTACTCGCTCGTCGCGCAGGCGATCCAGGAGAAACTGCAGGTCCAGGCCAACTACAACGGCAGACACCGAGAAATGTGCCCGCATGCGCTCGGAACCAAGAACGGACGCCGACAGGCGCTTTTCTTCCAGTTCGGCGGCGAGAGTGAGCGCGGGCTCGAGCCGGGCGGCGACTGGCGCTGTCTTCCCGTGAACGATCTGAGCGACGTCTCGCTGCACGAAGGCGCCTGGCACACCGACCACCGCTACGGCCGAGCCCGGCAGACATGCGTCGACGAGGTCGACGCGGCAGTGCCGGTGGAGGGAAGATCGACCGCGTGATCTACCTGCTGCGACACGGTGACGCCGAGCACGGCGACATGGACGACGCGGCGCGCAGGCTGACCGCGAAGGGCGAGCGGCAGGCGCGGGACGCGGGGCTCGCGCTTCGCGAGCTCGGGGTCGGGATCGACGCCTGCCTCGCCTCGCCGAAGGTGCGCGCGCTGGACACGGCGCGGATCGCCTGTGAGGCGCTCGGGGTCGAGGTGGAGATGACGGAGGCTTTGCGGGGTGGGCCGTTCGACGCGCTCGACCTGACGGCCGGTCGCGGGGACGTGCTGATGGTCGGACACGAGCCGGACTTCTCGAACGAGGTCGCGCGGCTCACCGGGGCCAAGGTGGCGATCAAGAAGGGCGGGATCGCGGTGGTCGACGGTTCGACGCTCGTCGCGCTCCTCCGTCCCAAAGAACTTCGGCGGATCGCGGGCTGACGGGCTCATCGCGTTCCGCTGTTCCTTATGTGGGCTATACCGGCAGAAGGAACAGCTGGGAAGAGGGACGCCGCGCGGCGTCAGTGGAAGATCAGGAAGGCCGCGCCGCGGATGAGGAGCAGGCAGCCGAGGACCAGGGCGACCCAGCCGGCGGCGCGGGCCGCGTTCTGGGAGATCCACTCGCGGAAGCGGACGACGGCGCCTTCGGTCCATTTCGGGGCGAGGTGGAAGCCGATCAGGGGCAGCTCGAGGAGGAGCTGCTGGATCAGGCAGAAGATGATCACCGCAAGGGCCGTGGAGGCCGTCGGCCAGCCGAGCTTCGAGATCTTGTCGAGGGCGACGAAGTAGGAGGCTCCGGGCAGGGAGAGGAGCGCGCCGACGGCGAAGGTGATGCGCATCGACCCGCGGCCCAGGAGGCGTTCCGGGAGTGATTCCTTTTCCTCCTCGGGGCCGTGCTTTTCTTCGCGGTGCCGGCGGCGGCTCTCTTTGGCCTGCGCCACCCGGCCGGAGAGGAAGGCCCAGCCGACGAGCACGAGGATCGCGCCGAGGACCAGGTCCTCGAGCGGGCTCAGGGTCTGCTTGCTCGTTTCCACCCCGCTGTCGCCCTGCAGGGAGAAGACGATCGCCATGCCGAGGCCGATGCTGGCGACGTAGGCGCCGAGGAGGTATCCGGTGATCAACCGCCGCGGGTCGGGCAGCAGCATCATGATCGTCACCGCCGCCAGCAGCGTCGGGTTGAACATCGCCAGCAGCGAGAGCAGGAAGATCGAGAAGACGTCACCCACGGGCGGGATGTATCTCATGTCGGAGGGCTGAGAGCAACAGCGGGCCACCGGAGCCGCGACGCCTGAGGACTGGCCGGCGAGCCAGGATCGGCCCGTCCGTGTAGCCTCCGCGACCGACTTCACGAGCTAGGAGAGGGGAACCATGGGACTTCTGGACGGCAAAGCGGCGATCGTCACCGGGTCGGCGCGCGGGATCGGGCGGGCGACCGCCGAGCTGTTCGCCGCCGAGGGCGCGAAGGTGCTGATCAACGACCTCGACGCCGACGTGGCGGAGCAGGCGGCGGGCGAGATCAGCGGTGAGACCGCGGTCTTCGCGGGCGACCTGACCAAGGAGGGCGCCGCCGACCAGCTCGTCGCCGCGGGCGTCGACGCCTTCGGCAACGTCGACATCGTCGTCAACAATGCGGGCTACACCTGGGACGGCGTCGCCCACCGGATGACCGACGAGCAGTTCCAGGCGATGCTCGACATCCACACGATCGTGCCGTTCCGCGTCGCCCGCGCGCTCGCCCCGCACTGGCGCGAGGCCGCCAAGAAGGAGCGCGAGGAGGGCCAGGAGGTTTTCCGCAAGCTGATCAACGTCTCCTCGACCTCGGGCACGATGGGCAACGCCGGCCAGGTCAACTACTCGGCCGCCAAGATGGGCGTCGTCGGCGTCACCAAAACGCTGGCCAAGGAGTGGGGCCAGTTCAAGATCAACGTCAACGCGGTCGCCTTCGGCTTCGTCGAAACGCGCCTCACCGCCGCCAAGGAGGCGGGCGAGGAAATGACGACCCCGAGCGGCGAGAAGGTCGAGCTCGGCATCCCCGAGCAGATGCGGGCGATGGCCTCGGCGATCATCCCGCTCGGCCGCCCGGCCACCCCGGCGGAGGCCTCCGGCCCGGTCCTCTTCCTGGCCTCGCCGCTCGCCAACTACGTGCACGGCCAGGTGCTGAACATCACCGGCGGCATGTTCGGGGGGATGTACACCTGAGCACCGCTTCGCCCACCGCCGAGCGTCCCGAGCCGCTCTACCTGCGCTACGCCGACCAGCTCTGGCCGGTCACCAACCGGCTGGCGGGCGCCCACACCTTCCTCTACCGCAGGACGGGTGGGCGCCTCGGCGCGCGGGTCCCCGGCGGCCGCGGACGGATGCTGCTGCTCGACCACGTCGGCGCCAAGAGCGGCGCCCTACGCACCACCCCGCTCCTCTACGTGCCGGACGGGGAGAACCTCGTCCTCGTCGCCTCCAAGGGCGGCTTCCCGAAGCACCCCGCCTGGTTCCACAACCTGCGCGCGCACCCGCTCACCTACGTGCAGGTCGGCGCCGAGCGGCGGCGCGTGCGGGCGCGGGAGGCGACGGCGGCGGAGCGGCCGCGGCTCTGGGACGAGGCCGACGCGGTCTGGCCGGGTTACGCGGACTACCGCGCGCGGACCGACCGCGAGATCCCGCTGGTCGTGCTCGAGCCGGCCCCGGCGTGACCGTTCCGCTGTTCCTTATGGCGCCCACAGGACCATAAAGAACAGCCGGCGGCTGCTTCTAGGCCTGGCGGCGCTCCTCGGCGGGCAGGTTGCCGCCGTCGCGGGCGAACATCTCCGGCGGCCACGGCCCGACCCAGTCGTCGCGGGCGCCGTCGATCGTGATCGTCGTCCCGGAGTAGTAGTCCCCCGCGGGCGACGCCAGGTAGGCGAGCAGCCAGGCGACCTCCTCCGGCCGCCCGGTGCGCCCGAGCGGGATCGAGTGGGCGATGTTCTCGACCACCTGGCGCGGATACTTGGTCAGCATCGTCTCGGTCGCGAACTGGCCGGCGGCGATCGCGCAGGTGGTGATGCCGAAGCGCGACCACTCGATCGCCAGCGTCCGCATCATGTTCTCCACCGCCGCCCGCGCAGCCCCCGAGTGGACCATCCCCGGCATCCCGTTGTGGGGCGAGAGGGTGACGCTGAGGATCTTGCCGCCTTCTGCGGGGATGAACGCCTTGGTCGCCGCCGCGTGGGACATCAGCCACGTTCCCGTCACGTTCAGCTCGACCACCGTGCGGAAGCCTTTCGGCGAGATCGCCTCGGCGGGCGAGAGGAACTGCCCGCCCGCATTGTTGACCAGCACGTCGAGGCGCTCGTGCCGTTCCAGCAGGTGGTCGAAGAAGGCGTCGACCGGCTCCTCCTCGCGGATGTCGAGCACCTCGTGCTCGAAGGCGCCCGGCAGCCCGGCGGCGAGCGCGGCCGTCTCGGCAAGCGGCTCGAGGCGGCGCCCGCAGCCGACCACGGTCGCGCCCAGGCGCACCATCTCCAGCGCCGTCTCGCGCCCCAGGCCGCTCCCGGCCCCGGACACCACGACCACCCGGCCGTCGAGCAAACCGTCACGAAACACCTGCGAACGCGAGCTTTCAGCCATCGGCGGCCACCCTACAGTCACGATCCGCAGGCGTACTGTTGAGGTTTCATGGCGGTCCACGTTGAACCCCAGCCCCTCAATGCCCCGATCGCGGGCGGCACCAACGGCGCCACCGTCGCGGTCGAACCGCTGGTCGCGGGCCACGTCGACTTCCCCCGCGCGGCGATGGTCGACCCCGGCGGCAGCTTCAAGACCCTGCGCCTGGCGCGCGCGATGTCGAGCTCCAAGCAGGCCGAGTCGGTGCCCGTCCCCGCCTTCCTGATCCGCCACCCGACCGTCGGCCCGGTCCTCGTCGACACCGGCCTGCACCCGTCGATCGCGAGCGGCGGCCCGGAGAACTTCGGCGGCCTCGCCAACCGCTTCGGCCGGCCCAGCCTCGAGCCCGGCGAAGACGTCCCCTCGCAGCTGCGCGACAAGGGGATCGAGCCGCGCCAGGTGCCGGTCGTCGTGATGACCCACCTGCACCTCGACCACTCCTCGGCGATCTCCGAGTTCCCCGACTCGACCTTCGTCGTCAGCGCCGCCGAGTGGCAGGAGGCCGCGCACGGCTCCAAACCGTCCCTGAACGGTTACCGCCGCACCCACTTCGACCTCGCCTTCGAGTACCGCGCGGTCGACTTCGACGGCGACGCGGTCAATTCATACGCGACCTTCGGGCGCACTTTCGACCTCTTCGGTGACGGTTCCGTGCGCCTCGCGTTCACCCCCGGCCATACGGCGGGCCACTGCTCGGTGATCTGCCGGCTGGCGAACGACGACTTCGTCATCGGCGGCGACGTCGTCTACATGCTGGGACAGCTGGAGGGACGCGAACCGCTGGCGCCGCGGCCCTTCGACGCCCACATGATGCGCCGCTCGGTGCAGGAGCTGCGCCTCTTCCACGCGCAGTTCCCCGACGCGACGATCACCCCTGGGCATGATCCGGACTTCTATGCCCGGATCGCTCCTCGCTTCGAGTAGCGAGCCCTTCGTAGAGCTCGCGCACGCGGGCGAAGATCTGGTCGGCGGCCTCCTGCTGGCGCTCGCGGCTGGGGTCGCGCTCCACCGGAAAGGTGAGCGGCTCGCCGTAGGCGACGGTGACGCGCGGGAAGCGCAGCCGCTTCCAGCCGCGCACGCCGGCCGAGCCGTGGATCGCGGTGGGGATGATCGGCACGCCGGTCTCCAGCGCGATCCGCCCGATCCCCGGTTTCGCCGTGCCGAGCCGCTTCGAGCGGGAGCGGCCGCCCTCGGCGTAGACCAGCAGCAGCTCGCCCTGGTCGATCAGCTCGTAGGCGGTTTCGAAGGCCTTCTCGTCGCGGTGGCCGCGGCGCACCGGGAAGACGCCGCCGACCTTGAGGATGTAGGTGAGGACCGGCGGGCCGAAGAGCTGGGACTTGGCCATGAAGCGGACCTTGCGCCAGAGGTAGACGCCGACGAAGAAGTGGTCGGCCTGGCTGAAGTGGTTGGGCGCGAGGACGGCGGCGCCGCGCGGCACGTTCTTGCGGCCCTGGGCGGTGACCCGGTAGAGCAGGATCGTCGGGACCGTGACGACGATGCGCGCCAGCGTGTAGGTCCACCCCGCCCCCTTGCGCGCCGACTCGTGGAACTGGTCGAAGTACTCCGCGGGGCGGTCGTCGAGGTAGACCTGTGGCTTCATCTCGGGCATCGGCAAGGGGCGGGCTCTGGCGGGGGCCGTGATCGTCCCTACTCTGCGCGCGCGGCGCGGTTACGGAGGGGCGCGGACCCGCCCGAACGGCGGGGCGTGGGCGGCTCAGCGTCGGCGCAGGCGGCTGAGGAAGACGAGGGCGAAGTCGCGGAGCTGGACGGCGCGGTGCGCAAAGCCGCGGGCGTCGCGGCCCGTCGCGCGGTGCTCGAGGTCGATTTCGTACTCCCCCACCCGCGCGCCGGCGCGGACCGCGTCGACCGTCATCCCGATCTCCATGCCGAAGCCGCGGGCGAACGGGAGGACGGTGCGGAGCGTCGCGGCGGACATCGCGCGCTGGCCGGAGATCGGGGCGCGCGCCTCGAAGCCGCAGAGCCGCCGCTCCGCCCAGCGCGCGAAGCCCAGCGCCACGCCGAAGCCGCCGCCGACCCGGCGCGCGAAGGCCGCCACCGCGAGGTCGCACTCCCCCGCCTCGACCGCGTCGACCAGCGGGACGAGCCGCGCCGCGCTCTCTCCGAGGTCGCCGTCGCAGAGCAGCACCAGGCGCGGGGCGGGATCGGCGCTGAGCGCCGCCTCGCAGGCCGCGGTCACGTTGCCGCCCTTGCCGTGCGCTTTCCCCCGCCGCACCACCTGCGCGCCCGCCAGCATCGCCCGCTCCGCGGTGCCGTCGCGCGAGGCGTCGTCGCCGACCCAGATCGCCGCCCCCGGGAAGGCGCCCCGCAGCGCCCCCACGGTCGCCGCGATCCGCTCCGCCTCTTCGTGCGCCGCCACGACGACGGCCAGTCCTTCCGATCCCATCCGCGCCCCATTGTCGCCTCGCCGGCGGCTATTGTCCCCGCCGATGCCGAACGTCGAGGCACACATCACCGGCAACGTCTGGAAAATCGAGGTCGCGGTCGGCGACTCCGTCAGCGAGGGCGACACCGTCGTCATCCTCGAGTCGATGAAGATGGAGATCCCGGTCGAGTCCGAGGACGACGGCACGGTGAAAGAGATCCGCTGCGAGGAGGGCCAGAGCGTGAGCGAAGGCGACGTCCTCGTCGTCCTCGAGTAGGTCGCCGTGGCGGAGAGCTCGGCCGGGGGGCCCGAGAGCGACGCCGGTGGGAACGGAGGCGCGGCCGGCGAGCCGGAGCGCCTCGCCGGCGGCAAGCTGCTGCTCGATCGGCCCGCGGACGCGGTGGCACGGCTGCGGATCGCCAACCCGAGCCGGCGCAACGCGCTCGACCACGAGATCCTCGGCGCGATCGCGGCGACGCTGCCGCGGCTCGACGACGGGATCGCGACCCGCTGCGTGCTCATCACCGGCACACCGCCCCTCTTCTCGGCCGGCTACGACATCGCCGAATTCACCGAGGAAGCCTTCGAGCGCGAGGCCGAGGCGCTGGTCGCCCACCCCTTCCAGGCGGCGATGGAGGCGATCGTCGCCCACCCTTGGCCGACCGTCGCCGCGATCAACGGGCTCTGCCTCGGCGGCGGCCTCGAGCTGGCGGTGAGCTGTGACCTGCGGATCGCCGCCGCGGGCGCCGAGCTCGGCATGCCGCCCGCCAAGCTCGGCCTGATCTACGGCCACACCGGCCTGCGCCGCTTCCTCGAGACGATCGGCCTCCCCCGCACCCGCGAGATGTTCTTCACCGGCCGCAACGTCGTCGCCGCGCGGGCGGAGCGGATCGGCCTCGTCAACGAGGTGGTCGACGACGAGCGGATCGACGAGGCGGGCGTGGAGCTGGCCGCGACGATCGCCGCCGGCGCCCCGCTCTCGACCCGCGGCAACAAGCGGGTGATCGACGTGCTCGCGGCCAACCCGGTGCTGAGCGAGGCCCAGGAGGAGGAGCTGGTCGAGCTGCGCCGCTCCTGCTTCGGCTCGGCCGACTTCCGCGAGGGCATCCGCGCCTTCGCCGAGAAGCGCCGCCCGTCCTGGACCGGGAAATGACGCTCGGCGCGCGCACGGGCCGGCGCGCGCCGCGGGACGACCCGTAGCCGTGCCCCGCAAGAGCGCCAAAGCGCGCCGCGAGGAGCTCGCCGCCTCCGACCCGGTGATGGCCGACCTGATCGGGCGCCTCGGCCCGCTCGACCTCGCCAAGCGCCTGCGCCGGCGTAAAGAGGAGCGCCCCGCCGACGCCTTCGGCGCCCTGCTGCGCTCGATCGTCGGCCAGCAGCTCTCGACCAAAGCGGCGCGGGCGATCTACCTGCGCATGCTCGACCTCTTCGACGGCCCACCCACCCCGGCAGCGATGCTCGCGCTCACCGAAGACGACCTCCGCGGCGTCGGCTTCTCCCGCCGCAAGGTCGAGTACGTCCACGACCTCGCCGCCCACGTGCTCGACGGCTCCCTGGAGCTCGACCGCCTCGAAGCCCTCGACGACGAGCAGGCGATCGCCGAGATCTCCGCCGTGCGCGGCCTCGGCCGCTGGACCGCCGAGGTCTTCCTCCTCCTCCACCTCGGCCGCCCCGACGTCATCGTCAGCGGCGACCTCGGCATCCGCAAAGCGATCATGCTCGAGGACGGCCTCGAAGCGATGCCGACGCCGAAGGAGGTCGAGGCCCGAGCCCACCCCTGGCGCCCCAACCGGAGCCTGGCGTGCCTGTACTTGTGGGAGTCCCTGCACGCGGTGCCGGATTAGGTGGGTAGGTCCGGGGCCCCGCAAGCTGTCGCCCGGATAACGGACCCGCCCCTCTCGCCACGGCCCGGGCAGGCTGTGGCCGTGGCGAGAGGGGCGGG
>Ga0209916_1000442_pt1 | contig 66324 bp, 74 predicted proteins | sample ThiBio_1000_plan_FD_183956 | JGI IMG/M metagenome (GOLD analysis project Ga0209916, IMG submission 183956) | Wastewater bioreactor microbial communities from Cape Town, South Africa - Thiocy_solids_2 (SPAdes) | ecosystem: Engineered > Bioreactor > Thiocyanate-remediating > Anaerobic-Aerobic ... | reverse complement strand
AACGATTTTTAGTAACATGTTTAGTTTTGCATCTGGAGTCACTAGGATGCATCTGGAGTCACACTAACGATTTTTAGTAACATGTTTAGTTTTGCATCTGGAGTCACTAGGATGCATCTGGAGTCACTAGGATGCATCTGGAGTCACTAGGATGCATCTGGAGTCACTAGGATGCATCTGGAGTCACTAGGATGCATCTGGAGTCACACTAACGATTTTTAGTAACTGTAGATGCAACGACGTTTGACTATGTCGCTACAAAATTTTATGTGCACACATTTGCAACGCAAAGAACAACTTCAACAAATGTTGTTATCAATTTATCTGTCGGATGGTTTGAAGACCAATAGGCGCGGTGTTCTGTACCCTACTGTTCCGAAATTAAGCAACACTAAAAGTGTTGCTTAATTTCTGGAGCAGTAAGGGTTTACGCTGTGTTCCGAAAAATTAAGCAACACTTTTAGTGTTGCTTAATTTTTCGGAACACGACGGTATAATATTTAAAAATGTTGAGAATGCAATAAAATGTGTCAGCTTGTGACTTGTTCAACATGTAAAAAATATTCATATGCAGGATGTGGAAATCATCTTGCGGCAATTTTTGCAGGAAAGAAATTGTCTGAGCTATGTGAATGTCCTTCAAATACAAAGGTTGCAGACTACCGTCGTGTTCAGAAATCAAGCAACACAGCGAAAACCCTTGCTGTTCCGTAACTACAGAACAACAAGGGTGCAAATGTGTTTCTTTGCGGTGGGATGCTAAAATTAATTTTTATTATAATTATTAATGGGTCCATTAGTCTATATTGGTGAATACATTCCAGGAATATATAGTGCAATTACAATATGGGATGTGTGGCGAGATGTTGCATCTGGTCAATTATATGCGAAATCAGCTGAATTAATAACGTCTGAGTTGTTAGGTGTCACATATAATCGTGTATCACCGCCACCAATGATTGGTTCCATCAAAATTTCGATTGATGATAAAATGAAACCAATTGATGCGAAAGAATCATATTTACAAAAATTAGATCGTGCAAGTCATTAATCATCTGCCCACCATGCATCTGTGTCTTCAATAACTTCCGCAGATGATTCTGTTGCTGGTTTAATTGATTCTAAAATCTCAATAAATGCTGAATTTGGTACAGATTTGTAAATTTCTTCAGGAAAAGCTCGAATGTGTTGTATTAGAAGGTCAATTGGATATCTATCGTTCGTTTTGTCTTCATGTGAAATCGGATCATAATGTGCAACATCATTGCGGCGACGTCTCAAAGCCTTAAAAACAGATGCAAGTGCAGTCGTTCTCTCAAATAAATATTTACTATTAACATCATTCAATGCTGTTCTAATTAATCTTTGTTGATCCTTAATATCACGCTTGTCAAGGCGAGTTCTTAAGTCTGCATTTTCAGCCTTCAGTTCAACAATTTCAGCTTTCAGTGTAGCGTTTTCAGCCTTCAGTTCAACAACATCTGCCTTCAGTGTAGCATTTTCGGCCCGTAATGTTGTATTTTCAGCTTCAAGTTTCGCAACACGTTCCTTTAATTCTGCATTTTCTTTGATGAGCGAATCGATTGTTTGTTCAAGGCCTTTTATCACAACTTCTACGAGATATTCTTCGCGTTTTTGTAAGCGAGCAACTTCCATTTTTAGAGCTTGATTTTCCTTAACAAGTGCTTCGTAATCTGATTTGTTGACTATAACAGCTTCTTTTGAGATTACAATGTCCATTGTTACTTTATAAACACTTAAAAATTTTAAATTACGCTTTCGACCAGAGAAAACCTTTGACAGTGTGACCATGTTCGCAAGCATCAAACAGAGTGGAGCGTGACACAGCCATTGCACGAATAACAGCATTAACGTTATTCCAAGATTTAATGACATTTTTTGTTATTGGGTCGATTTGATTGATTTTCACACCTTTGATTTCGAATGCATCTGGTAGTTTGTTGCTTTTTAGGTATTCTGTTTTCATACAGTCAGGTAAGTCATCATATTTCATGAGATGGCCGCCGGAGCATCTACTTCCGCGTTTTATGGCTGCGGCAATGGATGAAGCCGAAAGGCGAAGCACTTCGCCTGCGATTTTTTGGTTTGCGTAAACTGTTAGGATTTTGTCTGCATCATAATTTATAAGAGCAATATATCCTTTGTATTGTTGGATATTTTCAGCTGTTTTGCCAATGTCAAAGATAGTGTTGTCTGGGGTGTCACGAGAGATTTCGAACCAGCGATATCCCTTGTAAATCGTTTTGTTATCACATGCGCTTTCAATGCCATTTGCTGATGCTGTAGGAATATGGCGTGCAGCATCTGTGAAACCTTCATATGTAGCAATAATTTTGTTGTGGTCGACTGGATCATATTGCTGGATTTTGTTGCCACGGGAACCCTTACGTTTTTTAGGGAGAGGTATATGAGTAACTTCTGGAGGTATTGGTTCCTTTAACATTTCAGTCATATTCTTAATAATTAATAAAAATGTTTCAGAATCGTATTTATCTGCGAGTTTAATGCATTGGCTTAGATTTTCAGCCATCAAAAGTTTATATTTTTCTAACGTGTCCATTATTCAATTTACAGCGAAAACCTTTATGTTGTGTAAATTTAGTGCATCTTGTGAATTATACTTGTTTAAATAGATAATTACGGTTTACACTGGTGTGCGCAAAAATTGAAACTAAAAAAACAGAGTATTGTTGCATTAATAAAATGGAAAAAGATAAGTGTGAATATAAATCGTGTAAACGTGAACAATCCCTCGAATTTGCACCATATTGCACAGAACATGAGCGCTATTTTCGGATAGCAGATGCAGCCAAACGCAATGTTAAACTATGCGATCCATTACGTGGATGTTTTGAAGAAATGACGGGAAAATATAAACATTGTGAACCTTGTCGTGAAAGAGCGAGACTCTGTGATAAAGCAAATAAAGCCAAAAAACGCGAGGCTAGTGCAGAAATAATCGAAACTACGCATACAACTACTAAATTACTAACATGTATAAAATGTTGCAAACCATTTGAAGAATTCAAAACAGATATGGGCAATATTAGTAAAAGATGCAATCCTTGCTACAGAAATCAACTAAAACAAGAAGCTAAACGTAGTGGTACACATACGCATGCACGAATAAGAGAATTAGATATTGACGGAAAATACGGAGATCTAAAGTTAGATATTAGCAAATGCTACAAATCAAATCCTGAAGAAAAAAACATATTTACTATAACAAAAGACCAATTCGCAAAGATTATTAATAATCCTTGCACATATTGTGGTGAATCATACAAACCTCTTGAAATGGAAATTGACAGAATTGTTGTTGAAAATGGTTATAAACCTGGTAATTTAGTGCCAATATGTACTAATTGCAAAATATTTAAGAATAATGAATCAACCGACAAATTTGTTGAATTTTGCTATTATTTATCAGTTAAATATGGATTAGTAGAAGATAAACGTGGTCCAGATGATGCAATATTTGACGCATATTTATATGGAAGACCAAAAATATTACCATATGGAACATTTAACGCGTCAATTAAAAATAAATACAAGAATACATTGTCAAGTGATGAATACAATGAAATTGTATTAAATGATTGTTATATATGTGGTCATAAAGCAACAGACAAAGATTTAAATAATGTTGTATTAGCAAACAATAACATTGCAATATTTAATACAAAAACATCAGTTGCGTGCTGTAATATGTGCAAATATATGAAATCAAGTAATACAGTTGAACAGATGTTGAATACTGCACTTAAAATTACAATACATACATATGATCTATATGAAGATATACGTGAAAATCGTGAAAATGCCATTTATCCAGTGCCAAATACAGTATATTCAACTATTCTTCCGCTCTTAACTTAAATATCTGGCGGAATAAACATTTTATGTGTTGTACGAGTGTCTTTAGGAACTAAACCAGTTGGAGTATATAATTCATCATAAAATAAATATAGTGCAGCCCATCGACTAAATGACCATTCGAAAACAGATGTTTGCGTAAATATATACATTTTTAGAAACTCAACCAGATATTTTAATTTTTCTTCAAACGATATTTTGACGAGTTTGTCTTTTGCATCCTTGAAATTATCTGGGTTGAAACGTATAAATAAAATTTGTTTATCAATCGCAGCTGAAATATCATCCATTCTGGATAATTCACATGATTCATTGTTTCTCTTATGTTGATGTTCATCGACTTCAATAATGCACAGTTTTGTATTACATGGAAGAACATAAACAATATCTGCGCGATATTGTGTACAACCGGTTCTACAATCATATTGCGAAAATGTATATCCAAAATGTTCGTATAAATATGTGACTGTTTTATATTCTTTAGAATGTAATGGAACGCCGTCATTTCTGCATGTTGAACAAACTGCACCAATTGTCGTTCCATTTGTTCCACATATAGTACATAAATTGCTGCCTGTGTATGACACCCGTTCTTCAATCGGAATATCAAGCCTTGTATATTCAATTTCTGAACAATATTTGCACCATATTCGTCGATTACTTAATGTGCCAAACGATGGTTGAACTATACCACATAATTTACACACTTTATGTAATGAAACTATATCCATTTTTGTTTTTCCGATTTTCGTTATTTCAACAACAGCACATTTAATACACCATATATAATTTGGTCGTTCATAACCGAAAGTTGCTTGTTTATTATTGCATGCAATACATTTTTTGTGAGAATCAATTCGCATATCTTTTGGTAATTCAAGCAATTCCCATTCGATGTCAGCACATGATTTACACCATTTTTTTGGTTCACTGGGTATTCCATATCCAGGTTGAATTTTCTTACATGTGACGCATTTTCGATTTGAATCAAATCTTTCAGAAAGAGGAATTTGTCTGGCTTCGTATTCAATTTCTGCACATGGTTTACACCATATCTTTGGTTCAATAATAGTTCCATAGAATGGAACTGTTATTTTGCATCGATCGCATTTAGTTATATAGTCTGCTTTCTCTTCATCAGCAATACTCAGACGTATATATTCTTGTTTAGCACAATCTGAACACCATAGCCGTGGATTATCAATTATACCATAATGGGGTGTTTTAACATGACACACTTCGCATTTTGGTTGTGAATCAAATCGATTTTTTAATGATATTTCTAATCTATCATATTCAGCTGTCGCGCATGTTGCGCACCATTGATAATTATCATCAACTGTTCCATATGAAGCTTTTAGCTTTTTGCATAGTTTACACAATTGATATGGCACTTTAATATTGTCTTTTGTAACATCGGAGCTCTCAATTTTCTTGTCTCTACAAGATGCACACCACTGCCGTGGAGCATCTTTTGTTCCGTATGACGCTCTTTTCTTTTTGCAAACAACACATTTTGTATTATTAGCTTGTATTTCATCAGATTTAATTGCATTCTCGCGGCAAAACTGTTCAGCGCAAGCTTTACAATATATAATTGGTCCATCGCCTATCCTATATGATGCACGTAATGTACATTTATCACCTGCACATTTTTTATTGTTAGATATTTGTTTTTCAGGTGGTACTGCATGTTTTTTATACATGTTTGTAGCACATGTGGAACACCAAATAATACCAAGTTCTGGTGTTCCTCTTGTTGGAACAGTTTTTAAACATTCCTTGCATTTTCGCTGTTTAGTTGTTCTTAGCTCTTCAGGTATACTGTTATCTTCCCAGTATTTAGTAGCACACGATAGACACCATTTTTTCTTTTTGTCTCCAACGCCATATGCTGCGTATTTTACATGACATAATTCGCATGGTTTATTGCCAAATTTAATTATTTTGTCCATAATGCGTACGTAAATGTTGCTAAAAATTATGTTCAATTCTACGGCTCCACTCCTGATTTTGTTTTAAGTCTTTCATGTTTTTTTTGCTGTGATGCCATTACTCTGCACCTTTCACATCGCTTGAATCCTACATCTGGATCTATAATATTATTGCACGTTTTAGTGCTGCAAAATACTAAATGTGTTTTTTCCGCTGTTTTTTTTGCAGTTTCATATGCATCGTGTACTAAACAATATCCATTTATAGTTTTTTTAGGATTTTTGCAACCTTTATGTAAACATACTTCTCCAAGGGTTTTTGTTTGTAATCTATAATGATGCATACATGTTTTAATGTTTCTTTCAAGTAATTCAGCAGGAACTATGTTTTTGCATCCATGTGTTTTAGATTTTCTGCAAATAATAACAGGTATATCATCTGTAGTTCTATATTTTTTATGGCGTTCACAGTAGTTACTTTCGTCGCATAATTTCGAACATTCGGTTCCTTTTGATGGGCCAGTTTGTAATATAGCTTTACAATGATATTCAGCGGGAGTCGTGTCTGTCATGACTGATGTAATAAATTATAAGAGTATTAATTTTATGTTCAATTTTTGTTTTATGATTTTGGACGACCATGCGAAAAACACGACACTCAAGCATTCCTAATTCGAATAAGCCACGCCCGCCATACCACTCATCACGCGTAATACATTGTAATTGGTTGCAAAGACCTTCACAGCAGCAGTTGCCGCTGCATTTACGGTGTTGGCTGAGAGAGTGAGGAGGAGAACAGCGTTATCAATGCGGCTCATGTTGCAGGTACCAGAAGGCTGGTGTTCCTGTGGGCGGAGACCGAATGAATACACGTTAATACCCGTTGCTGGGATGTTAGTGTGGTGTTGGTATGGTTGCACCAGGTTGAAGTATTTGCCTTCACGTTCAACAAAACGATCATGGCCGTTCAGTTGGAGTTTACCAACAACAACAGGGTTCTTGCCTGCCATGCTACCATCCAGCTGGGCGTAACCTGGATTCAGGGCCGCTGAATCCCAGAAGTCGCTGTAGTTGAATGGCTGTTGGCCCTTGTAGGGGTCAACCACCGTTGCATCACAGCTCACAAAGCTATCGCGTTGCACAACCCATACCAGTTCTTTGCATGGATGGTTGAATGACAGTTTTAGTTTATTTTGGGTAGAAGTGACTGATTCAGCACCCGTGTATTGAACCTGTTCTATGAGGTATTCATGTGAAACCTGCGCGAATCTACGTCTTTCCTCCGTATCTAAATAAATGTAATCTACATATAGCGAAGCAGACACCAGACCTGCAGAAGCAACGCGATCACGCACGGCAGTCACGTTGGTCCAGCACAGATTCTTCAGTTCCTGGAGTTCCAGGTTAATCTTCACTTCATGGTATTGGAGTGCAACGAGTGGCAGTGCAAGACCTGGGTTGCGACAGAACCAGAATTGCAGTGGCACGTACAGCGTGTATTCAGGTGCGCATTTACGAGTTGCAGTTGGCTGCAGTGGGTCGGCTGGGGCGCAATCGCCATCGCAGTCAGCACCACCTTGCACCAGCAGGTCCATCAGTTCTGGCACATGGCCAACCATTTCAGCATAACCGGCCTGTTTGCCTGGTTCCTGCGTCAGTTCATTCCAAATTTGCAGCCAGTCAGCATAGTGAGTATCAATCACTTGACCACCGATTTCGACTTCCACTTTCTTCACAAGGGCATGACCAACCCATGGGAGCCAGCGGAATTCCGCGCTTGCACCATCTGAAGTTTGGAGAGTGACTTGTGGGAGAGTTGCTTGGAGGTACACGCGGTGGATAAGATCACCATTGCGGCTAATGGTGCAGACCACTTTGCGGCCGAAGTTGGCAGCACCATTGAACGTCTGTTCAATGGCTTCCATGGCAAAGTTCGTGTGGCGACGGTAGACGACCTTGAAGACAAGGAAAATACCCTTCCTTTCGGAATATTTAGGGACCGTTAACCCTTAGGGATTGGACTATAACTTATGCCTTTAGTTGCCTTAGCAACTAAAAACCCATCACCATTTAGTCTCTGAACTGCATCCATCGATTCCTATTTGAAATCATTAGGACTTGGCTGCGGATTGCCCAATCTTTCACATTTTTACCATACCCAAGTTTATTCTTGGCCATCAATGTTTTTCAACATTAATTTGGTAGCGAAAGCTCTAAGGGTGTTCCCGCAATTTGATGATGTCGCAGCGTAATGCAAACGCATTACACCACTAACAGCTGTGGTTATCAGTCAGTTTCTTTAACTGACCGCACATGCACCACTAACGGATTTATGAAGCGACTATGCATATGTTTGTCACTTCCCGACTGTTTTTCTACCCCCTTCTTAGTTCGAGGTAATCTGTGGGTTGCCAGTAAGATAGACATCTTGCGCGCCGTAGGCGACGAGTTGCATTAGACCACCACCCATATTGTTTAATTATACCTCACCGTGACATAATCTTTTTGGAAAACACCTGGTTTTTGTTCACCTCGGATTTTTGCGTTTTTAGGCACTTTTTGAAATTTCCATATTTTTTTCATTTTGGTCATTTTTCTATTTAAACATTCAAATATATATGATTTCATAGGACTTTCTAATAACTCGCGAAAATTAAGCGACGTTATTAGTATAAATTATTTTCTCGAGTTATATATTTACAATGTCATTCAAAACGAAAACTGAACCTAAACGTCCAGAAAAAACCAATGTTTCCATCGATACCATGCATTCACGTATCGTTTCTAAACATATGCATGATATTGAATCCGTTGCGGATAAGCAGGAACTTCTTGAAAATCTTGAATATGAATTATTGGCAATCAAAGATCCATATCTTAAAATTGTCAAAGAAGATGAATTGAACACACTACGTGGTTCAATTGATCATTTAATGTCAGGTGATGATTTGCTTGACTACTATATGGATGCAGGTGAGTATCTATATAAATACTATGAAACTACAACCAAAAAAACTAAATCCAAACTAACTCCCAAAAAATCCGCTCCATCAGGGTCAGTTCTGTCATTTCTCAAAAAGAAAACCGATAAACCAGTTGATTCACCAATCGAACCCCCCAAAGATGCATCTAAAGATACATCTAAAATGTCATCTGACCAACTAATCGATAAATACATGATGGCGATTAATTCGTCATGGGATAGTGGGAAGGCTGAGGATGACATATCTGCACATTGTGAAGATTGTGGAGCACCGCTTGTTCTGTATGAAAATGAATCGCGTCTTGTATGTACAAATCCAGAATGCGCAGTTGAAGAACAAATTCTTATCGGTTGTGGCGAACCGTCGTACAAAGAACCACCACGTGAACAGTCCAGTTTTCCATACCGTCGCATTAATCACTTTAATGAATGGCTTGCACAATTTCAAGCCAAAGAAAGCACTGAAATACCAGATGTTGTTTACGATCGCATTAAAGATGAACTGCACAAAGAACGCGTTGTTAATTTTTCACACCTTACGATTGATAAAGTCCGACAAATCCTTAAAAAACTTGATTTATCGAAATACTATGAACATGTTCCACATATTATTAGTAGACTTAATGGCATTTCTCCACCAGTTCTTTCAGCTGAAACTGAACAACTATTGCGCCATATGTTCAAGGAAATTCAATTACCATTCAATAGACATCGACCAGTTGGTCGCAAGAATTTCCTTTCATATTCTTATGTTTTATACAAATTCTGTGAATTACTCGAAATGGATGACTTTCTTTCGCGTTTTACACTCCTAAAATCCCGCGACAAATTAGTCGAACAAGATAATATTTGGAAACTAATTTGCAGGGACCTGGATTGGCAATTCATTAAATCCGTCTAATGGGGGATACCGTCGTGTTCCGAAATTAAGATACACTTTTAGTGTAAGACCTGTCCACCTTTGGTGGACAGGTCTTTTAACCCCCGTTCTGGCTTTGCCAGAACGGGGTGTATCTTAATTTCGGTAGTCTACGGTACTCTACGGTATACCAATATTTTTACGCATTGCGTTCCATCCTGTCGTTGTTTTACATTCATACCGTAATCCAAAATCATTTTGAAAACGCTCTTTAACAAGTTCTAAGTAATCATTTGCTGCGGCATACCATACTAACCATCCGCCCGGTCTTACATGTTCTAACGCAGATTTTAACATATTGTACAATTCTAATCCAATAATTTCATCTGGGATTTTAACTAAAAACATTGATGCAACAAGTTCTGCAATAATTTTTATTTTGTCATATGTCATCGGTAAATTATGGCATATTCCGGCGCCAGCTATAATGCCACTATATTCTGCGATGCAATCAGGTGCACTTATTAATAATACAGACGAAGGACCAGTTGGACACATTTGCATCAACATTGCATTCAAACTGGTGTAATTTTTCATTAATGGTGCATCTAATGAACATGTTATGTTTTGAAGGTAAAAAATGCGCGTTTCAAGTGGCATACCCGTTATATGTGCAGCAAAGTCTCCTGGTTTCCATCCTTTGTCTGCAGGTATTCCCCAATCCCTTACAAAGCTTTGTATAGTTCTATGTGGAACTATCATTGCATATTGTGGCTCTTCCTTCAGTAATTGCGCAATTACATCTTGTTCCCAATTGCCATGCCACCATTGTTCCATTGATGCTTCTCTCCATACTCGTCCCAGAAAATCATCCAGTTCTGGTCCAACTTTACATATCATCATACCACAATTGCATATTGGTTCCGCCGTCGGTTCCGCGCTTATCATAATACATGCATCTGACACAGCGAACTGACGACTAATGATAAATGACTCAAGCTGTCTGTAAACATCAGTGATGCAAATATCATCATCTATCCAAACAACGTAATCCGTATCACGAGCAGCGGAGGCAGCAAGCAGTGCAGGTATTTTACTCCATGAAATATGCCGCTCAGATGCAAGTGTTGTGAAGTGTGTTTCAAGTATATAATTGTGACGAATGCAATAGTCATGCATACGTTGAAATGTTGTTGTGTATAAACTTGGTCTGTCACTGATTGAAATCACTTTGATTCTTATGCTGGCCGTTTTGATGCTAAACATTGAAACTTATGAATCTATATTAAGCAAAAATTTAAATTAATGCCTTGTTCTGGTAACGCCAGAACGTTGGCGTCGACTTTTGGATTTTTTAGTGGTTTTCGTGTAACGTTTTAGTGTTTTTTTCGCAGGAAATTTTTCAATTGGTCGTCTAAATACGGCTGATGCGGCCGCAGATAATTGTTGGGTTTCTATCTGTTCGGCAGATAATTGTTGAACAGCGTTTGTCATTTACTGTATATCAACAAAAATGAATCTAAACATTTTCAACTATTTTTCATTTTCTACTATTCGCCAGTAAAATGTCGTTTCTAAAAATCGTCGATTCAACCGTTTCACCGGCGGATTTTCCCCCGGCAAAACCAGCAATGCTTTTCAAATACGCACTTGACCCATTTCAGCAACATGCTGTTATGGCCATTTCGCGCGGAGAAAATGTGCTTGTAACAGCGAAAACTGGTTCAGGCAAAACATTTGTCGGCGAATATCAAATCGCTGAATCGCTCAGTAAAGGCATGAAAGTGTTCTATACAACACCAATCAAATCCCTTTCTAACCAAAAATTTCATGATTTGAAAGAAATGTTTGGTGAGGCTGCGGTTGGAATTATGACAGGTGACATTAAGTTCAAACCAGATGCACCCATTATTGTTATGACTACAGAAATCTTGCGAAATCTTCTTTACAAAAAAGATGCATCTACAAAGGCTCTTGGAATTAGCGCACAACTATCAATTGATGGCTTAGATGCGGTTATTTTCGATGAAGTACATTACATTAATAATGCAGACCGTGGTACTGTATGGGAAGAGACTCTTATCCTACTACCGCCACATATTAATCTCGTACTACTATCTGCTACTATTAGTGAAGCAGATGTTTTTGCAAATTGGCTTGGAAATCTTAAACGCAAACCGATAAATCTAATTTCAACACTTCATCGCGTTGTTCCACTAGTTCACTACGCAATTACACATGATGGTGCAACCGTTGGTATGAAATCTATTATGGATGCAAAAAATCATTATGATGCCGTTGCATACAAAGATTGGTATAAATACCATGGTACACAATGTGGAACAACATTTGTTCATCGACTAAATACGACAATGCGTTGGATGGAACATCGCGGTATGTTACCTGCGTTGAATTTCATATTCTCCTTGCGAGGATGCGAAAAATATGCGGCAGCAATTGAAGGTTCCTATTTGGATTCTTCAGAAGTTGCAGATGTTAAACATATTTTCTCTTTTCATCTTCACGCACATCGTGCACGCATCGAACATCTTGAACAATATCATGTAATTCATGATTTATTGTTGCGTGGAATTGCATTTCATCATAGTGGATTGCATCCACAATTGAAAGAAATTGTTGAATTGCTATTTTCGCGCGGATTTGTGAAAATACTCTTTTGTACAGAAACATTTTCGGTTGGCATCAATATGCCAACGAAAAGTGTTGTATTCTTAGAATACAAAAAACATGATACAATCGGGTTACGTATGTTGCATCCGGATGAATATATGCAAATGGCCGGACGTGCTGGTCGCAGAGGAAAAGATGACCGTGGATATGTCTTATATTTACCTTCACGTGAAGCAGCTTCACCGGACGAAGTTCGTGTGATGATGACCGGTGCATGTGCAGCAGTTGAATCTAAAATGAATTTCCAATGTGAATTTATTTTGAAAACGCTACAAGCAGGTGGAACAGTTTCATGGAAAACTATTCTATATGATTCTTATTGGTGCAAACAAAAAATGGCGCTAATAGAATCTACGGAAACAAACATTTCTAAGCTTGAAGCAGATCTTGATGCAATTGTTGAAACTGCTGAAGTATCTGTGGCGCTTAATGAACGCGAACATTTAGAAGCGGCTTTTAAGAGCACGGCTGCTGCAGCAAAGAAAGATGCACAGCGCGCACTTGACCAATGGCGTGGACGACATTTGCATCCTTCATGGGATGCTGCATGGAAAGCTCGCCGTACGCGAACGCGTATTGTGGCTGACATTGCTGCACTACATGCACGAGTTGCAGCGGAAATGGCCGCAATTGAGGAACCTATTCTGGAAACCATACGGTTCCTTATAACTACGGGATTCCTTAAAGCGGATGCTGCGGCCGTCGCGCCAGATGCATTAACATCGGCACATTTAACTGAAGTAGGTGTGCTTTCAACCGAAATTAACGAAGGACATCCTTTGTTAATGGCTGAATTATATTGTTCAGGATTATTGGCATCGCTTTCTGCGGCTGAAATCTGTACCGTTCTTGCATGTTTTATACACGAACGTGGTACAGATGACGATGAAATGATTCCAGTAAGTAGTCTGGATGTATCCGATGATGTTAAGCGCGCATTAAAACATGTTGCTGAAAAAGCACGTGAATATTCAAGCGAAGAAAACTTAAGAAATACATGGATTGAACCGGTTGCCAGATGGGTTGCCGGTGACGATGGCGCTGCCATTTGTGCAACATATGAAATATACAGTGGTAAATTCATACGCGCAATGTTGAAAATCGCGAACTTAATGGAAGAATTGGAACGTATTGCAACATATACACGCGATATTGAATTACTTGATAAAATTAAGAATATTAATAGCGTATTAGTGCGAGATATGGTTATTCCAAATAGTTTGTATTTACGATGATTTGCTGCATCACTGCATTTTTTATTTTGAAAAATATTGCTCGTCTAAAACTATTTGCGTGACGCTTTGCGTAATGCTTTGCGTAATGCTTTGCGCGACGCTTTGCGTGATGTTTTGCGTGATGTTTTACGCGACGTTTTACGCGATGTTTTACGCGACGTTTTACGCGACGTTTTACGCGCGCCACCTTCCTGTTGGAGTAGGCGGTTCATAAATTCTCTTTCCTCCCTCGCACGTATTGGAGCAATCAATGGTTCAAGGTATCGAGGAACATGTGCACCTGGCGTATAAAATATTTGATAACCATCAGGATATGTAACCGTTGGTGACGTTGATTCACCTGTTATTACAGGTAATCCACCATGTTGTGCTGCATATGGATCAACATTGTTCATTTATTATATAAATACGATTATTATATTTTAAAGTTCTGAAAATATCACGGCACAACAATGTCAGAACTGTTCATCCTTGATGGATAGTTTTTCAACCCCATTCTAGCAAAACTATAATGTGGTACCGTAGACTACCAAAATTAAGCTACACTGAAAGTGTCAGAACTGTCCACCTTTGGTGGACAGTTCTTTCAACCCCCATTCTGGCGGAGCCAGAACGGGGTTTAGCTTAATTTTGGTAGTTCTACGAAAGCCGGCCTCGGTCCGAAAGTTTTTGATGCAATTCGCGAACGCGAATTGTGTCAGAACTGTCCACCAAAGGTTGACAGTTCTTAGGTAGTCTTCGGAAAGTGAATAAAAAATGTTGTTCAATCGGCGGTTTTAATTCTAAATACAATACGTCGTTTCCAACATCGTTGCATCATATTACAGAAATATTCAACATTAACATATGTTCCAATATTTGAGGTATCCCCTATGATTTTAAAGACTTGCCGCCATTCTGGTGAATACACTTTAATACCCTTGTCAGTCACATCAATAACAACCGCAGTCATTGTTCCAACCGCAGCACGTAAACAAATATTTACTAATGCGTAATCTCGGTCATGTGCTTTTGCAGAGTGTTGACGCTGATTTAGCCAATTAATATCACATGCTGCTACGCCAGGTTCGCCTTTTAACACACGTTGATTTACAATGTCAGCATATCGCCTTAGCGGTGATGATGCATGACAATACAGTTGCTGTGATAATCCCCAATGTGCTACATCGGCTTCACCAACAGCAACATATGTTGCTGCTGCATATGCCAAAAACGCAGCATCAGCAGGAAGTGCTTCCAACATTTTCACATCAGCTGCGGCGTGCCGGCGTAAGATGCCACCAGCACCTGCAGCCACAAGTTTCTTTGCCGCTTCAACATTGTAAAATACCATTACGGCTTCAATCCAATCATGTGAATCAGCAGATGCAGGTCGTTGAAGACCTAACGCCGCACGCAATGATGTTGATATTGCATGTAAAACGGCTGCATATGCATCACTATATATACTTTCATATGTATGTGTTATTCGATTTGTCAAAACAGTTTTAGCCCATCGTAAATCGCACGGACCTTTCTCCGCTGTCCAATTGAATACCAAAGAAACTGCTAATTTCGCTTTTCCCGGCATTAAAGATGCAATATCTTCACATAGCCGTCCCGGTAACATATTTCGTGGCTGACGACCATCTTGATATAGCGTTTGCGCAGAAAGTGCCGCAATGCGGTCTATTTCGCTACCAGGTTTAACATATTCAGCTACATCAGCAATACTAATTGCAACTGTATAACCATCGCCATCCGGTTCAATCGAAATTACATCGTCAGCATCTTTGCATCCAGGAGGGTCAATATTTGCTGACCAGGACCAGTCAATAATTTCACGATCCGCAGGTGGTGGAAGTTCAACAATTGCAGCTTCAATACGTGCTGGATATACTGCGTATGGCGAATAACGCCAATAAAGTGCATCTAATTCAGCTGTGCGATCACCAACAGGTCCAAAAACTCGCGTTATCGCACCTCGTGGAAATGTTGTATTATCCCAATCCATAAAGTCGACAAGTGCAATACGATTCACAGATTTGTCACGTTCAGATGATGCAACCAGAAACGATGGGTAACTTTCGTTGTATGGTGTAAACAAGTAAATTGGTATAGACCGTGCATTGAAACCATATCGGTACTTAGACGATAACTCTAATACACCAACAATATTAGTATGTTTAGCGCGTTTGAAAACTGTGCCGTCAACAAGCATATCTCCTGGCAAGGCTTTCGCAGCTGTTTTTGCATCATCAAACGCCGTGGTTGTTTCTCCGATAATTTGAAAATGTTTATAATCTTTGGTATGCAAAATACCGGACATTTTTTGGCAGATTAAAAAGAATTAATGGTGGCTTTCAATATTAATGCACACTATCGCGAAAACATGCACAACACAGACTACCAAGATATCTTGCGAAGCATTTATATGATTTTTGTTGTTCTTTGGAACAACCTCCACATCTGAAACGAATCATTGTTTTATCATTAATTGTTTCGTATTCTTCAAGTAGTTGTATTTTTTGTTTCGCTACAAGTTCACGAAATTCAACAATTTTGTTTATTTTGGCAGGCATTTTCTCACTTTCTGATAAAAATGTTTATATAATTATAATGTGTTCAATATTATGAAGATGGGCGATGAATATCATACAACACATCAACCACCTTAGTTATTGGATAATATTGTATGTATATGTCAACACATTCGGTCCATTTGGCTGTTGATATTTTCGATTCAATATATTTCGCTTCAATCGAATTACATATTTGTTCAAGTAATTCATTTGATATTGCATGTGATATTTCTGGATAGATCGCAGCAATATTATGTGTTATTGTTGCACTTATTTTTGTGTTGTTCTTTAAACGATGGAGATATGAAGAAATAAGCACTTTAGTAAAGCCATACGGAGGTGCAGATGTATTCATATGTGCAACAACAAAACGCACAGTCTCACTTGTTGCTGTTGAATTTTTAATGCTAACAAGTTTTGTTATTTTATTGCGAGATTTTTCAATTACTGCTTCTTCTGCATGAATATTTTTATTAATCTCTGCTATACAATTTACATCAATTGTTTCTGATGGAAATACTTTTGATGACGATGCCCCCATTTTAGCTATGATATGATATTATGTTTTACATTGCAATTTTAACGTCGTGCTAATAGCGCAAAATAACATGCGGCGGTACACTCAACATCATATACGGCATTATGTAAACGCGCTACATCTGGTGCCACACCAGTCAAATGCTTATATGATTCACTTAGTTTAGGGTATTTGTATCCAGTTCGACCTCCTGTTTGCGGTAATTTACAAATGCCTCGTGAATTACTCATTGTGCATATATAACCTTTTGCATCTATCGCATTAATAACATGTTTCTTTCCAATGCGATGTAATTCAGACTTAATCACATTCAAATCAAACATAATGTTATGGCCAACAATAACATTCGCGCGTGCAATATCACGCAGAAACACTTCGACTGCATCTGACATTGGTACACCTTTTGCCATTGCAATTTCAGTTGTAATTTTATGTATTGCAGCAGCCTCTGCTGGTATTGTGAATCCGTCTGGCCGAATAATAAGATCTCTCATTTCTACTTGTTTACCTGCATCATCATATAGCCCCCATGTCCATTGCACAATGCGTGCGCCAGCATATTTGTCAACATCTGTATAAGGCGGGTAAGTTTCATGTGCTTCTCTGTCAGGAAGGCCTGTTGTTTCTGTATCCAAGACCATAGTTAGTGGTTGTGGAAGAGCTGGCGGCGTAGCCAATGCTGTTAACAATTCTTCCCGTTTCAGTTTGGAAAATCCTTTGATACCACGAGTTTTTGCGAGTTGTTTTAATTCTGCGACTGTTTTGCCTTCCATTGTGTTTCTATTGATTAAAAATGTATGACTAAGTTGGACTCAATTCGGGGGAACATCAACTGTATTGAGTTGTTACGCAACTCAATACAGCTGATGTCCCCTATAATCCCCTTTCCTACAATAGACCAGGAATGACAAAGTGGGCGGAACAACTTCCCCAAAATGCATAGCATCCTGATTAGATGTTCTATACCTATACGCATTTTCTATGATTATTGCTAATACATTATTAATTGTCTTCAATATTGTAGTGTTTTCTCCTCCATTCGGCTGATATATGCAATAATTTCAGCATCTGTGTATGACTGTTCATTCAAGCGCATACCTTCAATATATTTCTGTGGAAGTGGTAAACATTTATCAATCGCTACAGTAGCAGCAGGTTTCACATATCGCATATTAACAATTGGATATACGTTGCTAAATCTACATGATGTGAGAATGCCATTGGCAAATAAATTCATATGACCATACGTTATAATATTGTAATGCGCAACAGATTCTTCAATAATTCGTTTTGATACAAGAGAGGGTGATGTGCCATTCCACATGAATGTTGTCGTACCCATGGGTGTTGCATCAGTCATTGGATATGTAAATTCACCAGCTTCTTTATTGAAAATGCGATGTTGATTAATTGTTCTTAGTTTGGTACCATTGCTAAATGTTAGTAAATTGTATTCAGGTGCAATTTCCCGGCGTTTTATCCACAATGGTTTAGCAAATGACAGCCTTGAATTATCGAAATTCCAAACAAGTAATGTATCATCATATGTAACCATTTCGATGGGTTTAACTGAAAAATCGGCGAGTGTAATAAGCGTTCCTTCAGCCAAACATAACATTGCTTCGGCAGATAATTCGAAACCATAAGATGTTCCTAATGTATTTGTAGCATATGCACGTGCATAAATTATTGCTGGATCCATAACATTAAATATCGTAGAATACGGGCCAAGACCACCAGATGGGTCGGTTTCTACATTATCAGCTATAGTAGGATTTCCGGTAGTGTTCCACACAACACCGCGCGCTGTTACAGCGGAAGTACCAGTGCTAAGAACGTTGCCAGTGAAAATCATACGTGTAACAAAATCATACGCTGCAAATGAAAGGGTAGAAACTGTTGGTAAACCAGGTACAGTTTGTAAACCAAATATTGTGCTAAGTTCCGCGGCTGTTATGGAGCGAATACCTTGTGCAAGGTCAGCTGGTCCTACTGCACCAGCAGTAAGTCGCGGATTTGCATCAGTTGTTGTTAATAGACCCAAGTCTAAACGTCGACGACGAATAATATGCATTGCCGCACCAGTCTGTGTTTTTGCCGCTCGAATACGTTGTGATTCATCCATTTAGATGCAGTTTATTATATGGTAGATAAAATGTCAAAAGTCAAAATAGTACTTAACGATGATTGTATAATCACCCGCTTAGAAACAATTGAACCTTTGCTTGCAAAGTTCCCTGTGAAAGATAATGTTATACGTATTGGTCGAACAGCTGCACGATTCAAACTAATTATCAATTACTTGCGAAACTCAAAGCACGTTTTTAGTGCATCATCGAAAGAAGATGCAATTATAGCAGGCATTGCATCGGATGATGTGGATGAAACGGTTGTTGCACTTGATGTAGGTGGCCGATTATTTCATGCGCGTCGTGCGATTTTAGCTGGTGGACTAACATATTTCGAATCGCTATTCAAGTGGAACCCGGAGAAAACTGATTTTACCGACACATTTATTGATAGAGACCCAGATGTATTTCAACATATTTTGGACTATATCGAATATGACAATACAACTTTGGATACAATTGTACTTGAAAATGAATTTTTTGGTTTCACGAAAAATATAACCACACGTTTACTTAGACCTAATTGGCAACACGACAAAAATACAGGTTTTACAATTGTACCAGATAAGAAATACAATTGGATGGGCGATTCCGCAAAATCAATATGGAGAACAGAAAACATTCAACAAATGCAGTCATTTATATGTAAATATAAATATACTGATGTTTCCATACATGATAACAACATTACATATGTTATTGATCGTTCAAGCGACCTGATAAACGGCATATTTTTGAAAATCAATATTAAACCAGATGATTATACTGAAATTACAATTGATAATTGTTATGACATATTGAAAACTGTTAATATTTTTTACAAAGATATGTGTGGTGACAGCGATCAAAACATGTATGGATTTAACGGGAATATATTAAGATTATATGCTTGTAAAAATACGAAATATGTTCCAATAATGAAAAAAGAGCATGATAACACTTTAACTATTACATATAATCTTGGAACATATTTTTCACATGATACAAAAACAGCAATTCCACATGTAGCAATACAATATATGCAAGCAACTATTAATATTTGTCTTCATACTACAGGAATTACTATTATAAATAGTGCAATAATTACGGATAATGTTTATTTGCAATCAGATGAACATAGAGAATTTGCACAACGCCCATATCAATTACCATTATATAACAATTATTCAACATCCATTCAATCAAACAATACAACAAAAACAATAATTGATATTCCTGATGGGTTCGATATTCAAAAATTGTATATTTCATACAATTCTGACGGTGGAAATCTGGATTCAATTAATTTTGATGGCACATATAATGTTGGCGGAATCTATCCAGGAAAATATGATTATTTCATTGATAACACTATGTTAGAATATAGCACACGTAATTTGTTTACAAATACAACATTACATGCCTCAAAATGGAAACATTATATGTTATCATTTGTATTAGATGATGATCCATCGCATGTTGTTTCTGCATGTATTCCAAAATCAATATTATCTCGAAAAATCATACTAAATCATGATAATTTAGCATTTACATTTTTTATATTGATTGAATTTCAAAATTTATTGAATATTACTAGCGGTCTTTGTGGTTGGTTTACTCCAAATATTACAACAATAATACCAAGGGATGCCGCCGTCGCACCTGATGCTGTGCCTGATGTAGCGCCGGATGCAGTGCTGGATGATGTACCTGATGCCGCGCATGATGCAGCAACTGATGCAGCTCTTGATGCAGCATTTGCTGCTTTAGTCAGTCAAGAACATGACGAAGAATATGATGTTATGTTTGCATCAACTTAAAATGTGCATATTATATAAAATATTATAAATGTCAGAAGAATACCCGCGACTTCCAATATTATGTGATTGTTGTGGCTTTCTTGCAAGCAAACTATTGATTGAACTTGCAAAATTGCGGCGTGAATGGTTAAAAGAACGGTATGCACACAATGGCGTAAATGGGATTTTATGTAGACTCATCTGGAATGATGATTGTTTAACAACCGATGTTGATGCACTTATCGATGAAATATATTGTTATTTCATGGTATGTAAAGAAGCAGCATATCCTGGATATACAGGTGAAATTCCCAATGAACGTTCAAGTAAACTACCTGGATTTATTGAGTATTTAACGAAATATATAACAAAAAATTCATCTGTATCATACATAGTTGCAACATATGTTGAAAGTATTATACATATGAGTGAACATGGTACAGCAATTAGATGTTCATATTTGCGTGAAGATTATAAACATCCACGCCCACTTAATGTGAAAAAATGCCAACAAATATTGCTGCGACTAATGGCTGATGGCTATACATTCGTATCTAAAGAAGAAGCGGAACATGCGGTAGCACCCGCAGCGCCTGCCATACAAGCAAAGAGACCAATTTGGATAACTACATCCGAATATGAACAATATTGTAAAAATGATAGCACTATAGATCCAGAAAGTTATCTGATTGTATCAGGTTATTGAAGTGATAAATTAAAACATGTTTTAAGTTTTTCAATCGGTTTATAGACCAGGGAAGCCAACAAGTGAGAAACCCAGACCCAGACCCGCACCATTGCGTGATGCCATTGCAATGCCTGGCGCAAGGAAGTCCAGTAGTGCAAACACAGCCATAGCTACAAGTGCAACAGTAATCACATGCGCAATCACAATCTTGTGTGAAATAAGAGCCATAGCACCACCTACCGCAAGACCTTCAATTGCATATTTCAGTAATAGAGCTGCAAATCCCAAGAGGAATTGACTAATATCGACGGAAGCACCTGCCATTGTTATACTTTATATATCGAAAAAACGCACAATGCGTGCGCGTTAAAAACATTTAAAACTAACTGACGAGTTAATCTCAAATGCCTGGCAAAACTGTTAGCGTAGACGAAGATTTTCTCGAAGTAGATCCAGAGATTCGTGGGCAAAAATTCGCGTGTCTTTCCTTCCTTTCACCCGAAAATGTATTACCCCTCAAGGAACATTTCATGGCTCGTAACTTTCTACATGATTTCGAATTAGATTTTAAAGTCACTGCTGTTCGAGACTTTCTTCATACACTCATCACTAAACAACAAGAACTATCCGATAGACTCATACAGGAACTCAAAAAGATTGCACCTGAATCAATGCACGATAACATAGATTTAGTTGGTCGTGTACTTCGCCCTCGCATCGACCCTGTGCTTGCTGACTTCGAAACGCTCGTTAAAGAGAAATCCGCTGAAATCAGAACGGCAAATGTTAAAGAAGCATGGGATAACTACATGTTTACCAATCGCAAACGTCTTGAAGAGGAATTTTTCAAGGCTCAGGAATTCCATACGACTGTTCGTGGTGTGAAAGTTCGTGGCGTTTACGATACTAAAGGCGAAGCCGACGCACAATGCAAACTACTCCGTAGACGCGACAAGAACTTTCATGTGTTTGTTGGTCAAGTTGGTTATTGGTTACCATGGGACCCAACCGCAAACGAAATCCAAGATCAAGAATACATGGAAACCGAATTGAATACACTTGCGTCTAAATATAAAGAAGGTGAAGAACATCGTGAACAGGTATATGAAGAGGAAAAACGTGAACGTATTGCGGCGGCAAAGGCTGAAGCTAAACGCGCAGGCGCTGCTGCCGCCGCGGGCGCGGGCGCCGCTCCACCTGTGGCAACACTTGCAACGAATGAACGTGATATTACGAAAGTGGCTGTTGCTGGTGCTGCATCTGATGCACTAATGGGTGAAAGTGACATATTAAGTATGTTTGACGCACCTGGTGATAATGTTATTGCTCGCAAAGCTGAAGGTCCAGGTGCTACAATCGTATAGACTTGGTTAAGCCAATTGTAGGTTAAAATGCTTTTAATTATTTCTGTTGCCGAAAATTGAACTCAAAAACGTGGCATGTTTTGGCTTGTAGCAAATGGATATTGTTCCCGAAATCAATGAATATGTTGCAAATGTCAAAAAACAACTTGACGAATACATTAAGACGAAATTGGCTTCATATAGAGTATCAATGCTGGATGGTTTGGAAGAAACATATACAGATAGGTTTGGCGAATTAATTCCTGACACGGATACATGTATTAATTCATACCTATCCAGACATAAAGGTCAATATTATTGGATAATCCATTATATGTATAGGACGGATTATTACACCGATTGTTATAATAATAGGAACTCATATTCTAAAAAATACGCGATTGATAATTATGGCAATATATTAGAATTGCCGGAGTGTAAAACAGTTTGCCATTGTTCTCCCCATGCAACTTTACGTGAGTCAGTTGTTCCACCTGGAACAAATTGGAATGGTATAAATCGAACAATACCATTATCTGATAAACAAATTACATATATAAAAAATTGTGAATTAAATATAGACTATAGAGTTTTACAGTCGATAGTAATACAATCAATAGTAAAAGACCATTTTGAATTACAACAAAAATGCATGGAGCAAAGCAAGCGCGTTGCGGAATTAGAAGCAGAACTGTCGACGTTTAAGCGAGCACCAATTGGTAATTTGCTTGATATATGTGAAGTAGAACTATTGATGCCTAAGCGGGCACCAATTTGTGAAGATGCAACTAAAGAATTAGATTATGTTGTATAGAATAAATTGGCTTAGCCAATTTATTCAGGACGAAAAAAGCTGCGTAAGCAGCTTTTTTCTATAGAATTAAATCTTTTTCAGAGAATAATGTCAGTTCGAATACCGCTGAATGCTGGATTTTCTTCGCAACTTGAAATCGGTGCGATCGCTTGTTTACAAAAAGGTGAAGAGAAATGGGACCCTTTCGTAATCATCGATTGTGATAATCATATTCTTACGGTAATAATGCCACATATTGCTATTGATGCATCTGGTGCAGCTCTGTTTGGTGAAGACCGTACAACGCAGCTGGCGACATTTAACATTGCGCGTGATTGCGGATGTGAAGACGAATGTGAATGCGATTTCGACCCAGATGCAGAAATGTTAGCTGAATATGGGAGTTCATTTAGATCAGCCGAAAAAGATTATGAATATCATTTAATTGAATTAGAAATTACAGATGATTTTACATTACAATATATACCAGATATAAGCATTATTCCTTTGGAAAGCTTGGAAGGTGTTGTGCAACGACCCAAAAATATGTCATAGAATCAAATGAGTGCCTGGAATCGCAACTATCTTGACAAATACCCACAACCACCTGCGCTACTATTACCACAATCTCTTCCCAAAAGAGAATATCCAGAACCGCCGGCGCTGCTATTACCACATGCTTCTATGCTTATAAATGCGTCAAAATCAACTGAGCGCGCAGCTGCTACTTCTTCAAAAAACAGTAAAAAACGCAGTCGGCGTCAACGCAGTCAACATCAGCGTCAACATCAGCGTCAACGCAGTAGACGTTGCAGTCGTCATTAATGTGTTTTGCGAACAGTAAGTGCTGGCCCAGATGATTTCTTTTTGAATCCGCTTGGATCATATGCGGCACCGCGACCTCCTTCACCTGCAGCTTTTTGGCGTTCACTTAGTTCCCAAACAGAAGGCGAACAGACCTTAAATGGTCCATGTACTTCAGCTTTGTACCAAAATACTTGTTCTTCAAGTTTATTGCTTGCAGCACCATTAACAATAACAAGACATTCGAAGTTTTCGGTACATTGATCCATCACTGAGCAGAATGCTTCAAATGTAGGAAACATACCAGCATAACATTCATAAAGGCGTTTGCGATTTTGCATAATGTTCTCACGGAAAATAAATACATAATCAACATTGGTTCGAAGAACAGGACCAATGCCCATTGCATATTGCATCGTAATTAAAAATAGAATCTTAAGATGTCTACCATTCATAAATAGATAACGAATAACTGTGTCCTTCGTCCACGATGCATCAAAAAGACAATCGTCCATAATCAGGAATGAATGTGGGTCAATTGAAGATGTTCCTACTGTTTTGACTTCAGTATACCATTTTGTTACTACAGCTTTTTGACGTTCAATCACTTTTACTACAATTTCCGGACGATATTCATTATGGATGCAAATCGATGGAACTGCATCACTAAAAAATGGATTTACGTCTTCTGTGCCTGATATGACTGTCCCTATCGGAATGTGACGCATATGATACATTAAATCCTTGGTAAGTACCGATTTACCTGATCGTCGTTTGCCCACTAGGACGACCGTACTTTCCTTACCAATCTTAGATAAATCAAATTTACGAAGTGCAAGGTCCATGAACTATTTATGGTCTTACCCTATAGTTCGAAAAAATTGAAACCATTTTTTTGGGAAGTAGAATATAAAAATATTATAAGAAAGTGCAATGGATAAGCTCGAATCAGTAAAGAAAACAACACCCGCGACAAAAGCCGCTAAACCAAGAATATCACCATTTGGTATTCGCCTAAAACATTCTTGTCACATTGAAGATTGTGATTCAGTTGAAACGCTAAAATATGGGTACGAAATTGGAAAACCTACAAGTTGCGCTGCACATCGCACACCTACAATGTTCAAAGTATACTATACAGATTATTGCAAAACATGTATTGCATCTAAAAGTTTTCCGCCAACGCGAGCTAAATTTGGCAGAGTTGCAAAGAAACCAGAGTTTTGCGCAAAACACAACATTGAACACCTACCAGATGTAATAACTGCAAGGTGTGAAATCTGTGCTGAAAATGATGTGCCTCTAAAAGAACAGAAAGCTAAAACATTTGGGATGCCAGACAAACCAGCAAGATGGTGTAAGGAACATGCTCCAGAAGGCGCAGTGACAAAATATGGATATTTCTGTGAATGTGGTAAATTGGCAAGCATTGGATTTCCTGGCGGAAAACCAACGTGTTGTTCAGCTCATGCTGAAGATGGTATGGTTAGGCTGAAGAAATAGTAAGTGGTTTGAATTTTGTCATAAAATTGAAAGCAAGTTTTTAGTGCATAGTTTACCATATAATATGTCAATGGCAGGAATAAGACTAAAACATGCATGTCATGTTAAAACATGCACTTATACAGGTGTACTAAAATATGGGCTTGAAATCAAAAAACCAATAAGTTGCCCAGAACATAAAACTGACAAAATGTTTGATGTATATCGCCCTTATTGCATCACATGCCTTAAAGAAAAAACAAGTCCGCCAGCAAGAGCAAGATATGGAATTAACAAAGAAGGCAAGTTTATATTTTGTAAAAAACATAATGTTGATAATTTACCTGATATGGATGCAAAACGATGCATTGAATGTGCTAAAACATTACCAATTGAAAAACAAGTAGTATGTGTATTCGCATTACCTGGTGGAAAACCAAAATGGTGCAAAGAACATGCACCAAAGGAGGCAATATCTGTTCGCGCGGCATATTGTACGGAATGCCCAAAATATGCGTCATTCGGATTACCAGATGATGCAAAACCTTCTAAGTGCGGAGATCACAAAACATCAATTATGGTTGATTTAAGACATGCTAAATGTGAAAAATGCACTAAACAAGCAACCTTAGGATTTAAACAAAATATAGCAACAAGATGTGCAGATCACAAAGAACCCGGAATGTTTAACGTCAAAGCAGCAACATGCGCATATATTGAAGAAGATGGTGCAAGATGTTCAAAACATAGACATTATGGATTTGCTGGTGGCAAAAAGACGCATTGTGCATTTCATGCTGAAACCAACATGGTTGATTTACAACATCCAATGTGTTCACTCTGTGGTGTCACTCGTGTTCATCCTGAATTAACCGACAGATGCAAACATTGTTTCCACTATGAAAATCCTGGTGTTCCCCTAAAATTCAACTTTCGCACCAAGGAACTTCGCCTTGTCAAATTCGTTCAAGGTATTGTCAACAAACATGAAAACATCAAAATCATTGCCGAAGACAAACGCGTTCCCGGAGGTTGTTCCAATCGTCGTCCCGATTGTGCAATCGATTGCAGTACCCATATCGTTATTGTTGAATGTGATGAAAACCAACACGGTTCGTATAATGAAACTTGTGATAACAAACGCACTATGCAGATTTTCAAGGATTGTGGAAGTATGCCTATTATTTTCATGCGTTTCAATCCAGACGCATACAATCTCGCAGATGGCGGACGACAACCAGCATGTTTCAAGCTTGACGAAGCTGGCAAACTCGTAAATACACCCGAATGGTATCGTCGAATTGGTCTGTTCGAAAAACCACTTATTTCCGCAATTACAACGCCTTCAGAAAAAGAAGTTGACATTAGGAGGTATTTCTATGATGAACCTGTGGCTGCATCAGCAAAACCAAGGAGAGTTGTGAAACTTGCAGAAGATTCAGTTATTCCAGTAGCAACGACATCAAAACCAAAGAAAACAGTTGAAGCACCATCTGCTGCAACTCTGGCGAAACTCGCAGCAGCAAAACCAAAGAAGGTTGTAAAAATTACTCCGCCATCTGACGAAACATTATTCTAACTATAATGTAAATGGCAAGAGCATTAACTTGTAGAAAACGCAACGCTCGCAAACAACGGTCGACACGTCGTAAACAACGTGGTGGTAATAATGCGGCCAATGCGGCTGCTTGCAACGTTGATTTACTTTTGCAGTATGTTGACAAATCGGCATGGCCTTCAGGATATGCAAAATATCTTGAAACACGTGATCCGGCAACATTACTGACTGCAATGAAAAATGCGACGACACATTCAGTCAAATCAATTGCCGACGCAGCCACCAGATACGTCAAGGCAATTACGCCGTCGCTGCCTTAAAAATAGTCAGAAAATTATTTTAAATGGGTTTATAATCAATTTTCATTATATTTTAAATTATCTTGAAATATTCATTGATAATCGTTACAACTATATGCTTAATTTTGTATCAAACCCGCCGCTTAGTGTCGGGTTTCTATATCAAGTCCCTTAGGATGCATCTGGAGCCATGCCAGCGATTTTTAGTAACGTGTTTAGTTTTGCATTAAACCCGCCACTAAGTGGCGGGTTTCTACATCAAGTCCCTTAGGATGCATCTGGAGTCACACTATCAATTTCAATAACATGTTTAGTTTTGCATCAAACCCGCCACTAAGTGGCGGGTTTCTACATCAAGTCCCTTAGGATGCATCTGGAGTCACGCCAGTGATTTTTAGTAACGTGTTTAGTTTTGCATCTGGAGTCACTAGGATGCATCTGGAGTCACTAGGATGCATCTGGAGTCACACCATCGATTTTAGTAACATGTTTAGTTTTGCATCTGGAGTCACTAGGATGCATCTGGAGACACTAGGATGCATCTGGAGCTACACCAGCAATTTCAATAACATGTTTAGTTTTGCATCAAACTCGCCACTTAGTGGCGGATTTGATTAAGCAACCCACAGCAGAGCTGTGGGTTGCTGCATCTGGAGCTACGCCAGCGATTTCAATAACATGTTTAGTTTTGCATCAAACCTGCCACCAAATGCGGAATTGATTAAGCAAACAACATCGTTGCTGTGAGTTGCTGCATCTAAAATCGCTACTTGTGAGCGAATCATCCACAGAAAAGAGTGCGAGCCAGAATTGAAACCATATGAATTAATATGTTTTAATGGATAAAAGATGTTTTCCGTTAGTTGTAATATAATTTTGCCGGGTGAAGAAGACCCGTCGCGCCAAGAATTTTCAACAGTTGAAGAAGCTGAAGCATTTGCCAAAGCTCTTTACGACAAAATATGCGGCTATTTCGTGGCTCGTGCAGCATCATGTACAACATCTTACACGAAAAGTGAATTTAGAAGCCTTTATGCGAGAGTTTCTATAAATCATGTAGCTATATATAAAATATATGGTAAAGATTATCTCCCGACAGAAAAGGTGCCCGTTTGGTTCATTTGGTATGAATCTGGTCTACATGCGTTTGATGCAATTGCTATGTATAATAACGAAAGCGAAGCCGAAGATGCACTAAAGGCGTTTCCACAATCAAGTACTAAAACGTATTATGTTAGGAAGGCATTTAGGTATGCTTCTGGTGAATTAGACTGGAATACATTCGATTCTTAGTTCCATCATGCAGCCAACCAGCTGCATAATGATTTACAACGCAAATAATTTTTAAGATAATTTTGCCGTTTTGCTGAAAATCTTTTCTGTAACCTCTTTCAATAATATTTTGAAAAAATGTTATTAAAATGGTCAGCCCCAATTTGTTTGGAACGAAAGCTGCATGCATGATTTATTCTATAGATTTACAATATTGAACAGACACCGAAAATGGATTAAATCGATATCAACTAATATTGTAGCCGATACTTTTTATGGTATGGAAGCCATTTTAATATATCCATATTTCAGAATATACAGATTTAATACATCGCCTAACGTGCTCCTAAAACTAAAGATGTTCTTTAAAGCGTATTTTAAATACGAATCTTTAGTTAAAGAAGTGTTGTCTTTTTGGGCTGTGTCGGGCCCATTTGTTTGCACTAAATTACGCTAAGCGAATTATTGTACAAACAGGAAACCGCTTTATTTTCATAGAGCGGAAACTAAGCATTTATTTTGTATTTTAAGTTTTTTCTTTTTATGCTTAGGAACTTGTTCGGCATGCTAACAACACCCGAAGATGTACGATAACATATATAGCCGACAAAAAGGAAAGTCAGCTAAAGCTGACTTTCCTTGCTACGTCTCCTACCAAGTTATTTACTATATGAGTGATACCTTTAAGCTGTTTTCCAAATTCTAATTATGCTTTAATACCTAAGATTTTGAATTATGATAATTATACATATCGATTTTATCCATTTTTCGCGACAGTTCGTTACTAATTATTCTGCTCTTTTCCCCACAACGCAATATATATTGTGTTTTAGCAATATCGGAACAATATGGATCATATATAATAAATGGCTGATGCTCTCCTGTCTCAGCCAAAGCTAAAGCTACTATGTCTTCAAATTTATCACTTGTTGGTGTATTATTAATTGCGATACATTCAGGGTAGATTAATATATTTGCATAGTGTACATATGTACGTTTATTATTATCATTAACATTAAAAATAAAAACATAATCAATATTTTGACGAATAGGTGGACAAAAAGCATAATTTGATGTCATTATATATACATTACAATCCCGAAATTAAACTAAACCATCATTCTGGTGGACTTCATCATATAATTCATCTCTAATTATCCGGCATAGTTTTTTGCAACGCTTTTTATGTGCTTGTTCTGTATTACAACACATCATGAATGGTTTATGAATCTTTGCCTTGTACCAAAATACTTTATCTTCAAGTTTATTACTCGTATTTGATATGTTAATCACAAGACATTCGTATCGACCCAATGCATTAATAGCTGCAGTAAAAGATTCGAATGATGGAAATATGTTAGCATAATGTTCATAAGCATATTTCAGGTTACGTATAACATTTTCGCGAAAAATAAAAACATAATCAATATTTTGACGTATAGCCGAACTAAACGAAATGCCATAGCTTGTCGTCAATATATGTAAAAGTTTAAGATCGCGATCATTCATACATATTTGTTGCATTGAAGCATCAATTTTCCAAGATGCATCACAGAAACAATTATCCATAACTAGGAATGAACGTGGGTCAACTGCAGAAGTCTTCATTGTCTTCTGGCGTTTAACTATATTTAAAGTAATTTCTGGGCGATATTCATTGAATATACATGGTGGCGGGAGTTTATTTTCATAAAAATGTTGATAATGTTCAGTTGGTGAAATGACTATTCCATATGGAATATCTTGTTTATAATACAAAATATCACAGACAAGTGTTGTTCTGCCAGATGCTCTTCGTCCAATAATAAAAATCGTGCTATCGGACCGAATTTTAGTTATATCAAACTTTCGTATGCATAATTCTGTCATTTTTGTGACCACTTAGTTATGTTAATATATAAATTAAACGCAAACAGCATCAAACAATTCATCTCTAATTGTCAAACTTTTTTCTTTACAACGATTTATATATGTTTGTTCATCATTTATTCCCCATTCCCAAACTAAATCACGTAAAGTCAATGGTTTTGCTTTGTAGAAAAATACTTGGTCTTCAAGTTTATTGCTTGCAGCATTGTTATTAATCACAAGATATTCATAGTCACCCAATGCATCAATAACTGCCGCAAAAGCTTCAAATGTGGGAAACATACCACCATATTGTTTATAAAGACGCTTACGATTTTGCATATTGTTTTCGCGGAAAATGAATATATAATCAACATTGGTTCGAAGAACTGGACTGATGCTAAGTGGATATTGCATTGTAATTAAAATTAGATTCTTAAGACATCTACTATTCATAAATAAATAATAAATATTGCGGTCTTTTGTCCATGATGCGTCAAATGTGCAATCATCCATGAATAAAAATGAATATGGATTATATGTAGATTTTCCACCAGTTGCTCTATTTTCGTTATACCATTTTGTTACTGCAACTTTTTGACGTTTAATAACATCAACTATAATATTTGGATTATACTCATGCAGCATGCAAATATGTGGAGTAGATATTTTATGATCCCGTGGTGAAATGATTATTCCAGTTGGAATCGTTTGTTTATGATACAAAATATCGCAAGCAAGCGTCGTTTTTCCAGTAGTTTTTCGGCCGATAATAAAAATTGTACTATCCTCTCTAATTTTAGTTATATCAAAATTCCGTATGGAGATATTTGTCATTTTTGTAACTCCTCTGGTATATTAACATGTAAATTAAACGTAAATACAGTTTCGACATGCTTAATTTTGGGGGAACGGGGGATATGATGGAAAAACCTAACTTAATAGCTACGCTGTTAAGTTAGGTTTTGTCCCGCGGTTAAGCTCCCCCCATGTTTATCCAAGAACCAGACAAATGCCACGGCAAAAACGCTCTGATTCTGATGATTCTTTTGAATTCCTAAAACCAATAGAGTACCCCATTACGTCCGAATTAGAGGCATCTTTGTCAACTTTTTCGTCATTAAATACATATTTCCCCGTGTTAGATTGTGCTGGGGAAGTCGATTCAGACTTAGCTGGTTATTGGTTACCTTCTAAATATCGCATCAGCAAAATCACTGACATTTCACAAACAACATTTTATGCATCTGCTGATATCGAACGGAATGAACTAACTGCCGGCATTGACATCTCAAATGTACCAGTATTCATCAAACGAACCCATCTTTTAGAACCTCTGAAATACATGCGCGGTGATTATCGTGTGCAGCGGCATGATGCAATGTTACCTTCACCACAATGTACATATGTTCAAACTGTTCAAAAAGTCAATTTTCCAATGAATGAAGCATACATTGAAGCATTTGGTTCTTTCTTAACAAGTCAATTGGTTGAATCTGGAAAATGTCCACATTTTCCCTTATTCTATGGAACATTTAATGGACGTGTTCAAAAATATGCCTACAATATTACGGATGAGTTCTTTTCACTAAAGCGTGAAAAATGGTTTTCAAATCATTTCGCCAAGTATTTCTCAATCCAAATCGAAGGAATTACTGCTGAAAAACTCGCAGAATACATATTCAATTCATCTGTTGATTCAAATAGCGACGACAGTGATGCATCAGACAGCGAAGATGCAACAGAAGACGATGCAACAGAAGACGATGCAACAGAAGACGATGCAACAGAAGACGATGCAACAGAAGACGATGCAACAGAAGACGATGCAACAGAAGACGATGCAACAGAAGACGATGCAACAGACAGCGATGAAACAGACAACGATGAAGATGATGCGGCAAACGACGACGATGAAATTAAAGATTTGGTGGATAATGTTGTACTTGATACAGACCAAACAACAGATGGAATGGAAACTGTGGAAGATTTAATAATTACTGAAACGGAAGTAATGCATCTAAACCCACGTAAGATTGATGACGATGACATTACTGAAGAAATTTATAGTGTATTGGATAATTACCCTGTACAACTTACAGTAATTGAACGACTTGTTCATACAATGGACACTCTAACAACAACGCAACGACCAGATGAAGAATGGCTTGCATATCTGATGCAAATAATGTTTGCTCTCGCGGTGATGCAAAAGGAATATGATATGATACAAAATGATTTACACACAAATAATATTATGTATTCAGAAACAACTGAAGAATTTTTGTATTATAATGTGAATGGTCAACACTTCAAGGTGCCAACATATGGAAAGATTATGAAAATTTTAGATTTTGGACGTGCAACGTTTAGATATTGTGGACGTTTATATGTTTCTGATGCATTCGCAGAAGATGGTGATGCCGAAGGTCAACTGAATTGCGAACCATTTTACAATAAAAAACGCAAACGCATGAATCCAAACCCATCATTTGATTTATGTAGATTAGCAACAACACTTATTGATTCACTCTATCCAGCTGTTCCTGCTACACCAACCCCATTGTTCCAAGTCTTGAATGCATGGACAACGGATAAATTCGGTAAAAACATATATAGAAAATTAACGGGTGAAGAGAGATATGATGGATTCAAACTATATATCGAAATTAATAAAAGAATGACAAATTGCATACCATTAAAACAATTTTCCCGCCCTGAATTTGAAATATTTAAAACAACAGAAGTTGGGGCGTTGGTGTATACTCTTTAGATAATAACAGCATCTTCAATAAATTGATTTTCGTGTTCTTCTGGAACATGATAAATATTGATAATATCATAATCTAAATCGAATTCTTCAATATCAAAATAACATTCATGTTCTTCAAGTCTTTTAGGCGTTTTAATGTATCGTATAGCCCTAACAACTGGTTTTGTGGCCGCAATTGCAAGTAATTCTGCTGATGTTACAATAATAATTGTCCCAACACCCACAGCAGCCGCAGATGCAACCGCTGTAAGAAGCATACCTTTATCAGTTGCCATTTTTGCGTTAGTCGTGACAATTTGCGAAGCAGCACTAACTATTTCAGCTGGAATATCACCAGCAACAAATCGCGTACCTTCTTTCAAAACAATACCAACAAGGCCAGTTCCAAAGCCAACACTTTCAGCAGCCACTGACCTACTTGCATTTAATGCCGTAAATGTTAATGAAGCGGTTGCTACACCCAATGAAGTAGCTAATTTGGAAATATATGGCATTTACGCAACACTTATTTTACATAATTATAAATGTTTTATAGTTTCAATTTGTCGCGTCGGCAATGCGAATTATTCTAAACATTTCAACAAGTGTTCTTTCAAGCCATAAAAATCGTCTGTATGCAGACGTCCAATCTAATTCTTTACATAAATCAATTAATTGCATTTTGGTTTCTTCGGGTATGTCTGGGTGTTCAATCGTTGATTTCATAATTTCATCAATAATTGTTATAAATGGTATGTGATGTTCCATGAATGTTGCCGCATAAACTCGCAATGTTGCAAGCATCGTAAAATCGCCAGTCCTCATTCGGTCAACAAGGCGTTTCATTGTTATTGCAATTGGGTCGCATGGGTTTTCGTCAGGAAAGAATATAGTTTGTGTGCAAAATAACACAGCGAGAGACATATTTCCAGCAGACATTGATATGATTTGCGCTTCTTTATCGACAGGTGATATTCCATGAACAACTTCTTTAATTTCCAATGAAGTGAATGCTGGAATTGGGATTTTAACAAATTCAGATGTAATCAGATGCTCAAGTGGACCACATGGTTCCATCGTGCAAATAAATCGTGTATGTTTACCGTATTCATGGATTGCGTTTGCAAGTCTGAACTGAGCCTCTTCGCCAAGACGATGTAAATGATGTAAAACAACAATTTTTATAATACCGCGAATATCAGGCATACCACATAGCATTTCAAGAATCGCCGGTAGATGCAATTTGTCCTTCAAACTCATGTCATCAACATCGATTTCAAATGTAAAAAGTGATTGCTTTACGCGAACTGTTTCGCCTTTTTTCGCAGCACCACCAGTTGTAACAATTTTTTGACCTTTCGTTGGCAAAAGTATATCTTTTTCAGAATATGAAAGCGGCATTTTCCAAGTGCTGGCTAATGTTTGAAGCATTTTAGAAACAAGTGATTTCTTGCCAGAACCACGTGGACCATAAAACAATGTATTTGGAATATCACTAGTACGTGTTTCAACCCAATTTACTAATTGTTTTGTAAGTGTTGGTCTGACATCATACTTACTATCATTTGTCCGGACGCGTAATGTGTCCAAAAGAGATGACATTTAGTAGTTGTTAATTACTATGTTGATTTAGTTAAATGACCGTAGCCGCACATTGTGAGCAGTCGCCTGTCGCCATAATAGTTTGAATTTTGTTAACGTATAAATAATTTGCAATAGTTGAAATAGAAATACCCGCAAATAGTAGAGATGCTACAATCACAATAATACGATAAAATGCATCATCATCCGGACGCTTACTTTTTGCAGCTGCTAATCCCAATAAACTACATCCAATACCAAATGCAACCAAAGATGTAATAACAGCTGGTGTAGTGATATTACTTGGTTTTCGTCCGATAGCAGTGCAATGTGGAGGACACTTTCGCGAAACCGCTACATTTGTTTCGATTAACGCAGCAGTGGAAACTGTTGAAATAATAAATGCTGGCAAAATTAAAATAAACAAAAATATTGCCATAATTATCAAACACCAACTATTAGACAAGGGCTTGTCTATAAATGATATGGTTGCAATTATTCCTAAAATAATAAACATCACTGAACTTACAACAATTATGCTTGTATCAGCATCCAATGCCATTTTACTATAAATAACGAATTTGATATATACATGCATAATTTATTGTAATTGATATAATTGACCAACCAATCAATGCTATTAAAAAAATCGCAAAAAATAGTTGCATACGCGATGATTTGAATCCAAATACCAAAATAGTTAAAAGTGATGCGATTGAAAACAATATTGATGATGTAATTATACCAGCGGAAAATTCAGCCATTTTTGATTAAACAATAGGGAAAAAAGCGCATTATATTGCAAATTGTAATCCACCGTATCCACCTTGTATGATTAAGAAATTCACAGTCTCTACATATACATATATTGAATGTTCCAATCCTGAAATAGGTGGGAAAACATCAACTTGTAGTTCGATTTGATTAAATAAGCTCATGTTTAGAGTTCCAGCTGGTTGTATTTTGCTGTGAAATAGTTCGAATGGCATAATATGTAAACCTGGAAACCCAGGGCCAATGCATCTATCATATGTTTCGACCATCGTATAAAATGAACTGGGTTTGTATGCCTGAATTTCTTGACCACCACATAGTAGTGTTGCTTGGCGTATAATATCTCTTTGTGAACGAACAATATTTGAACCACTGTTTGGAAAAGTAGCAGGAACACCGCTTGCATCGACACGTGGTGCTATGTACGGATTATCCCAGTTCGTAAAATTTTCCCAATCGTTTTTCTCGGCAAGTACATCTGGTCGTCGTGCAAACCACACGATGCGAGATGCAATTCCATGTTGTTGACTAATATCAAGCTTTGTTTGTGTTGTTATTCCATCAAATACATATCGATTTATGCGTCGAATTGTATATGTAAGTGGTTTTAATGTCAAAAGCGCGCGTTCTTCTAAAGACAGAAATATGTATTTACATTCAAGTGTTGGTTGATAATTCCATGAATCTGTAGGCGCTGAACCCATTCCTGCATCTAAAAAGAATGCCGCCGGCCTCATATCTGGTTGATTTCGTGGTTTAATTCGCGGTTGTGGGCTTTCGGTTGAATATACATCAACAACTGTATATAAATCCTGAAGCGGTCGCAAAGTCAGCACAATTTCGACTGGATGTTTGGATAGTGCAATAAGGGGCAAAGCTTGTCCAGCAGTGTCACCAAACCAAAAACCAAGCGGAATATTTAGGAAATATTCTGGGATGCTAAAACGATTGTTTTGCACCGTTTCGGATGATGCAACAACTGTTGGATAGTCAGTATTACCAGAAACATCAACCCATGCATAAATACCTTGTGCCGGATCTACAAGTTCAGGTACATAACCAAGTAATGCATCTATTTTTTCTCCAACCGGTTTAGGATAATCTAAAAATTTTTGTGAGAGAATCCAATCGCTATCAACCCATGCAATTTCTTGTCCACCAATCTGTATTGATGCGCGTTCAATAATACGTGCGCCAACATGTGGGACCCATTTGAATTCATATGGAATTGCATCAAGAAAAGCATCACCGCCGGTTGGAACATATACTTTTGAATAAATAGGCGGAAGACGTATTCGAAAAAATAAAGAAGACACTAAATCTCCACTACGTGGCAAAATTTTCCGAATTATAGTGCTTCTATCGAAAAATAGCGTTGAAACTGAATCAAATGGTACTGTTATTGTTTCCGATGAAAAATGCTTATATTGCGTAAAAACTGATGTAAAAAATGTTATTTGTGGGTTACCACTCAAAACAACATTTTGAGAACCATATGCAGATAATGCTAATTCGCCGCCTGGCATATTTAGTTCTATTAATAGAATAAATTGGCATGGCCAATTTATTCAAAAGGAAAAATGTCGCGTATGCGACATTTTTCAATATGTTTTTATTGTACCGACCTGTTCCGAAATTAAGCACTTTGCGTTTAATTTTGGTTGTCTACTGTCAATGAGCAACACAATTCCTCGTGTTTATCCTACACCTCGCCGGCTTGATTTCAACGACAATCCGTTGCTAAATATGTCAAGCAGAAGTCAAAAACTATCTAAATCAACATCAAATGTAATTGAACTAATTGTTATTGCAGCAGAAGAAGCTGCTACAGCTGCAGAAGCATCTGCAGAAGCATTTTCAGCATTGGCAATTGCGGCTGGAGATGCATTGGCTTTAAAAAGGTATGTTGGTGGTACACGTAAACGTTCAAAAAAAATGCGCAAGAGAACCCGCAAAAATTGATGTGAATCTTCCAATGTATATATAGCACCAAGAAATGTCCGCTCTATGGCATCCACTCGCAACAACTAAACAAGAAGATTGTGTGTTTAGTAAGTTTCCATTCAACATCACAAATATTGAGCGAGCCGATGATAAAATAACGTTTGACATTCAGCTTGTTCATCCAGTATCAACATCAACGATTCAGCAACAAATTCTGTTTATTCAAGAATTAAATGATTCTGTAAATAAACATGTAAATATTGGTGAATCGGATTTTGACGACAGCATTCAATCACAAATTAATGATTTAATAAGAGGATATGTTGAATCAGCAGATGCATATGTAACTACCTATATTGAAAGCCTACAGACGGCTTGATTTCAAAATATATACCGCCAATAATACCGGACAGTACACCAATTACCAAACCGACACTTACGTCCGTAAAATCATGTAAATAATCATAAATGCGCATAAAAGCAACAACTAAGCCACCTGCTGCTAATGCAGACGCTAAACTCGCACTTTTTGTTAAATATCCTAAATATCCAACAGCAACAAATGCAGCAGCCACATGTGCGCTTGGAAATGAATGAAATGCATTTGCTGCGTTGCGTGAACTACATGATGCAAATGTCCATGGTAGTTCTGTCACTGGTTCACATATATCTTCAAATGCTGGACGCGGTTTTCCAACCACAATTTTTAATATTTCAACCACCAGAATCGTTAAACAATATACAACTAAATAGCCTAATAAAATCGTAATAAGTGCATTTATGTCATATTTTTTAACAAATTGAGACCATATTGCAATTATTACAAGAGGAATACCAACTGTAACAGCTACAATTGATTGTGTGGAGATTGTCTCGCCAGAATAATTGTTGTATTTTGGGTATGTTTTAATAACTGTTTTTGGAATGATAAGCGTCGGAAGCCATAGTATCAGCGCAATTGATACAAAAATCACCGAAATACATACCAAATGTGACATTTTTATATTACAAATAAATTAAAAATGTATGGTTTACTGCGATTTGTAATTGTTATTGCTCTGGCAGTCATGTTGTTCAAGCAACAAAAATTAGAAAACAGAAACATAATTATATTTCTAACAGCATTATTGATTGTGTTGTCTTTATTACCACCAACTCGTATGTCATTTGTGATTGATGGATTTACTGCGCCAATTGGTAGTCCAAACACAGACCCTGTGGTTGACCCATTGTTTGGAACTGGTTCTGTTGGAGTGTTTGGGGTGCCAGCATATGGATTCTAAGCCAATTTGTCTGGTGTGGATGGAATCACAGATGCAGCACTTTTCAGAGCAGCGGTTGCTGCGCCAATAAGTGCAGATGCATCACCTGGCACGACAACTACTGATGATTCACGTGCAATATTTCTCCATGCATCGATTGATTTACATTGTAACATATATTCATTCACGTTTGAAATGCTATTTGTGAATATATCATCAAGAACTTGAATGTTGTATCGTTCTGCATCAGACCTAAGGTTTGCAGCTTCAGCATTTGCTTCAGCTAATAGCCGAATTGATGTTGCGTCTGCTGCTGCACGTATTTCAGTTTGGTATTTATATGCATCAGCTTCAAGTTCCATAGCCTGCTTCTTAGCTTCTGCGTCTTTAACGGTCGCTCGTCTATTGCGTTCAGCCGTTGCTTGCAAATGCAATGATTCTGAAACACTTCTGTCACTTGGCGCGACTTCAGTTAATTCAAAACGACTGACTATTGCACCCCATTTTTCCGCCGTTTTATTAATCGATTCATAAATAGATAAATTAATTGAGTTCCGTTCTCTAAATATATCATCAAGTGTCATTGAACCGATTTGTGCACGCATTGAAGATTGTGCGTGTTGAATAATTGCGCTTTTAGGTTCATCTGCACCATACGAGGCTTTGTAAGAGTCTATAAATTTAACATATAATGTTCCTGCAATAGTAACCATAACATTGTCTTTAGTAATTGCATTTTGTGGATTAATTTGAAAACATAACTCTTTGTGAGGAACTTTGTAAGCAACTTGTTGAATAAATGGCCAGTAGAATTGAATGCCAGGTGATACAACTTTATTGAATTTACCAAATTTTTCAAGCACATGTTCTTCACCTTGCGGTACAATTGCTACAAACTTAAGGAATCGCATCGTGTCCATGTTTCGGAAATGAGTTTTGCCCAATAATGCTGACATTCTTGATGTTGTTTTTTGGCTCAAAAAGTTGCCTTCAATTTTGACGATAACTTTTTGTTGACTAAATCATAAGTGTATCACATGTCAAGTTCTGATATTGCAACTTATAATGAATTACTTCAGCAAAAAAATGCGATTTTATATGAATTACGCATAATTGATGAAAAAATACAAGAATGCGAAAAGATAATACACAAAACATGTAAACATGAACGTGAACGGGATTATAGCGTTGTAGGTGAGCGCTCTACATACTATTGTCGCAAATGTAAATTGTATCTATAGAATAAAATGCCGCCACAGACCCGCAAAAAGAGACGTCAAAGAGGCGGCAAAAGTATTTTTAATTTTTTATCAAATAATAGTGCATCAGCTACAAAAAAATATAGGCCACCTCACTTGGAAGAGCGTTCTTCGTGTCATCCATCAGTAAAACCAATGAAAATCGATAACACAGAATCGTGTTTAACGGAAACGAATATAGCCAAATTAGGAGCTGATTGGAACAAAGCGCACAGTAAAAAGCTAATACCATTGGATGATGCAACCAAGACGTGGAAATCAATGCGTGAAGTGTTAAAAGACAGATGCACAACGGAATATTGTTGGATTAACCAACCATTTGTTTCTTCAGCAGTTAGAAGCGAATTGAAAAAACAATTCAGACCAGCTGCACCTGCATCATGGGAAACGGATTCAACGGAATGGCTTGATTCTGATAACATTTATAAGATGTTGATGCAATTAACCGAGGCATATCCATATTTTACAACAATTTATCCATCACCAATCGATTTTGATAAGAAGATATATGACAGTATTTACAATGGTGAATGTGTTGTTAATGAGTTATGTCAATTGAATGTTCAGCGCGACCTTCGCGAAAAAGGTAAAACAGCGTTTGGCATTGTGTTTAATTTGGATAAACATGATGAAGGCGGGTCACATTGGGTTGCGCTTTACATTGATTTAGCCGGAAATAGCACAAGATTAGCCGGTGCATACTACTGGGATTCATATGGTTATCAGGCACCAAACCGCATTAAAACGCTTATGAAACGAATTAAAAATCAAGAAAAACTAAATGGAAACAATTCATTTGTATTGGAAGAAAACACTGTACGTCATCAGAGAAAGAATTCCGAGTGTGGAATTTATAGTTTGTATTTCATTGCATCAATGTTAGAAGGTCGCACATTTGAAGACATTACAAAAAATATTGTGGACGATGATACGATAAATCAAATGCGACATGTTTATTTTACATGGGGCGGTGCCATTGCTGTTCGTCGCGATTGAATATTAATTTTTATAAGATGAAATCTTAAATTGCTGTAAATGTCTCGTCATCCACAAGCGGCAACAATTCGGCATCCATCTAACATAAAACATATTTGTTCGCAGATTTCAGACTATTTCAATACAAAATTCGGCATAGTTTTCGATATCAAGAAAACTGAACGATTAACGAAAATGGCGCTATTTCATGCAGAACAAGTGTTAAACGCAAATCCCACACTGTCTCTTGGTGAGATTAATAAAGATATTGTGCAGCTAACCGCAGGTAGTTTCAAAAAATTCGTGGAGAAAGAGTCTGGACCATTGACTGCACCAACACCACCACCACCGCCGAAAAATACTGCACCAGTACCACAAACACGGCGACAATTACCATCAGTTTCTACAGGTAGTGGTGCATCTGTGACAGGCGACTTTGAACGACTTCAAGCTACAAGACGAGAAGAGCCCGCTGCAGCACCTGCTGAAACGGCTCCACTTTTTCAACAAATCGATGATAGAAGCGGACCAGATGCTATGGTAAACTATAATAAAATCAAAAAAGAACGCGAAGACCAGTCACGCGGATTTGCAAGTGCATTAGGTATGTTTGCCGCTGCAACTGAAGCAGCAACAAATGATACGGCTGCTGCAACAGCTGCGCGTGCAGCAGCTGCTACAGTGACCCGTCCAACAACGATGGAAGCACCACCTGATAGACCTCTTGAATTCTTTTATGGAAAACGTGAAATACCAGTCGTTGCATCGGCGCAACCAACACCAGCGCCAGAAATCATACGGCAACAACATTTTCTCGCGCCACCAATTCCAACACTTGCAGCAGGTGTACCTGTTGGACCACATTACATCGAAGTAGAACAAAATCTATTTGTATCAAGTTTAGATCGCGATTGGTATCGTTCATCTGAAACACGGTATCGTTTCACAGTAATTTTCGACGGAGCAAATGGCGTTCGTAATGCAAGCGAAACGACTGCAACACGCGCGAAAAATGCCGTAAGTTGTGATGCAAGCGGTATTGATTGTTTGCGCGCCGATAATCCAACACGACCCGTTAATGCAAATGTTTTACATCGTTTCAATGATGTTATACGACTGGAACTTGTTAAAATGCTGATACCAAATGAGGCAGTTGATACAGTTGTAACGCAAACAACTCCACTAGATGCATCTGGTAATACTACAACAACATTTAAATACATGAATGCATTAAGTTTTCCACATTTGAACTTACAACTTGCGCCGTATACAGCTGAAAACTTCGCAACAAATCAATCATCAACAACGGCATTTGGTGTGGTAACACACGATGGAACATCAATGCCAGACATGTCAATATATAATCGTGGTTGGTTAACAATGTTACCAAAGCATCATCATTGTCAACGTGTATTCGATCCAATTATTGCATCGCTACAAACGCTTACATTCGAAGTTGATAGGTCAAATGGAGATCGCTTAAGTACAATACCTGATGTGTTTGGTATTGATTATCTGGCATTTGGGCAAGATATTAGTGGTGGTGTATTGGGTCCAAGTCTATCGGCGTTTACTGGAACGGACCCAAGTGGTCAACCAATGTACATATATGTAGTTACAGACACATATTTCCCTGCATCGGCAATAGTTCCGGGCGATACTGTTATATTCCAAGGATATGATATTCCAGATGCAACTGGTTTGGAAACACCGATTACATCAGAATTGCAGACCGAGTTTAATGCATGGATTAATGACCCATCTGGGCATTATGTTGTTAGCACAGCAAGTCGTGATGCATCTGGAAGTGTGATTGATACACCTAATGCAGCTGGCTATGTTAACATGTTTGTGATACGTAATAGATTTGCCGACCCTACCACAGGTAGTGTGCTACGGTCACTTTGGGGTGGAACTGCTGACATTGAAAATGATTTGCGAGTATTAGTTCTTAAAACGCTTGGAACAACAGTATGTAAAGTAATTAATGTAAATCGTCAGATTGATGTTGTTTTTAAGGTTATAGTTCGTAGGCCAAACCCTGGTGCATTAGTTATTCCATCAACTTAAATATTTAGAAGTTATAAAATGTCAACTTTACAATATATCATAATAATATTATTTGGTATATTAGCAATTCATTATTTGTTATTAGTTACATTTAGTCGAACTGTTGTCACTACCGCTGAGGGATTTACTGGAACATCAACTGAAAATCCATTATCTGTGACAGGAGGCGCAGTTGGTGCAGGTCCTGGCCCAGGTACTAAATTTGTTGAAAATCCATATGATGAGTTTTATGCGAAAGTGTATGACCAGTTGATACAAGGCGGAGAACGAACGCGATTTGAAGTTGATAACATCAAAGACGAGATGCTATCAAAGGGAAATCAAGAAGATATTAAAGTGCTAGTTGTTGGTTCTGGAACGGGGCATCATGTAAACGCTTTTGTGCAAGCTGGATACAAATGTATAGGTATGGATGCATCACCTGCAATGATTAGTGCAGCCAAAACGAAATACCCTGATTTGGAGTTTATTGAAGCAGATATGATGAAGGGGGAAAATTGGGGACCAGCCACATTTTCCCATGCATTTTTACCATATTTTACGATTTATTACGCACAAAACAAAGATGCATTGTTTAAAAATTTAGCGACATGGATACGACCTGGTGGAGGGTTATGTTTGCATCTGGTAAACAAATATAAGTTCGATCCAATATTGGAGTCAGCCTCGCCTTTTCCTGCGTTTTCATTACAACGATATGTTACATCGCGCATAACACAATCAGATGTGTCATTTGACCGCTTTACATATAATGGTAATTTCGAATTGAATGCAACAGACAACAATATTGCAGTGTTTAGAGAGACATTTAAGTTTAAAAATGGTGCAGTGCGTGTACAGGAACATCATTTGTTCATGCCACCTATTGCGAAGATAATCGAAATGGCGGAGAGGGCTGGATTTAAGATGCTAAAAATCGTAGATATGATAATGATTGGTTATGAATATCAATATTTGGTGTATTTTTCAAAGTAAGCAAGCGTCAGCTAATTCGTCCGCAATATGCCGACTAAGTCTTTTGCATTTTGCAATGTTTCGCACAGTATATCTATATTCATTCAGTTCTGTAGCAGATCTTGGATATTCTTCCTCCCATATTAATATGGGAGGAAATTGAATACTTAAAGGTGTATTATTATATTTTATATACAGAGTTTCAGGTAGTTTTGGAAATTGTCGTAAATATGTATTGGAACAATAAAGCCACGTAAGACTTTTTGGTATTTTTGGTAAACATATTATTTGCGCATTATTGCAACTAATTGTTTCAATATTGTTTGGTAAATTTGGTAAACTTGTTAGTTGTGTATTATCACAATAGATGCACTTAAGATTATTTGGTAACTTTGGTAAACTTGTTATTTGCGTATTAGTGCAATAGATACATTCAAGATTATTTGGTAACTCAGGTAAATATGTTATTTGTGTATATGAACAAGCAAGTACTTCAAGATTAAGTGGTAACTCGGGCAAACATAATATTTTTGTACTACTGCAGAAAAGATGAATAAGACTCTGTGGTAATTTTGGTAAAATTTTTATTCGCGTATTTTCGCAGTTGAGCACTTTCAGATTGCTTGGTAACTCTGGAAGATATGTGATTGGTGTATAATAACATTTGAGGGTTGTAAGATTCTCTGGTAATTTTGGCAAAAATTTCAATGGTGTCTCATCACACATAAGTTCTACAAGACTATTTGGTAATTTTGGTAAACTTGTTAGTTGTGACCTTGAACAATCTAATTTTTTAAGCATATTAGATAAAGCTGGCAATCTTGCAAATTTTGTATGAGAATAAATTAATGTTTCATAATTGTCTGGTAATTTCGGACAATTCCCCATGATTTGCATTAGTGAAAAACGCATACGTGCCATATTCAATTTTATGCATGTGGAGGTGGGTATTCAGGAAGCTGCAAAATTGCATCAATATGGTCATTGAATATGACTTCGAATGTTGATAAAAGATTTACATATGTTCCATCTTTGCCATGCTCTTCAATATGATCCCATAATGTCATGCCTTCATCATGAAGTTCTTCGTCTGGTATATCATTGATTCTGACACCATGTATAATACCATCTTCAGACTTATAACGAATGTATATTGTGTCGTAGTCATCAGGCATTCTGCAATAAAATCCTTGAATTTGATACATTTTATGATTGTTAACTAAAAATATAAGATAACCTTATGGATTTCAATTTTGTTAGCATCTAAATGCGCGTTAATTTTTCACCTTTCACATCAACAACGGTCTTCTTAAGATGTTCTTCACTTCGGCTTTTATAATCGACAGGACATTTATGGCTATATTCGCCACGGGTTCTATCGGCAAAGCGATGTTTTCCGCAAAATAGATGAGTGCATTGACAAGGGATACCCTTGTCAAGTAGACTGAGTTTTATCCGACAGTCTGGATGATTACATAGTTTGGTGCTTGTCTTAAGGTCAACTGCAGGTGGCGTAATCGACATGTCTGGAACTGACTCAGCGGGCGTTTGTGCTTCGCAAACGGCCGACAAATTAGGGGTTCCAGTGCATAGAGAACTCATCTCTCTCCGACAGTTAATTAAACAAGACATAATATAATTATCTTAGCATTCAATATTAGGAACAAAATGCAAACAAACAACGGGAAAGTTGCTTTAACATTATGGTGTGTAATTGCCGCGACAATTGCAATAACTCTTATTGTGCGCTGAAAGTATATAATTAAACAAATCATAAATCATAAATGAATGATTATTCAACTATGTTTAGGGTTAATAATCTTAGGAATAACAGTTTGTTTTAGTTCGTGGGGAATATTTCGAGTTCAACATAAGTTTTGGTCGACCGTTCCCGGTCCACACTTTTACCACCATATTGGCACAGAAATTGGTTTGTGCAAAAGCGGAATAATTCGCAAAGATGCAGCACAACATCCGCCATATCACTCACAATTAAATGAACCTGTACCATTAGAACTGGCAAAAATATCGGAATATGTTAATTTTTTCAATCGAAACTACAACATTTCAAGTGATTACAAACATATATTTACAGCTGATGCATTGATTGAGCGCCTGTTCGCCCCCGGAGTTATAGGATTGCATTTAATTGACGAAGATGCAAAAGTAATAGGAGTAATTGCGAGCTGTCCACTTCATACTAAATTCGCCACTGTCGCCACCGTTGGTATGATTGACTACTTATGTGTTGATTCATCTGTAAGAGGTGTTGGTTTAGCAAACTACATGATAAGTTGGATGGATCGCACAACATCATTAGTTGGTCGCCGAGTGCATTTTTTCGAACGTGAAATGAAACCTGCACCAATACCTGCAATACAACAAACAATATATATGTATTGTGAATGTAGTGGCGACGGCATAAAAATTAGAAATAAAGAAGCCATTGATGCGGTTGCATCAGAATATACTGTAATTGATGCAAACATATATACACGTACCGATATATGGGCAGATAAAACTGCGACTGGTGCGTGGATTGTTCAGAATGCACATATGACATCTTTGAGTGGTAGTTTTGGAATTGTGTTAGGAATAGTTGGAAATCCTATAGTAGAAATGCGACAATTATCGCCGTGGAAATATTTAATATCACCGCGAGAATATGTTGAATCCGACGAAAACGGAATATGGAAATATTCGTCAACTGGCTGGACACATATTTACAACTATATACCAGACAGAACTCAAACATTAAAGATATTGTATTGAAAAATTTAATAGTTACTAACAATAACAAACCCGTATACAATGTCAACAGATAGTTTGTTGGCCAGAAAATATACATTACCCCCACAATCAGCGAATATAATAGAATTAATTGGTTCACATATTTTAGGGTTGGTTGATGCAAATGATTTGCGTAATATAGCTGATCCAGCCATATGTAAAAAATATGTGACATTGATTGCGAGCAAACTACAATCAGAAATGGATATGGTTGAACTGCGTATTATTGATAAATCTTTATCATCCGATAAACTTGAGAAAGTATTGTATAAAGTCGCAGATTCATCACAATCTATTTGTACATCATTCGGATTCTATATAATGCGTATATTGCAACTCGTATATATTGCACTATGTCATATTTCAAAAACAGCTGAAATAGGATTTGATGCTACACTAACAAAAGAAGCAAGCACGGTTAGTTTAGGAGAAAAAGTTGATTCGATGAATGATTTTAAGGATAGGATACGAAAATTTTTCGCTACACCGCTTGATGATAATGGCCGTAAAATATTATTACCTCTTGTAAATCGTAGCGATCCACGCAATGTAGACGCATTAATTGACATGCTTACAGCATCTGTTTCATTTCCAGTTAATATTCCAACGCCAAGTGACCCACGGCTTCTATTTAATGAAGATAATGAATTCGAATATTGGGTAGATTTTATACATGGATATATTGGATTTACAGTACGTTCAACCAAAAAAATGTATAATTTATTTAAAATTGAATCACAAGGAAAACCAAAGGTTGGTCGTGACATGATGAACAAATATAATATTAAGTTTTGGCCAATAGATAAAACAGATGGAAAGAAAAGTGGGCCATATTATTGGTATGGTAGTACAGACTTTTATGAAGAAGAAAAAGACGATGAAGGAAAGAAGAAAAAGAAAGGTGACGATTTATCGTTGCTTACTAAGAGGTTTGGACGTAGTGGTGCACACAATGATAATAATTCAGAAATAGAATCAATTCATATGACTAAATTATTCTCTGACAATGCGAAAAAAATACTTGCGAAGCGTACATCTGGTGACGATGATTCTAAACTAATATTGAAGAAAGATGATACTGGTGGTGCAAGCGTAAAATCAACAACAGAAATCATTTTCTCCAATCCTGTTTATGCTTTACAAGATGCTATGTTAGTTGATAAAGTAAAACTACCGTTGGAACATGCATATGAATTTAACATGAAAAGTATGAAAGAAGTCTTAACATTTTCTGTGAAATGGATGAATCATTTCGTAGATATTTTGTATGGTGACACATATCAGTTGCAAAAAGATAAAGAATTAACACGAACATTCAATATAATTAAAAACAAAATCGTGTGGAACAACAACCAAACTGTAATATCAAGTAATGAAATAGAATATCAGTATAGTAAGAAAAAAATAAGCGATGCATTTGCGGTTCCAAACATTAGCGCAGTAACAACTGAAACATCAAAGAAACTTACGAATGTTTTTAATGTAACCGCACCAGGCCACGGTGCATTAGCTAAAGCATACGTTGAAGAGTACGAAGCCCTAACGAAAATGCAAAATCAAATCGCTAAAGTAGCATCACAAATGTTGTTTAATGGTGCATTTGGTTTACCGCAGTTAGTTATTTACCAATCAACTGAACGTGGTAGAATGTTCAAAATAAATCCTCTATTGATAAACATCGGAACAAACGCTGTTGAAGCTGCATATAAAAAATTACGTACGATATTTATACCATATTATGAAGTTTTTGCGAAGCATGAAGCCAGTATTGTCGGGATTGTCAACAAAGTCAGTGCTGAAGTAACATTAACAGAAGAACAGCGAAAAGAGGTTATGGCCGCAACAACACAAGGACCACAAATTGGCGTAACGCCGCCCCTACGCATGCCATGGATGATGCCGGGCGGTGCATCACGAAAACGTCGCAATAATGTTCGTAAAACGCGAAAACGTCGTTTTTAGTTAACACGGCTCCACTAAATACGATTCATATTTCATTAAGTTTCTATAACATTTTTGTATAGTAACCGCAGATACTCCAGATAGTTCTACAATACGTTCACTTGATGTTAATAATTCTAATTTTTTACATATATAAAATAGCGCTGATGATGCTAAACTTTGTGTTGTACTCGCGGCAACAATTCCAAGTGTATCTGCAACCGTACATACTTTGTTACTCAATTCCATAACTTCGTCATGTCTTGACATTGGTATAACATCTTCAAGAGACATTATATATCTGTTAATAAATTCGCCATAACTGGTTGATTCAGCCGTTAATTCAAGCATTTCTTGTGTATGTTTTCGACCTTCAGCCATGCTTTTGCTTGTAATTGAAAACATCTCCGCGACTTCGCCTGGTAAGCGAACCATTTTGTATTCTTTCATCGCCAAATATAAACAATTTGCAATCTGCGAAATATGATTGTTTCCGCGACGGGTGCATTTTTGCGACGCTTTTACATATAAATGTTTAGCTTCGTCAATGATTGCCTGTTGTATGGAATATTTCGTGCCAACCATATTTAGTTGTTCAAATACTTTATACAGCGAACGTTCTTCATATGGTATACTGTTGTAGTTATGTAGTTGACGTATTTTACGCATTTCCAAGCTGACTTTACCTGCACATTTTATAGTTGAACCAAGAGAAGATTCGGGCATGTAGGCATTTGTTGGCATCCCACATCTTGTCGAATCACCATACCGTGAATTACCGTAAAATGTTTTTTCACATGACGTATCGATTTTCGAAGAATTAATCGTCCCACATGATGCGCATACGTATTCTGTTCCCGTATCTTCCAATATATCATTTTTGCAATATTCACACGTTAGGATTGATAATTCTTCAGTTTTATAACGAGGTTCAACGATTTCCTTGTCAAACTCGTCCAACATTGCATCAATTGATTTTGACATTTCTTGTTTTTGCAAAAATGTAGATGCTTTTGTGTTTCATTTTTTCAATGTAGCCTTACCTGTCTTCCGGTGCGTTTATTTTATGGTATTTTGCACCGAGGTACCCGTAACACTTTAAGGTACATGTATCTCTACATAATCGCACTTGGTTTTGATTCTGATAAGACTACACCAACCACATTCGCACGTATTTTGATGCGCCTAATGTATACTGACATGGATGATACCGATTTTATGGTATCATACTATAAAGAACTTGTTGGTGTTGATGCGATAAAAATACAAACAATTGAAATGGAGAATAGTATTTATGGAAAAATTGCCAGTGAATTTGGTTGTATATTCAAAGAATACAAACCATGGAATAAAAACATTTCATCAAGTGTATACTATGAATTCGTCAATTCAAACATTGACGATATTATTACAGACATTTCTGCAAATATTCAAACATTGATTGAATCAAGCCAGAAAATTGCAAAACTAAAAGAAAAATATCACAAAACCGAAGCAAGTTTTGATGAATATCATGCACCACCAATATGTGAATTTACAATGCGACTTGCAGATGCGCCGCATGCAGCAGGTGCACTACATGATGATGAAGAATCTGAAACAATGTTGGATAAATTTTATACGTCTGAATCATTTTATACATCAAGGCCTCGTCCAATCGAAGTTACATTATTTGAAGGTGGCAGTGGCGATCTTTTTGCTGAAGTTGCAACACATGAAGAACATCAATACAAACTATCAGACAGTTATACACGAATCATTCTTACGCGTTCATGTTTTACGAATGATATAAAAATCCGCATTGATGATAAGCTTTGGATTGAATCGCTACGTGACAAAAAATTAGTAAATATTATCCCAGAGGTTGTGCTGTGTACATCATATAAATTTCGCAATACACCAGAAATTAACAATTTATTATCAACATATTTGGCGTTTTTTAGCACAACTGCTAAAAAAACGTTGACTGAGATCCAGGCGCAATTTTTCAAACTGGCTGAATTGCTGGACGATTGTAATAATTTTGCAGAAGAAGGTTATGAATATACGTTATCTGCTAACTTCGCGCAAACAAATTCTACAAAATATGAACATGAAATGCTTGCCAAGTATTCATCTGCTATAACTAACCCAGAATCACAGAAGTTCGATGAACTGTTTACATGTGTTGTTGAATATTTTGCTAAAAACTATATGAAGAAATCTGATAACTCGCTTCCAATTGGATGCATTTATGAAGTGTTTAACAAGTTGTTAAATACACATTTAACCAAAACAATATTTGGTAGGTTTGAGTCACTGAGAACTGGTCGCAATCGTGATATTTTTAACACTGTAATTGCGCATTATTTCGAAAGCAACACAAATCCAAAATGTGTGGTTGATATTTCGCTAATCAAACTTATTGATGCATCATCCCTACTTGAATCTGAATCTGAATATGTACGTTCATTGTATTTTGTTCATACACTTGTACCAGATGCGGCTATACGCGATACTCTACAAACCGAATTAGTTAAGCAGTTTTTCGCGGATTGCATTGAGAAAAATGTCGCTGGTGCAACTATACAATCTCGTGAACTATGGAAATCATTCGTAACGTACATACAAACCATAAATGGTGAAAACATTTTACGTTCTTTTGGTCAAAACGAATTTACCCCCATTTGTAGATCGCTTGGATATATAGTGAAACGAACGGCGGCAGGTATGTCGTGGCAAAATATAAAATTAGAACCAGTTATGAAAGTTTCACACATTGCGCAATCAGACACAACAAAAATCGAAGATTATGCAACTGAACTTGTTAAGGAAATTGGTCGTCGTGGAGGTGTCATTACAACGGATCATGAGCCAATCACGTGGCTTCAGGCGAAGGCTTCTCGCTCATACTAACAGAAGCATCTTGATGATGCAAATCAAGTCTTGACGTTATTTTATGGGTTCTATGTGTTTTAATATATTTAATAATCGCAACAGTTTGGTCTGGTTGCCGCATAGATGCAAAGTAATCACGTAATAATCCTTCTAACATACCATATGAAAGAGTTTGTCCAACATTATTTGTTGACATATGAACGGAACATGTTTTTAGTTTCAGAACAGCTTTTGAAAGCCCGCGAGCGCGCACTGCTTCAATAATTGTGGCAGCTTCAGTTTCGCGCTCTTTACGCAATACTGCTATTTTCTCCATTAGTGCATGTATTTCAGATTCAAGCCGAACCCATGTATTTATATGTGTTGCGAATGTTGATGCCATTTATATTTACTAAATATTAAGCGACTTTTTCGTATCAATTTTTAGACGACACCGCCACCTCTGGTATGCAATAACAATATACCTAAAATCATTAGCATCATAACTATAAGTAGTAAAAATATAACACCTGTAAGAACTAAGTACGGAAAAATTTTCTGAAACAGATGATTGATTAATGGGCCAATAATGTATGTATCAAGTTTTGTGATGTTATCTGGTTCTTGAAAAAAATCGATTGATTTTTGGAAAACTGCATTCAAAATAGCAGCTTTTATCATTTTGCTTGATAATAGTGTTTCTTTAATGTGTTGCAATTCCGCAACAGTTTTTCGGATGTCATGAACAATAATGCATTTGCAAACGCCAAAGAAACTTGAGACTGGAAAATATATATCAACACCACGCCAAGAGATTGGAATTGTTAGCGAAGCATTTTATTATAACAAATGGTATATTTCCAAGCAAACTCAAGATGAAATGAATAAACTTCGTAATTTATGTATTGGTGAATTAGTTACAAATTCATCTCGCTGGTTTACGAAGCAAATGACTGAAGCATCAGTACAACAACGGTTCCAACAAGTTACCAACAAATGGATCGATGCACCAACAGAGTTTCCTACATGGGGATATGAAATGTATCCATATGAAGCGTTTAACATCGGTTCTGCGTATGATTTGAGTAAATACAATGGATGCGAAGTATCAGTTAGATTTGTTCTTGACCATGTAGTATTGACTCCAACAACATTTTATGTTGTGTGGGGTGCTGAACAAATATATGATTTGATTGAAAAAATCGCAATAAGTGAAGAAACTTCGCCACCGGCGGACAAAATCGAGATCGCACAAGACGAAGATAATGCACTTGAAGTTGTTACTGATTTTGCCGAGACAACCGATACTAAAATTATTAAACTCAATCGCGATGCAAATGACGAACGACGCAAGCGTAAAGGAGATATAATTCGAGCTGACATACGAAATTTAATGGAAAAATTAAGAGCAAAACAAGAAGAATATGATTATTATGAAAGTTATCAACATGATACAGATAGTTCGTCTGATGAAGATGAAATGAATAGTGACGATGGCAATGACTGCGAAACCATATAATTTCGATTGTTACCAAATAATAAGATATACTTGTAATATGATGTCTACTAAATCAACATATTTGAGTGCAGTAGCTGTATTAATTGTTGGTGCAATTGTTTACATGTTAGACCCTACTCTTGGTGGTATGATTCGCGGACCTATGAAAGTCCTTCCATCACGTATTCCTGAGGGTTTTACAGATGTTCCAACTGGTGTAGCTGCACCAGCTGAACCTATTGGATATCTTGATGATGATGGTGATGCAGCAGATAAATATTCATCTGTTGCTAAGTTCGACGAAACAATTAACCCAACCGGTGATTCAGGTAATCAGCAGCCAAATGGTTGCTTCCCACGTAAACAACTAACACCGAGTGAATTACTCCCAAAAGACAATAATACCCTATGGGCGCAAATGAACCCTGGTACATCAGGTGACCTTGCTGGTGTAAGTCTTTCAGCGGCTGGTTCACATTTAGGCATACGTACCCAAGGTTCATCAAACAGAAACCCAAATCTACAACTGCGTCCTGACCCAGTGATTCCACAAGTTGCAGTTGGTCCATGGAATCAATCCACAATTCAACCCGATACTATGCGTCGTGGTTTCGAACTGAATTAAGTCGCGCACAAAATTAAATGTCGTTCTTAATTATTACATTTTTAGTTGTACTCTTCGCCGCATATGTTGTATATGAATTATACGGATCGAAAATTAAGTCACAATTTCGCGCAACACTACCAATGATTCGAATTGCTGCCGTTGGCATTGCCGCAATAATCATTTTGTATTTCTATTTCACCGATACTACAATGTTTTTGTCTCTGATGGAAACTGTTGCACCACCAACTGTTTCAAATGCAATGCGAAAGATTTATCCGACAGAACAATCAACAGACGAACAATCAGAAGTTAATGAACAACCTCAAAAATTCAAGCGAAATGTGTCAACTGCGAAGAAAAAACGCGTCGCAGCATCACAAAAATGGCATTGTGCAATTTGTCAACATATGTTAGATGAAACATACGAAGTAGATCATATACTTGCACTCAAAGATGGTGGTTCGAATGAAATCGATAATTTACGTGCATTATGCAGACCATGTCATGCTAAAAAGACCGCTGAGGAATCTTAGATTGACTAAAAGCTATCCATAATGTAAAATGGATTTATCAGAATTTCTAAAACCAACGGCAACTGTTGCAGCAATACCATTTTCATTTGCATCTGATTCAATCGCTGCCGCTACATCACCTATTACTGGTCTATTTAATTCATCTTCTACAAAAAAAGCCGCATCAACGTTCCCACAGAAAATCGCCGGATGGTTTTTTATTTTAGCAATTATTTTGGCAATTATTTACGTAGTTTCACTATTCATTAGAATACCAGGCATTTCTGGTCCAACATTACCAAGAACGGGTGCGATATTGTGGACCGGACCTGAAATATATACGGCAGATGCAAACATTAATATGTCTGGCAATGCAAGCAGTTCAATTACGTCGATTGATTCGGCGCGATACACTGTTTCAATGGAAATTTCCATCGTAAATCCGTTTGCAAATTTAACGTCCAATAAACATGTTTTTCATCGTGGAAGCCCTATATTAGATGCAAGTGGACGCGATATAGCGGCGTTGAACCTTCAAACACCTCAAAACTTACCTATTCCAGTATCAACAACCGGTATTATGAATCCAGCAATCTTCATTCCAAGTGGTTCAACAAATACTATAAAAGTGTTTATTCAAGATGCATCTCACCAAGAAGTTGCAGCAGTATTAATTGATGGTTTACCAGTATACAAATCTTTTCGTCTTACAATTGTTGTGTCAGACCATATTATGGATGCATATGTTAATTGTAAACTGGTTAAATCTGTGTTTATTAATGGAACGATACCAACGTCTACACCAACAAACGTATGGGGGCACATCGGAACCGATTTTCAAGGAATTGTTGGTGCAATAAGGTATTACCCTGAAGCATTTACAGCGCGTCAGGTCAAATTGCTTTGTAATATGACACCCACATTGAAAAATTAAATAGAATAAATCGTGCATGCACGATTTACCGTAGACTACCGAAAGCCGGCCCTGCAAAAAGAATCGGCAAAGCCGATTCTTTTTTTGAGAATTTTCCGCTTTAGCGGAAAATTCTGTTCCGAAAGTTTTTGGTACATTTCGTGCCAATTTCCAGCAAAGCTGGAAATTGGCTTAATTCAAAAACTGCTTTGCAGTTTTTGAATTCATTCGCGAAATGTGCAAGACCTGTCCACCTTTGGTGGACAGGTCTTTTAACCTCGTTCTGGCAAAGCCAGAACGAGGTGTATCTTAATTTCGGAACGGGCCGGTATTCTGGAATAATTTTTCAACAGCACGTTGAAAAATTAAATGCAACAAATTAGATAAATGGATGGTGGAATAACAGTAGTTGGTGTTATAGCTGGCATCATTTTGGCATTTGTGTTCTATGGTGTTTATAAGGGAACAGTTTCCAAAGCAACACAACAAGCCAGACCATGGTATGTTCCAATTGTTTGGATACTAACAATTATTGTTTTAGCTATTATAGTCTACATATTCAAGATAGCGCTCACAAGTTCTTCAACAAATACTACGGGATTATCGTCCTCATTTACAAGCAAATTAACTGCAGCTTTTGCATTAGTTCTGCATAAAGCATCTGAATTAGTTAAAAATCCAACATTTCAAATGATACTTCTTGTTATTGCTCTTACGACCGCAGTTGTGTACATTGTTAATCCATCAACATTTTATAGTTCATTTGCACCAGTAATATGGAATGGTCCATTTCCAATTGCAACACACGCATATGTAGCATCAGACCATGAAATACCGAGATCTTTATCAAGTTATGAAAGTACATATTCGTTTTTTGCATATGTTGAAACAGACAGTGGATTAGCCGATCCATCTGCGCCTATTTCATTAGTAAAACGTGCGGGAATGTGGGATATTAGTGTTTTACCTACAAAAGGCCAAATATTACTAACTGTAAATTATCCACATGATACAGGATTATCTCCGTCACAAATCATTGTAAACGGATTTCCTGTTCAAAAATATACATTTATTTCGCTTGTAATTCGTGGAATAGATGTTAAACTATATGTAAATGGTACGTTAGTAGGCGGACAAACAATTAACGTATTGCCAGCCTATATTAATTCACCGTTAACAGTTGGTCAATCATTGATGCGTAATTCGGGTTCTGTACGACTAATTGGTTATTGGCCACAAGCATTAACACCTGACGAAATTGCTAAAGCATATAATACTGCACTAATTACACTTGGAACGCCATCGCCATCTCCATATGATTCTGGCGATTCGGTTTTGCAAAATTTCCGCAAATTTAAGACAAAAGTCTGCATCGGAGATTTATGTTCGTATTAGATAATAAAATGGCAATTGCCGATATAGTAGCTTCACGCCCGAGTTTGATTCGGAATGGAATTATTGTAATAGTTGTTGCGCTTATTGCCTACATTATTTACTATTATGTTGTTAGTCCAGCAATTTTTGGCAAAGATACCACTCGCGCACATATGATTCCCTTAACAAAAGCTGTAAGCGGCACAGATGCATCTGGATGTGCTACAGTATATGATAAATTGCAACTATCACCTTGGTATACCGGAGGTGAATATACGTTATCAACATGGCTGTACATCGATGATTGGAATGTAAATGCTGGTAATTATCGCCATATTTTCTCATTGGTTTCGGGCAATCGAGTTCTTATGTACGCAATTCTAAATCGTGTTTCTCCAACGCTAATTATTCGTACATGCGATCAATCAACTGATATTAGTATGCGGCCAGATTTGAGTTTATGTGGATTCAACCAACTTATGACTACACCAAATCAAATTTTGGATAATCAATCGGTCGGTCCAGTGGGCGTTGCAATGTGTGATGTTGACAATATTGATATTCAACGCTGGATGTTCCTAACTATTGTTGCCCGTGGTCGCATTATTGATATTTTCATGGATGGTAAACTTGTTCGTGAATGTGTATTACCAAACATTCCAGCATCTAATCCCGATTCGCTATTCCTGCGTGTTGGTGCATCGCCCATACTAACAACCGCTGGATGTGTAGCGCCATCTGCTGCAACAACGTTCCCATCTATTGGTGGTTACATATCAAATCTGCAAACATATAGCAAAGCTCTGGCGCCAGATGCAATTGTATCAGCATATGAAGCTGGGCCGCAAGCACCAACTGGTGGATGGCTTTCGAGTTTCTTGCGAATTTTCACGGTTACAATTACATTTTCAAACTCAGATGGAACAAGCAATTATACCATGAAACTTTAAAACTGTTAAAACTTTAAATGCGTAATAATTAATAAAATGGAATTTGCAACGGTTGTTACTGGCACAAGCACAGTAGCACAAATCGCTTTTGCTGTGCTTATCATTTTAGCATTGATTATTGTAATCTCAACGACCGAGACACTTGTAAATTGGTTTACAAAAGTAGGAAATCTTGCGGTTGATCTAATTCCAAATACGGTCGGAGCAACAACCATGAAACGTATTCCACAAAATCCATCAACAAGTGGCGCAATTACGTTACATCGTTCCGATAACGAATTAAGTGGTTTAGAATTTTCATATGTAACATGGTTATATGTTGATCCAGCTACATTTTCATCTGACCCTTCTACGCCACAACATACATTAAAACATGTATTCCACAAGGGAACAAATGGTATGTTTCCTCTAATGGCACCAGGTGTATTTGTTACTGCAACCACAAATCAACTTGTTATTTATATGAATTCGTTCGATAAATGGAATAATACCATAACTGTTAGTAATTTACCTGTTCAAAAATGGCTGCATCTTGCAATCGTTGCCAAAGGTAAAACTGTTGATGTTTACATTAATGGTAATATTGTTGCACATAAAGTATTGGCAACATATCCTAAACAAAATTATGGTGACGTATTTTTCTTCAATTCTCAGTCGAAGGTACTTGGTCCCGATAACACCACTTCTCCAGAGCATCCACGAGTATTAGGACCGTTTTCCGGCAGTATTTCTCGCGCAAGATATTATTCATATTCGTTGACATTTGCTGAAATTAGAACGCTACTAAGTGAAGGACCATCGACGAAAGTTGACACAGCAAGTCAAGATATTCCACCATATATGGCAGATAATTGGTGGGTTAGCACATATACCGCGCCGTCAGCCTAATAATCTCTGCAGCAAGTAAATTCGATGAATTCAACTGTTGCATCAGTTAATCAGCCTTCATTTGTTGCCATATCACATTTCACTTCACCATTATCCGCCGGTAACATGAATACTAATGCAGTAGCATCTAACTGGCTTTCATATATATTAATTATTTTTGTTGGAATGATTATGTGTGTGGTTGGAATTATATATTGGTATGGTTTAGCACCATCACCGGCACCTCCAGTACCTGAGTCGAAATATTGGTGTTACATTGGAAAAGATGCAGGCAAAAGGATGTGTATAGAATTAAATCGAGCAGAACAATGCGGAACTGTCACGACATACTCAACCGCAGATGAATGCATTCGCGCAATCGCTTAAATACTAAGTCATTTTAACTATTAATGAACGAAACGCTTGGATTTTTAGGTATTAGTACTGGAATTACTGCTTTACTATGTGGTTCTCTTACATATACAAATAAACACAATCTTAGCCAATTAACACACGTAAAACCCATTGCATGTGCAACTGCGGGTGATTATGTTTATTGTACTGGATGCATTATTGCAGATAAAAAGCGATTATTAACTGCCAGTCAATTCAAATATTACCCTGCGGTTGATATATATAAAACTACAAAATCATATGAATATGTTATTAATCCAAACTATTTTGGTATAGATGCAAAATTAAAGAAAGTTAATTATGAACATTTCAAAGTACCATTTACACTTGATTCATACAAAGTACATGTTCCTTTTGCGCCGAATTTTCCAACAATCAAAAATACTTGGTATGTTCAGAAACCGATTGGATATGAATATGTGACAACATCTGCCATAGTTGAAGGAAGTTGTGCGACAGCAATTGGTAAACTTGTCAATAACACAATTGAACAACATCCGACTGCTGCATCTTTTGTTACACATAAAACACTTGAAGAACTGTCAGCTGAATATGAATACAATGCTAAATACTATAAAATCGCGATGGCTATATGTGGCATTGCTGCAGTTGCATGTTTGATTGGTGCGTCGTTTGGACGCAATAATTGAAACAAAAATGTGAAACAATCGTACAAAGTAAAATGTTTGAATTCCTCATTTTTGTATCTATAATTTACGTTTTAACTAACATATTATATTATGTTTCAAAAACCAACCTGGCATCATATTGTGCTATTCCAGAATACAGGATTGACCAATTAGATAGCCTTCAGCCTGGAACTCTTATTAAGATTCGTGGCACTATTGCAAAACTGCATGATACAGACCAAGGACTACTTTATGAACATCACACCATATATAGAAATAATTCCTTAGTATCTTCATATGAGAACAAAACAAATATGGCTCTTGTTGCAGATGGAGTAAAAATCGGCCTACATAATATTCCTTTTAGATCCGATTTTAATTATGTCATATCATCAACATATAATAATGAACTTGAAACTTCATTCACACTCTCTAAAAAATTTAATTTCAAAATCAAACCGAAACTAGTTACGCATTTGCATAACATTGAATCAGTTGCGGAACGCACGCCTATTTATGTAATCGGAATGTTAACATCTGGAAATATGTTATTAATGTCAACAAATTCAAATTGTGGCATTTATTCATTATCTATTGAAGCAGATACAGAATTAAAAACGAATCACATGAAAACATATGAATTTGCACGCAAATGTGTAGGATATGCTACATTATTCACAGCAGTACTATGGATTTTCTTTTAGTCTGCTGATTTGTCCAATGAAATAAACATTTGAATTAGTTTTTCATCACCTATAAAACTATGTTTTACACGTAGTTCTGCATATGATTTTGTTGTAGACAAAATAGTATAAATATCAATTGCATCATATCCTGATGCAAAATCATCGAGTAATTTTTTCCATGAATTCTCACCTGAACCTGCTGGATACAATGCTGTACTATCGTATTCATCGGCTGCCGTTAATAGCTTCTCACAATCTTTAATTACAAACACAATTGTGGAGACATCTGCATCTTGTGCTTCTTTGATAGTGGACTTGTGTGCAATTACGGTAAACGGTTTGGTTGGATCGAATTCAACAATCCAACATTTTCCCTTTTTAGCGAAGTCTTCACCGATTTTATTTTGTTGCGCAGTTGTTGCACCCGTTACAAGCAAATTACATCCACCAGTTCGTGTAGCGCAAGCAGATGCATCTGCTATAATTTTAGAGTCAAACATTGGTTTTGATACCCGTGGTTTCGGGAGTTCAATCATTTCTACATTGTACCATTTTGTCGGTGCAAGTGAAAGACGTTTTACATTCACGATGGCAACTGCCGTTTCAAATGGAGATGCAGTGTCTCGCGAAACAGTTTTTGGTAGTTTTGCAGCGGCCGCAGCCATTGTAGTTAAATTCGTTAAAAAAGATTTTGTGGCATTTCAGTTTTTACATGTATTTCATTGTAATACCCAATACCCGACTAATTGATGCCATTTGTGATGGCGTTGGTTGCATCCTACCACTCTCAATCTGATTGATAGTATTTGTCGGGAAGCTGCATGCCGTATTTAGTTGTACTTGTGTGAGTTTACGTTCAACACGTGCAGCAATCATTGCCTTGCGACAATCTGGGTCAAGTTCTTTTGGTTTTACCATTTCCTCGCGGTCAAGTTTTGCCGCATGAGCGGCAGATGCACTCATTTTGCTACCACCACCAGATGTAGAAGATTTACGGCCAATACTACCGCCGCCAATAGCCATTGCACGGTCATCTTTTACTGGAACGTCTTTGCTTGAACTCATTTTTATGTGATAATTACAATAAATTACAATAAATTACTATGTTTCAATTCGAGAGTCTTTTGACCACCGTGGCAGCACATTTTTTGCCACATTTGCTTATGTAAAAACGATAAAAATACGCAAAAATTGCAAAAACACTGACTAAAATCAATAATTTAATTATAATTGAGTAAAATAAACAGTCCCCGCTAAATCCTTCCACGTGCGCTTGTTGTCTAATGGTATCAACTTTCACATCATCGGCAGATTTGCGTGAACCATCTGGATTGAAAATTTTCGGTGTTGCATCATATTCTTCACGTGTAATATCGCGTTTTCGCATCCATCGTGCTTGATGTGGCATACCGTTTTTAGTAGAATCCGGTGTTAACCATTTTGAACCACCTCGTGATACTATTTTACCAGATGCATCACCAACTGGTAAGTCTACTAATTCGCATTCACAATAACCTGTATCGTTGAGAGCCGCGTTAATTAGTGGCATTGGATTAAGCGCAATTTCGGCATCTTCGGCCATTCCTGGCGCCAATCCGCGTAACGCAGGCAATCCTTGTGCAGCAATTTCGTCTTTAACGAATTTTCCAAGTGCGTCCCCTTTAGGAACTGTATCTACATATTCATACCGTCGAGCGCCATTTGAACATATAAATCCTGTATCCATAAAATATCGAATACCAAGTGGTTGCATAGGTCGGCCTTTGTTCAATCCAGTACCTTCACCAAACCCAATTGCATCTACATAGTAATTTACACCACGAATATTATCATATACTTGTGAAAATGAACTGCCATATTTAACACCAATCGCACTTGGTGGTAATAATTCTTCCGAATAATTATAGTTTGGTGGTTCTTCTGGTTTTTGTTGACCAGACATGTTACATTATATATCTTTAAAATAAATGCCAAATATTGTGTTGACAAATTTGCTTGGTTCAATTGTTAAAGATGCTAATGTACCAGCACTTATCCATATTTTTGGACAGTGGCTGCAGGCGGTGGAAAAATGCGTTACACGCGTAGAAATCAGCAGCAACAACGTGTGAATAAAGTACGCCGAACTTGTAAAACACTGCATGTTTTACGCAAAACATGCAAAACACGCAAAACACGCAAAAACTAAACACTTTTTATTGACTTAATCCATTTTTTCCCCCGTAATTTTCATAATTTAATCAAAAATTGAAACATGCTAAATCACATAATATTTACTGATATATTGTTGAAAATGCCCGGAAAAACATCCGCATCAAGTCTTGTTGCATCAGTATGTTGGAACGCTCAGAATGAAGAGCGGGCTACGTCTGATCCAACGCCCGATGTTAGTGCAGGTGCGGTTGCTGTTATGATGGCAACCCTCCAGGCAGTTCTAAATGCACACAGTGCTGGTGATCTTGACCTTACTGATGATACTACACTGGACAGTCTACTCGCTGTTCTTGACGCTCATTTTGCTGACGCACCACCGATGGCTCCTTCTAAAGGAGTTGTTTTAAAAGGTGTTTCGATGGCTAAAAAGGCAGTTGTAAAAGATTCAGACAGCGATAGCGATTCAAGCATTGATCCAGACGAAGTAATTCATCCAAGTGCTAAGAAGAAATTCTACAAAATCGCTGCCGTAAAGGCTGATGATGATGATGTTGCCGATGATGATGCTGTAGATGATGATGCTGTAGATGATGATGCTCCTGCAAAAGCTGCGCCTGCAAAAGCTGCGCCTGCAAAAGCTGCGCCCGCAAAAGCTGCGCCCGCAAAAGCTGCGCCTGCAAAAGCTGTGCCTGCAAAAGCTGCGCCTGCAAAAGCTGAGCCTGCTAAGGCTGTTGCTGCACCAAAATCAGCGGCAAAACCAGTTACCCCAAAACCAGTTGCATCTGCAGGTAAGCCAAAAGCTGCCGGAGATGCGCCTAAGAAGCCTGGACGCCCACTAAAAGCTGCCGCATAATTAGAACATTTCACATTTTTAATTTTGCACTAAAAATGAAAACCTAACGATTAAATTGTCAAATTCCATACAAACCTGTACAAAGATGGCGATTGGCTTGGCTGATCCAGTTCACGGACCGGATACGGCCGAACTTTTGGCGCGCATTAGCGCAATAAACTGTCGCGAAAAATGGATAAAATCGATATGTATAATTTTTAGGAGTACGTTAGGCGATGTATTAAATCTGTATATTCTGAAATATGGATATATTAAAATGGCTTCCATACTATAAAAAGTATCGGCTACAATATTAGTTGATATCGATTTAATCCATTTTCGGTGTCCGTAATATGTTATGTATTTCAGATTTGGATATAACAAGTCTTTCTGAACTACCTTAAACACTTGAAGTATTAGAATGTCAAAATACAAAATTGCATATTCTTCCCAAACTACCTGATACACTTAGATATTTAGATTGTTCAAACACACAATTGAATAAACTGCCAGATCTGCCTGAAACGCTTAAAACTTTAAGATGTCAAAAAACACATTAAGTGTTCTTTCGAAGCTGCCCGAAACACTTATACATTTAAGATGTTCAAATACCCAACTAAGTGTTCTTCCGTGCCTGCCTGACACACTTATATATTTAGATTGTTCACATACACCTTTAAGATATTTGCCAAAACTGCCTAAATCACTTAAAACATTAATTTGTGATAACACGCGACTAAGTATTCTTCCAAAGCTTCCTAAAACACTTACATATTTAAACTGTATGCGAACACAAATAAGTATTCTTCCAAAGCTTCCTGAAACACTTAAAGAATTTTATTGCAGACATGCGCCATTAAAAATTAAACGTAATGATGGTGAAAGTATTGCTGACTATAGTAAACGATGGGATGACTGGCGCGCTGAACAAGCATTCATCAAACGTTGCAAAGAAAAATGTCTGATAATTAGAAACGAACTATTTGACATTGCAGGCTAATAACCTAAAATTGAAGAATATTTTAAAATTTTTTAACAGATGCAAAGATGGCGTATGGACCTGATACGGTTAAACTATTGTCGCGCATTAGTGCGATTGATGATGGAATATTAGGGGTCTCTTGGTTAAATATAACAAGTCTTCCAGAGTTGCCTGAAACACTTACGGAATTATATTGTGAAAATACACAACTAAGTGTCCTTCCGAAGCTGCCTGAAACACTTACACATTTGTATTGTAATAATACACAACTAAGTGTACTTCCGAAGCTGCCTGAAACACTTAAAGAATTAAGTTGTTCAAATACACAACTAAGTGTACTTCCGAAGCTGCCTGACACACTTACACACTTATGGTGTTGGAATACACAACTAAGTGTCCTTCCGAAGCTGCCCGAAACACTTATAATGCTTGATTGTTCAAAAACACCTTTAAAACTTTTACGCAGCGATGACGAAAGTATTGCTGACTATAGTAAACGATGGGATGACTGGCGCGCTGAACAAGCATTCATCAAGCGTTGTAACAAAAAATGTTGGACAATTAGAGATGAATTAGCAGATGTTCCGGATTATTGAAAGGTAACTTAAGACTTTTTAACAGATGCAAAGGATGGCGTATGGACCTAATACAATTGAACTTTTATCGCGCATTAGCGCGATTGATGATGGATATTTAGATGTTTCATGGTTTAACGTAACAAGTCTGCCGGAATTACCTGAAACACTTACACATCTATTTTGTGGAAATACACAACTAAGTGTCCTTCCGAAGCTGCCTGAAACACTTAAAGAATTATATTGTGGATATACACAACTAAGTGTCCTTCCAAAGTTGCCTGAAACACTTACGGAATTATATTGTGGAAATACACAACTAAGTGTCCTTCCGAAGCTGCCTGAAACACTTACACGGCTTAATTGTTCAAATACACAACTAAGTGTCCTTCCGAAGCTGCCTGAAACACTTACACATTTATGGTGTTATAATACACAACTAAGTGCACTTCCGAAGCCGCCTGAAACACTTACATTGCTTAATTGTTCAAATACACAACTAAGTGTCCTTCCGAAGCTGCCTGAAACACTTACATATTTAGAGTGTTCAAATACACAACTAAGTGTCCTTCCGAAGCTGCCTGAAACACTTACACGTTTATATTGTTCAAATACACCTTTGAAAATTCAACGCAATGCAGGTGAAAGTATTGCTAACTATAGTAAACGATGGGACGCCTGGCGCGCTGAACAAGCATACATCAAGCGTTGCAAAGAAAAATGTCGGGCAATTAAAGATGAATTAGCAGATGTTCCGGATTATTGAAAGGTATCTTAAGACTTTTTAACAAATGCAAAGGATGGCGTATGGACCTAATACAATTGAACTTTTATCGCGCATTAGCGCGATTGATGATGGATATTTAGATGTTTCATGGTTGAACGTAACAAGTCTTCCGGAACTGCCTGAAACACTTACATTGCTTAATTGTTCAAATACACAACTAAGTGTCCTTCCGAAGCTGCCTGAAACACTTACATGGCTTAATTGTTCAAATACACAACTAAGTGTCCTTCCAAAGCTGCCTGAAACACTTACGGAATTATATTGTGGAAATACACAACTAAGTGTCCTTCCGAAGCTGCCTGAAACACTTAAAGAATTATATTGTTTAAATACACAACTAAGTGTCCTTCCGAAGCTGCCTGAAACACTTACACATTTATGGTGTTATAATACACAACTAAGTGCACTTCCGAAGCTGCCTGAAACACTTACATTGCTTAATTGTTCAAATACACAACTAAGTGTTCTTCCGAAGCTGCCTGAAACATTAACACATTTAGGTTGTGAAAATACGCAACTAAGTGTTCTTCCGAAGCTGCCTGAAACACTTACGGAATTATATTGTGGAAATACACAACTAAGTGTCCTTCCGAAGCTGCCTGAAACACTTACATGGCTTAATTGTTCAAATACACAACTAAGTGTCCTTCCGAAGCTGCCTGAAACACTTACATGGCTTAATTGTTCAAATACA
>Ga0209916_1000441_pt1 | contig 66463 bp, 66 predicted proteins | sample ThiBio_1000_plan_FD_183956 | JGI IMG/M metagenome (GOLD analysis project Ga0209916, IMG submission 183956) | Wastewater bioreactor microbial communities from Cape Town, South Africa - Thiocy_solids_2 (SPAdes) | ecosystem: Engineered > Bioreactor > Thiocyanate-remediating > Anaerobic-Aerobic ... | reverse complement strand
CAATTTCATCCCGGTGCTGTCGCGCGAGCCCGACGGCAGCGACTGGTCCGGCCTGCGCGGCAACTGCACCGACATCCTGTCGCCCGACGCGCACGATCTGCCCAACAGCCACGCCTATCTGTGCGGGCCGCCGGGCATGGTCGACGCCGCGATCACCTGTCTGACCAAGGCCGGCGTATGCGAGGCGCACATTTTCTACGACAAGTTCCTCGACGCGTCGCACACGCCGGGCGGCCGGGCCTGAACGGCCACGCGCGGTCGGATCAGCGGCCGGCCGCGCGGATGGAATGATTGTCTGTTGTACTTTGACGGGTCACGTCTCTTCGCATATCTCCTCCCGGCCCGTCAAATTCTGGCGGGCCCATTCCGGGCCCGCATTTTTTTGTCGGCGAAGCGTCCGCGTTGCACCTCGTCCGTCCCCATCTCCGGGCCTTCGCCGCGCGAAATATCTATCGAAAGGATCGCAGGCCTGCATCGAGGGCGGCATTCGAACGCGTAGCCGTGTTTCCGGGGTTGCGGCTGCGCCGTTACGTCCGCACCTGAGTCACCTCGAAGCCAGCGTTCTTCCAGGCCTCGATCCCGCCCGCCAGGGAGCTCACGTTAAGGTAGCCCAGCTGTTTCAGGGTATGGGCGGCGAATGCGCTGCGCCCGCCTGTCTTGCAGTACACCAGGATTTCCAGCTGGCGGTCGAGCAGCGTTTTTTCGCAGGCCGGATAGCCCGGGTCGACCTTGAACTCAAGCACGCCGCGCGGAATGTTGCAGGCGTTGCCGATGCACCCCTCGCCGAATTCCGCGGGCTCGCGCACGTCCAGAAGGACGATGCCTTTTCGTGCCGCCAGCTCGCGCGCGGCGGTAGGGGCATCCCATTCGGTGATCTGGGATCTGGCCTGGGCGATGAGATCTTGCGTGGTAAAGCTCATGTGGGGTCTCCTGCAAATGGAAAACCGGCCTTCATGCTGCCAGGCCGATGTGTTTGAGATAGCCGCCGGCCTCCAGCAGATGGCCGGTTTCCACCGCTGCGGCCAGGCGGATGCGCAGTATCCAGCCTTCGCCATAGGGGTCGCTGTTGACCAGTCCGGGTTCGCCGCGCAGGCGCGGATTGACCGCCAGCACGCTGCCGTCCACGGGTGCGATCATGTCGGACACGGCCTTGTGGGATTCGATGGTCCCGAGAGGGGTATCCCGGCGAATGGCAGCACCCACCCGGGGCAGGTCCAGGAATACGACCTCGCCCAGGCTTTGCTGCGCGAAATGATTGATCCCCACCAGGGCTTCATCCCCTTCCTGGCGCTGCAGCCAGAGGGCGTCGCGGTGATACAGGCGGTCTTCAGGGTAATGTGCTGACATGATGGGTATTCTCGCGTTTCATGGGTTTGTGCACGGCCTGGCCGAGCGCATCCTCGGCGGCTTCCAGCAGCGCTTCCGACAGAGTGGGATGAGCGTGCACGGTTTGGGTGATGGCATGCACGGTGGCGCCCTGGCGGATCAGCACCGCAGCCTCATGCACCATGTCGGAAGCGTGTGCGCCGACGATGTGGACGCCGAGCAGGCGCCCGCTGACGCGGTCCGCCACCACCTTGGCCAGGCCGGTCAATTCGCCCATGGCCTGGGCCTTGCCGAGGCCGCGCAGGTCGAAGCGGCCGCAACTGACGACATGGCCTTTTTCGACGGCATCCCGTTCGGTGAGGCCGACGCATCCGATCTCCGGCATGGTGAACACGGCCCACGGGATGGCTGCTTCGTCGAGCGGCGTGGGGTCCAGTCCCAGGGCGTGATCCACCGCCAGACGTGCCTGCGCCGAGGCGGCATGGGCCAGCGCGAGGCGGCCGTTGACGTCGCCCACCGCATAAAGCCCCGCCAGGTTGGTGCGCATCAGGCTGTCGGTCATGATCTCGCCGCGCCGGCCCACGGCCACACCGGCCTCTGCCAGGCCAAGTCCCGCGCTTTGGGGACGGCGCCCGACCGCCACCAGGGCGCGTTCGGCGGTGGCCACCCGCTGGCCGTCGCTATAGGCGGCGACGCCGTCCGGCGTGGTTTCAAGCCGCTCCACCAGGCAGCGGCCGATGAATTCGATGCCGAGCTTGCGCATTTCCCGCTGCACGACGCCGGCGATATCCTGATCCAGGAAAGGCAGCGGGCGCTCGCCCATGGCGGTGAGGGTCACCTGTACGCCCAGGGCGTGCATGATGAAGGCGAATTCGCAGGCCACCACGCCATCGCCGACGATGAGCAGGGAGCCCGGCAGGGTGTCCCATTTCAGCAGGTCGTCGCTGGTGGCGATGCGCTCGCCGTCGACCTGGAAACTTGCCGGCCGGATGGGGCTGGAGCCGGTGCAGATCAGCACGGCGTCGGCTTCGACCATGCCGTGCCCCGGCACCTCGATGTGCCGGCCGTCGATCATGCAGCCGCGCCCCTGGATATGCGTCACTTTGCGATCCGCCATGAGGCCATCGATGCCGCGATTGAGCAGACCGATAACCTGCCCGGCCTTGGCGCGCATCGCCGGCCAGTCGGCCTCGATGCTGCCGTTGAGGCGCAGCCCGCAGGTTTCCGCGCGGCGCATCTTTTCAAGGAGATTGCAGACCTCGACCAGGGTCTTGGTGGGAATGCAGCCGCGATGCAGGCAGGTGCCGCCCAGGGGATGCGGGTCGATCAGGGTGACGTTCGCACCTTCCGCCGCGGCGTGGGAAGCGGCGACGTAGCCTGCGGGGCCGCCGCCGACAATGGCGATGTGTTTGGGCATGGTGTGTCTCCTGTGTCCGTCCGCCCGCCCGGAGGCGCCGGACGAACACCTGTTTTCAGGTCAGGCCGAAAGCGCTTCGACCTCCATCAGCTTGCCGTTGAGGGTGACCTGGCCGCTGATCTCGATGGCACGCATCAGGCTATCCAGTACCGGGCAGTGGCTTTCCACGGTCTGCACCAGTTTCATGAGCGTTTCGGTATCGGCCGGGCTATTCAGCTCGGTTTCGAAAATGATTTTCTGGTAGCCCGGGGGGATGGCCCCGTCCATGCCGAACAGGCCGCGCAGGTCGAGATAGCCGCGCAGATTGACCTTGACGCTATCGAGCTTGACGCCCATGACCGAAGCGTAGGCGCTGTACATGATTTCCTGGCATGTGCCCAGTGCGACCAGCAGCAGTTCCACCGGATTGGGCGCGGCGTCGGCCCCTCCCAGCTCGGGCGGCTCGTCGACGACGATGACCGGAAAGTCGCGCACCCTGGCGCTGCAGCGTACGTCTTCTTCCAGTCGGGTGTCGGCACGGAACACCACCTTGGCGGCGCCGGAATTGCCCTGGATGCCGGCGATGGTCTGCATCAGGGCGGCTTTGACGGTTTCTTGCGACATGGTCAGTTTCCTCTCGTGTGTGGGGGGATCGGCGGCGCGACAGTGCATGCCGTTGACTGCATTAAATGGGATTGCAGCGATGAAAATAAGTCGGACGAGCGAGCATCCGGATGAGTGGATTCCCCTAATCCGGATTGGGTATGTCCGGCGGGAACCGCCCGCCACGCGCCGCAAGGATGCCTGCGCTTGACGGCACAGCCTGCCTTCCCGGTCAAAATGGGGCGGGACTGCGGCGGCAGGTGCGGCCTCAGGAAACCGGGCTGGCCTCGTTCGCCGCCGGCGTTTCCATGCGCATCCATACCTGCACCAGCTCGGGCAGGGAATTCACACGCATCTTGAACATGACGTTGGCGCGGTGCACCTCGATGGTCTTCGGGCTCAGACCCAGTTTGATGGCGATCACCTTGTTGGCCTTGCCGGCCACCACGTGCGCGGCGACTTCCCGCTCGCGCGGCGTCAATTGCCGGTAGTTGGCCTGGATCCGGGCCAGCTCCCCGTGGCTGTGGCGGCGTTGCCGGCACAGTTCCAGGGCCAGCTGGATGCGATCCAGCAGAGCCTGGTCGTTGTATGGCTTCTGCAGGAAATCGATCGCGCCGGCTTTCATCGCACGCACCGCCATGGGCACGTCGCCGTGGCCGGTGACGATGATGACCGGCAGGCACCAGTCGCGCTCCAGCAGGTGGCTCTGCAGCTCCAGGCCGCTCATGCCGGGTATGCGCACATCCAGCACCAGGCAGCCGGGAGAGGCGCCGTCGTAGACATTGAGAAATTCGCGCGCCGAGGAATAGCCACACACCCGATGGCCGACCGACTCCAGCAACCAGCGCAGCGATTCGCGCGCGGCCTGATCGTCGTCGACCACGAAAACGGTTTGCTGTTCAGTCATCTATTTCCTCCTCGGTAGCCAGGCACAGGGTGAAGCGGAACGTGAGGCCATCGCCGTTCGGGTTGGACAAGGAAATCAGGGCGCCGCCATGGGCCTCGACGATGGAGCGGCAGATCGGCAGGCCCATGCCCATGCCAGCCGACTTGGTGGTGAAGAACGGCTCGAAAATCCGGTTCTGCATTTCGCGCGGCAGCCCGGAGCCGGTATCGCGCACCTCCACCACTGCCTTCTCCTCCGCCACGCAGGTGCGCAGCGTGAGATGGCGTCGTCCTGGCGGCACATCGCCCATCGCCTCGACCGCGTTGCGCACCAGATTGAGCACGACCTGCTCGATCTGGATGGCGTGGCCCAGCACATGCGGCATGTCGGGTGCCAGATTCAGCCTGATGTCGACCTGGTGCAGGTTCACTTCCGGCCCGGCAATCAGCATGGCTTCGCGCACGATGGCATGCAGATCCTGCGGCTGGCGAGGGCTGTCCTCCTTGTTCACGAAACGGCGCAGGCTGCTGATGATGCCGCCGGCGCGTTCGGCCTGCTGGCAGACCTGCTCGATGGCCTGGGTCAGGTCTTCCACCGTGCCGCCGCCGGAACGGATGCGCCGCAGGCAGCCGCGCGAGTAGTTGGCAATGGCGGCAAGCGGCTGGTTCAGCTCATGCGCCAGCCCGGAAGCCATCTCGCCCATCGTGTTGACGCGCGCCGCATGGGCCAGCTCGCGGTAATGCAGGCGCACCTCGTCCTCGGCGTGCTTGCGCGCGGTGATATCGCGCGTGATGCCGAGCAGCGCGATCACCTTGTCGCGTCCGTCGCGCAGCGGCACGGCGTGGGTTTCCATCCAGCGCCGGCGGCCTTTCAGGCTGACGATCTGGAACTCCATGACGCCGGATTCGCCGGCAAATATCCGTTCGGTGAGCGCGCGGTATTCGTCGCGGAATTCCGGCGCGACCATGTCGTAGACCGAGGTGCCGATGATGTCGCCCGGCTGGCCGGCTTCGAGCAGCGCCAACCCGGCCGGATTCATTTCCAGCAGGATGCCGTCGAGGGTTTGCAGCTTCACGCATTCCGGCTCCGAAGCGATGATCTGGCGCAGCCGGTTTTCGTTTTCCGCCAGCTTTTCCTCGGCTCGGCAGCGTTCGCCGATTTCGTTTTCCAGCACCCGCTTGGAATGGCGCAAGCGCAGGTTGAGGCGGGTAACGTAAAGCACCAGGCCTGCCATCAGGGCGAGAACGGTCGATAGCAGAGCCCAGGCAAACGGATTAGCGGGGTAATCCAAATGAATCGCTCCGGTCGGATCGGGTCATTCCGGGGCTGTCTGGCCTGAAGCTGCCGGCAGCTATCCGGACGAATAACCTTCCCAAGCAACAATCGAACCAATTTTCATGGCATGCCGCAAAGACCGGCCGGCGCTGGATTCCGGCTCGGTTGGGCGGGCGCGATCTGTCCCGCGCTCAGGACAGCGCGGATGACACTCTGTCATGCGGCCACGGCTCCCCGCCGTCAGTCCCCGGGCGAGCGCATCGCCGGTTGGGCGCAGGCATCCGCCGCAATCAGCGGCCGCGGTTTGAACGGACCGCTCCCCTTGCATTCTTCGGGGATCGGTTGCGCGCGCACCCGCCGTCCCCTCGGGTGCGGGCGCGAACGACTCAGAAATGCCGTCCTACCGCCAGGCCGATCAACAGCGGATCGAGCTTGATGGTCTCGATCCGGGCGCCGCCGCCGCCCGGCCGCACGTCGGTTTCCAGATAAAACTTCTTCACATCGAAATTGATGAAATAGTCCTTGTTCACGGCGTAATCGAACCCGGCCTGCAACACCGCTCCGGTATCCGCGGGAAACCCGCGCAAGCCGTCGAACACCGGCCCGCTCTTGTCGAAGAACACGGTGTGGTGGATGCCGGCGCCGACATAGGGGCTGAAATCCGACTTCGGCATGAAATGGTATTGCAGCATCAGGTGGAACGGCGCCATGCTTGCCTTGCCCAGCGTCGCACCGCCGGCGCTGAAGGTGTGGCGCGTGATCCCGGCGGCCGTGTTCAGCGCCAGGTTTTCGTTCAGGTAATAAGTCAGATTCAGGATCGGCCTGGTCTCGTTGCTGGCATCCGCCCCGACCACAGGCGATTCGACGTCGGGACGGATATTGACCAGCCCAAGGCTCACATCGAGCCGGTTGTCGGCATGCGCCAGCGTGGCGAACGCCGCCAGCAGCACACCCGTCAGCGTAGTGCGGGGAAAAGATTTGTTCATTGCGCCTCCTTATGGTTTATGGCCTCGCGCGTCGCACGCGAGGCCCGGTATCCATTACAGGGGCAGGCCTGAGCGCCGTAAATTGGCATCAATACTGCGTCAATACAGTATTACTACTTAGTCGGCACAGGCATTCTCCGGGAAACCTGCCGAACCGGAAGCAGCGGCCAGCTCGATCGACCGCTGCGCGTCGCGCAATCGGAAAGGGAATTCCCGTGGCTCGCCTGCGGAGGATTCGCTGCGTTGGGGGCGTTGCCGGACTCGGGGGAAGCGCCGACGAGCGGCGCCGGCGCAACTCGCTCTACACGGCCTCAGTCGCGCGGCGCCGGCACGCTCAATGCGATTTCGATCACGCTCCGCTTGCCGGCGCCGTCGCGCACGGTCAGCGTCATCGGCACGCTGTCGCCGCCGCCAAGCGGCGCTTTCAGCCCGATCAGCATGACGTGCAGGCCGCCGGGTTGCAGGCTGACGGTCTTGCCCGCGGGCAGTCTGATCGATTCCAGTTCGCGCATTTCCATGCGCTCGCCGTCCATGCGCATGAAATGCAGCTCGACCGATGCCGCCGCCGGCGTGGCGCCCGCCACCAGTTCCAGGTCGCGCTCGGCAGTGATATCCATGAATGCGCCGGCCACCTGCTGGCCCGGCACCGTGGGGCGCGCCCAGGCGTTCTCGATCCTGACGTCGGCCGCCTGCGCCGGGCCGGCGAACATCAGGGCGGCGAGCAGCGGAAAGGCATAAGCACGCATGGCAAAACGTCTTGTCCGACCGAAGCCTCAGTTCTCGCTGCCCAAGACCTGCCAGACCTTCAGCGCATCCACCGTGGACGCAACATCGTGCACGCGCACGATCGCGGCGCCGCGCATCGCGGCGAGCAGCGCCGCCGCGACGCTGGCGGTCGCGCGCTGCTCCAGCGTCCGGCCCGCAAGCGCGCCGAACAGCGATTTGCGCGACACCCCGACCAGCGTCGGCGCCTCGCGCGTGAAGCGGCGCAGTTCGCGGAACAGCGCGATGTTGTGCGCCGGCGTCTTGCCGAAGCCGAAACCCGGATCCAGCACCAGGCGCTCGCGCGCGATACCGGCATGGCGTGCCGCCTCGAAACGGGCGCGCAGATAGTCCGCCACTTCTTGCGTCACGTCGCCGTACGCCGGCGCCTGTTGCATGGTTTGCGGCGTGCCCTGCATATGCATCAGGCAGACGCCGCAATCGGAATCCGCCACCGCTTGCAGCGCGCCCGGCGCACGCAGGGCATTGACGTCGTTGATCATGTCCGCGCCGGCGGCCAGCGCGGCCGCCATCACCTCGGTCTTCATGGTGTCCACCGAGAGGGCCGCACCGCACGCCGCGAGGCCGGCGACGACCGGCAGCACGCGCTGCAATTCCATCCTCGCATCGACCGGCATGGCGCCCGGGCGCGTCGACTCGCCGCCTATGTCGAGGATGTCGGCGCCCTCCTCGCGCAGCCTCAGGCCGTGCTCGATGGCACGCCCGGCATCGGCGTAGCGGCCACCGTCGGAAAACGAATCCGGCGTCACGTTGACGATGCCCATGACCAGTGGACGCTCCAGGTCGAAACGATAGCGGCCGCATTGCAGCATGGTTCAGTCTTCCCCGAATTCGAGGGTTTCGCAGTTGCCGATCCAGACCTGCCACATGCGCGCCGGGTCCAGGCCCTGAAAATGCCCGGCCACGGCCTGCAGCACTTCGTGATGCGTCACCACCAGCACGGCAGCTTCGTCGACGCCACGCAGCTCGCCCAGAAAGTCGTGCACGCGCGCCGCCATTTCGCGATAGGACTCGCCATCGGGCGCCTTCCACGCGAACGGGTCGGGAGCGCCATGCATGGCGTCGAGGTACTGCGCCACCGGCAGCCCCTCGAAGCCGGTATTGCGGTCGTCGAGCCGGGCGTCGACATGGATCTCGGCGCAATGGCATGCGTTGACGATGGCCGCGGTTTCCTGCGCGCGGCGCAGGCGCGAGACGTAGACGCGGCGGATCGGCAGGCCGCGCAGACGTTCGGCAGCGGCCTGCGCCTGCAGCCGCCCGGCCGGCGTCAGCGCCACCGGCACGCCGGGATCGGCGTTGCACAGGCCGCGCAGGTTGTACTCGGATTCGCCGTGGCGCAGGAACACCAGTTTCATGCCGGCACCAGGATTTCCCCCTTGCCGCCGCAGGCAAGGTCGCCCATGTGGCGGCGCGCGCGCGTCGAGTCCGGCACCACGCCGGGCAGGATGGCTTCGGCGTGGCGGCGCAGCAGGCCGAGCCAGGACAGATCCGCCACGCCGGCATCGTTGTAGGTGGCCGGCATGGTTTCCGGCGCCCGGCCGAGGATCAGGCTGCCCCGCCGCAGGCCGGGGCCGGGCGCGCCGGCGCACCCTCCGGCGACCACCAGGGTGCCGGCCAGCAAGCGCGCACCGCAGGCTGCGCCTGCCTTGCCGCGCACCAGGATCAGGCCGCGCCGCATGCGGTCGCCGAGGCGATCGCCGGCGTCGCCCGCCACCGCGACGACGCCGCCGCCCATGCCGGCGCGGTCGCCGATCAAGGCGGCGCCGAGCCAGTCGCCGGCATTGCCGGCGATGCGCAGCAGGCCGCCCTGCATGCCGTTGGCGGCGCAATCGCCGGCGTCGCCTTCGATGAGCAGTTCGCCGCCGCGCAGATCCTGGCCGGCATAGTGCCCGGCCGGCCCGTCGACGCGCAGCGTGCCGGCCGTCATGCCCTTGCCGAGGCAATCGAGACGGCCGCTGCCGGCATGTATCAACAGCACGGCGCCGGCCTCGCCCGGCGTCACCTCGAACAGATCGCCCAGCGCCACGGGATTGCCGTCCACCCGCACGGTTTGCGCGGCGATGTCGCCGGCAGTGCGGCCGCCCAGGGTTTCGGGCAGCACGCCGCTCATGTCGATGCGGCCGGCCGGGGCGGCGCGCAAAGTCAGCGTCATGGCGCTCATGCCAGAATCTCCCGCAGACGATAGTGGAACTGTCCCAATTTGCCGCCGTAGTTGCCGGCCGACAGGCGCACGATGCCGCCCGCCGCGCCGATCGCGCACACCGCGTCGAGGCCGGCCTTCATGGCCACGCGCATGTCGGCGTCGCTGACCGCGTCGATGACGATTTCCAGCACCGCTTCCACGTCGGCGCCCAGTTCCGATCGGGCCACGCCGCGCAAGGTCGGACAGAAGGCATCGTTGGTGGACGCCGGCAACGCCTTGTACTTGGAGCCGATCTTGGAACCGGAACGCACCACGCCGCCGGGGAAAGGCGCGATCGCGCCGGGCACCCGGGCGATCGCCGCCGCCGCCGCCTCGCAGGCGGCGAGCGCCTGGCCGCGGGAACGGGCCAGAACCAGGAAATTGCCGCCACCGACCGAACGCAACAGGCCGGTGGATTCCTCGGCCAGGAATTCGCCGTCCATCACCGGTATGCGCCAGTAGCGCCGGCCGCCGATCAGCTTGGACATCTGCCAGCCGTCGCCGAAATAGCGCAGGTTCTTGCCCAGCGGCAATGGCTCATCGCCCTCGCAACCGGCGAACACGGCGGTGGTAGGGCAGGTCAGCACGCACTGGCCGACGCGGCGTTCCAGCTGTTTGGCCAGTTCCTTGGTGGAGACCGCGAACAGCAGGCCGGCCACGCCGGGGCGGCCGTCCGGCGTGTCGGTCGGAGACAGTTCGCACTCGATGGCCGCTTCGCAACCGCAGGCGATCACCGAGGTGGCGAAACCGAAGGCGGCGTTGGCCGCATGCCTTGCCCAGGTCAGGCTGTCCGCGGTGATGACGATGCGGGTGGCCTTCATGCCGAAGGCTTCCGCATAGGTGTCGTCGATGAATACGCCGTTGATGATCACGCCGCCCTCCCCTTGCACGCATGGGGAATCAGCTTGCTGGCGCCGCAGGCGCAGATCTCGTCGTCGCTTACCCGGATGTGTTCCATCTTCACGGTCATGTAGCGGTCGAAATAATCCTTCAAGGGTTTCTCGATGCCCTTGTCGTACTCCGGTTTCACCGCGTGCAGGGCGCCGTTGACCGCCTTCACCACCCGGCCGTCGCGCACGACGAGCTGGCCGTCCTTGAATACGTACTCTGGCTTTTCGAACATCGCCTCGCGATCGGCGTCGTCGCGGTACACCACGATGTCCGCCGCCGCGCCCGCGCCCAGGTGGCCGCGATCGGAAAGGCCGAGGGAACGGGCCGGCGCGGCACGGGTCATGACGGCGATCTCGTACAGGCTGTATTCCCGCTCCAGGCTGCGCAGCTGGCTGTGGGCCGCCGCCTCGGCATTGATCTCGTCCAGTTTCGCGTTGCGGAACCCCCGGTCCATCAGCAGCCGGATCAGGTGGGGATAGCTGGTAAAGGGCGCGCCGTTGGGATGGTCGGTGGTCAGAAAAATGCGCCAGGGGTCGCTGACCCGCAGGAACAGTTCCAGACCGATGGCCCATTGCAGCGCGTTGACGAAGTTCTTGTCCTTGTACTTGAACGGCACCACGCCGCAGCCGGCATCGCACTCGATGTCCATGGTCACCCATTTGTCCGGGCTGGCATGACGGTGATTGCGGTGCTGGCTCATATTGTCGCCGGAGGCGGTGACGGTCTGGCCGAACAGGACCTGGCCGACGTCGGCCGACACGTTGCTCATGCGGTTGATGGCATCGGCGATGCGTTCCGCCTCCGAGGAGAACTTGCGCTCCCCTTCCGTGCCGTAGCTGTGGAACTGGATGTGGGTCAGGTGGATGGGCAGGCCTTCCGCCGCCGCCATGGTGGCGAGCGTGCTGTCGGCGTTGCCGGGAATGCCCAGGTTGCTGGCGTGCACGTGCAGCGGATGCGTCACGCCCAGTTCGTGCACGGCACGAGCCAGGGCGCGGATCACCTGACGCGGACTGACGCCGTAATGCGGGTGCGCCTCGTCCAGGTCCAGGTTGCGGGCGTTGAACTTGAAAGCGGAGATGGCGCCCGGGTTCACCACCTTGATCGCCATGGCCTGGGTGGCATCCAGCGTCCAGCCGACGTAGTCGTTGATCAACTGCTGGTCGCTGCCGGAAGCCAGCAGGCGCAGAAAGAAGTCGTCGCTGCCGAGCATGGCGTAGGCGCCCTTGTCCACCATCGGGATATCGCCCATCTCCAGATGGGCGTGGCGCGCGTTGGAGGGCAGCATGGCCGGCTCGAAACAGGCGGTATAGCCCATCTCGGCGTAGCGGTAGCCGGTGGTCCAGGTGGACGGCGCGGCGTGGCCACAGCCGGCGTGCATGTCGCCCATGGCCGGTACCGGATCGGCGCGGTGATCCTCCGGCAGCAGGGCGCGGGCGATGTTCAGCTTGCCGCCGCCGATATGGGTATGCAGGTCGATGGCGCCGGCCATCACGACCCGGCCGGCGAGGTCGATCTCGCTGTCGATGCGGGTTTCCGGGCCGGGCGCGGCAACGATGCGGCCATTCTCCACATAGAGATCGCGCACCTGGCCGTCAATGCCGTGCTCAGGGTCGTAGAGGCGGCCGCCTTTAAGTCGCAACATGATTCATCTCCTGCTGAATTGCGGCCAGGGCCTGGGCCACGCTGGGCAGGTCGGCGGGTGTGTGGCCTTGCAGCGGCAGGGCCACCACCCCGTCCATCCGGTGCATGAAGCCGGCGTGGTGCACACCGGGCACGGCCACCGGAATGAATACGTCAGGCGAGTCGGCAAAGACCATGTCCGGACGGCCCAGGACGATGCGCGGGCAGGCGGCGGCTGGCGGCACGCGTTCCGGATCGAGCGCGGCAATCCACAGCAGTGCATCCACCTCGCGCGTTTCCAGCAGACGCGCGGTATCGAACAGCAGCGGCTGATAGTGCGGGCCGGAAGCCTCGAAGGCGGTACGCAGCGGATAGCCCGCCTGCCAGGTGCAGACCTGGGCAGCGGAAGTGTCGCCGTCGTTGCCGCCGAGCGGCAGGCCCGACCAGCGCGTGGTCTGGTTGAGGTCCTTGACCAGATCGACCATGGCCTGGATCGCCAGGTCGGCGTGCGGAAACGTCAGTTCGGCCGCGTTCCATACCAGGACGCCGTAGCGCGCTGCGCGCAGTGTCTCCAGCAAGGCGTCGACCTGATCCATCGGCACCCCGGCCACGGTGTCGGCATCGAGTCGCCGGCCGGCCAGGCGCGCGCGCAGGGCGCCGCACAACTCACCCAAACGCGCGTTCGGGAGCGGGATGACGAGATCCGGTGAGACGGCGTGCGCCGCCTCCGCGGAAAGATCGCTACCCAGGACAACGAGCCGCCGGCGCAGCTCGCCGAACTGGGATTCCGGCGCCAGACAGCGCTCGAAGAAACGCGGAAAACGGCGGGTGTCGGTGCCGGCGAGCACGACCAGATCGGCGCGGTTGCGCACTTCCGACAGCGTCGTGGTCATCCAGCCGCCATCCTGGTATGCCAGCCAGTTGCGGAACTGGGCGGCGCCGTTCATGTGATCGACTACGCCACCGGTTCGTTCGGCCAGCGCCAGGGCGGCACGATGGCCGGTGACATCGCAGGCCAGCCCACCGATCAGGGGGCGCTGCGCGCGCACCAGAAGGGCAGCAGCGGCCCGGTAGGCGGCGGCAGGTTCGGCAGCCTGACCGGCGACCAGGGCCGTTCCGCGCGCAGGCACCGGGAACAGTCTGACAGCGCGCGCGCAGGCCGGGCTCTCGGCGCGCGCACCGGTAGCGTCGACCGCGACGCGGATGTCGTCGCAAACGAGTCCGCAGAAAGGACAGCAGGAATCGGGCATAGAGTGAGATCGATGTGTGTGGAAGCGACCTGACCATGCAGATTCCGTGCCACATGCAAGGCGCGACGGCATTTGTCTGGCGAATCAAACGGTTTGTTCTGTTGGCGCCAGTACACTCGGCGTCCCGGTCAGATGTCACGCCGCCTGTTCCGCGTGACAGAGTGTCACACAGTGACAAACCAGTCGAAGCGATAGCACACTGATTGGTATGGTCTTTTTTAATGGCATGGGGCTTGCTTCCAGTTAAGCCCAAGTATCCTTATTACATTGACCAATGAATCTCACCACCAATCGCAGCGCAACCGTAAGAGCCCCCGCAAGGCTGCACATGGGGTTTCTCGACCTCAACGGCAGCCTCGGGCGGAATTTCGGCAGCCTGGGGCTGGCCGTGGAGGAGCTCGCCACCACCGTCACCGCGTATGTCGATGACCACATCTCGGCCGAAGGCCCCCAGGCCGACCGGGCCGAAGCTTACGCACGTTCGTCCCTGCACGCCCTAGGCATCGAGGGCGGCGTGCGTCTGTTCATCCAGCAGGCCATTCCGGAGCATGCCGGGCTTGGCTCCGGCACCCAGCTCGCCCTGGCGGTCGGCACCGCGCTGGCACGCCTGTACGGCATGACATGGTCGCCTCGTGAGGTGGCCACCGCACTCGGCCGCGGCGGACGCTCCGGCATCGGCCTCGGCCTGTTCGAGCATGGTGGCTTCGTCGTCGACGGCGGCCGCGGAGAACGGGACCTGCCGCCCACGCTGATCTCGCACCTGAAATTCCCCGCGCAGTGGCGGCTGGTGCTGGTATTCGACCCCGCCTACCAGGGACTGCACGGCGAAGCGGAAAAACAGGCTTTCGCCAGCCTGCCGACATTTCCGGAGGCCAGCGCCGGCCATCTGTGCCGCCTGGCACTGATGCAGGTGATGCCGTCCCTGGCGGAAGGTGATATCGCGGGCTTCGGTGCCGCCATCAGCGAGATCCAGGAGGTGGTAGGCGACCATTTCGCGCCGGCCCAGGGTGGTCGCTTCGCCAGTCCGCGCGTGGCACGCGCCCTTGACTGGCTGTCCGGAAACGGCGCCGCCGGCGTGGGCCAGAGTTCGTGGGGGCCCACCGGGTTCGCGCTGGCGGATTCGGAAGCGCGGGCGCGCGCCCTGGCCCAGTTTGCGCGCATCGAGTTCGCTGCCGACGGCCTCGAATTCATGGTTTGCGCCGGCCGCAATCGCGGCGCGGATATGCGCATCGCGGCGAACACGGCGCTGGCCCCGGCACACCACTAAACCCGGTACGGGAACCCCAAACAAAATAACGATGAAGCCCATGGAAAAACCCTATCTGCTGCATTTCGCCACGCCGGACACCCGGGTCAGCCCATTCGACGTGAACATGGCTTACGACGCCGGCTGGAACGCGGTGATTCCCTATGGCGGAGTCGGCCTCGCCGACATCGCCGGTTTCACCCAGGACGCCATTTTTTCGCGTGGCCCCAAGGGCGCGAAGCGAACCGGCATTTTCATCGGCGGCCGCGACGCGATCCTCGCCACCGATATGCTGGATGCCGCTCGCCGGGCCATGGTGCCGCCGTTCGAGGTTTCCGTGTTTGCGGATCCCAGCGGGGCCTACACCACGGCCGCCGCCATGATCGCCAAGGTGGAGCAGGCCCTGACGCAAGCCCACGGCACGATCCTGGACGGCCGTCAGGTCGTGGTGTTCGGCGGCACCGGCCCGGTGGGCATGACAGCGGCGGTGCTGGCCGCGCAGGCTGGCGCCCGGGTCACGATCCCGGGTCATGACGGCCTGGCTCGCGCAAGCGAAGCGGTGAGCCTCCTCAATGGCCGCTTCGGCCTCGACATCCAGGCCGCCGACGCCAGTTCTGACGCGGCCAAGCACGCCCTCCTGGCACAGGCCGAGGTCGTACTGGCTACCGCCAAGGCCGGGGTGCAAGTGCTCGGGGCCGCGCATCTCGGTCGTGCCGCGGCACTCCTGGTGGCGGCGGACATCAATGCCGTGCCGCCGGCGGGCGTGGAAGGCATCGGCGTCATGGACGACGCCATTCCCTTGTCCACCGCTGCTGGCAAGGCTGTAGGCATCGGGCCGTTGGCCATCGGCAACGTCAAATACAAGGTTCAGCAAGGCTTGCTGCAGAAGATGCTGGCTGCCGGGAAGCCTCTTTATCTGGGTTTCCCCGACTGCCTGGACGAGGCCCGCCTGCATGCAGCATGAAGCCCGCCCAGAGGCTTTTCTCCTGGTCTCCCTGAGCGGCCGCGGCTTGGCGCAGGCAGCGGCACGCGCCGGCCGGATCGCGGTGGGCATGGACGGCTTCGCCGACCGCGACACTTGCGACCTGGCCCCGCTCTGGCAGCGGCTGCCGCTGGACGAAAACGGCGATCTGGCGCCCTTGGGCCTGGTCGAAGCCGCCGCACGCCTCTGCCCGGTGGAGCATTGCCTCGGCCTGGTGTACGGCTCCGGCTTCGAGGCCCAGCCGGAGTTGCTGAACCGGCTGGCCTGCGGCCGCCAACTCCTGGGCAATCCCGCGGAAGTCCTGGCCGAGAGCGCCAATCCCATGCGTTTCGCCAGCCTGGCGCGCCGCCTCGGACTGCCTTTCCCCGAAGTGCAGCCCGCCCCGCCCGCAGACCCCGCCGGCTGGCTGGCCAAGCGCGCCGGCGGATGTGGCGGAATCCACGTGCGCGAAGCGGCGGGTATCGCGGCTCGCCCCGGCGTCTATTTCCAGCGCCGCGTGGACGGCATGCCCTGCTCGCTGCTGTTTCTCGCCGATGGCCGGGAGATCCGGGCGATCGGTTTCAACCGTCTCCTGCCAGCGCCGGCCGAAGCGGCCGGACGCTGGGCCTACGCCGGCGCCGTGGCGCTCGACAATGCGCCCGGCGGCGTCGGCCCGGCCGTGCAGGCAGCGGCCCGCGCCCTCACCGGTGCCCTCGGTCTCAAGGGTTTGAACGGCATCGATTTCGTGGTGAACGGCAGCGACTGGAGCCTGCTGGAACTCAACCCCCGCCCCACCGCCACGCTGGAACTCTGGGACGCGCATCCGATGCCGGCCCTGTTCGACCTGCATGTCCAGTCCTGCCTCGGACGCCTGCCGGTCACGCTACCCAAACCGGAGGCGAGCCGCGCCGTTGCCGTCGCCTACGCCGGCGAAACCCTGCGCGTGCCCGCCGGTTTTCCCTGGCCGGACTGGAGTGCCGACCTGCCCCGCATGGACACCCTGCTGGAACCCGGCGACCCGGTCTGCACGGTGCACGCGACGGCTGCCGATGCCAACGCGGCGGAACAACAGGCCTTGAGTTTCCGCCAGCGCATTCTCGAACGTCTGTCCCGGCATGGAGAGGTCGAAACCGACCGCACGTACCTCCGCCCCGGACGCGTTTCACCCATCCTTTCCACCACCGGGCGGAACTGAAGCACCATGACCCTGAACCCCACCCCTACCTCGCCCAGTCTCAACCAGCTCGCCGCTCCGCTGGTGGAGCAACTGGTGCAACAGGCGCAAGCACTGCGCCTGTCCGTTTCGCGCCAGGCCAACGGCACCCGCATCGTCGACGCCGGAATCCAGGTGCCGGGCGGGATCGAGGCAGGCCGGCGCATCGCCGAGATCTGCCTGGGCGGCCTTGGCCAGGTCGCCCTCGGCCCATCGGGCAGTTTTGCCGGCTGGCCCTGGGAGCTCGCCGTATCGACGGCCCAGCCGGTGCTGGCCTGCCTGGGTAGCCAGTACGCCGGCTGGAGTCTGTCGCATGGCGAAGGCAAGGAAGGATTTTTCGCCCTGGGCTCCGGCCCCGGCCGCGCCCTGGCCGGCAAGGAAACGCTGTTCCAGGAACTGGGCTACCGGGATCAGGCCGAATCCGCTTGCCTGGTGCTGGAAACCGGCAAGGTCCCTCCCATCCCGCTGCTCGACAAGATCGCCGATCAATGCGGCGTGGCGCCGCAGCAGCTGACCCTGATCCTCACCCCGACCACCAGCCTGGCCGGTTCGGTTCAGGTGGTGGCGCGGGTGCTGGAAGTGGCCCTGCACAAGGCGCATTTCCTGGGTTTTCCAGTGGCGCATATCGTCGACGGCATGGGCACGGCACCGCTCTGCCCGCCTTCCCCGGATTTCCTCGTCGCCATGGGCCGCACCAACGACGCCATCCTGTTCGGCGGCCGCGTGCACCTGTTCGTCTCCGGCGAGGAGGGCGCGGCGGAAGACCTGGCCCGGCGCATGCCCAGCGAGGCGTCCAGCGACTATGGCCAGCCCTTCGCCCAGGTCTTCAAGGCGGCCGGCCATGATTTCTACAAGATCGACCCCCTGTTGTTCGCCCCTGCCAGCGTGAGCGTCACCTGCCTCGCCACAGGCCGCACCTTCCGGGCCGGACATCTGAACGGGGAACTGCTGGAGCGTTCGTTTTCATGATCGGCCGCATCGCCCTCTTCACCGACGACCCGGGCTGGCACGGCAAGAAGCTCGCCCGCGCCTTCGCCGCCCGCGGCTACCAGGCCGTGAACCTGTCGCTGAGCGAGTGCCGGGTGGATCTGGAGCGCGGCATCGCCGGCCTGGTGCTGCCGGGCTTCGAGGAGCGCCTGCCGGCCGGGGCTTTCGTGCGCGGGGTGTCCGGCGGCACCCTGGAGCAGGTGATCCTGCGCCTGGATTTCCTGCACGCCCTGCCCGCCGCCGGCGTGCCCGTATACAACCCGGTGCGCGCCATCGAAACCAGCGTGGACAAGGCTATGACCAGCCTGCTGCTGCACCGGGCCGGCGTGCCCACCCCGCCCACCTGGGTAATGGAGTCCGCAGCCCAGGCCCGCGCCCTGCTGATGCGGGAAGCCGCCAGCGGCCACGAACTGGTGCTGAAGCCCCTGTTCGGCTCCCAGGGCAATGGCCTGCGCCGCCTGGCCGCGCCCGCCGACCTGCCGCCGGCGGCCGAATACCGCGACGTTTACTACCTGCAGCGCTTCGTCGGCTCGGCCACCGGCAACTGGGAGGACTACCGGGTCCTGGTGGTCGGCGGGCGCAGCCGCGCCGCCATGACCCGCCGCGGCGCCAGCTGGATCAACAACGTGGCGCAGGGCGCCCGCTGCCTGCCGGCGCCGGCGGACCCGGCGTTGTTCCGGATGGCGGAGGCAGCCAGCCAGGCTCTCGGCATGGCGTATGCCGGCGTCGACCTGATGCGCGACCGGGACGGCCGCCTCACGGTGATCGAGGTCAACAGCATCCCGGCCTGGCGCGGTCTGCAAACGGTCGTGAAAGACGATGTGGCCACCCTGCTGGTGAACGATTTTCTCGACCGGCACGTGGAAACCGCCTTGCGGGAGCGTTGCGCATGAACGCGCGCCTGTCCCCCCTGCCCGGCACCGCAGACCTTGCGCAAGCCTTCCGCGCCGCCTGCGAACTCGACGTGCTCGCCTTCAAACCCGGCAACGTCAGCGTCGAATCGCCCGGGCACGGCATGCATGCGCACGATTTCCAGCGCAGCGCCGAAGCCGCCGCCCCGCACGTGGCCGATCGCACACTGCCGCTCGGCGAACGGATCTATCGCGCGGTCGCAGCGACACGCCAGGCGGTCGGCTGCAACACCAACCTCGGCATCGTGCTGCTGACGGTGCCGCTGCTCCATGCCGCACAGCATCGCCTGCCGCACGAGTCCCTGCCGCAGCGCCTGCGCCGCGACCTCGACGAGACGACGCGCGACGACACCGAATGGGTCTATCGCGCCATCCGCCTGGCCGCGCCGGGCGGGCTCGGCAGCAGTCCGCGCCACGATGTCCGCGCCGCCCCCACCGTGGGCCTGCTGTCGGCCATGCGCGAAGCCGCGCAGCGCGACCGCATCGCCGGCCAGTACGCCAGCGGCTATGCCGACATCTTTCGCTTCGGCGTGGCCGCGCTGAAGCAGGGCCGCACCCGCTGGGGCGAGGAAACGCAGGCGCTGACCGGCGTCTACCTGGCCTACCTGAGCGATTTTCCCGACAGCCACGTGCTACGCAAATTTGGCGCGGCCACCGCGGCGCAGGTGCAGCGCATGGCCCGCGGCTGCGTCGCCGACACGGCGCCATGTCTCGACTGGGACTGTGTCCGGCGGCACCTCGCGAACCTCGATCGAGGTTTGAAGTCGGCCGGCGTCAACCCCGGCACCAGCGCCGATCTGACCGTCGCCACCTGGCTCGCGGATCGCCTGCTGTCGGCGGCGGCCGACCCCGCCGAGGCGGGCCGGCCCGCGGGAGGGCAAGAGGATATCTGAAGTTTCGAAACGTCTTCCAGGCGTTGCAACAAGCGGCCCGCCGGCGGATAACTCGGCGCCGGCGGACCGCTCCAATCCAACCGAGTCTGTGCAATTCAAGGAGAGAGAAAGATGGCTAAAATCGATCGCGTAATGGTAGGCGAGTCCCTGGTGGGCGACGGCAACGAAGTGGCGCACATCGACCTGATCATGGGGCCCCGCGGCAGCGCCGTCGAAGCGGCGTTCTGCAACGGTCTGGTCAACAACAAGGACGGCTTCACCTCGCTGTTGGCGGTGGTGGCCCCCAACCTGCCCTGCAAGCCCAACACCATGATGTTCAACAAGGTGACCATCAAGGGCGCCAAGCAGGCAGTGCAGATGTTCGGCCCGGCCCAGCGCGGCGTCGCCATGGCAGTGGCGGATTGCGTCGAAGACGGCACCATCCCCGCCGACGAGGCCGACGACCTCTTCATCTGCGTGGGCGTGTTCATTCACTGGGAAGCCGCCGACGACGCCAAGATCCAGGACTACAACTACGAAGCCACCAAGCAGTCGATCAAGCGCGCCGTTGCCGGCACGCCCACGGCAGCGGAAGTCGTGTCCAAGAAAGGCAGCGCGGGTCACCCGTTCGCCGCCCACAACTGATCGGGAGAGCGTCGTGCGTTGCCTGGAGTGCGGAACCACGGTAATGGAGCTCGACAACGAGCATCTGTTCGCCTGCTGCGGTCTCACCTTGCAGGAGTATGCCCTGCGCCACGCGCTGCCGCTCGACCTGTTGGTGACGCCGGACAGGATCGGGGCGGCCGATGCCGCCCCCCTTCCGCCCATGCCCGTCGCGGTGCCGGACGAAACCGCGCGCGCGGTTCTCGCCGGCCTGCGCCTGGCCGGCAAGGTCGACGACAGCGGCGCGCTGTGCCGGGTCGAGGGCGAGATCGCCTGGCTGGATCTGCTGTTCTGCGATCTGGCACAACTCGCGCCCTACGGTTTCCGCTTCCGTCAGGAATATCACTACGCGCCCGGTACCCACCGGGTCGTGGCGAAGAACCGTCTGGTAACGCAAAAACGCAATCTGGTCGGCCCCTGGCTACCCGCCAGGGTGCCTCCGCCGGAACGGCGTATGAAATACGCAACCTATCTGGCCCATGCCGGCGAATTGCATGCCGGCTACCTATTTCTTCCCTTCGCATCGCCCGGCGATGCGGAGGACGCAGCCGAATATCTGGCGCGCGAACTGGGCGTGGCCACCCGCGCCCTGACCCACGACCTCGGCGCCGGCGCGCCCCTGCTGCGCACGCTGACGCGCGCCGACACCGCGCGCCTGCTCGACGGCCTGCAGGCCGAGCTGGAGGCGATGCCCGGCGTCTGGGCGCGCCTCCATCCGGACACCCCGGAAGTGACGGTAAGCAAGGAAGTGGTGTTCGATTCCGCCCACTTCCTCACCGACCATCCCGCCAAGTGCAGCAACCTGCACGGCGGCCGCTACGTGCTGCATGTGAAGGTGCGTGGCCGAATCGATCCGATCAGCGGCTGCGTGCTCGATTACGGCTATCTCAAGCGGGTGGTGAACGCCCGCGTGGTCGAGCACTTCGACCACCACACCCTGAACTACGCCGGCCCGGAGCTGGCTTGGCGCTCCACCACCGAGCTCCTCAGCGTCTACATCTGGGAGCGGCTGATCGACTTCCTGCCCGAGCTGTGCGAACTCACCCTCTACGAAACGCCGCAGTCATGGTGTCAATACGTCGGCCCCGATCTGGAAACCTGGCACAGCCAGGGCAGCCAGCCTCTGCTCGGCCGCTTCACCGATCCGGCTCTGGGGCGCTCGCCCTGGCGCCAGTGGTTGCGTTCCTGGGACGATCATCATGAAAAGCGGCAAGCTCGGCGCGACTGAGCGCGCCATCGTGGAGGGCCGAGGCCAGCAGCACGCCGGCCATCCCGGCACTGGCCAGCGCGGCGAGATCCGCCGCGTGGCGCACGCCGCCGGCCGCATACAGCCGGCAGGCCGGATTCAGGCGCCGCAATTGCGCCAGACGCGCCAGGTCGGGGCCGGCGCCGGCGCCGACCCGCGCCAGCGTCATGGCGACCACATCGTCCGGCCAGCGCGCCGCATCGCGCAGCAGATCGGCCGGTCCGAGAAAATCCTCGCCGCGGTAATCCAGCGACAACACGCTGCCGTCGGGATAATCGCCGCGTGCGGGCGCTGCGGCAAGGCTTTCGCTGCCCAGCACCGGCCGCCCCAAGCCGCCGCGTCGCCAGCTTGCGGCGGCAGCGGCATCGGCGAAGCCGGCATCGACCCACCATTCCAGAGCCGGATGGGCGCGCTGCAGGTTTTCCAGCGCGGCCCGGTGATCGCCCCGGCCGAGAATGGCATCCAGGTCGGCGATGTAGAACCGGCGGAACGGATGCAGCGCGAGCAAGCCCTCCACCACGGCCTCGGGCCGGCTGGAGTTGCACAACACGGAGCGCAGCGCCCGGTATTCGTCGCGCCGGCCGGCCCGCGCGCGCACCACCTGCCCGCCCATCAGGTCGAGCACGGGAATCAGGCTTAAGAAAGCGGTCATGAAAGTTTTCGTCTTCGAATTCGTCACCGGCGGCGGCTATGCCGGACAGGCGCTGCCCGACTTCCTGGGCGACGGCGAGTTGATGTGGCGGGCGCTGATCGATGATCTCATCGCGCTGCCGGGAATGGAAGTCCTGACCCTGCGCGATGCGCGCCTCGCCATGCCGGAACAGCCCGGCCTGACGGTCGTCGCCACCGACGCGGCACGCTGCCGCTACGATTTCACGCGCTGCCTTGACGCCGCCGACGCGGCCTGGATGGTGGCGCCGGAAAGCGACGGCCTGCTGGAATCCCTCAACCGCCAGGTCGAGGCCGCCGGCAAACGGCTGCTGGGCTGCCGGCCGGACGCGGTGCACCTCGCCGCCAGCAAGCACGCCACCGCCGCCCGCCTGGCCGGGGCCGGGGTGGCGACGGTGCCCACCTTCGCCACCCCGGACCTGCTGACGGGCGCCGTGGTGGCCAAGCCCGACGACGGCATCGGCTGCGAGGACATCCTGCTGTTTGCCGACGCCGCCGCCGCGCAGGTCTGGCATGACACCCATCCCTGCGCGGTGCGCGTGTTCCAGCCTTACGTCGCAGGCGCGAGCCTGTCGCTGTCCCTGCTGTGCTGCGACGGGCGGGCACAACTGCTGAGCGTGAACCGCCAGCATGTCGGGCTCGCCGGCGACCGCTTCGAATTCCACGGCGTCACCGTCAATGCGCTGGACGACGGCGATGGACGTTACGCCGCACTGGCCGCCCGGGTGGCGGCCGCAATCCCCGGCCTGTGGGGCTATGTCGGCGTCGACCTGATCGCCGGCGCCTTCGGCCCGATGGTGCTGGAGGTGAATCCGCGCGCGACCGTTTCCTACGCCGTCCTACGCGCGGCGCTCGACTGCAACCCGGCGCAACGCGTGCTCGCGCTGCCGGAGATGCGTGCCTGCCGCGGCCTGCGCCCCGTCACCCTGGAGACGGTCCATGCCTGCGCCGACTGACATCACGATCGGCTGGGACGTCGGCGGTGCGCACCTGAAGGCCGCTCGCATCGAGGCCGACGGCCGCGTCGCGATGGTCTGGCAGGAGCCGTGTCCGCTCTGGCGCGGCCTGGAGCATCTGCACGCGGCCCTCGACCGGATCCTGGCCGGGAATGCCGCGTGGCCGGATTCTCCGCTGCGCCACGCCGTCACCATGAGCGGCGAGATGGCCGACCTGTTCGCCACCCGCAAGGACGGCGTGCATGCCCTGGTCGAACTGCTGTGCCGGCGCCTCGGCAGCGGCTGCGTCCGCTTCTATGCCGGCGCCGAGGGCTGGCTCGATGGCGCTTCCGCGCGCCTGCGCCCATGCCAGGTCGCCTCGGCCAACTGGCGCGCCACCGCCGACCTGGTGGCCGCGCGCCAGGGCGAGGCGCTGCTGGTGGATATCGGCAGCACCACCACCGACATCGTCCCGCTGCGCGGCCGCATGGTGGCCACCGCCAGCGCCAGCGACAGCGACCGCCTGGTGGCCGGCGAACTGGTCTACACCGGCATCGCGCGCACCCCGGTCATGGCCATGAGCCCGGAAGCGCCGGTGGCGGGACGCTGGCTGCCGCTCATGGCGGAACACTTCGCCACCAGCGCGGACGTCCATCGGCTGCTCGGCTGGCTGCCCGCCGACGCCGATCTGCACGACAGCGCCGACGGCGGGCCCAAGACCGTCGAGGCCAGCCGCGTCCGCCTGGCGCGCATGGTCGGACACGATGCCGGCGACCTGTCCGACGCCGCCTGGGCGGAACTGGCCGCCTGGTTCGCCGACGCGCAACTGGAGCGCCTCGGCCGCGCCATCCGGCAAGTGCTGTCGCGCGTGCCGCTCGACCCGCAAGCGCCCCTGGTGATGGCCGGCGCCGGCGCTTTCCTCGGCCCGCGCCTGGCGGCGAGAAGCGGACGCCCGCTGCTGAACTTCTCGCAACTGCCGTTGGCCGGTTCGCTGGTCGAGCACATCGACTGGTGCGCGCCGGCCGTGGCCGCGGGCCTGCTGCTGGCTGGAGAAAAATCATGCTGCTGACTGCCCTTCCCTACCGCGCCGACAGCGCCGAGCTGTTCGAAGCCATCGCCGACGAACCGTGGGCGGTGTTTCTTGACAGCGGCCGGCCACGCAGCACCGCCGGACGCATCGACATCCTCGCCGCCCGCCCGAGCGCCACGCTGGTCACCCGCGGCGGCATGACCGAGATCCGCCGTCACGACGGCGCCGGCCCGCCCGTCAGCCTGTCTCCCGACGACCCGTTCGACCTGCTGCGCCAAGCTCTCGCCGCCGACGGCCAGCCAAGTCCGCTGCCATTCGCCGGCGGCGCCATCGGCTATTTCGGCTACGATCTCGCGCGCCGCATCGAACGCCTGCCGCGCCTCGCGCGCGACGCCGAAGCCATCCCCGACATGGCGGTCGGCATCTACGACTGGGCCGTCGTGGTCGATCACGAGCAGCGCGCAAGCTGGCTGGTCGGCGCCGGACGCGACCCCCGCACCGCCGCCACCTGGGATCGGCTGGCCGCCCTGTTCGGCACCGCCGCGGGCGCCGCAGCGCCGCGGCGGCGCCCGTTCCGCGTCGGCACGGTGAACTGCAATTTCACCCGCGACGCCTATCGCCGGGCTTTCAGCCAGATCCAGCGCTACATCGCCGCCGGCGACTGCTACCAGGTCAACCTCGCGCAACGCTTCGCCGCGCCCGCCACCGGCGATCCCTGGCTCGGTTACCAGGCCTTGCGCCGGCTCAATCCGGCGCCGTATTCGGCCTATCTCAACCTGCCCGACGTCCGCATCCTGTCGTCGTCGCCGGAACGCTTCCTGGAAGTGCGGCAGGGACGCGTCGAGACCAAGCCGATCAAGGGCACGCGTCCGCGCGCCGCGGCGCCCGAGGCGGATTCGGTGCTGGCGCGGGAATTGCGCGACAGCCTGAAGGACCGCGCCGAGAACCTGATGATCGTGGACCTCCTGCGCAACGACCTCGGCAAGGTATGCGCGCCGGGGTCGGTGGCGGTGCCGCGCCTGTTCGAGATCGAGAGCTTCGCGACGGTGCACCACCTGGTGAGCACGGTGACCGGGCGTCTGGCCGAGAGCGTGGATGCGGTGGCGCTGCTGCGCGCATCGTTCCCGGGCGGCTCGATCACCGGGGCGCCGAAGCTGCGCGCCATGCAGATCATCGAGGAGCTGGAGCCGGACCGGCGCGGCGTGTATTGCGGGGCGATGGGCTGGCTGGGGTTCAACGGCGACATGGACAGCAACATCGCGATCCGCACCCTGGTCCTGGCGCGCGACACGCTGCGCTTCTGGGCCGGCGGCGGCATCGTCGCCGACTCGAAGGCCGACGAGGAGTATCAGGAATGCCTCGACAAGGCGGCCGCCATGCTCAGGCTGGTGCGCGAATCGGGCGGCGGAATGGCCGCCGCGCAAGCGGAGGAACAATGCTCCGAGTCGTGAAACTGGGCGGCAGTCTGCACGATTCGCCGTGGCTCGCCGGCTGGCTCGACGCGCTGGCGCGGGCCGGCGGCCGCGTCGTGCTGGTGCCCGGCGGCGGGCCGTTCGCCGACGCGGTGCGTGCGGCGCAGCGGCGCTGCCGTTTCAGCGAAGCGGCAGCGCATCGCCTGAGCCTGCTCGCCATGGAGCAATACGGCCTGATGCTGTGCGACCTGGAACCGGATCTGCTCCCCGCCGCCACGACCCAGGTGATCGCCGATGCCATCGCGCACGGCCGCACGCCGGTCTGGCTGCCATCGAGCATGTGTCTGGGCGCGCCCGACATCCCGGAAAGCTGGTCGGTGACCTCCGACAGCCTGGCGGTCTGGCTCGCGCACCATCTCGGCGCAGAAGCGCTGGCGCTGGTCAAGCACGGCGAGGGCGACGCCGGCGATATCCGGGCGCTGGCCGACGCCGGCCTGGTCGACAGCGCCTTTCCCGGTTTCGCGGCCCGCTACGCCAAACCGATCCACATCCTCAGCCACTGCGCCCCCGCCACCCTGGACGACTGGCTGGCCTGGCCGATGGCTGCCCCCGTTCCGCCGAGACAAGCGCACGACGCCTGCAGGCATGGGCAGTAAGGTGGATCGGGGAATTGCCGCCAGCGGCCAGCCGCATCATCGCCCGATGCGCCGACCGGAAGCGGATGGCGCGACGCCAAAACGCGGGAAACGAGAGATGGTCCGATGAACCCCATGAATGAATCAACCCAGCCTGCCCCCATGAAAACCGACCCTGTCCATGCCGCCCGCGCCCGCGAAGACAACCCTAAGCTTGCGGGCTGGACCGTAAACCTGCTGGGCGCGCTGCTGCTGGCGCTCGGCGCACCCGCGCTCGCCGCCGGCCTGCCTCCCCTGTCCCACAGCCTGACCGCAGCAGCGGCAAAAAACCCCGCCCCGGCACTGAAGCTGAAAGATCTCGATGGCCAGCTTCACGACCTGGCGGCGCTCAAGGGCAAGGTCGTGCTGGTCAACTTCTGGGCCACCTGGTGCCCGCCCTGCCGCCGCGAAATGCCGTCGATGGAACGCCTGGCGCAAAAGCTGCGCGGGGATAATTTCGTCGTGCTGGCAGTGGACGTGGGCGAGGACGCCGACACCGTGCATGCCTTCAGCAGCCGGATGGAAACGCCCCCCTCCTTCCCGATCCTGCTCGACCCCCATGGCAGGACCATGCAGGCGTGGGGGGTGGCCGGCTTGCCGACCACCTATCTGATCGACCGGCAGGGCCGCATCGTTGCCGGCGCAATCGGCGGGCGCGAATTCGACCACCCGGAAATCGAACGGGCGGTGCGCGACCTGCTCAAGCGCGACTGACCGGGCGGCGGCCAGGTTACGCCCGCAGACAAGGTCTCAATCATGACATCCGGACGGAAAGCGGAACTCGAACTGCTCGACGCGGCCCTGGCCATCCTCGACGCCGGCTTCGCCAAGCTGCCGGACGCCCGCCCCGGCGCGCTTCCCGCCGGCCTGCGCGAGGCCCTACTCGCGGCGGCGGAACGCCTGCGCGATACCGACCCCTATCATCACCCGCTCTACCTGGGGCACATGCAGAAGCCGCCCCACCCTGCCGCCCGGCTGGCCTATTCCCTGAGCCTCGGCCTCAACCCCAACAACCACGCCTACGACGGCGGCCGCGCCAGCTCGCGCATGGAACAGGAGGCGGTGGCCCGGATCGCGGCCATGTTCGGTTGGGACACCCACCTCGGGCACCTGTGCAGCGGCGGCACGCTGGCCAACTTCGAAGCGCTCTGGGCGGCGCGGGAACTCGGCCACGGCCGGGGCTTCGCCGCCTCGGCCCAGGCCCATTACAGCCACGCCCGGCTGGCGGGCGTGCTGGGCGTGTCCTTCCACCCGATTGCGGCGGATCGCCTGGGGCGCATGGACATCGCAGCCCTGGAGCGCGCGCTGGCCAGCGGCACGGTGGGAACCGTGGTGGCCACCCTGGGCACCACGGCCACCGGCGCCGTGGACCCGCTTCACGCTATCCTGGCCCTGCGCCAGCGCCACGCCTTCCGCCTGCACGTGGATGCCGCCTACGGCGGCTATTTCACCCTCGCGGCCAACCTCGACGGCGACGCCCGACGCGCCTTCGACGCCCTGTCCCAAGCCGATTCCATCGCCGTGGACCCTCACAAGCACGGCCTGCAGCCCTACGGCTGCGGCTGCATCCTGTTCCGCGACGCGCACGTCCGGCAGGTCTACCGGCATGACTCGCCGTACACCTATCTGGGCAGCGACGACCCCCACCTGGGGGAAATCTCCCTGGAATGCTCACGCCCCGGCGCCGCCGCCGTGGCCTTGTGGACCACCCTGCGGCTGCTGCCCCTGGTCCGCGGCGGCGAATTCGCCCGCGGACTGGAGGCCGGCCGCGCCGCCGCGCTGGCGCTGCACCATGCGCTGGCGCAGGATGAACGCTTCATCCCGCTGTCCCCGCCGCAGCTCGACGTCGTCGTCTGGGCCGTGCGCGCCGACACCGCCAGCCTGGCCTCGGCCAGGACACGCCAGGTTTTCCAGGCCGCCCGGGAACGCGATCTGCATCTGGCCCTGGTCGCCATGCCCAGGGCCATGCTGGAGCCGTTCAAGCCGGTGCGTGCCTGGGACGCGGACACGATCACCTGCCTACGCGCCTGCGTGATGAAACCGGAACACGGGGCGTGGCTGCAGGAAATCCTGCAACGGCTGGACGGGGCGGCCGGGAAATGCTTGGCGTGAAAGGATGATTACATTGGCGGATAATGCCCGGCTTCGCCCATCCGACAGAAGCCCGCACCGCATGCAAAATGAAGTCAAGGAAAAACCCCAGTACGCCGTCGTGGCGTCGGTGCAGTTGCCGGGAGTGAGCGACGTTGAATTCGAGGCGTCGCTGACCGAACTGCGCGAGCTGGCAAAGACACTGGGGTTCACGGTCACCCGCACGTTCACGCAAAAGCGTTCCGGCTTCGACTCGACGGCGTATCTGGGCGTCGGCAAGCGGCAGGAGATACGCCGCTTCGTGAACGGCGAGCCGGGCGACGCAAGCGAACCCGACCGCGAGCCGCAGAACCCCCTGCATCGCCTCTCCAACTTCGTCGAGGGCCTGGACGACGCGGTCTCGGCCGAGCCGATCGACGTCATCTTCGTCGACCACGAGATTTCGCCGTCGCAGGCGCGCAACCTCGAAAACGAGGTCGGCTGCCAGGTGATGGATCGCACCATGGTCATCCTCGAAATCTTCCACCGCAACGCGCGTTCCCCCGCTGCGCGCGCGCAGGTGGAGATCGCGCGCCTCGGCTACCTGGCGCCGCGCCTGCGCGAGGCGGCGAAACTCGCGGGGCCGCAGGGACGGCAGCGCAGCGGCGTCGGCGGGCGCGGCGCCGGCGAGTCGCACACCGAACTGGACAAGCGCAAGATCCGCGACCGCATCGCCGAACTACAGAAGGAGATCGCCGCGATGGACGTCGAGCGCAAGACGCAGCGCGCGCGGCGGCAGGCGCACCAGGGGCTCGCCAGCGTGGCGCTGGTGGGCTACACCAACGCCGGCAAATCGACCCTGATGCGCGCCCTCACCGGGAGCGAGGTGCTGGTCGCCAACAAGCTCTTCGCCACGCTCGACACCACCGTGCGCAGCCTTTACCCGGAGAGCGTGCCGCGCGTGCTGGTCAGCGACACGGTCGGCTTCATCAAGAACCTGCCGCACGGGCTGGTCGCGTCGTTCAAGTCGACGCTCGACGAGGCGCTGGATGCGTCGCTGCTGCTGCACGTCATCGACGCCAGCGATCCCGGCTTCGAGCGGCAGATCGAAACCACCGAGCAGGTGCTGAGCGAGATCGACGCGCAGGACGTGCCGCGCCTGCGCATTTTCAACAAGATCGACCACGTCGGCGACGCCGCGGCGCAAGCCGAATGCGAAGCCGCGCTGCGCGCCGCCTACCCCGGCTGCATCGTGATGAGCGCGCGCCGCCCCGGCGACGTCGCAAAATTGCGCACGGCGATCGTGGCGTTTTTCCAGCGGGATCTGGTCGAGGCCGAGCTTTTCCTTCCCTGGTCGGCACAGCAGCTGCGCGGGGAGATCTTCGCGCGCTGCGAAGTGCTGGAGGAGCGCGCCGACGACGAAGGTGCGTTCTTCCGTGTCCGCGGCGAGCAGGCAACCCTGGATAGCCTGCGCGAGCAGTTCGCCCAGGCGCGATGAGCCGATCCTTTGCCGCCGCCGGACGCCCGCTCGGTTCGACATTTCCATCGGCAACCGTCCACTGCGGGCATTCGCGGCGTTCAGCCTGAGCCCCCGGCGCCTAACGATGCTTCAGCCACTCGGAGGCCGCGACCATCGCCCGGCGGCGATCACGCCCCCGGTGCCGCCTCCCGCCCCATTGCCTCGCTGAGCGCCGCCAGGGCGTCCGGCTCCAGCGTCCGGGTGCGGGCGTGGCGGTGGCAGAGAGCGCCGCGAAACCCCAGGTAGTCCGGGCCGATGGGCGCGAGGACGGGAATGTCGGCCAGCTTGAGCGAGCCGGCCAGGCCGCTGAGCAGCCCCGGTTTTTTCGCCTGCGCCACGAACTGCGCCAGGCGCGCCGCCGGCTGATGGGCCAGCAGGCCGCCGCCGGCCTTGTCCGCCGTGTCGAGCATGACGCCCGTGAAATCCCGTTCGGCAAGCCGCTCGATCAGGCTGAAATCCGGCTCGCGGTCGGCAAACAGCACGGCCACCAGGCGGTGGCGGCTGGCGAGCGGCGCCAGCGCATCCAGGCAAGCGGCCAGCGCGGGCGACGGCAACAGGCCGATCTTGACGAAATCGACGCCGGTGGCGGCCATGGCGGCCACGGCGGCCGTCACCGCAGCGGGGTTCATGTCCGGGAAATCGCCGATGGTGGCGCTGACCGGGACGCGCCCGCCCACCGCCGCGACGATGGCGCGCACGGTGTCGTGCGGCAGCGCGCCGAGCGCGCCGGCATGCGGGTTCTTGGCATCGACGATGGCGGCGCCGGCGGCCAGCACCTGGCGCGCCTCGGCGGCATCGGTGATGCTGGCGAGCCAGGCGCTCATGCCGCCTGCATCGCCCGGTGCGCCGCGATCTTCTCCCTGAGCCAGCCCCACGCCTCCAGTTCGCGCGGCCCGGCGGTCTTGTCGATGGCGACGGCGAGATAGTCCATTTCCCGTTGCACCTTGTCGGCAGGCAGCATGTTCAGGCGGCTGACCAGGATGCACGCTTCGATGACGGCGGCCTGGGCGCGATTGTGGCCGGGAAACGGCGCATGGTTGCGGGCGATCAATTCGTGGCACAGGAAGCGCGGCCGCAGCGGATCTTCCTCGATGCGCGCCACTTCCAGCTCGACGTGGCTGAGGGCGTTTTCCAGCCGGCCGCAGGCGATGCGTTCGCATGGCAAGAGCGGCCAGTCGCGCCGCCCGGTGAGGCAACCGGCGAACACACGCATGTCGTCGGTGTGGCTCAGGGCGGCCAGGCCGGTGGCGCGCAGGTTGTCCAGGGTGCGCGAGGGATGAAACGGCGCCAGCACGACGAACCCGCCTTCGCGCCGGAAACCCAGCGGGGCGATGTGGGTGGCGCCGCCGGGCGTGGCGCTGGTGAGGATGGCTTCGAAGATCAGGCTCACGATAATTCTCTCGTTGTATCGGCGCGGGTCGGCCCGGGGGCGCACTGCCGGCTCGCGTCCTCGGCCGGGCGCGGCTGCATGCAGCCCCAGGCCAGTTGTTCGTCCTGGCTGTAACGCTTGCCGAGTTGCCAGGCGATCTGGGCGCGGGCGAGTTCGACACCCAGATAGAAGGCGTGGCCGCCGTCATGTTCCAGCTTGAGATGCGGCCAGAGCTGGAACGGATCGGTGGCGGTATGCAGGCCGTCGCGGTTGTATATGTGCATGCCCGCCTGGCTGATCTGGATGCGGAAGCTGGGATCCTTCACCGCCGCGGCCATGGCGTCGATCTCGTCCGGGCCATAGGGAAACGGCTTGCGGTGGCGCAGTCCCAGGAGGTCGTCGGAAAAGTCGCGGGGCAGGCTTTGCGCCTTCCGGGCGGCGAACATGATGCGCCGGGCGGCATCGATCTCCCGCACCGCGCTCTTGCAATGGGGACTGACCTGGGTGGTGAGCAGCGCCCGGATGTCGAGCTCGGCCATGATCCCCAGCAGCAGGGCATGGATGCCGGCGGTGTCGGCGTCGGTAAGCTCGGAGACGTTGCCGGTGCCCATGAGGATTTCCGCCTGCGGCATGCGCCGGCGCAGTTCGTGGTAGCGCGCCAGCGACGACGCGAAACCGAACGGCAGCGGGTCGAGAATGGGATCGGCGAGATAGGGCCTGCCACGTGCCTCCAGCCGTTGCATGGCGCCGACCAGGTCGTCGAGGTCGCCGTGGCGGGCGGGAATCAGCACCGGGACTGAGGCAACCTCGTCGGCCAGGTGCAAGGTCTCGGAACTGAGCGACAACAGATAATCGGCGCCGGCGCGGCCGCCGCGCAACAGTTCGTCGGCATCCAGCGAATCCACGCTGACCCGGTGGCCGGCGGCCTTGAGTGCGCGCACGGTCTCTTCCAGATGCGGGAACGGCGTCTGCGGCAGCCCGCCGATGTCGATCACGTCGGCGCCGTCGGCGGCGTAGGCGGCGGCCTGGGCCAGAATGGCCTCGATGCCCATGCGCGGTGCGTCCACCAGCTCGGCGAACAGGACGACGTCGTGACGCGAGAGGTCCGGCGCGCGGCGTTTACGGCCAAAAAACTCGGGCAGGTCCATGAGTTCGTCGGGCCCGCGTTCGACGGGGATGCCGAAATGCGCGGACAGTGCGGCAAGGTCGCCGCGGCAGCGGCCGGGCAGCAGAATGCGGTCGGCCCGGCCGGTGTCGGCGAGGCGGCGACGGATCATGTCGGCGGTCATCAAGGCCGCCACCTGCACGCCCGGCACCTGCACCTCCCAGGTGAAGCCGGCATCGCCCAGGTCGCCGAGCACGCGCCTGAGCTGCGATTCGGCCAGGCGGCCGGTCAGGAAAAGGATGTGTTCAGGCATGCCAGGCGCTGCTCGATGGCCGTCTTGAGTGCGGCGACGCTCTCCGTCACCAGGGTATCGGGAAAACACTTCAGGCGCCGCGTGTTTTCCAGATCGATGGGGCGCGGGTAGACCGTCACGGTACGGTCGGGTGCCTCGGTGATCATGGCCGGCTCGGTGTCGCAGGCGAACACGATGCTGGGAATGCGGCACTTGCCGGCCTGCGCGTAGAGGTTGGTGACCAGCGTGTCGGAAATGCCGGCGACACACTTGGCCACGGTGTTGGAGGTGGCCGGGCCGATGATCAGCGTATGGTAGTGGCCGCTGTAGAGAAAGCCCACCGGCACGCTGCTGGCGGTATGGTCCTGGTAGACGCGGCGTTTCGCGCGCAGCGATTTGAGCGGGATGCCGTACATGCTCAACACCTCGACGGCGGCCCGGGTCACGAACACGTCCACGTCCGGCAGGTGCTCGATCAGCTCCAGGCATTCGCGCAGATAGTGGCCGGAGCCGGTCAGCCCCCAGGCGATGCGGGGCGTTCTCGGCTCAGTCATGATGCGGACGGTGGCGCGAAAACCCCCACTGGCGGTCGGCTTCCTCGACGCCGACTTCCAGCAGCTGCACGCCGGCTGTCAGATTCTCGCGGCGCAGGGCCTGCACCAGCCGCTCGCCGATGTGGAAGGCAAGCAGTTCCGCCGTGACGTTGGCGATGGGCAGCACGACGCAGCCTTCCTTTTCCACCCAGAAGCGCTTGCCGAAGCTTTCCGCCTTGATCAGGCCGTCTTCCTCGGCCAGCTTCACCACCGGGCTGGTGCCGGGCAGGATGACGCGATCGGAAAGCTCCTGGCAGATGCCGCGGGCCAGACGGGTCAGGGCAACGAAATCCAGCACATAGCCCTCGCCGCTGTCGCCGCCGTGGGCCGCCACCCGGGCATGGAAGTTATGGCCGTGCAGGTTTTCGCACACCGTGCCATAGGTGATGAAGTGGGCGGAGTTGAAGCCCAGGTCGGCAGGCTCGACCCAGGTGACGAAGGGCGCGGACGGCAATTCATTCCTCCTTGTTGATGCGGATATTGAGATTTTTCATCTTGCGGTACAGCGTGTTGCGGCTGATGTCGAGATGGCGGGCAGCCAGGGTGACGTTCCAGCGGAACTTCTCCAGGTTGTGCAGGATGGCGTCGCGCTCCGCCGTTTCCAGTGACGACAGGGGCGCCGCCTCCGTGGTGCATTCCGCCTGCTGCGCGCCCGGCGTCAGCCGGCTGATTTCCTCGTGCAGGTCGTAGACCGTGATCTCCCTGCCTTCGCGCATCGCCAGCGCGGTGCGCAGGACATTGCGCAACTGCCGGATATTGCCCGGCCAGGAATAGGCCTCCAGCTGGCGCAGCGCCCCCTCGCTGAGAACGGCTTCTTCTCGGGCGCCGCACTCCATGGCAAGAACGTGGCGGATCAGCTTGCGTTTGTCCTGGCGCTCGCGCAGGGGCGGCAGGGTCAGGGTGATGCCTTGCAGGCGGTAGTACAGGTCTTCGCGGAAGCGGCCTTCGGCAACCAGTTCCTTGAGGTTGCGGTGGGTGGCGCTGATCAGCTTGAGGTCCACCTTGATCGGAATTTCCCCGCCCAGCGGGATGACCTCGCGCTCTTCCAGCACGCGCAGCAGGCGGGCCTGCAGCATGACCGGCATATCGCCGATCTCGTCCAGAAACAGCGTGCCGCCATTGGCCTGGAGTATCTTGCCGCGCCGTCCTTCGCGGTTGGCGCCGGTGAAGGCGCCCGACTTGTAGCCGAACAATTCGCTTTCGATCAGGGTTTCCGGGATCGACGCGCAGTTCACTGCGACGAAAGGCCGGTTTACGCCCGCGTGCGCGTAATGGATCGCTTGGGCAAAGATTTCCTTGCCGGTGCCGGTCTCGCCGGACAGCAGGATGGGAATGTCGTGGTCCTGTACGCGTTTGGCGCAGCGCACGTTGTATTCCATGGTCGGATCGCCGAACTGCAGCTCCTCCAGTTGCACGACCTTGGGGTTGCCCGGCACCGCGGCCGCAGGCACGGCACGGCGCGCGGGCGCAGCCGCCGACGGACCGTGGTGTTCCGGCGGGCGCATCAGGCCGAAGAAACGATTGCCTTGACGGGCTTCGTAGAGCGGAACCGGGTTGAGCCAGCTCAGGTTCTTGTGGCCGATCAACGCGGCCATGCCGGTATTGAACAGATCGCGCAACTGCAGGCCGACCATGTCGGCCGGTTTCTTGTAGCCGAACTGGAACAGCGCGCTGCGGTTGGCGGCGAGGATGCGGCCTTCCTCGTCCAGCGCCAGGACGCCTTCCCACAACGTACCGATGAGTTCGGGGCGGCTATGGAAACGAAGCGCATACTGGTCGCGAAAACGGCACAGGAATGCGCGGTTCTCGATGATCTGCGCCGACATGTTGACCAGCACCAGCGTGTGCTGCTGCGCCATGTGGGAGAAACTGGAAGCATCCAGAACCGCGAGCAGGCCGCCCTCGGGGTCGAAAATGGGCGCAGCCGAACAGGTCAGGCCGATGTTGCGCGACAGGAAGTGTTCATTGTGGTGGACCAGGATCGGACGCTGCTCGATGGCGCAGGTGCCCATGCCATTGGTTCCCTGGTGGCGCTCGCTCCACAGGGCGCCCTCCACCATGCCGCACTCGGCGGCGGTCTTGGTGAACGTCGGGTCGCCCAGAAAATCCAGCACCACGCCTTCACGGTCGGTCAGCAGCACCGAGAAACCAGAACCCGCCAGCTGCTGGTAAAGCGTCGCCATTTCGCCCTGGGCAATGGCACGCAAGTGCTCCAGCGGCCCCTGGCGTTCCTTGAGCTCGCGACTGTCGAGAACCACGACCGGCTCATCCCGCACCGGATCGAGGCCAAAGTCGTGGACGCATCGGTTCCATGAGCGCGCGATCGCCGGCACCACTTCCACCGGTTCCATCGCGCCACCCAACCCCACCACCGCATTCACCTGACGGGCATGTTCCAAGATTTCTTGCCTCTCCATCACTCTCATCCTCTCTAAAGCAATATCCACGCCAAACCATTAAAACGACTCTGGATGTTTATTGTTCTTTAAAGACGCAGCAGATTAAGGCTCCCTACCTTGATATTGAATATACCCGAGCCGGCGAAGGGTGCGAGACAAATTGTCACGTAATCGGGACACCCCGCATGGCAGCGCCCGGCATTCCTATTTTTCGGCTACGGCACACCAGGGCGGCAACTCCGGCCGCGGCTCCGGCATCCCGGCTTCTTCATGGCATGTCTCCTGCTTGACGCCCCCCATCTGCATGCCGCAAAGGAACGATATGTTGGAGGCGCTGCGCATTTCGCTGGTCTGGCTTGCCCTGTGCCTGGCTGGCCCGTCATGGGCAGCGACGACGCTGGGGGGCGATTTCACGCTGCACACCACCAGGGGCGAGCCGGTTTCGCTGTCGTCCCTGCAGGGCAAGGTTGTGCTGCTGTATTTCGGCTTCACCTACTGTCCGGAGATGTGTCCCGCCGAACTGCTCCAGTTCCAGCAACTGCTCGCTCAGTTGCCGCCCGAGAAACGTCGCCTGGTGCAGCCCATTTTCATCAGCGTCGACCCGCAGCGCGACACCCCGGACGTGCTCGATCCCTACATCAGACACTTCGGCGGGGAAATCCTGGCCCTGACCGGTAGCGAACAGGAACTGCGCAAGGTGGCCGATCAATACGGCGCCCAGTTTCGCTACGTGCCGACCGGAGCGAGCTACACCGTCGATCACACGGTCAACACCTACCTGATCGACACCGGCGGCAAGCTGGTGAAAATCATTCCCTACGGCACGCCCGGAGCGGAAGTGCTGAAACTGGTTTCCGGATTCCTGCCTTAACGGCCCCGTTTACAGAAAGCCGCCCATGATTACTTGCGATACCGTCTGCGAAACCGAACTGCCCTGTCCCGCCGCGCGCCCGGGCGGTACGGCCGCTTCCATGCCCGATGTCCAGAACACGCCCGACGCGCGCCGGATCGCCATCGACAAGGTCGGCATCAAGGCCGTCCGCCATCCCGTCAAGGTCCTGGACAAGACCGGCGGCGTGCAGCACACCGTCGCCCTGTTCAACATGTACGTGTACCTGCCGCATCACTTCAAGGGCACCCACATGTCCCGCTTCCTCGAGATCCTCAATGGCTACGAGCGGGAAATATCGGTGGCGTCCTTCGAACACATGCTGCGCCAGATGGTGGAACGGCTGGAAGCCCGTTCCGGCCACGTCGAAATGAGCTTTCCCTACTTCATCAACAAGAAGGCACCGGTATCGGGCGTCGAGAGCCTGCTCGATTACGACGTGACCTTCATCGGCGAAATCCGCGACGGGCGCTACCTTCAGACCATGAAAGTCGTCATTCCGGTCACCAGCCTGTGCCCATGCTCCAAGCAGATTTCGCGCTACGGCGCGCACAACCAGCGCTCGCACGTGACCTTGACGGTGCGCACCAACGGTTTCATCTGGATCGAGGATATCGTCCGCGTCGCCGAGGACAACGCGTCGAGCCAGCTCTACGGCCTGCTCAAGCGGCCGGACGAGAAGTACGTCACCGAACACGCCTACGACAATCCCAAATTCGTCGAAGACATGGTGCGCGATGTGGCGGCGGCGCTGGATGCGGATAGGCGCATCGATTCGTACATAGTCGAGTCGGAGAACTTCGAGTCCATCCACAACCACTCGGCCTACGCCTTGATCGAGCGCAACAAGGCTGCAGCAGCCTGAAGCGCACGGCCCGCGCCGACGCGTTGGGGGACAGGCGCCCAATTCGGGCCCGGGCGGGAAGTCTGGAGGAAGCTGCCGGAGCAGATACAGCAATGCCGTCGGCATTGCGCTACGGCCGGCCATTCGACGCCGGCATCCGTATGCTGCAAACGGACAGGCCGGCACTTGGCAACTGGCGGAGAGGGGGGGATTCGAACCCCCGTCAGGATATTATCCTGAACACGCTTTCCAGGCGTGCGACTTAAACCACTCATCCACCTCTCCGGGAGCCGCGCATCATACCGGAAGCCCCCGCGCGCAGCAAATCGAAATGCGCCGCACCTCGCCCGGGCTGCGGCGATGAAAAAATACTGTCCGCCTATTGAATCCGCATGGTTCGGCCCCACTTACCCGCGAGAACAATTGGGAGCCCAGATATGCAGGACGACATCAAGATCAATGTGGAAGCGGCCGAAATCCATCCCGCCAAGGAAATCATGCCCAGCCCGGAGGAACTGCTGAAGGCAGCCGAGCTGCAGGCGGCCGAGCATCACGACGCCTGGCTGCGCGCCAAGGCGGAGACCGAGAACATGCGCCGCCGCGCGGCGGAAGACGTCGACAAGGCACGCAAGTTCGCGGTGGAAAACTTCGCCGGCGAACTGCTGGCGGTGAAGGACAGCCTGGAAGCTGCGCTGGCGGCCGACTCGCCCAACGTGGAGAACATGAAGGACGGCGTCGAGCTGACCCTGAAGCAGCTGGTTGCGGTATTTGGAAAGTTCAACCTGCACGACATCGATCCGATGGGCGAGAAGTTCGATCCGCATCTGCATCAAGCGATCCAGGTGATCGAGTCCGAGCAGCCCGCCAATACGGTCGTCACCGTGCTGCAGAAAGGCTACCGCCTGCACGAGCGCACCCTGCGGCCGGCGCTGGTGATGGTGGCCAAAGGCAAGGATTGAGCCGGCCTGGCTGGCCTCCGCCTTGAAATGGACGCCACCCCCCCCCACATTCATATCAATTAGAACTTTTTTAGAAGGAACGCATCATGGGACGCATTATTGGCATTGACCTGGGCACCACCAACTCCTGCGTGGCGGTGATGGAGAACGGCACGCCGAAGGTGATCGAAAACGCCGAAGGCGCGCGCACCACGCCGTCCGTCGTGGCCTACACCGAAGACGGCGAAATCCTGGTCGGCGCACCGGCCAAGCGCCAGGCGGTCACCAACCCGAAGAACACTCTGTTCGCGGTGAAGCGCCTGATCGGCCGCCGCTTCGAGGAAAAGGAAGTGCAGAAGGACATCGGCCTGATGCCCTACAAGATCGTCAAGGCCGACAACGGCGACGCCTGGGTCGAGGTGCGCGACAAGAAGATGGCGGCGCAGCAGGTGTCGGCCGAGACCCTGCGCAAGATGAAGAAGACCGCCGAGGACTACCTCGGCGAGGAAGTCACCGAGGCTGTCATCACGGTGCCGGCCTACTTCAACGACAGCCAGCGCCAGGCCACCAAGGACGCCGGCCGCATCGCCGGTCTGGAAGTCAAGCGCATCATCAACGAGCCGACCGCGGCCGCGCTCGCCTTCGGCATGGACAAGAAGGAAGGCGACCGCAAGATCGCCGTCTACGACCTCGGCGGCGGCACCTTCGACATTTCGATCATCGAGATTGCCGAGATGGACGGCGAGCACCAGTTCGAAGTGCTGTCGACCAACGGCGACACCTTCCTCGGCGGCGAGGACTTCGACCAGCGCCTGATCGACTACATCGCGGAGGAATTCAAGAAGGAACAGGGCGTCGACCTGAAGAAGGACGTGCTCGCGCTGCAGCGCCTGAAGGAAGCCGCCGAGAAGGCCAAGATCGAGCTGTCTTCCGGCCAGCAGACCGAGGTCAACCTGCCCTACATCACGGCGGACGCCTCCGGTCCCAAGCACCTGGCGGTGAAGATCACCCGCGCCAAGTTCGAAAGCCTGGTCGAAGAGCTGATCGCGCGCACCATCGAGCCGTGCAAGATGGCGCTGAAGGACGCCGGCCTCTCCACTTCGCAGATCGACGACGTCATCCTGGTCGGCGGCCAGACCCGCATGCCCAAGGTGATGGATGTGGTGAAGGATTTCTTCGGCAAGGAGCCGCGTCGCGACGTCAACCCGGACGAGGCCGTGGCCGTAGGCGCAGCGATCCAGGGCGGCGTGCTGCAGGGCGAGGTGAAGGATGTGCTGCTGCTCGACGTGACGCCTCTCTCGCTGGGTATCGAGACCCTGGGCGGCGTGATGACCAAGCTGATTCCGAAGAACACCACCATCCCGACCAAGGCCAGCCAGGTGTTCTCCACCGCCGACGACAACCAGAGCGCGGTGACGGTACACGTGCTGCAGGGCGAGCGCGAAATCGCGTCGGGCAACAAGAGCCTCGGCCAGTTCAACCTGTCCGACATTCCGCCCGCGCCGCGCGGCATGCCGCAGATCGAGGTCACCTTCGACATCGACGCCAACGGCATCCTGCACGTATCGGCCAAGGACAAGGCCACCGGCAAGGAAAACACCATCCGCATCCAGGCCAGCTCCGGCCTCTCCGAGGAGGAGATCCAGCGCATGGTGAAGGACGCCGAAGCCAACGCTGCCGAGGACCACAAGGCGCTCGAACTGGCCACCGCCCGCAACGCGGCGGACAGCATGGTCCATTCGGTGAAGAAGTCGCTGGCCGAATACGGCGACAAGGTGTCGGCCGACGAAAAGGCGGCGATCGAAACCGCACTGAAGGAGTGCGAAGACGCCGTGCGCGAAAGCGACAAGGACGTCATCGAAGCCAAGACCAATGCGCTCGCCACCGCCAGCCACAAGCTTGCCGAGCAGATGTACAAAACCGAGCAGGCCCAGGCGCAGCCTGGTGAGGCCGCCAGCGGCAGCGGCGGTGCGGCGGACGACAACGTGGTCGATGCCGAGTTCGAAGAGGTGAAGGACAAGTAAGGGGCTAGGGGCTAGGATCTAGGGGCTAGGGGAAGTCGCGCGTTGCGCGGCTTTTCCTTTTCCGGCTCCACCCTAGCCCCTAGATCCTAAATCCTAGCCCCTAGATCCTAGCCCCCAGAAAATGAGCAAACGCGACTACTACGAAGTCCTCGGCGTCACCAAAAACGCCTCCGACGAAGAAATCAAGAAGGCCTACCGCAAGCTGGCCATGAAGCATCACCCCGACCGCAACCCGGACGACAAGGGCGCGGAGGAGAAATTCAAGGAAGCCAAGCTGGCCTATGAAATCCTGTCCGACTCGGACAAGCGTGCCGCGTACGACCAGTTCGGCCACGCCGGGATCGACCAGCAGGCCGGCATGGGCGGCGGCTTCGGCGGCGGCGGATTTTCCGATGCCTTCTCCGACATCTTCGGCGACATCTTCGGCGGCGGTGGCGGCGGTAGCCGCCGCGACCGCGTGTATCGCGGTGCCGATCTACGCTACAACCTGGAAATCGGGCTGGAAGAAGCCGCGCACGGCACCGAAACCAAGATCCGCATTCCGACCCTGGAAGAATGCGGCGTGTGCCACGGCAGCGGCGCCAAGCCCGGCACCCAGCCGACTACCTGCACCACCTGCGGCGGCCGCGGCCAGGTCCGCATCCAGCAAGGCTTTTTCTCGGTGCAGCAGACCTGTCCGCGCTGCGGCGGCACCGGCAAGATGGTGGCCGATCCCTGCACCGCCTGCCATGGCGAAGGCCGCGTCAAGAAACACAAGACGCTGTCGGTCAAGATTCCCGCCGGAGTCGACAGCGGCGACCGCATCCGTCTCGCCGGCGAAGGCGAAGCCGGCGTCAACGGCGGTCCGCCGGGCGACCTCTATGTGGTGATCCATCTCAAGGATCACCCGGTATTCAAGCGCGACGGCGACGACCTGCATTGCGAGATGCCGATCAGCTTTGCCACCGCCGCGCTCGGCGGCGAAGTCGAAATCCCCACCCTGGACGGTCACGCCAAGATCAAGATTCCGGCCGAAACGCAGTCGGGCAAGGTGTTCCGCCTGCGCGGCAAGGGCATCAAGGGCGTGCGCAGCCACGCGCCGGGCGACCTGCTGTGCCACATGCTGGTGGAGACGCCGGTGAACCTGTCCGAGCGTCAGAAGGAACTGCTGCGCGAGTTCGAGGCATTAAGCCCCGGGCGCAACAACAATCCGCGCGCGCAGTCGTTCATGGACAAGGTGAAGTCCTTCTTCGGGCAGTAAGCGGCGAGCCGCACGGCCGTGCGGTTTCAGTCCGGCCGCGCAGCGGCAAACAGCCGGAAGAAATTCTGCGTGGTGGCATCGCCCACCGCTTCGGTGCTGATGCCGCGCACCCGCCCGATTTCCTCCGCCACGTGCCTGACGAAGCCCGGCTGGTTGGTCTGCCCGCGATGCGGCACCGGCGCCAGGTAGGGCGCGTCGGTCTCGATCAGCATGCGCTCCAGCGGGATGGCCGCCGCCACCTCGCGCAGCGCGGCGGCGTTCTTGAAAGTGACGATGCCGGAAAACGAAATGTAGAACCCCAGTTCGATGGCGGCTTGCGCCACCGCCAGGCTTTCGGTGAAGCAGTGCATCACCCCGCCCGCCTCGCCCGCGCGCTCCTCGCGCATGATGCGTAGGGTGTCGTCGGCCGCGGCGCGGGTATGGATCACCAGCGGCTTGCGGCAGGCCCGCGCGGCGCGGATATGGGTGCGGAAGCGCTCGCGCTGCCATTCGAGGTCGCCGCTCAGCCTGAAATAATCCAGCCCGGTCTCGCCGATCGCCACCACCTTGGGGTGATCGGCCAGCGCAACCAGTTCCTCCGCCGTCGGCTCGGTGCAGTCCTCGTGGTCGGGGTGCACGCCGACCGAGGCATACACATTCGGATGCGCCTCGGCGAGCGCGCGGATTTCCGGGAATTTTTCCAGTTCCACGCCGATGCATAGTGCATGGCTCACCCGGTTGGCCGCCATCAGATCGAATATTTCGGGCAGCCTGCCGGCAAGGTCGGGAAAATTGATATGGCAGTGGGAATCGACGAACATTTCAGATACAAAATTCAAGGTACAAGGCACAAGCCACAAGTTCTTGAAGGCGCGAAGCGCCGTTCTTGCCACTTGGATCTTGCATCGACCCTACATGGTGTGAGTGGGACGCGCCGATTTTAACGAACCGCCGAGCAAACCTTCAATCTTGTTTTGTGCCGCTTTGCCGCTTTCGTTGGGCGCAAACTGCACCCCGACGCCCTGGGTGCGGCTGCCATGGGCGCCGGCGGGCGTCACCCACACCACCTTGCCCGATACCGGCAGCTTGGCGGGGTCTTCCATCAAGGTCAGCAGCATGAACACTTCCTCGCCCATCTTGTAGCTTTTGTTGGTGGGGATGAACAGCCCGCCGCCCTTGATAAAGGGCATATACGCCGCAAACAGGGCGGACTTCTCCTTGATCGACAGAGAAAGCACGCCGGGGCGCACTTGTCCTGCAAGGTCATTGGCTACTGCTTTCATGGTCGACTCTCTTCAATCAAATAGGTGCCGGTACCGAATCAGCCAGGCTTGCAGCTGCACCGCCCGATTCAGCGGATGGGCGAGGATCCTGCCTTCGCTCGCCTGCATTCTGGCAAGCGCCAGCAGTTTCCCCAGATCGGCCTCTGCCCCCAGGCGCATCAATACATCGGAAAAATCGCGGTTGAACTGCACGCTGCCCTGCAGCTTGACCGCCAGCAAATCGCCCAGCCATTTATACACCACGGCATGCCAGGTCTGCGGCTTGACCGCCTTCCAGCGTTCGCCCAGGGTCGCCGGATCGAGTTGCGCGGGGTGCGCCAGGCCTTCCAGCACGCTGCGCCGTTCATCCAGCTCGACGCCCCCGGCCCAGTTCAACGCATCCAGCGGCGCACCGCCGGACAAGGCCAGCAAGGCCGCCGCATCCTCCAGCTGCTGGCCGGCCAGCCACTGCATCGCGATTTCAGTCGCCGGCAGGCCGAGATCGAGCCGGGTGCAGCGGCTGCGGATGGTCGGCAACAGGCGCCGGGGCTGATCCGACACCAGCACGAACACCGTATTTAACGGCGGTTCCTCGAGCACCTTTAACAGTGCGTTGGCCGCCGCCAGATTGAGGCTGTCCGCCGGGTTGACCAGCACCACGCGCAGGCCCGCGCGGTAGGTGGAAAGCTGGACGAAATCGACTGCTTCGCGCGCCTGCTCGACCTCGATGGCGGTGGCCATCCTGGTTTCGCCTTCCTTGCCGGTTTTTTCCTGCAGGGTGAGCAGGCGAAAATCCGGATGCGTGCCGCTGTCGAACCAATGGCAGGCCGGGCAACCGCCGCATGCCGCGCCGTCCGGCAACGGCGCCTCGCACAGCAAGGCCCGCGCCCACTCCTGCGCCAGCGCGCCCTTGCCCACTCCGCGCGGGCCGGCCAGCAACAAGGCCTGTGCCGGACGCCCGCGGGTCGCCAGCAGGCGCTGCCACGCCGTCGCCAGCCAGGGATACGGTGCGCTCACAGCAACTCCCGCAGCAGCCGGCCGATTTCCGACTGCAATTCGGCGATGCCGTGGCGCGCATCGAGCACGCGAATGCGCGCCGGCTCGGCATGCGCGCGGTCGAGATAGGCTTTGCGCACGCGGCTGAAGAAGCTGTCGGCCTCGCGCTCGAAACGGTCGGCGCTGCGCGCGGCCGAGCGGCGCGCCTCCGCCACCTCCGGCGGGACGTCGAACAGCAGCGTGAGGTCGGGCGCGAAACCGCGCTGCACCCAGGCTTCGAGCGCGGCGATGCGCTCGACCGCGATGCCGCGCCCGCCGCACTGATAGGCGTAGCTGGCATCGGTGAAGCGGTCGGACACCACCCACGCGCCGCGCGCCAGCGCCGGCCGGATCAATCCGGCCAGGTGCTCCTGGCGCGCGGCGAACATCAGCAACAGCTCGGTGTCGGCATCCATCTCGCGATGCAGCAGCAGTTCGCGCAAGGTTTCGCCCAGCGGGGTGCCGCCCGGCTCGCGGGTGACCAGCACTTCCCTGCCCTGCCGGCGCAGCCAGTCGGCGACAAATCCCAGGTGGGTGCTTTTGCCGGCGCCGTCGACGCCTTCGAGGGTGATGAATTTGCCGGGTGTCGTCATCGCTGGTAGCGGTTCACCGCGCGGTTGTGCGCATCGAGGTTGCTGGAAAACACATGGGTGCCGTCGCCGCGCGCGACGAAATACAGCGCATCGGTCTTCGCCGGGTTGAGCGCGGCCTGGATCGCCGCCGCGCTCGGCATTGCAATCGGCGTCGGCGGCAGCCCGGCACGCGTATAGGTGTTGTACGGCGTGTCGCGCTGCAGGTCGACCTTGCGCAGGTTGCCGTCGAAACGCTCGCCCAGTCCGTAGATCACGGTGGGATCGGTCTGCAGGCGCATCCCCAATCTGAGCCGGTTGAGGAACACGCCGGCGATCTGCGGGCGCTCGAATGCCGCGCCGGTTTCCTTTTCCACGATCGACGCCATGATGAGCGCCTCGTACGGCGTGCGATAAGGCAGGCCGGGGGCGCGGTTCTCCCAGGCCGCCAGGAGCTTTTCGTGTTGCAGACGGTAGGCGCGGCGCAGCACGCCGAGGTCGGAGGTGTGCGGCGCGTAGAAATAGGTGTCGGGAAACAGCAGGCCTTCCGGATGGCTTTCCTGCGCGCCGATCGCGCGCAGCAACTCGGCATCGCTCATGCCCGCGCTGTCGTTCTTCAGCAGCGGCTGCGCGGCAAGCGCGGCGCGCACCTCGCGCCAGTTCCAGCCTTCGATGAACTGCACGATCGCCTGCGACACCTCGCCGCGCTGGATCTTGGCATACAGTTCCAGCGGCGTGAGCGGCCGGTCGAGCCTGTACACCCCCACCTTGAGCATGCCGGCCTTGCCCAGCACGCGACCGAGCAGCCAGAACAGCTGCGCATTGCCGATCACGCCTTCGCGTTCGAGCATCGCGCTCAGGCTCCGCAGATGGGTGCCGGGCACCACGTTGATGGTTTTCGGCAACGGCTCGATACGCAAAGGCTGGTTGGCATACCATGCCAGCCCGCCTGCCGCCGCCAGTGCAGCCAGGCCGGCAAGCATGGCCAATCGCTTAATCCACGTCTTCATACAGGGCAGTTTTCAGAATATCGGTCCAGCCCGCCGGCGGCCAGGTCGTATCATCCAGGCGGGCCACGCGGCGCACGCCGATGACGCTGTTGCAGATCATCACTTCATCGGCTGCGAGTATAGCGGCTGGCATCAAGCGGCCGACATGGATGCGGATGCCGCGGCGTGCCGCGGCACGCAGCAGGCGCGTCCTGGCGACGCCGGCCACCCCGCATTCGCTCACGTCAGGGGTGTACAGTTGGCCGTCCTTCGCCGCCAGCAGATTGCTCATTACGCCACCGATCACCGCGCCGGTGTCGTCGCACAGCAGCCCCTCCGCAATCGCCGGGTCATCCCACTCGGCCCGCGCCAGCACGTTCTCCAGCCGGTTCAGATGCTTGATTCCCGCCAGCCGCGGCTGTCGCGCCAGACGCAGCCTGCACCAGCGCGCAGCGACGTCGTCCGGCGCATCGGCCTGCGCATGGGCAGGCAGGGGTGCAGACAGCACGATGCGGGTGACGGCCTGCCCCTGCGGCGGCGCATAACCGCGCGCGCCGGCACCGCGGGTGAGGATGATCTTGGCCACGCCTTCCCCGGCCGCGGCCACCCGGCAAACCTCGGCGCGCAAGCCGGCCTCGCCGGGGCAATCCAGCATCAACGCCGCACAATCGGCCGCCAGCTTGGCGTAATGATCGCGCCACCATAGCGGCTGGCCGGCGTAGGTGCGCAAGGTGCGGAATACGCCGTCGCCGTAGGCCAGGCCGCGGTCCCGCGCGTCCACGGCGTCAGCCGGCTGGCCGTTGACGAGTATCATGCGATCCCCAGCGCGCGCAACAGGCCGCATGCCTTGGCGCGTGTTTCATCGAGTTCGCGCGCGGCCATCGAATCGGCCACGATGCCGGCACCGGCGCGAAAACCCAGTTCGCGTCCGCGCAGCAGGAAACTGCGGATCAGGATGTTGAAATCGAAGCTGCCGTCGCGGTTGATGTAGCCGAGGCTGCCGGTATAGCTGCGCCGCGGCGTCCGTTCGAGTTCACGAATGATCTGCATGGTGCGCACCTTGGGACAGCCGGTAATGGTGCCGCCGGGAAACATCGCGCGCAAGGCGTCGTACACGCTCGTGCCGGCGCGCAGTCGTCCGCAGACGGTCGATTCGATGTGATGCACGTGGCTGTAGCTGGCGATTTCCATCAGGGCGGGCACCTTCACGCTGCCCGCATCGCACACCCGTCCGAGATCGTTGCGTTCCAGGTCGACCAGCATGACGTGTTCAGCGCGCTCCTTGGGATGCGCCTGCAGGCGCGCGCGCAGCGCGGCGTCCTCCGCCGCATCCTCGCTTCTCCGATGCGTGCCGGCAATCGGCCGGGTTTGCAGCATTCCGTCGCGGCCGAGGCGAACCAGGCGTTCGGGCGACGAGCTCACGATCGCCCATTCATCCATCTGCAGCAGCGCCGAAAACGGCGCCGGATTACGCTGCATCAGCCGGGCGAACAGCGCTGCCGCGGAAACCGGCGCGGCGAATTCGGCCTGCCAGCCGCGCGACAGATTGACCTGAAACACGTCGCCCGCGCGAATGTAATCCTGGATGCGCGCAACGCCGGCAACAAACGCGTCGGGCGCCTCCTCATGCAGGGCGTGCAATTCGGGCAGCGCCGCGATGGGCGGCGGCAGCGCAGCCAGATCGCGCTGCATGCCGTCTAGCAGCTCTGCCCGCCCGGCTTCGGCCATCAGGACGCAACGCCGGTTCGCGCGGTCGAACAGGATCGCCGCGGGAATGCGCACCAGCCAGGCAAGGGGGAAATCGGCATCGTCCCCGCCCCACCCCACGCTGGGTTCGAACCGGCCGCCCAGTTCATACGCAAACGCGCACAGCCAGCCGCCGCTGAAAGGCAGGCCGTGATCGTCCTGCCGCGGACCGGGCCGCAACTGCATCGCCGGATGCGCCTGCAACGCGTGCAACGCATCGGCTGCGGCAATCCGCACGGCGTCCTGCGGGAACGCAAACAGCACGTCCCAGCCAGTGTCGCCGCTGCTCAGGAACAGGCCGGGATAACGCTGCGGATCGGACGCCTGAAGCCCGGCCAGATCAGGCCGTTGCGGCCATTCCCGGATTTCGGGCGTGCTCGGGCGATCCGCGACGAAAGTCAAGCGCGCTTGAAAACCAGCGAACCGTTGGTGCCGCCAAACCCGAAGTTGTTCTTCAGCGCGAAGTCGATCTTCAGGTCACGCGCGGTGTTGGCGCAGTAATCGAGGTCGCATTCCGGGTCCTGCGAAAAGATGTTGATGGTGGGAGGCGACACCTGATGGTGCACCGCCAGCACGCTGAACACCGACTCGACGCCGCCGGCACCGCCCAGCAGGTGGCCGGTCATCGACTTGGTCGAGTTGACCACCAACTCGTAGGCGGCATCGCCCAGCGCAAGCTTGATCGCATCGGTTTCGTTCTTGTCGCCCAGCGGCGTCGAGGTACCGTGCGCGTTGATGTAATTCAACTGTTCGGGATTCACCTCGGCGTCGCGCATCGCGTTCAGCATCGCACGCCTGGGGCCGTCGGTGCTCGGCGCCGTCATGTGGTAGGCGTCGCCGCTCATGCCGAAACCCGCCACTTCGGCGTAGATTCTGGCGCCGCGCGCCTTGGCGTGCTCGTATTCCTCGAGCACCAGCACGCCGGCGCCCTCACCCAGCACGAAGCCGTCGCGATCCTTGTCCCACGGGCGGCTGGCGGTGGCCGGATCGTCGTTGCGGGTGGACAGCGCACGTGCAGAGGCGAAACCGCCCACGCCCAGCGGCGAAGTCGCGCACTCGGCGCCGCCGGCGACCATCACGTCCGCATCGCCATGCTCGATCATGCGGGCGGACAGGCCAATCGCGTGCAGGCCGGTGGTGCAGGCGGTGACGACCGCCAGGTTGGGGCCCTTCACGCCATACAGGATCGAAAGGTTGCCGGAAATCATGTTGATGATGGAACCCGGAATGAAGAAGGGGGAGATCTTGCGTGGCCCCGATTCCATCAGCAGGCTGTGGGTCTCCTCGATCAGCGGCAGACCGCCGATGCCGGAGCCGATATTGATGCCGATGCGCTCGGCATTGGCTTCGGTGACCTCGATGCCCGAATCGCGGATCGCCTGGATGCCGGCGGCCATGCCGAACTGGATGAAGACATCCATGCGGCGCGCTTCCTTGGGGTTGAGATATTGCTCAACATCGAAGTTCTTGACCTCGCCCGCCATATGCGAAGCGAAGGGCGTTGGATCGAAGCGGGTGATCCGGGCGATTCCGGTACGGCCGGCAACCAGGTTATCCCAGGCTTCCGGTATGGTGTTGCCGACCGGGGAGACGATCCCCAGGCCGGTTACGACGACGCGACGTTTGGACAAAAGTCAGTCCTTTTTATCGATCCGGCACGACACGGTGTACGCCGAATCATTGAACATTGAAAAGCGCACTATCGGACGGCCAGCGGGCATTGAACGCACGCGCAGCTTCGCGCATGGCCGGGCCGACCCGATAGCCGGGTGAACGATCAGCTGGAATGGCTGTTGACGTAATCGATCGCCTGCTGGACGGTGGTGATCTTTTCCGCGTCTTCGTCGGGGATTTCGCAGCCGAACTCTTCTTCCAGCGCCATCACCAGTTCAACCGTATCGAGCGAGTCGGCGCCAAGGTCGCCGACGAAGGAAGACTCGTTCTTGATGTCCGCCTCGTTGACGCCCAGTTGCTCGGCGACGACTTTAATTACACGCTGTACGTTATCCATTACTAATCCTCTCTTGAAAAAGGGCCCCAATGAAATTGAGACCCGGAAAAATGAAGCCCGGCGATTTTACCAAACTTTCCGTGACGGTTACGCCATGTACATGCCGCCGTTGACGTGCAGGGTGGCGCCCGATATGTAGCCGGCGGCAGGCGAGGCCAGGAAAGCGACGGCCTGCGCGATGTCTTCCGCAGCGCCCAGCCTGCCCAGCGGAATGTGCGCCAGCAGCGCCCGCCGCTGGGCGTCCGGCAGCGCGCGCGTCATGTCGGTGTCGATGAAGCCCGGCGCCACGCAGTTGACGGTGATGTTGCGGCTGCCGACCTCGCGCGCGAGCGACTTGGTGAAGCCCATGATGCCGGCCTTGGCCGCGCTGTAATTGGTCTGTCCGGCGTTGCCCATCGCGCCCACCACCGAGGCAATGGAAATGATACGGCCGCTGCGCGCCTTCATCATCGCGCGCAGCACCGCGCGCGACAGGCGGAACACCGAGGTCAAGTTGGTCGCCAGAATGGCGTCCCATTCCTCGTCCTTCATCCGCATCAGCAGATTGTCGCGGGTGATGCCGGCGTTGTTGACCAGAATGCCGATGGCGCCGAAATCCTTTTCGATCGCGGCGATCACCGCATCGGCTTCGGCGGCGTCGGTAACGTCGAGCTTCATGCCGCTGCCCTGGATGCCGGCGGCGGCGAGGTAATCGCCGATCGCCTGTGCGCCCTGGTCGCTGGTGGCGGTGCCGACCACGGTGGCGCCTGCGTTGCCGAGCGCCAGCGCGACGGCCTGGCCGATGCCGCGGCTGGCACCCGTAACGAGGGCAATCTGTCCTTGCAGCATGGTGTCTCCTTATTGATTGAGCGCGGCCGCGAGGCTGGCTTCGTCCACCAGCGCCACGGCGGGCAGGCTGTCGTCGATGCGCTTGTTGAGACCCGCCAGCACCTTGCCGGGGCCGCATTCGATCACACGTTCGATGCCGGCGGCTTTCAGCGCCTGCACGGTCTCGACCCAACGTACCGGGGTGTGCAACTGCCTGGCCAGCGCCATGCGGATGGCGTCCGCGTCAGCATGACTTTGCACGTCGGTGTTGTGCAGTACGGGAATCGTCGGCGCCGCAATCGCCACGCCCCGCAGATGCGCCAGCAGCTTCTCCGCCGCGGGCTGCATCAGCGAGGAATGCGACGGCACGCTGACCGGCAGCGGCAGCGCACGCTTGGCGCCCTTTTCCTTCGCCAGCGCCATGGCGCGCTCGACCGCGGCCTTGTTGCCGGCGATCACCACCTGGCCGGGGGAATTGAGATTGACGGCCTCGACGATCTCGCCTGCCGCCGCTTCGCTGCATGCCGCGCGCACTGCATCGTCGTCGAGTCCCAGGATCGCCGCCATCGCGCCGACGCCTTCGGGCACCGCTGCCTGCATCGCCTCGGCGCGGAAGCGCACCAGCCGAATGGCATCGGCGAAACCCAGCGCGCCGGCCGCCACCAGCGCCGCGTATTCGCCGAGGCTGTGCCCGGCCAATAATGCCGGCGTTGCGCCACCCGCCGCCTGCCATGCGCGCCAGGCGGCGACGTCGGCCGCCAGCATCGCCGGCTGGGTGTTGACGGTCTGGTTGAGCAGGTCGGCCGGGCCGTCGGTCACCAGCGCCCACAGATCCTGGCCAAGCGCGTCGGATGCCTCGGCGAAAGTCGCGCGCACCTCGGCGCGCTCGCCCCAGCCCGCCATCATGCCGACCGCTTGCGAGCCCTGACCGGGAAATATGAATGCGAGTTTCATTGCTGCCTTTCTCAGTACTTGAGGAGCGCCGAGCCCCAGGTGAAGCCGCCGCCGAAGGCCTCCATCAGCACGGTCTGGCCGCGCTGGATGCGGCCGTCGCGCACCGCCACATCGAACGCCAGCGGCACCGAGGCGGCCGAGGTGTTGCCATGGCCGGCGACGGTGGTGACGACGTTGTCCATGCTCATGCCAAGCTTTTTCGCGGTGGCGGAGATGATGCGGATATTCGCCTGGTGCGGCACCAGCCAGTCGATGTCGGATTTCGAAAGGCCGTTGGCTTCCAGCGTTTCGTCGACGATGCGGTCGAGGGTGTTGACCGCCATCTTGAACACGGCGTTGCCTTCCATGCGCATCAGCGCAGACTCCTTCATGCCGGTCGAGGGGCCGCTGGTGGTGCGCAGCAATTCCTTGTGGCGGCCGTCGGCGTGGATGTGGGTGGCGATGATGCCGGGTTCGTTTGACGCGCTCAGCACCACGGCGCCCGCGCCGTCGCCCCACAGGATGCAGTTGCTGCGGTCGTTCCAGTCGGTGATGCGCGACAGCGTTTCGGCGCCGATCACCAGCACGTTTTTGGCCGCGCCGGTCTTGATGAACTGGTCGGCCACGCTCAAGGCATAGACGAAGCCGCTGCACACCGCCTGCAGGTCGAACGCCGGGCGGCCGTTGGTCATGCCGAGCTTGGACTGCACGATGCAGGCGGTGCTGGGGAACACCAGATCGGGCGTGGTGGTGGCGACCAGCAGCAGGTCGATGTCGTCGGGCGCCAACCCGGCCACTTCGAGCGCGGCACGCGCCGCCTGGGCGGCAAGATCGCTGGTGAATTCGCCCTCGGCGGCGATATGGCGCTCGCGGATGCCGGTGCGCTCGACGATCCACTGATCGTTCGTCTCGACCAGCTTTTCGAGATCGGCATTGGTGAGGATGCGCGCCGGCAGGTAACTGCCGGTACCGAGTATGCGGGAATAGGTCAAGCGGTCACCCGTTGAATAAGTTGGATCTGGTCGGTGATGCGCTTCAGCACATTGTTGCGGACTTCGTCCGTGGCGGTTTCGATCGCGTGCTCGAACGCATAGCGGTCGGCCGAGCCGTGGCTTTTCACCACCACCCCCTTGAGCCCCAGCAGCGTGGCGCCGTTGTAGCGGCGCGGATCGAGCCGCCGCTTGAAGGCATTCAGCACCGGCAAGGCGATCAGACCGGCGATGCGGGTCAGCCAGTTGCGCTTGAACTCGGCGCGCAGCGTGGTGGAAATCATCTTGGCGAGCCCCTCGGAGGCCTTCAGGGTCACGTTGCCGACGAAGCCGTCGCACACCACCACGTCGGTGGTTCCCTTGAAGATATCGTTGCCTTCGACATTGCCGTAGAAATTCAGGTGGCTGTCGCGCAGCAGCTCGGCGGCGCGCTTCACCATCTCGTTGCCCTTGATGTCTTCCTCGCCGATATTGAGCAGACCCACGCTCGGATTCGGCTTGTGTTCCACCGCCGCCACCAGCATCGCGCCCATGATGCCGAACTGCAGCAGATGCTCGGCGCTGCAGTCGACATTGGCCCCCATGTCGAGGACCAGCGCGTGGCCGCTGGCCGTCGGCATCACGGCGGCAATCGCGGGACGGTCGATGCCGGGCAGGGTTTTCAGGACGAAGCGCGCAGTCGCCATCAGCGCGCCGGTGTTGCCCGCCGATACGCAGGCATCGGCCTCGCCGGACTTGACGAGATCGATGGCCACCCGCATCGAAGAGTCTTTCTTGCCGCGCAGCGCCTGCGCGGGCGCCTCGTCCATCGCCACCACCTGGCTGGCGTGGCGCACGATGAGGCGCGGCCCGGTTTTGGCACGGCGCGCCTTGAGCTCAGCGGCGACGATGTCCTGCGGCCCGACCAGAATCACATTCAGGTCAGGGTGACGCGCAAGACAGCGGATCGCCGCCGGGACGGTGACATGGGGACCGTGATCGCCCCCCATGACGTCAATGGCGACTGTGATATTTCTCATGCAGCCGAAAGCGTGGGCTGATCGGGACGCCCCCCGGCCACGGCAATCATGACCAGGGGCGCACGGGGGAGGAATTATTCGCCTTTGGCCTTGACGACTTTGCGGCCACGATAAAAGCCGTTGGGGCTGATATGGTGACGCAGATGCGCTTCGCCCGTGGTCGGCTCGACGGCCAGCGGCGGGTTGGTCAGAAAATCGTGCGCACGGTGCATGCCGCGCTTGGACGGGGATTTCTTGTTCTGCTGGACAGCCATTTCTTGCTCCTTGAAAATTCGTTTCACCCCTCAGACGGGGCATTCACCTTCTGCGTGCATGGCCGCCAGCGGCAGGCTCAACAACACTTCATCCTCAACCAGATCGACGAGATTCAACGTCTCGCCAACCAGAATCGCATCGCTGTCGGGCAGCGCATCCAGCCGTTCCAGTTCGGCCTCGTTGCGCGCCAGATGCAGCGCGCGTTCGATCTGCACCGCATGCCGCATGGCACCCAGACAGCGCTGACACGTCATCTCGACTTCGCCGCGAATCGCCAGCTGCAGGGACAGACCGCCGCGCTGATCAGCCTGCCCGGCGACTCGACAGAACAGCGCGCCTTGCGTAAATTCGCGGGCTAGGCGCGGAAACGCAGACACATCCGACTGCATTTCCCACGACTGCGAATCCCTGCAAAAACGCCGCGGATCGACCTCAACAGGCTGATGCACGGCACACCCGATCAACAGCGTACTGGGGTAACGCGCACAGGCTCGACATGACGCACCCGGTTAAACATTAGCCCGCAATGATATGATTTCGCGTTATTTTTGTCAAAGAAACGGTGGCCATGATTAAGAAAATACTGGTCGCCAACCGTGGCGAGATCGCCGTCCGCATCGTCCGCGCCTGCGCCGAACTGGGCATCAAGTCGGTCGCCATCTACACCGACGCCGACCGCCACGCGCTGCACGTGAAGAAGGCCGACGAGGCCTATCACATCGGCAAGGACCCGATTCTGGGCTATCTGAACGCCCACACGCTGGTCAACCTCGCGGCCGCTTCCGGCTGCGACGCGCTGCATCCGGGCTATGGCTTTCTCTCCGAGAATCCCGACCTGGCCACCATCTGCGCACGCCGCGGCATCCGCTTCATCGGCCCCTCGCCCGAGGTGATCCGCCGCATGGGCGACAAGATCCAGGCGCGTAATGCGATGATCGCCGCCGGCATTCCGGTGGTGCCGGGATCGGACCACAACCTGGAAAACGTCGAGGAGGCGCGCACGCTGGCCAACCGGATCGGCTATCCGGTGATGCTCAAGGCCACCAACGGCGGCGGCGGGCGCGGCATCCGCCGCTGCGACAGCGAAGAGGAACTGCTGAAAAACTACGACCGCGTGGTGTCGGAGGCCAGCAAGGCCTTCGGCAAGCCCGAAGTCTTCGTCGAAAAATGCGTGGTTCGGCCCAAGCACATCGAGGTGCAGGTCCTGGGCGACACCCAGGGCAACGTGATTCACCTGTTCGAGCGCGACTGCTCGATCCAGCGGCGCAACCAGAAGCTGATCGAGATCGCGCCGAGCCCGCAGCTCACCGAAGCGCAGCGGCAATACATCGGCAAGCTGGCGGTGCGCGCCGCCAAATCGGTCGGCTACGTGAATGCCGGCACGGTGGAATTCCTGCTCGACCAGGACAACCAGTTCTATTTCATGGAAATGAACACCCGGCTGCAGGTCGAACACCCGATCACCGAAACCATTACCGGCGTCGACATCGTGCAGGAGCAGATCCGCATCGCCGACGGCCAGCCGCTGCAATACAGGCAGGAAGACATCGCGCATCGCGGCTACGCCATCGAATTCCGCATCAACGCCGAAGACCCGAAAAACGAATTCTTGCCCAGCCTCGGGCGCATCACGCGCTACTATTCGCCGGGCGGCCCCGGCGTGCGCGTCGACGCGGCGATCTACACCGACTACGTGATTCCGCCCTACTTCGATTCGATGTGCGCCAAGCTCACGGTGTGGAACCTGAACTGGGAAGCGACCGTCGAGCGCGGCCGCCGCGCGCTCGCCGACATGCTGGTGTACGGCGTGAAGACGACGATTCCCTACTACCAGGAAATTCTGAAAAACCCCGAGTTCCGCAGCGGGCGCTTCAACACCGGCTTTGTGGACGCGCATCCGGAACTCACCCAGTACACCGAAAAGAAACCGCCGGAAGTGATCGCCGCCGCCATCGCAGCCGCCATCGCCGCTCATCAGGGTTTGTAAAAATGACCAAAGTATTCGTTACCGATCTCGTCCTGCGCGACGGCCACCAGTCGCTCATCGCCACCCGCATGCAGACTGCCGACATGCTGCCGATCTGCGGCAAACTCGATGCAGTCGGGTTCTGGTCGCTGGAAGCCTGGGGCGGCGCCACCTTCGACGCCTGCGTGCGCTTTCTGCGCGAGGACCCGTGGGAACGCCTGCGCAAGCTCAGGAAGGCCCTGCCCAACACGCGCATCCAGATGCTGCTGCGCGGGCAGAACCTGCTCGGCTACCGCAATTACTCCGACGACGTGGTGCGCGCCTTCGTGCAGAAGTCCGCCGACAACGGCGTCGACGTGTTCCGCGTGTTCGACGCGATGAACGACCTGCGCAACCTGCAGGTGTCGATCGAAGCGGTCAAGGCGGCCGGCAGGCACGCCGAAGGCGCGATCTGCTACACCACCAGCCCGGTGCACGACATCCCCCACTTCGTCGAACTGGCCAAGGGACTGGCGGAGATGGGCTGCGACACCATCGCGATCAAGGACATGGCGGGCCTGCTCACGCCCTATTCCGCGTTCGAGCTGGTGCAGGCAATCCGCGCCGCGACCCATCTGCCCATCCACACGCACAGCCATGCGACCTCGGGCCTGGCGCACATGACGCACCTGAAGGCGGTGGAAGCCGGCGCCAGCATCATCGACACCTGCGTCGGCGCGTTTGCCGAAGGCGCCAGCCATCCCACCACGCAAAGCCTGGTCGCCGCATTGGCGGGAACCGAATACGATACCGGCCTGTCGCTGCCGCTGATCGAGGAAATCTCGGCCTATTTCAAGGAGGTGCGCAAGAAATACTGGCAGTTCGAATCGGCCTTCACCGGCACCGACACCCGCGTGCTGATCAATCAGGTGCCCGGCGGGATGATTTCCAACCTCGCCAACCAATTGAAGGAACAGGGTGCGATCGACAGAATGGACGCCGTGCTCGAAGAAATTCCACACGTACGCGAAGACCTCGGCTACCCGCCGCTGGTCACGCCCACCTCGCAGATCGTCGGCACCCAGGCGGCGCTGAACGTGCTCACCGGCACACGCTACAAATCGGTCACCAATGAAGTGAAGCTCTACCTGCAGGGACGCTATGGCAAGGCGCCCGGGCACGTCAACGAAGAGGTGCGCAAAATCGCCATCGGCGACCTCGACGTCGCCACCTGCCGGCCCGCCGATCTGCTGGCCGACGAACTCGACAAGCTGCGCGGCGAAATCGAGGGACTGGCCAAGTCGGACGAGGATGTGCTGACCTATGCCATGTTCCCCGAAATCGGCAAGACCTGGCTGCAGGAGCGCGCGGCGGGCACCCTCAAGCCCGAAGCGCTGCCGCCACCGGGTGCCGCGCAACAGGACAGCGCGCCGCGTTATGCAGCCGACGAATTCAAGATCACGCTGCACGGCGAGACCTATCACATCAAGTTGTCGGGCAGCGGCCGCAGCGAGGCCTCGCAACGACCTTACTTCGTGTCGGTGGACGGCATCTCGGAAGAGGTACTGGTCGAGCCGCTGAACGAAGTCGCAGTGACCGGCAACGACGGCGCCCCGCGCAAAAACGCAAGCGCGCCCGGCGCGTCCGGGCAGAAACCCCGCCCCAGCCACCCCGGCCACGTCACCGCAGCCATGCCCGGCAGCATTGTCGACGTGCTGGTGAGCATCGGCCAGGCGGTCAAGGCGGGCGACAGCGTGCTGGTGATCGAGGCGATGAAGATGGAAAACGAAGTGCAGGCGCCGATCGCCGGCATCGTCATCAGCGTCTTCGCGAAGAAAGGCGATGCGGTAACGCCCGACATGGCGCTGCTCGAGATCCAGCCGGAATGACGCTGGTCCTCGCTTCCACCTCGCGCTACCGGCGCGAACTGCTGTCGCGCCTGGGGATCCCGTTCGAAGTGCTGTCGCCCGATGTCGACGAAACGCCGTTGCCCGGCGAAACGCCCTCGACCACCGCCCTGCGGCTGTCGGTGCGGAAAGCGCAGGCCGCCGCCGCGGTTTATCCCGACGCGCTCATCATCGGTTCGGATCAGGTACTGATGCTGGACAGCGAACAGCTCGGCAAGCCCGGCGATTTCGACAAGGCCTTCGCCCAGCTGAAAAAAATGCAGGGCAAGGCCATGGTGTTCCATACCGCGCTCACGCTGCTGAACAGCCGCAGCGGCCGCATCCAGACGCGCGACGTGCCGACGGTGGTGCACATCCGCCCGCTCACCGACGCGCAGATCGCCGCCTATCTGCATAAGGAGCAGCCCTACGACTGCGCCGGCTCGGCCAGGAGCGAAGCGCTCGGCATCGCCCTGATGGAACGCATGGACAGCCCCGACCCCACCGCGCTGATCGGCCTGCCGCTGATGGCGCTGACCGGAATGCTCATGGACGAAGGCATCGACGTCCTGACATGGCACGCGGCGTGAAGGCGTCGTCCCCCCTCACCCCAACCCTCTCCCGCAAGCGGGAGAGGGAGCAAACGTGAGGCCCAAACCGATTAACGTGGCCACCCTCTACCTGATCCCGGTTCCGCTGGGGCCGGTCAGCCCGGAAGCCTGCCTGCCGCCCGACACGCTCGCGGTCGCGCGCCGGCTCGACCGCTTCGTCGTCGAACGCGCCAAAACGGCGCGCGCGCACCTGAAAGCGATGGGCCATCCGCAGCCGATCCAGGCGCTGCAGATCGAGGAGCTCAACGAACACACGCCGGCGGTCGCCATCGAGTCGCTGCTGGCCCCGCTGAAGGCCGGGCACGACGTCGGCCTGCTGTCCGAGGCGGGCTGTCCCGCCGTGGCCGACCCCGGCGCGGCCCTCGTCATGGCCGCGCATCGCGCGAATATCCGTGTGGTTCCGCTGATCGGCCCATCGTCGATTCTGCTGGCGTTGATGGCCTCGGGGCTCGGCGGACAGCGCTTTGCCTTCCACGGCTACCTGCCCGCCAAGGAGCCGGAACGCAGCCAGACCATCCGCGCGCTGGAAAAAACCGCGCGCACGGAAAAAGCCACCCAGTTGTTCATCGAAACGCCCTACCGCAGCGCCGCCTTGCTGGACGCGCTGGTCAATGCCGTGAATCCGGATACGCTGATCAGCGTCGGCGCCGATTTGAGCCTGCCCAGCCAGTTGGTTCAGACCGCACGCGCGCGCGACTGGAAAGGCAGAACGGAACGGGTGAAAGACCGGCTGGTGGTGTTCGGCATCGCCGCCTGAACACCGTACCGTCCGAAGCGCCGTTAAAACGTCAAGGCATCCAGCCTCAAGGTAAGCACTTCGCCCGATTCGGTTTGCGCATCGAGCCATTCCGCGCCAGCGCGGGTGTACACATCGAGCGGCAACAGACGCTGCCTGGCGCCATCCACCCGCAGCTCCAGCCACTGCCGCGTGAGCGCGGCAAGCTCCAGCCGCTCGTGGTCGGCGCAGGCGATCGGCCGGTAATCGCTCAACGCAGTCTGACGCCGGCTTGCTCGAACGGCATCAGCGCCTTGGCCGCGGATGCGCCCAGGCGGCTGGCGAGGCGTGCGGCCAGACCTTCGCGCTGGGTGTAATCGACGATGTCTTCGGCCTTGATCACGTCGCGCGCGACCGACTCGACATTGCCCAGCGCGTCGGCAAGGCCGAGCTGGATGCTTTTTTCGCCGCTCCACACCAGACCGCTGAACATCTCGGGGGTTTCCTGCAGGCGCTTGCCGCGGCCTTCCCGCACCACGCCGATGAACTGGCCGTGGATTTCCTCGAGCATCTGCTTGGCGAACGCCGCCTGCTTGGGGTCTACCGGCGAGAACGGATCGAGAAAACCCTTGTTTTCGCCCGCGGTGAGCAGGCGGCGCTCGACACCGAGCTTCTGCATGGTCTGGGTAAAGCCAAAGCCGTCCATCAGCACGCCGATGGAGCCGACGATGCTGGCCTTGTCGACGAAGATCTTGTCGGCGCCGACGGCGACGTAATACCCTCCCGAGGCGCAGATGTCGTCGACCACGGCGTACAGCGGAATTTTCGGATGCAGCGCACGCAAGCGCCTGATCTCGTCGTAGATCTGTCCAGCCTGCACCGGGCTGCCGCCGGGGCTGTTGATGCGCAGGATCACGCCCTTAGTTTTCTTGTCCTCGAACGCGCCCTGCAGGCTTGCGATCACCGAATCGGCGCTGGCCTGATCGGAGGCGATCACGCCCTGCAGATCGACCAGAGCGGTGTGCTCCTTGATGGACACGCCGTCCGAACCGAACCATCCGGCCACCAGGAACAATACGATGAAGAGATAGAGGAAGCCGAGCGTCTTGAACAGAATGCTCCAGTGGCGGCTGCGGCGCTGTTCCTGAATTGCCGACAGCGCCAGTTTTTCCAGGACTTCACGTTCCCAATTGGGGGTCGGTTCACTCATTGTTGTTCTTCCATCAGATAAACATGGCCGTCGCGTTCGACGACCGGCACGGGAATCAGGCCGCGTCCGGCGCAGCGTCCGCCCACGCACTGTCCGTTTGCGGGGTGGTAGAGCGCGCCGTGGGTAGTACAGATCAAGTATAGCCGCGAGTGGTCGAAGAACTCACCTTCCTGCCAGTCGAGTTCCACCGGCACATGGCCGCACTGGTTGAGGAAGGCGCGCGGCTGGCCGGCGAAACGCACCACGAAGGCAGGCTGGGGCCTGCCGGCACGCGTCACCTCGAAGCGCACCCCCTTGCCCAGTTCGGCCAGGTCGGCGGCGGCGCAGATCAGGCGTTCGTGGCAAGCCACGCGTGCACCCCGGTAAAACTGTCGATCAGCGCCAGCGGCGCATGCGGCCGCAGATCGCCCGCTTCGTGCGCGCCGTAGGTCACCCCCAGGCTGGCGACGCCGGCATTCGCCGCCATCAGGAGGTCGTGGCTGGTATCGCCGATGACCAGGGTGCGCGCGGGGTCGGCATCCAGTTCGGCTATCAGTTCCAGCACCATCGCCGGATGCGGCTTGGAATGCGTCTGGTCGGCGCAGCGGGCGGCGGAAAACCAGGCCTCCAGCCCGCTGGTTTCGAGCGCGCGGGACAGGCCGAGACGGCTTTTTCCGGTGGCCACCGCCAGCTGGAACCCGCTTTCATGCAACTGACCGATCCCTGTCTCGACGCCCTCAAACAGCGGAATCTGCATGTCGCGGCCCAGATAATGATGGCGGTAGCGTTCGACCAGCCGCGGGTAGGCGTCGGCGGGCAAGTCCGGCAGCAGGGTTTGCAGCGCCTGAATCAGGCCGAGGCCGATGATCTGGCGCGACGCGCGCTCGCCCGGCGTCGGCAGGCCGATATCCTCGCAGGCACGCTGGATCGAATCGACGATCACCCCGGTGGAATCCATCAGGGTGCCGTCCCAGTCGAAAATCAGTAAATCAAATTGCTTGGGCATTCAGTTTTTCCAGGAATCCAGCCAAATCATCAGGCAGCGGCGCTTCGATCAACATGCGCTCGCCCGAAATGGGATGCTCGAACGCCAGCCTGGCGGCATGCAGGAACATGCGCTTCAGTCCCTGCCTGGCCAGCCGCCTGTTGAGTTCGAAGTCGCCGTATTTGTCGTCTCCTGCGATCGGAAATCCCAGATGCGAAGTATGCACGCGTATCTGATGGGTGCGCCCGGTCTTCAGTTCCGCTTCCAGCAAGGTGAACCCGGCATGCAATTGCAGACGGCGGAAGATGGTGTGCGCGGTCTGCCCCTCGTCGCGCACCGTGACGCGCTTTTCGCCGTCGTCGGTGACCCGCTTGTGCAGCGGCAGCTTCACATGCTGCAGCGGATTCGGCCAGCGCCCCGCCACCAGCGTCAGGTAGCGCTTCTCGATCCTGCCGTCGCGCATCGCCGCGTGCAGCCCGACCAGAGCGCGCCGCTTCAGCGCGATCAGCAGCACCCCCGAGGTTTCGCGGTCGAGCCGGTGCACCAGCTCCAAGTAGCGGCATTCCGGCAGTTCCAGCCGCATCTGCTCGATCACCCCGCGTGAAATGCCGCTGCCGCCGTGCACCGCCATGCCGGCCGGCTTGTTCAGCGCAATCAGCGCGTCGTCGCGGTACAGGATATGCGGCAGCAGGCGGATGCCGCCTTGCGGCAAATGGGTGACGGGAGTGATCACCGGCACGGCCAGACGCACCGGCGGGATACGCACCTCGTCGTCCAGCCGCAACCGATAGCTGGCCTCGGCCCGGCCGCCGTTGACCCGCACCTCGCCGCCTCGCACCAGCTTGTAGATGCGGCTTTTCGGCACACCTTTCAGACGCGCCATCAGGAAATTGTCCAGACGCTGGCCGTCGGCACTGTCGTTGATCTTCAGCCGCCGGACCGAATCTTTCTCTAAGCCATTCTTTTTCATATACACTACCGCCGGTTAAGGCAGGATTTTGCCTGACCTTGTTGCCCGGCATGAGTGCCGTGCATTATAGAGATCACGCCGGTTACCACGCTCACCGGCCGCCGCCAGCCCGGCCCGTCTGGATTCCTGCCGCTCAGCTAACTTAAGCTAGGCGCGGTCAGTCGAAGCCCACCCGCCCCGCGCAATCGGCAAAGCAGCGATGTTATCAATGACGCGACGACAAGCATACGAAATCAGCATTCACGCTCGGCCCACGCCAGCGGGAATCGGGAAGGCGATCGCCGGTTTGGCCGGCGACACCCTCCAGGAACAGGACACCTTTTATTCCATGCCTTTTCACCTCATTAACACATGTGATCGCATGAGCCGCCCGCTGTAGGCGGCAGTCTGGCCTGTCCCGTATGCGCGCGCGCGGGAGTAAACAATGAAGCGCATGCTTTTCAATGCAACCCAGGCGGAAGAACTCCGGGTTGCCATCGTCGACGGGCAGAAGCTCGTCGACCTTGACATCGAGTCCGCCAGCAAGGAACAACGCAAGGGCAACATCTACAAGGGTGTCGTCACCCGCGTCGAGCCCAGCCTGGAAGCCGCATTTATCGATTATGGCTGCGAACGCCACGGTTTCCTGCCGTTCAAGGAAATCGCCCGATCCTGCCTGCCCAACGGCGGCCGCGTCCCGGAAAACCTGAAGGAAGGCCAGGAACTGCTGGTCCAGGTGGAAAAGGACGAACGCGGCAGCAAGGGCGCGGCGCTGACCACCTACGTCTCGCTGGCCGGCCGCTACGTCGTGCTGATGCCGACCAACCCGCGCGGCGGCGGCGTGTCGCGCCGCATCGAGGGCGAGGAGCGCAACGAACTGCGCGACACCCTGGCCCAGCTCGACATCCCCGAAGGCATGAGCCTGATCGCACGCACCGCCGGCATCGGCCGCAGCGCCGAAGAATTCCAGTGGGATCTCAACTATCTGCTAAGCCTGTGGAAAGCCATCGACGGTGCCGCGCAGCCGCAATCCGGCGCCTTCCTGATCTATCAGGAGGGCAGTCTGGTGATCCGCGCCATCCGCGACTATTTCTCGGCGGACATCGGCGAAATCCTGATCGACACCGAAGACATCTTCGAGCAGGCGCAGCAGTTCATGGCGCACGTGATGCCGGCCAACGTCAACAAGGTCAAGCTCTACCGCGACGACGTGCCGCTGTTCTCGCGCTTCCAGATCGAGCACCAGATCGAATCGGCGTTCTCACGCCAGGTCAACCTGCCGTCGGGCGGCGCCATCGTGATCGACCACACCGAAGCGCTGGTGTCGGTCGACGTCAACTCGGCGCGCGCCACCAAGGGCAGCGACGTCGAGCAGACCGCCTACAACACCAACCTCGAAGCGGCCGACGAAATCGCCCGCCAGATGCGGCTGCGCGACCTCGGCGGGCTGATCGTGATCGATTTCATCGACATGGAAAACCCCAAGCATCAGCGCGAAGTGGAGAACCGCCTGCGCGATGCCCTGCATCACGACCGCGCCCGCGTGCAGACCGGCAAGATCTCGCGCTTCGGCCTGCTGGAGATGTCGCGCCAGCGGCTGCAGCCTTCGCTCGGCGAGACCAGCTACAACCCCTGCCCACGCTGCCACGGCACCGGCCACATCCGCGGCACCGAATCGTCGGCCCTGCACATCCTGCGCATCCTGCAGGAAGATGCGATGAAGGAAAATACCGGCGCGGTGCATGTCCAGCTGCCGGTCGATGTCGCCACCTTCCTGCTGAACGAGAAACGCGTCGACATCCACACCATCGAATCGCGCCTCAAGGTCAATGTGGTGTTGATCCCCAACATCCACATGGAAACCCCGCACTACACCATCACCCGGCTGCGCCACGACGAACTGAACCAGCGCGACGCCAGCGAGCCGAGCTACAAGATGGCAACCCTGCCGGAGACCGAAGCCATCTACCAGACCTCCCAGGCCACCGCGCCGGCGCGCCAGGAAGCCGCGGTCAAATCGATCGCGCCGCCGCAGCCGGTGCCGGCCGCGCGTCCGGCAGTGCCGGCCACCGTGCAGGGCCAGGGCCAGGGCAGTTTGTTCGATCGCATCTTCGGCTGGTTCAAGAAACTCGGCGAAGAAGCGCCCGCCGCCGCAGCCGCTCCGGCAGTTGCCGAGCCGGTTGCCGCCATTGCACGCAGCGAACGCCCGAGCGAGCGTCGTGAACGCAAGCCCAGCCAGCGCCGCAACCGCGGCGAAGGACGCGGCGAAGCCCGCAACGGCGAAGCGCGCCAGCCGGAACCGCGTCAGGCTGAGCCGCGCCAGAACGAAAGCCGTGCCGAACCGCGCAACGGCGAATCGGCAAAGCCCGCCCGCCCACCGCGCCAGCCCAAACCGCGTCCCGAGGCGGAAACCGCACCGCGCGTGGCAGAACCCGCGGAAACTCCGCGCGAGGCCGGAAACGAGGAAAAACGCGAACCGCGCAGCCGTCGCGGCCGCGGCAATCGCCGTCCGCGTGAAACTCATCCGGAAACCGCGGCAGACAATGGCGGAAGTACGCCGCAGGCCATCATCGAAATCGCTGGTTTCCGCGCAATCGTCGAAATCGCAGGCAAGCCCAGGGCGGCGGCCCCTGCCCCGGCCGCACCCGCGCAACAGGCCTTGCAACTGGAAACGGCAGCCCCCCAAAATGTCGCGCTATCTGATAGCGTCACCGCATCCCCTACTGCCATTCTGGCGGATTTGGCAGCCAACGCCACCAGTCTGCAGCAGGTGGAAACCCAGACCGCGGCGGCCGGCACGAGTGAAGCCGGCGAGCCGGGACGTCCGCGTCGCCGCCGCCGCCCCGCAGTTCAACCGGCGGACAGCGGCAGTGTCAGCCTGATGCAGGTCGAGACCACCGCCCCTGCCGTCGATGTTGCCGAGGCATCCACGCCGGCCGCAGCCCTCCACCCCACGCGCCGGCGCGCACGTCCGCAGGCGAGCGCAGCAGAGGAGCCGCTGGTGCAGGTGGAAACCCAGGCGAAATAAAGCCTGCGCCACAACAACAAGGGCCGCTTCAAGCGGCCCTTGTTGTTTGCTGCGAACGGGCAGGAGAAGCGATCAGCGGCCAGAGCGCATCTTAACCTCGCTGTCGCCGGTGATTTCCCGGATCAGGCCTTGTACCGCGTCTTCGATCATGTCGAGGTTTTCCTCGAAGCCCTGTACGCCGCCGTAATACGGGTCGACCACGTCGAGATTGGGATACTTGCGGCTGAACGACAGCAGCCGCCGGATCTTGCCGTGGTGTTGCGCCGGTGCACGCTGGATCAGCCTGTTGTAATTGTCGCCGTCCATGACCAGGATGTAGTCGAAGCGTTCGAAATCATCGTCCGCCACCTTGCGCCCCCGCAGTCCGCTGATGTCCACCCCGCGTTGCCGCACCGCCTGCCGCGCGCGCGGATCGGGCGCCGAGCCGATATGGTAGGCGTGGGTGCCGGCGGAATCCGCCTCCACATCCCGGTTCAGTCCGGCATCCTGGACAGCCTTGCGGAACATGCCTTCTGCCATCGGTGACCGACAGATATTACCCATACATACGAAAAGTACTTTAGTCATGAATCGTGTTCTTCCACTCCAAACAATACCTGCCTAAGTGCCCTCAACTGATCGCGAAGTTCCGCAGCTTTCTCGAACTCCAGGTTTTTCGCCGCATCGAGCATGTCTTTTTCCAGCTTCTTGACCTTCCTGGTCAGCGTTTTTTCGTCCAGTATCTTGTATTCGGCCACCGTCTGCGCCGCCTTGAGTTCCTGGCGTGTGGCATCGGCGTCGTAGACGCCGTCGATGATGTCCTTGATGCGCTTGACCACGCCGCGCGGGGTGATGCCGTGCTCGGTATTGAAGGCGATCTGCCTGTTGCGGCGGCGTTCGGTCTCGTCCATCGCGCGCCGCATCGAATCGGTGATCCTGTCAGCATAGAGGATTGCCGTGCCATGCAAATGGCGCGCGGCGCGGCCGATGGTCTGGATCAGCGAGCGCTCGGAGCGCAGGAAGCCCTCCTTGTCGGCATCGAGGATCGCCACCAGCGACACTTCGGGAATGTCGAGGCCCTCGCGCAGCAGGTTGATGCCGACCAGCACGTCGAATTCCCCCAGCCGCAGGTCGCGGATGATCTCGACGCGCTCGACGGTGTCGATGTCGGAATGCAGATAGCGCACCTTGATGCCGTGCTCGGCGAGGTAGTCGGTGAGGTCTTCCGCCATTCTTTTCGTCAGCGTGGTGACCAGAACCCGCTCGCCGACGGCGATGCGCTTGCCCGCTTCGCTCATCAGGTCATCGACCTGGGTCGTCACCGGGCGCACCTCGACCAGCGGGTCGACCAGCCCGGTCGGGCGCACCACCTGTTCAACCACCTGGCCGGCGTGCTCGGCCTCGTACTTGGCCGGCGTGGCCGAGACGAACACGGTCTGCGGCATCAGCGCCTCGAATTCCTCGAACCTGAGCGGGCGGTTGTCGAGCGCCGACGGCAGGCGGAAGCCGTAGTCGACCAGGTTTTCCTTGCGCGAACGGTCGCCCTTGTACATGCCACCGACCTGGGTGACGGTAACGTGCGACTCGTCGATGAACATCAGCGCATCTTTCGCCAGGTAGTCGATAAGCGTCGGCGGCGGCTCGCCCGGTCTGCGCCCGGATAGATGCCGCGAATAGTTTTCGATGCCCTTGCAGAAACCCAGCTCAACCATCATTTCGAGATCGAAGCGGGTGCGCTGCTCCAGTCGCTGCGCCTCGACCAGCTTGTTGTTGGCGTAGTACCACTCGAGGCGCTCGCGCAGCTCGACCTTGATCTGCTCGATGGCGCGCAGCGTGGTTTCGCGCGGAGTGACGTAATGACTCGACGGGAACACGGTGAAGCGCGAAACCTTCTGCAGGATCTGCCCGGTGAGCGGATCGAACAGGTGCAGCGTCTCCACCACGTCGTCGAACAGCTCGACGCGGATCGCGGTTTCCGCGTGTTCCGCCGGGAAGATGTCGATGACATCGCCGCGCACGCGGAACACGCCGCGCTTGAACTCGATGTCGTTGCGGTCGTACTGCATCTGCGTCAGCCGCGCGATGACCTCGCGCTGGCTCATCTTCTCGTTCTGCCGCAGCAGCAGGATCATGCTGTGGTAGTCGGACGGGTCGCCGATACCGTAGATCGCCGACACGGTGCACACGATCACGGTGTCGCGCCGTTCCAGCAGGGATTTCGTCGCCGACAGCCGCATCTGCTCGATGTGCTCGTTGATGCTGGAATCCTTCTCGATGAACAGG